>Ga0207684_10001897_pt1 | contig 21740 bp, 17 predicted proteins | sample KBSK5501metaG_FD_184342 | JGI IMG/M metagenome (GOLD analysis project Ga0207684, IMG submission 184342) | Corn, switchgrass and miscanthus rhizosphere microbial communities from Kellogg Biological Station, Michigan, USA - KBS K5-50-1 metaG... | ecosystem: Host-associated > Plants > Roots >...
TGGGTCCGCAAGATTGCCATTCGCACGGCGATCGACATCGTTCGGCGCCGCCGGCCGGAAGACCCGCTGCCCGCGGCGGTCCGAGGCCCGATCTCGGAAGAGAAGCGACAGGAGGACGCCGACTTGCTGCGCGAGGCGCTCGGCCAGCTTTCTCCTCTCGATCGCGAGATCCTCCTGGCGCGGGAAGTCGAGGGAGAGCCCGACAAAGTCATCGCGCAGCGATTCGACATGACCGTAACCGGCGTGCGGGTCCGCATGCACCGCGCTCGCAAGAAACTGAGAACACGATTCCTGGGAAGCCGAGGAAGCCGATGAAAAAATCCGAATGTCTTTCGATTCGAAACGCCATTCTTTCCGGCGCCGCGACGCCGGCCGCGGAGCGGCACTTGTTTTCCTGCACCGCCTGCCGCGCGGACGTGCGGCTGGGCCAGGCCTGGAAGACTTTCTCCCGCCCATCCGATCTCGAGACCCGTCCCGCTCCCGATGAAGTCTTCATCGAGCGCGTGCTGCGGGACGTGCGCGAAGACCGCCGGCGGCGCGCCCGCGTTCGCACCGGGCTGGCGGCGGCCGCCGCGCTTCTCTTTTTCTTCCTGGCCGGGGCCGCTGGGCAGATCGCGGCGAGCGCATCGGCCAGCGGCGAGGACACGACCGACGCGCAACTGATCGCCGCCGGCGGGGACGACGCCACCGACGCGCAGCCCAACGCCTCCGCCGACTCGGACCTGGAAGCGCTTCTGCTGGAGTAGCCGTCGCTTCCGTTCGGTCGGGATCTGGCTTCGCCACCGGCTCGCGGCTCGCCCAAAGGGGCTCGACCGCGAGCCTGATCCCTTCCTCTCTCTCGCTCCCGCGGCGCGCGTCTCCTCCCCTCTGGGAGACTTCGGGCGCCGCGACCCGCACCGTTCCCGCGTCGGCGAGGTGAGAGGGGCTCTCGGCTCGCTTTCGCGGGGGCTTGGCTGAAAGCTGATAGCTGAGAGCTAGACTCTCCTCATGGTTCTTCGTCTCACTACGGCGGGCGAGTCGCATGGGCCTCGCCTGACGGCGATTCTGGAGGGAATTCCCGCTGGGCTCGGGATCGATCCGGACTTCATCGCCCGCGAGATGGGGCGGCGGCAGCACGGGTACGGGCGGGGCGGCCGGATGAAGATCGAGAAAGACGAGGCGGTGCTCGAAGGCGGGGTGCGCGGCGGAATCACGCTCGGCTCTCCGATCGCCATCGGCATCGCCAACCGCGATTTCGCCAATTGGGAAAAGGTGATGGGCCCGTTGGAGGTCGACGCCGCCGCGGCGCGAGGGAAGGCTCTCACGCGACCTCGCCCCGGCCATGCGGATCTGGCCGGCGGAATGAAATACGGCGCGGCCGATCTGCGCGACGTGCTCGAGCGAGCCTCGGCGCGCGAGTCTGCCGCCCGCGTCGCCGCCGGAGCGGTCTGCAAGCTCCTGCTGGCCGGCTGCGGCATCGAGGTTCGCAGCGGCGTGCTGTCGCTGGGCGATGTCGTCGACGATGGCTCTGCCCGCTCTTTTGCTTCACTCGAGCGTGTCGATGAACGTTCGCCTCTGCGCGCCATCGACTCGCGTCTCGAGAAGAGGATGATGGACGCGGTCGATACCGCGAAAAAGGAGGGAGAGACGCTCGGCGGCTCGATTTTGGTCGGCGCGCACGGAGTCCCGGCGGGCCTGGGCTCGCACGTCTCCTGGGACCGCAAGCTCGACGGGCGCCTGGGACAGGCGTTGCTCTCCGTGCCGGCGGTGAAGGCCGTGGAGTTCGGCACCGCCATCGCGGCCTCGCTCGGTCCGGGCTCGCGGGCCCATGACGAGATCGAGCCCGACGAGGCGAAGGGTCTCCGACGCCGCACCAATCGCGCCGGAGGATTGGAGGCGGGAGTGACCAACGGCGAGGATGTGCTGGCGGTCATCTACATGAAGCCGATCTCGACGCTCGCCCGAGGCCTCGACTCGGTGGAGCTGGCGACCGGCGCGCCCGCCCGGTCCGCCTATGAACGAAGCGACGTCACCGCGGTGCCGGCTTGCGGTGTGATCGCGGAGGCCATGATGGCCTTCGTCCTCGCCGACGCTCTCCTCGAAGTGACCGGCGGAGACCGCATCGCGGATGTGCTTGAGCGCCTGGCCCGCCATCGCGAGCGCGTTCGACATTACCCGTGGAGTTGATCCTCGGGCGCTCATATCAGATCTGATATATCTCACCGGCCGGAAGTTTCCGGTTAGATTTTGCGCCGGTGCCTCGGATGCCGCACGGCGCGCGGCGAGGCGGGCTGGCGATCGAGCGCCTGGTCCGCCGCGATCTGGACTCCCGGTATCGGGTCGAGCGGGCCGGGAGCCGACGTCGCCGACATTTCCTCGACCGAGAGACGCGGCCCCAGACGAGAGTCCAGCGTCGCGAAGAGAGGGTTGGTCGGAACCAGAGCGGCGCCTTCGGCACGCCAGTATTCCCAGTGGAGCATCGCCGAGATGGCCCAGCCCGTGGCGCCGACGGTCCCAAGGCGGGTCCCGCGAGCCACGCGGTCTCCCCGGTGCACCGCGATTTGCGCCAGATGCCCGTAGATCGTCACTCCGCTCGAGGCGTGAGAGACCACGACGACGTTGCCGAGGCGGGAGAACCAGCCTGCCGCCGCGCGGCGCACGGTTCCGGCAAAGGCGACGACCCCTCCTCCGGCCGCAGAAACCGGAGATCCCTCGGGCGCCGCGAGATCGACACCGACGAAGAACTCGTCTTCCCCCGTCCAGGGGGACGTGCGCGGCCCAAAGAATGCCGACGGCTCGAAGAGGGATCGGGGAACGGGAACGATCGCCGGCACCCGGGCAGCGAGATCGCCCCCCTCCTGTTCCCGCGAGGCCAGGAGCCCGCGGCCCCGCTCGAGCCCTCTCAGGTACAGCTCGAGCGACCCCGCGGTGCGGTCGAGCTCCGATTCGCTCGGAAGCGCGCGCTCGGGATTCAGGATCCTCGGCCATTGCTCGGGAGGAAGCGCATAAAGAAACGCGATGCGGTTCAATAGATCGCCCTGCTCGAGCGCCCGTTCCCGCAGAGACCGTGCGAGGGCGACGGCCCGCTCCCGCTCACTTCTCTGGCCCTCCAGCTCGCGCGCGAACTGGAGGGCCTCTCCCGCGCGCTGGAGGCGAGCGATCACCAGAGGAACCGTCACCCAGAGAGACCCCGCCAGCAGGACCAGAGCCGCCGCCAGAGCGATGGCCGCGCGCTGTCGGCCCTCGTCCAGAAAAAACGTGCGAACCGCTCCCCGTCCGGAGGCGGGATGCAACTGGATCTGCATGGCAACTCCCCGATTCTATTGACCTGGAGGTCGAGCACGTCGGACCAGCGGAAAGATTGCGGCGAGAAGAGCCAGGAGCTCCGTTGCGAGAACCAGGCCCAGAGCCGGGACCGACGTTCGGGCAAGACCCACGCTTGCATACGTCGCAAGCGCGAAAAACGGGGAGGTCGCCATCGGTAACCAGGCGCGCAAGGGCGCGTTCGAGCCATTCGGTGTCGTCCAACCCGAATAGACGGCCGGAAGCACTCCGAGGGTCAACAACCCTTCGGCAACGATAAAGACCCCGAGGGCAATGAGAAGAATCTCGGAAGGAACGCGGTGGCCGCGAGCACAACCCGCGGCCAGCAGGACCGGAAACAGAATCAGCAGATACCAGCCATCTGGACCCGCAGACGGCGGATATCCGCCCCGGCGGGCGACCGCAGCAAACGTCGACGCATAGGCGGCATAACCCAGGAGAAAAAGGGGAAGGACGACAGCAGTGCCCCACCAGACGCGACGCCTCAGAGAAGACCCTCCACGAAGGAAGAGCGGAAGGAGAGCGAGCAGGGAGAGAGCCAGGAAAAGGACCACGGCGACGAAACGTTGAGCTCCCATCGCGCTCCATGTGCCCGGCCACAGAAAGGTCCGCCCGAACACGATCCCAAATCGAATGTGCAGAAGATCCGGTAATGCGTGAAGCCGCTCCCCCAAGCCGAGTTTCAGCCGCTCCGCCTGCCGCGACGCAAGCATTCCAAACCAATCTCCGGTGTCGGCGTGTTGTCGGGCCAGCCAGGGAAGGACGGCGAGAAAGGAGACAGCCGAAGCCACGCTGGCTCGCAACGTCAATACGGAGCGCCGCCCGCGAGGCGTTCGCAAGGCAATGAGCGGCGCCGCCGGCAGCAGAAGAAGGACATAGAGCTTCGTCCAGCATCCGGCGGCGAGCAGCACGGCGAGCGCCGCGGTGCCGAGAATGGAGAGACGTCCCCGCCCTGTGTCCGCAAAGACGACGAGGAGAGCGGTGACGATTGGCATCGCCAGAGCGTCGTTGGTGAAGCGGCCGGTAAAAATCCCGATCCCGGGAAATGCGACGAAGGCGGCCGTCGCCGCGAGCGCTCCGCGTCGGGACAGGAGCCGCCGGAAGAAGGCGTGTGCGAGAGGGACGCTCAACGCCGCGACGAGAGTCGCGGCCAGACGCAGGATCAGGAGCTGCGTCTCCAGCGGAATCTCCTTCAGAGCACGCAGCAGAATCGCCGCGCCGAGGTAGAAGAGAGGCGGCTGCTGCGACTCGTAGTTGGTCGTCACGAAGACTGGCGGCTCGCCCGAGCGGGGAGGGAAGGCCTCGCGCCAGATGCGCTCGCGCTCCCCCGGCGTCCATCGGGACGCCTCTGACCAGGAGACTTTGGGCCCGGGGAACGATGTCGATCGCGGCAGGAACCGGAGAGGGCGAAGGAGCTGATCGGGCATCGAGACCTCGGACGCGGCCGGCGGATGGCCCGTCGCCTCCAGGAAGACCGCGTATCCGAAGTGAAAGATTTCGTCCAGGGGATCGCCGTAAGGCAGCGCGAGATTGAGAAAGATGCCGCGCAGCGCGAAGGCCGCAAACAGAAACAGGACAGCTCGGCGGGTCCGCGCCCGAACCGACGGTGGGGCGATTCGCCGGCTCGCGCTCGCTGCAGGCTTCGGGCTCAATCGAGAAACTGAGCGCGCAAGCCGAGCTCGCGGCGGTCGGCGGAGATCCGCAGTCGGCGCGGAACGAAAGCGCGCGACAGAAGGAATCGGAAGACGACGGGCCGATCCGCTCTCCCCTGGAGGCGAAGGAGGATCGAGTTTCCCGGCCAGAGAGTCTGTCTGTAGAGAGTCTGTCCCTCGCAGGCCACGGCGAGCTCCGTGGACTGGGCGATCGGCGGAAGGTGCGTCAACCGAATCCGCTCGCTCCGACCGCCGGGTACCAACAAAGCGAAAGACTTCTTGGTCCAGCGGAAGACGCCTTCCGGTCCCGCCTCCTGCTCGTGAAAACCGATCCGGGGGCTGTACCGGAACGTCTCCTCCGGACGGCGGGTGGCCAGGATCCCGTAGAGAGCGACCGCGGCGTAGAGAGCCACGGCCAGGCCGCGGATCGCCCGCAGCGAGCTTCGCTCGGAGGTCGCGGGAGCGCCAGCAGCGAGCGACGCGAGGAGGAAGAAAAGAAGGCTCGCATCCGCCGCGTACCAGTGAGACCCGAAGACGGAGGCGAGGAGAAAGGCCACGACACCGATGCCGGCGCCTCCGGCAAGGGGGTTCGACTCGAGCGCGCGAATTCGAGCGGCAGCCTGAGCGCCGAGCGCCAGCGCAAAGGAGAGGGTCAAGAGAAAGCCGACGAAACCCGTCTCGGCCAGGGCCTGCACGTAGGTGCTGCCCGGATTGTCGCGCATCGGGAAGCTCCGGTTCTCCTCCCGCATCAGGTCGGGGAAGCGCCAGGAGAAGCTGCCCATGCCCTCCCCCTCGATCGGACGGCGCTCGGCCAGGCGGGCGGCGGCTCGCCAGAGGACGGGGCGCTCGGAGACGCGATACGCAAGCGAGAGCTTCGGATCGAACGTTTCCGCGAGCCGGGATTCGAGCGTCCCAGGAGAAGCGCGCACCGAGAGGATCGCCAGCACCAGGAGAATCGCGCCGAGCAAACCGAGCCCGGCCAGACGCAGGCGCGCGGGCAGCCCGCGGGCGATCAGGAGGACGAAGAGCGACAGCAGAACGAGAAGAAAACCGCTCCGGGAGCCGGAAAGCAGGAGGCCGGCCACCAGGAGGACGACTGAGACAAGACCGAGCCTTCCGCTCGATTCCCGCCGAAACGCTCGAGTCAAGGCGATCACCGTGACCAGGCCGCACAGGAGTCCCAGCGAGTTCGGATCGATCGCGCCTCCCGCCATCCGGCCGGTCAACTTCCAGAAGGAACGAGTCTCTGGCCCGAGCAGGTGCAGCTTCTGAAGTCCGGCGGCCGCCGCGGAGACCGTCACTCCCCAGATGGCCCCCCGAGCGGCCAGCTCCCGCGTCGCCGCTGTGCATCGGCGCAGGAGGAAGTAGAAAGCGGCGCCCGCAGCCAGTGCCGAAAAAGCAAAGACACTTTCCCTGATCGCCTCCGCATCGAGCAGCCCTTCGCTGTTGACGGCGCGTCCGGACAGGCCTCGCAGAGCGGCCCAGAGGGTGGCGGCCCGCGCAACGGCCAACCCCGTGGCGCAGACCCAAACGGCCAGAAGCGCCCTCAACCATCGATCGATCGGGGAAGGGTTCGGCAGGCTTTCGAAGTCGTAGATGAACCGGAACGTCCAGCCGGTCGCGAGCCCCCCAAAGAGAAGGGAGGGCCAGGTCGACGGATCGGTGCCGCCGAAGAGCCGCACGAGGAGTCCCGTACAGGGAAAGAGCACCGCAAACGCCGTCAATCCGGCGTCCGGACGGCGCGCGGTCACGATCGCGAGGACGAGGGCGATAGCCAGGACCGGCAGGCGGTCCGGCGCCCCGGGGGGAAAGCCCGTCATCAGAAGAACCCAGGAGCTGGACAAAGCGAGGAGAAAAAGGAGAAGCCGAACGAATGTCTTCGGCTGTCTCGTCAGGCCCGCCCCGGTCCCGACTGTCGACTGTCGACTGTCGACTGTCGACTCTTCGTTCACTCCCGGTGGTACTCCTGCAGCGCGGCCACTCCGCTGCGCTCTTCCTGGAGAGCGCGAATCCCTTCCACGGCGGCCGCCGAAGCGGAAAGCGTCGTCAGGCAGGGGATTCCGAGCCGCAGAGCCGTGGAGCGGATCGCCATCTCGTCGTAGTGCGACGCGCCTCCGAGCGGAGTATTGATGACCAGCTGAATCTCTCCCGCCTCCATCCGATCGACCGCGTTGGGATGACCCTCGTTGACCTTGTAGATTCTCTCCGCCCCCAATCCCGCCGCCGCCAGCGCGGCCGCCGTTCCCTCGGTCGCGCACAGCTCGAACTTCAGGTCGGCCAGCTCTCGCGCGATGGGAATCAGATTCTGTTTGTCATACGGATTGACGGTCAAAAACGCACGGCCCGTCGTCGGAAGAGGTATTCCCACCGCCTCGCAGGCCTTCGCGAAGGCGTCCCCGAACCGGGGAGAGATGGCCATGACCTCGCCCGTGGACTTCATCTCCGGGCCGAGCAGAGTGTCTTCGCCGGGAAACTTCTTGAAGGGAAACACCGGCGCTTTGATGAAGAAATCGACGGGATCCCGTTCCGGGGGCAGGTTGAGGGAGGACAGCGATTGCCCCCCGGCCAGGAGCGCGGCCGCTCGCGCCATCGGCACGCCGATCGCCTTGGAGACGAAGGGGACCGTGCGGGAGGCGCGCGGGTTGACCTCCAGGACGTAGAAGACCCCCTTCTGGCTCGCGAACTGAATGTTGACGAGGCCTTTCACCTGGAGGGCCCTGGCGAGCCGCCGCGTGGCTTCCTTGATCTCCGCGACCTGATCGGGGGTGCACTTCCACGCGGGCAGCACGGAAAAGGAGTCGCCCGAATGGATCCCCGCCTCCTCGATGTGCTGCTGGATTCCCCCGATCCAGGTCTCTGTACCGTCGGAGAGAGCATCCACGTCGTACTCGAAGGCGTCGTCCAGGAACCGGTCGATCAAGACGGGATGATCCGGAGAGCTCTCGAGCGCCTGGGCCATGTACCGGGAGAGGTGCGCGTCGTCGAAGACGACGGCCATCGCCCGGCCTCCGAGAACGTAGGAGGGACGCACCATGAGGGGATAGCCGATTCGTTGCGCCGCCGCCAGGGCCTCCGGCTCGCTGCGCGCCTCGGCATGCTCGGGCGCCCGGAGACCGAGCTCACCTAAGAGCTTGCCGAAGCGGCCGCGATCCTCGGCGAGATCGATCGACTCGGGCGAAGTGCCCCAGATCGGATAGCCGGCGGCCTCGAGGGCGCGCGCCAGCTTCAACGGAGTCTGGCCGCCGAACTGCACGAGCACACCGTCGGGCTTCTCGTTGTCGAGAACGGCCGAGACGTCCTCGAAGGTCAGCGGCTCGAAGTAGAGGCGATCCGACGTGTCGTAGTCCGTCGAGACCGTCTCGGGGTTGCAGTTGATCATCACCGTCTCGTACCCGGCTTCCGAGAGGGCGTAGCACGCGTGGACGCAGCAGTAGTCGAACTCGATCCCCTGCCCGATCCGGTTGGGTCCGCCTCCGAGGATGACGACCTTGCGCTTTTCCGTTCGGATCGATTCGTTTTCTTCCTCGTACGTCGAGTAGAAGTAAGGGGTTTCCGCCTCGAACTCTGCCGCGCAAGTGTCGATCCTCTTGTAGACGGGCAGCACCCCGAGCTCTCGCCGCCGAGACCGGACGCACGCCTCGTCTCCGTTTTGCAAGGCCCGCGCAATCGCGCGATCCGACAGCCCGAGTCGTTTGCTCCGCCAGAGCTCGTCGCAGGTGAGCTCGGCCGCCCGGCGGCCGGCGAGCGCCGATTCCTCCTCGACCATGGCGCCGACCGCCTCGAGAAACCAGGGGTCGATCCGGGTATGGCGAGCCACCTCGTCGACGCTCATCCCGGCCAGGAAGGCTCTCCTCAAGTGGAAGATGCGCTCCCACGTAGGGACGGTCAGCTGCGCAATGAGCTCCTCGGGGGGGAGAGCCGAACGGCCGTCGTCGAGGCCGTCGCGTCCGATCTCCAGCGACCGGACTGCCTTGCCGAACGCCTCGGCGAAGGTGCGGCCGATCGCCATGGCCTCCCCCACCGATTTCATCTGGATCGTCAGCCGGGGATCGGCCTTCGGGAACTTCTCGAAGGTCCAGCGCGGAATCTTGACCACCACGTAGTCCAGAGAAGGCTCGAAACAGGCGGGAGTCTTCTTCGTGATGTCGTTGGGAATCTCGTCGAGCGTGTAACCAGCGGCCAGAAGCGCCGCAATCTTGGCGATCGGAAAGCCCGTCGCCTTGGAGGCCAGCGCCGAGGAGCGGGAAACGCGCGGGTTCATTTCGATGACGACACGGCGGCCTGTTTGCGGGTCCACGGCGAACTGGATGTTCGAACCGCCGGTGTCGACGCCGACCTTGCGAATGATGGCCTTGGCCTCGTCCCGCATCGCCTGGTATTGCCGGTCGGAGAGCGTCATCTGCGGAGCCACGGTGATCGAGTCTCCGGTGTGGACGCCCATCGCGTCGAAATTCTCGATCGAGCAGATGATGATGACGTTGTCGGCCCGGTCGCGCATGACCTCGAGCTCGAACTCCTTCCAGCCCTCGACCGACTCCTCGATCAGGACCTCATGGGCAGGCGATTCCGCCATGCCGTGAGCCACCACGCGCTCGAAGTCTTCCGCCGTGCGCGCCGCCCCTCCGCCCGATCCGCCCAGAGTGAACGAAGGCCGGATGACCACCGGAAGCCCGATCTCGCCGAGGATGCCGCGCGCCTCGACGATCGATCGGGCACGGCCCGAGCGCGGCACCTCGGCTCCGATTTCGATCATCGCCTTCTTGAAAAGCTCGCGGTCCTCGGCCAGCCGCATGGAATGCTCGTTGGCGCCGATCAACTTCACGTTCCACTTTTCGAGAATGCCCCGGTCCGCGAGCGCGAGCGCGAGGTTTAAGCCCGTCTGCCCCCCCACCGTCGGGAGAATCGCGTCGGGCCGCTCCCTCTCGACGATCCGCTCCAGGTACTCGGGAGTGAGCGGCTCGACGTAGGTCGCGTCGGCGAGCTCCGGGTCGGTCATGATCGTGGCCGGGTTGGAATTGACCAGGATGACGCGGAACCCCTCGCGGCGGAGGGCCCGGACCGCCTGAGTGCCGGAATAATCGAACTCGCAGGCCTGACCGATCACGATCGGGCCAGAGCCGATGACGAGGACCGATCGAATGTCGGTGCGCCGGGGCATCGCGGCGGCGAAGTCTATCAGCGGCTCGCAGGCGGACATCTCCCTACCGGCGGACGCGGCGGCCTCGGAGACTGGAGCCGATATCTGGCCGCCGCTCCGGTCCGCCGGCACAGGACACTCATCTCCGATGTCACCGCTCGGTGGGTGTGCCGTCGGACAGGCCGCCGTCCGGGAGAAGTCCGCCGCTCGCAAGGAAGGCACGGGGCGCGAGTCCCGAATCCCTAGCGCCGTGGCTCTTCTTACCGCGGCGCTCGATACAAGGACGAGCAGCTGCTGGAGATCGAGACGGCCGCGGCGGTCGCTGCGCGACCGGCGGCCGAGAGAGTTAAAGCCGCGGGCCTTCTTGCTTCGCCGACCCGGTCACAGTCCGGGTCGCGGCGCGCGAAGTCTCCCAGAGGGGAGGAGGCGCGCGCCGCGGGAGCGTGAGCGCGCGAGGGACCAGGCGCTCGGTCGAGGCCAGTGGCCGAGCCGAGCGCCGGTGCGCCAAAGGCGCAGGTCCCGAGCAAGCGGAAGCGACGTGTGGCCGGCGCGTGCCTCCAAGGGAAATGCCGACGGCTCCGGGCGTCTCCTACCGCGGCGCTAAGTGCACCGAGGAGCGGGCGCCGGAGATGGAGACAGCGGCAGCGGTCGCACCGCAGGAGCTTCTCAGAATTGTTCCGAATCGACCGACCGCGAAGAGGCCCCCGTCCACGGCGCGCACGCCGTAGAGATCGTTGACTGTCCCGGAATCCACGAGGGTCCAGGAAACTCCATCGGAACTCTCGGCGCGGCTGCCCCGCATTCCGACCGCAACGAACAGCGGACCCACGGCCGCGACGCCGGAGAAGTCCGCAGATCCGACGGTCCCGCTCGACCAGGTGAGGCCATCGGCGCTCACGAGAATCTGGCCCGCCGCGCCGACCGCCACGAAGCGCCCATGGGCTGCGCTCCAGACGACATCCGAGATCGAGCCTCCCGTCTCGCTGTAACGCGGCGTCCAATCGGTCAGATTCGGGCTGGTGAACACGAACCGGGCGAGCTCACCGCCCGCGGCCACGTAAAGGCTGCCATTCCAGGCGATGCTGTAAAGGGAGTTCGACAAGACCCTCGCCGTCGGAGTCCAGGAGGTGCCGTCCGGGCTGGCGATCACCGTGCCGCCGCTGCCCACGGCCACGAAGCGCTGGCCGTCCCAGAGAACGCGGTGGAGGACCTGCGTCGTGCCGCCGTCGCGGAGTGTCCACGTCAAACCGCCGCCGCCGGAGATGGTCGAGCTCGTCACGATCGCGCCCTGTTCGCCCACGGCAACGAAGCGCTGTCCGTCTGTTGCGATTCCCAGCAGCCACCCGGGCGCGCCGGAGGCCTGGCCGATCCATTGCCCGCCATCGACGCTCGTGGCGATCAGTCCGCCCGCGCCGACCGCGACCGCGATCCGATCCGCCGTCAAGGCATCGGCAATCCCCGCCCTCGGCCCGGGAGTCCGGGATGTCCAAGTGATGGAATCGCGGCTGGAGAGGATCGTGCCCCGCGAGCCGATCGCGACGAAGGACGCGCCATCCGTCGCCAGGTCGAGAAGGTCCGCCGAGGCGGTGGCCTGCGACCGCGTCCAGCTGCGGCCATCGGTTGAGCGATAGATGGACCCGAAATCGCCGACTCCGACGTAGCCAGCCGCCGTCCAGAGGAGAGAACGGATCGAGGCGGTCAGTCCCAGCTCGTCAGCTCTCCACGAAAGGCCGTCGGAGCTGTGCAGAACATTGGTGTTGTCGAAAAAGCCCGTGCTGGTCGCGAGAAACTCCTGGCCGTTGTCGGCGACCGAGGTCACGCCGTCGATCGAAGCGAAGTTGCTGCGCGCCCACGACGTGCCGTTGTAACTGACCAGAATGGTGCCGGCATCCCCCGCCGCGACAAAGCGCGAACGGCTCCAGAGCACCGACCGCAGATTGGAGGTCGTCCCGGACGCGCTCGGAGTCCACTGATCACCATCAGGACTCGTAAAGATGGAGCCTCCGTCCCCGACCGCGACTAAATGCGCAGGAGGTTCGCTGGGCAACGAGCTCGCCGTCACGGCCACTGCCACACGCCGAAGGGTCGAGGCGCTCCGGACCTGCCGGACCGACCAGGAAGCCCCGTCCCGGCTGGAAAGAACCGTTCCGGCCGACCCAACCGCGATGAAGGCTTCTCCGGTCCAGATCACAGCCTGGAGATCGTTGCGAGTTCCGGAGGCCTGACGCGTCCAGACCTGCCCATCGGGGCTGGCCAGGACGACCCCGGCGCTGCCGACCGCCACGAACTGACCGCCTCCCGAGACGATTCCCGTCAGACGATTGCCCTGCGGCTGAGGATTGGCCCACTGCCACTCCGTGCAGACTTGCGCGGACGCGGCCCTCGTTACGCAGACCAGGGCCAGAAGGACGAGAGTTTTCGTCGAGAACCTGGACATGGCGGGCCCCCTTAGCCGAAAAAATGTGACTCTGGCCGGATTATAGACGAGTTATCAGTTCTTAGTTTTCAGTTTTCAGTTCAGAGCTTCGTGGCCGGATCGTTCAGATTTCCTTTAAGTTTGCGGGTGGCCAGAAATACAATATTTAGATTGTTTTGCATGGAACTGAAGACTGAGAACTGAAAACTGACAACTATTCGTAACGGAGCGCCTCGGCGATATCCAGGCGCGCGGCGCGGCGGGCCGGCACCCACGATGCCAGAAGAATCGCCACGGCTGAGAAGAGAAGGATGGCTGCCAGGTCGCCCGGGCGGACGCGAAAGGGGATGAAGGAGACGAAGTAGATCTCGGCGATGCCCGGCGGGAAGGAAAGAAGTTTGAAGGTCGTAGCCGCCCAGCACACCAGGACCCCGAAGAGAATCCCGACGAGTACCCCGCAGCCCCCGAGAAGGCCGCCCAACCACAGGAAGACCCGGGTGAAGAAACGCGGCTCCGCTCCGATCGCCGTCAACACGCCGAGGTCGCGCTTCTTTTCCTGAACGGTCATGACGAGCGTGGCGACGATGTTGAAAGTCGACACCGCGACGATCAACCCGATGACCAGAAAGAGCGTTGTCTGCTGGATCGCCAGAGCCGAGAAGAGGCCGTTGTTCATCGTTCGCCAATCGGTGACCGAGAAACCGCGGCCGACCGCGCGCTCGATAGCGGCGGCCGCCGCTTCTGTCTTCTCGATCGAGTCGAGGCGGACCTCGATGACGTCGGCCGCGGCGGAAAGGTGACAGAGCGCCCGCAAGGTTTCCCGTTCCAGGAATACCCATTCGGAGTCGTACTCCGAAAAATTTGTGCGGAAGATCCGCGCGACGCGGAACTGGCCCGAGCGCGGGAGGAACCGGGGCCCGCCTCGACTGCGGTCGGGGACCGAGAGCGTGATCGGGTCGCCCTCCTTCGCGTCGAGCCGCCGAGCCAGCTCCGAGCCGATTGCGACACCCGGGAGCTGCCCCGTTCCCCCGCGCGTGAGCACCCGCTGGGCGTCGGGGAGATAGGCGTCGAGCTCCGAGACTCGACGTTCCGCGACCGGGTCGATTCCCTTCAGGATCGCGTCCGCTCCATCGGGGGTTGCCGCGGAGGCGGCCACTCCCGCCTGATAGATGACGGCGGCGGTGGCTCGCACGCGGGAAACGCCGCGAATCCGTTTTTCCACGGCGGCCGGATCGGGGAACCCTCCGGAGAGCGAGAAGACGACGACTTCGGCGTTGGAGCCGATCAACTTTTCACGGATCTCCCGGCGGTATCCGGAGAGCAGTCCCATCGCGACCACCAGCGCCGCCACGCCCAGGCCGATGCCCGCGATGGAGAGAAGGGAGACCGAAGACACGAGTCGCGACGGACGGGACCGCAGGTACCGGAGGGCGATCTCGAGGGGGAGAGACATCTAAGGAAGTGACAAGTGACGAGGGACGAGTGACGAGTGCAGAAAGCTCGGCAAGCGGTTTCCTAACATCTGCTTCACTGCTGCCGGTCACTTGTCATTTGACACTCGTCACTGCCTTCTCCATCGCCTCGATGAACCCCTCAAAGAGCACATTCGCATCGTGAGGTCCGGGTGCCGCCTCGGGATGGAACTGCGCCGCGAGGATCGGCAGAGTCCGATGGCGGAAGCCTTCGAGAGTCCCGTCGTTCAGATTGCGATGGGTTTGCTCGATCTCCGCGGAGAGCGATTCGCCCTGCACGGCGAACCCGTGGTTCTGCGAGGTGATCGAGACCTCCCCGGTACGAAGATCGCCCACGGGATGGTTCGCCCCGCGGTGGCCGAACTTCAACTTGAAGGTGCTTGCTCCCAGAGCAAGCCCGAGCAGCTGGTGGCCCAGACAGATTCCGAAAATCGGCCGCGTGCCGATCAACTTCTCCAGAGTTCGAATGGGACCCGCGAGGGCGGCCGGATCCCCCGGGCCGTTGGACAGAAAGATCCCGTCCGGTTCGGCAGCGAGAACCTGCTCGGCCGAGGCGGTGGCGGGAAGAACCGTGACGCGGCAACCGGCGCGGTTCAAGAGACGGACGATGTTGCGCTTCATGCCGTAGTCGATCGCGCAGACGTGGAACCGAGCGTTCTCCGCTTCGAACACGGACGAGAAGGCTGGCGAGACCGAGAGCGCGAGGTCGCTGCCGATCATGAGCGGAGACTCGAGGACGAGCCGGCGCAGGTCTTCGGGTTCCAAGATTTCTGTCGACAACCCGGCTCGCATCGCCCCTTCCGTTCGGATCCGCCGCACCAGCGCGCGCGTGTCCAACCCGTGCAGCCCGATCACGCCCGCTTGTGTGAGGTAGTCCGCCAGGCTCCCCTCGCCGTCGGTGCCGCTCCAGCGCCGCGGAAAGTCGCGCGCGACAAAGCCCGCCACATGGACCCGACCGGACTCCGCCTCGTCGGCGCGAACGCCATAGTTGCCGATGTGCGCGGCCGTCATGACCACGATCTGCCCGGCGTAGGACGGATCGGTCAAGACCTCCTGGTAGCCGCTCATTGCTGTGTTGAAGACGATCTCGCCGAAGGAAGTGCCGGGCTTCCCGATCGCCTCCCCCCGGAAGGTGGTGCCGTCCTCGAGAACGAGCAGTCCCTTCATGCCTCGCGCCCCACCACCGGAGCGAGCTGCCGCACCTGGCGCATCAGCTCGACGAACATGTCGGGCAGAAGCGCCTGCGGTCCGTCCGAGAGGGCCTGCTCGGGATGCGGGTGCACCTCGATCAAGAGGCCATCGGCGCCGACCGCCACGGCGGCCCGGGAGAGCGGGAGAACCTTCTGGCGCTTTCCGGTGCCATGCGAAGGATCCACGAGGATCGGAAGATGAGAGATGCGCTGGACATATGGGACGGCCGAGAGGTCCAGCGTGTTTCGCGTATGGTCCGCGAACGTCCGGACTCCGCGCTCGCACAGAATCACCTGATAGTTCCCTTCCGCCAGAAGATACTCCGCGCAGAGCAGGAGCTCTTCGATCGTTGCCGACATTCCCCGCTTGAGAAGCACCGGCTTGCCCAGCCGCCCGAGCCGCCGCAGCAGCGAAAAGTTCTGCATGTTGCGGGCCCCCACCTGAAGGCAGTCCGCGTGCTCGGCGACGAGCTCCGCCGTCTCCGTATCGAGGACCTCTGTGACGACCGGCAGGCCAGTCTCGCGTCGCACCTTCGCAAGGATCTTCAAGCCGGCCTCTCCCAGCCCTTGAAACGAGTAGGGCGAGGTCCGGGGTTTGTAGGATCCTCCCCGATAGAGCACGGCACCGGCGTCGCGCACGATGTGGGCCGTCTCCATCGCCTGGGCCTCGGACTCGACCGCGCAGGGACCGGCCACGACGGCCAGGCGCTTTCCTCCGACGGGCACTCCGCCGACCACGACGACGGTGTTTTCCTTCTTGGCCTCGCGGGACACGAGCTTGTAGGGGGCGGAGACCGGAATCACCTGCGCCACACCGGGAAGGTTCTCGAAAGCAGCCGGCTCGACCGCTCCGCGATTGCCGGTGATCCCGATCGCGGTTCGCTGCGTCCCCGGAATGGGATGGGCGGCCAGGCCGAGGCTCTCCACGGTCTGGACCACTCGGCGGACATCTTCCGCCGTCGCCGCCGCGTCCATCACGATCAGCATTGGGGTGCTATCATCTTGAGCGACGCCGGTCGTGTCAAACCTTGGAGATCTCAATCATGAAGCGGTCTCTTCTCCTGGTCGTCCTGCTGCTCGCGTTCGCGCCTGTGGCGCTCGCTTACAACATCGTGCTGAAAAACGGCAGTATTCTCTTTGCACGGGAGAAGTACACCGTCAAAGCGAACAAGGCCATCATCACCCTTCAGAACGGCACGGTGGTCAGCTACGACCTCGAGCAGATCGACGTCCCCGGCACGGAGAAGTACAACAAGGAGAACTCGGGCAACGTGATCGCTCTGGAGACCGGCGGCGACAGGGCTGCCCCCACCCCTCAGTTGACCGCCGCTCCCTCCACGACGCTGCAGGACATCATCCGCAAGCGAAAGATGACGCTGGGGGCGGCGCCGCCCAAGAAGGATCAGGGAGACGGCGGGCCGAGTTCCTTCCAGTCGGTCGAGCCGGCCATCGAGCAGACCTTCCGCAGGATCCTCGACGGAGCCTCGATCACGCAGTATCGGCTGGCAACCTATCGGGGCAAGGTCCGGCTGCTCGCGACCGCCAATACGGAGGAGGCCGTCTTCAACACTCTCGCGGCCACCGCGCGCGCTCTGTCCGACCTTGCGAAAAATGGCAAGGAGATGAACGTCGATATCGTACTCACGACCTCGTCAGGAGACTCCGGAGGCACCTTCGAAATGAGCCCGGATCAGGCCAGACAAATCATCAACGGAAATATCAATACGGCGGATTACTTCCTTCGGAATGTGATTCTCTAGTCGACAGCTGACAGTCGACAGTCCACAGTTCCATTCGGGCCCTTCTGTCGACTGTTGACCGTCGACTGTTGACTTTGGCAGGAGGACCGATGCGCGATCGCACTCCTCAGAGTTTCGCCACCCACCGCCGAGTCATTCCCCTCTACCACGTCGTCCTCTTCGCCGTCTTTCTCGTCAACTCGATCTGGTCGATCGTGCAGCTCGTTCGATCACCCTCCTGGGCGACGGTTATCGGCAGCGCGGTGGCTCTGGCCCTTCTCGGGCTCTTTTACTACGCCCGGGAGTTCGCACTGACGGTGCAGGACCGGGTCATCCGCCTCGAGATGCGATTGCGGCTTCGAGAGCTGCTGCCAGCGGATCTGAAAGAGCGTGTCCAGGAGCTCAGTCGCGACCAGCTGATCGCGCTGCGTTTTGCGAGCAACGCCGAGCTGCCGGATCTAGTCCGAGAGGTTCTGACCAACGACATTCGCCGCCGAGACGACATCAAGCGGCGGATCAAGAAGTGGGAACCGGACGACCTGCGCGCCTAGCACGTCGCTATCGCTTACTCGGGCCCTGCGCCTTCGGCGCACCGGCGCTCGGCTCGCCCAAAGGGGCTCGACCGAGCGCCTGGTCCCTCGCGCGCTCTCGCTCCCGCGGCGCGCGCCTCCTCCCCCTGGGAGACTTCGCGCGCCGCGAGCTGAACGAAAGAGAGAGGCGCACCCGAGTGACGCATTTCTCTCCTGCGCGTGAGTGAAGAGCGCGCCTAGGGTCGGTACGCCGTCATTAGTCATTCAGAATTTCCCCTGTCATCCCGAGCGAAGCGAGGGATCTGCCCTTTCGATTCTCTGATCGGCCGATGTTTCTTGCCGGGCACGACAAGAGTCGAGGGAATTAAGAGCGTTGCGATCGCCTGGCCGCCATCGTCCAGACTAACCAGCCTCCCAGCGCGATCGAGCCGACCCAGACGAAAAAGGCCACGACGCGCGTGAAGAGGGCGAGGCCCTTGTCCCAGTTGAGAAGTCCCAGCCGAGCCAGCATCCAGTTCCAGTCATGGATGGGGTCGGGAGTCAGACCGAGCAGCGGCAGCTCCTGAGCCCGGGCGTCGCCAACGTATGTGGCCAGGCTCCAGAGCGAGAATGCGAGCCAGGCGCCCGCGACGGTGATGCCGAAGTAGTCGCGCTGCCGGTAGAGGATCCCCGCCGCCACGATCGGAGCGGCGACCTGCGCGAAACTGCCTCCCGCCACGCCCGGCCACTGGCCGAACGACCCGAAGATCAGATGCCCCAGCTCATGGATCCCCAGGGTGATGCCGCCGAACCAGCTGTCGTACAGAGGATCGGCCAGGTGGCGGATCCCCACCCAAACGAGCCAGATCAGCAGAATCGCCCGCCAGGGCCAGGAACGGCCGGCGGTCCACCCTCGCGCGTCCTCGACGAGGCCGCGCCGGGCCGGCCGGGAGCTCTCAGGCGCTTTCGTCCCCGAGCGTGTCCGGCACCGGCGTCAAGTGGTAGCGGGCATCCTCCCCGACGAGGCGCAGGAACCGCTCCGCAAAGGAGAGCAGATCTCCATGGCTCTCATCGGCGAAGATTCTTTCGACGCGCTGAAGGGGAAAAAACACAGTCTCGGGGAACACGGAGGGGGACTCCCGGTGGGAGATCTCGCGGACCCAGCCGTCGAAGCTCTCGAGAGTCAATCCGCGCACGGTGACGCCCGTGACGTCGCGTTCCTTCAAAATGCCCCAGAACTTTTCCCGGGGATTCACCATTTGGACCAGGACGAAGGTTCCGGGGCTCACCGCGCACCGTCCGACTGCGACAGCTCGATCAAGACGCCATGGCCGGCATCCGGATGCAAAAAGGCGACTCGCTTGCCGTCCGCGCCGGCAACCGGACGAGAATGGAGCAGGCGGAAACCGCGCTTCTCGAGGTCTGCGAGAGCAGCTTCGATGTCCTCCACGGCGAAGCAGATGTGGTGCACCCCTCCCCCGCGCCGCAGCAGGAACCGGGCGACCGGAGAGTCTTCGGATGTCGGCTCCAAAAGCTCGACCCGGCTCTCGCCGATGGGCAGAAAGGCCGTCTTCACCTTCTGTGTCGGGACCTCCTCCCGATGGACTTCCTCGAGGCCGAGAGCGCGGTAGACATCGAGCGCGTCGTCAATGGAGACGACGGCGACGCCGATGTGGTCGAGCTTGTAGGCGGTCATGGTTCGGGTGGTCAGTTTACAGTTTACAGTTTTCGGTTCTCAGTTTCCGTTCTCGGCTCTCTTCGCTGCCCAACTGAAAACTGACAACTGATAACTGACAACTCATTTCTTTCTCTGCGTGATCTTCTCGAAAAGCTTCGAGGCGGCGGAATAGGGATCTTCCATCCTTCCTGCCACCCGCTCGACCGCCTCCTCGAGTCCCCCGGGGGTTGGCGCTCTGTCCTCGACGGCCCGGCGGAATCGCTCCTCCAGCAAGGTCCGCAGGCGAGCGCGGGCCCGACGGGCTCGGCGCTCTCCTCTCTCCGCGGTCGACGCGAGATGGGCCTCGTGCGATTCGAGCGCTTCGAGCAACGCCGCCGTTCCGTCGTCTCGGGTCGCCACGGTCCGCACGATCGGGGGGCGCCACCCGCGATCTTGGGTCAGATCGAGCATCATCGACAGCTCCGCGCAGGTTCGGTCCGCACCTTCGCGGTCCGCCTTGTTCACCACGAAGACATCCGCGATCTCCAGGATTCCGGCCTTGATGGCCTGGATGTCATCCCCGAGGCCCGGCACGAGAACGACCGCCGTCGTCTCCGCGGCCTTCACGACCTCGACCTCGTCCTGCCCGACGCCCACGGTTTCGATGAGCACGACGTCAAAGCCGGCCGCGTCCAGGATGTCGACGGCGTCGGAGGTGGCACGGGCCAGGCCGCCCAGCGTGCCGCGGGTCGCCATCGACCGGATGAAGACTCCGGGATCCGTGTAGAGCTCCGTCATTCGGATGCGGTCTCCCAGGATGGCCCCGCCGGAAAAGGGGGAGGAAGGATCGACAGCCACGATCCCAACGGTCTTCCCCCGACGGCGATAAGCCTGCGCCAGACGCCGGACGAGCGTGGACTTGCCGGCTCCCGACGGGCCGGTCAATCCGATGACGCGAGCCCGGCCCGTTTTCTCGAACAGGGCGCGGAGAATCTCCGGACTCCCCCCGTTGCCTTCGACCGCGGAGATCGCGCGGCCGATGGACCGGGAGTCGCGAGCGAGAACGCCGGCGACGACAGAATCCTGGATGGCGGTCAATGCTTTGAAGTCTAAGGTCTAAGGTTTAAGGTCTAAGGTCTAAGGTTCCCGAGCTCTCTTTAGACTTTAGACCTTAGACCTTAGACCGATTCCTCAAGGAGCGACTTCGCGATCACCAGCTTCTGGATCTCGCTGGTGCCTTCCCCGATCGTACAGAGCTTCACGTCCCGGTAGAACTTCTCGACGGGAAAGTCCTTGATGAACCCGTAGCCGCCGTGGATCTGGACGGCACGATCGCAGACGCGGACCGCGATCTCCGACGAGAAGAGCTTCGCCTGCGCCGAGAGGCGGGTCACGACTTCTCCGGCGTCCTTCGCCAGCGCCGCGCGTTCGGTGAGCAGCCGACCGGCATCGATCTGGGTCGCCATCTCCGCCAGATAGAACCGGATCGCCTCGAAGTCGCAGATGGGCTTTCCGAACTGGCGGCGCTGCTTCGAGTACTTCAACGCCGCCTCGAAGGCGCCCCGCGCCATCCCCACAGCGAGCGCCGCGATCCCGATGCGGCCGCCGTCTAAGATCTTCATGGAGTTGATGAAGCCGTCCCCCTCTCGCCCGAGCAGGTTGGCCGCCGGGATCCGGCAATCTTCCATCACGAGCGTGCACGTGTCGGAAGCGCGCATCCCGAGCTTGTTCTCCTTCTTGCCGACACGGATCCCCGGGTTGTCGAGCTCGACGATGAAAGAGGAGATCCCGTGGCGGCTGGCGGAGCGGTCGGTCACGGCCATGAGCACGGCGACCGAGCCGACCGAAGCGTTCGTGATGAAGTTCTTTGATCCGTTCAGAACCCAGGAATCCCCGTTTCGCACGGCCGTCGTCCGCGTCCCGCCCGAGTCCGAGCCGGCCTCGGCTTCCGTCAGCCCCCAGGCGGCCAGCCATTGACCCGACGTGAGCTTGGGCATGTAGCGGCGGCGTTGCGTCTCGGTCCCGAACTGATAAATGTGGTTGGAGCCCAGAGACGTGTGCGCCGCCAGGGCCAGCGCGACCGAACCGTCCACACAGGCGATCTCCTCGACGATCGCCATGTAGTCTCTCGTCGAAAGGCCGGCCCCGCCGAGCTCCTCGGGAAAGATGGTACCGAGGAAGCCGAGCTCGCCGAGCTTACGGAAGACCTCGCGCGGAAACTGCTGCGCTTCGTCCCACTCGAGGACGTGCGGCCGGATCTCCGCCTCGCAGAACTCTCGGAGGGTCTGGAGAATCGCCTCGCGATCGGAGGAAACCGAAGTGCTCATGAAAGGATTGTAGAGCTATCGGCTATCAGCTGTCAGCTTGCGTTTGAGACGGCCGGGATTGCCCGGCTGCGAGCTGAAAGCTGAGAGCTGAAAGCTATCTCCCCGACGGCGCGGGGCCGGCGACCGTTTTCGCGGCGACTATGTCAATCCCGACATAGTAGTGCTTGAGGATATCCTCGTACGCGGCGCCGGCGAGCGCCATCCCGTAGGCGCCGTTCTGGCAAAGGCCAACTCCGTGCCCCCAACCGCGGCCCAGGAAAACCCACTCCCATTCCCCCAGAGGGCCCCGCACCTTCTCGAAGGTGAAGAGAAGCTCCGGAAGCTCGAGCGCCTGACGG
>Ga0207684_10001902_pt1 | contig 21686 bp, 18 predicted proteins | sample KBSK5501metaG_FD_184342 | JGI IMG/M metagenome (GOLD analysis project Ga0207684, IMG submission 184342) | Corn, switchgrass and miscanthus rhizosphere microbial communities from Kellogg Biological Station, Michigan, USA - KBS K5-50-1 metaG... | ecosystem: Host-associated > Plants > Roots >...
CTGCTGAAGCAGTCAGGCGGGGTCTGGACCTAGCGGCTGATTCGCGAGCTTCACCATGACGATACGCCGAACTCCCGCCGCTGCCCAGGACGGCGACCCCTCGTTCCTCGAAGAGCTGTCCTACCACGCCTGGCATCCTCGCCCGCGCTCCTGAACGATCCCCGCACGTCGGAGGGCCTCCCGCGCTGGGCGGAGTCGTTCACGGGTCCTCGCCGGCATACCAACCCGGGTAACACGGTGTCAGGTCGCTGACCAGCGTGAGATTGATGGTGAAGTAGGCGGTGCCTCTGGGGGAGAGCAGCCATTTGTATCAGCCACAGGCGGTGTAGGCGAAGCGGCTCGCGTTGATGGCAGCCACCCGACGGCCTGGGTCGTGTCCAGGAGCACCCTGGCCCCAGCCCGGGGCCGGTCAGCACGAGCACCGTGCTCGCGCGACAACTCCCGGGACGCCTGACGGCAGGAGACGGCTATAGCCGTGGACGAGCCACCGTCACAGGATGTAGCCCAGGTTTCAATTCCGGGCCGCGCGCCTACCCGCCGATCTGGGCGGCGAGCCGACCTTCGGCCGGACTTCGTCCGCGTTGACCGAACGGGGCGATCTGCGCGGGCAGCACCGTCGGTCGACGTCCGACTCTGCCGATGAGTGGTCGTGTCTAGATGGCACCTGGTCTTCGCAGGACCACAAGGAACTCCCAGGCCAGCAAATTGCTGACTCGCCCGTTGATTCGTGCTTATTCGGAGGCCTACGATCGCGAGGTAGTTGTCAAGGGCAGTGTGGAAGGGCGGTGACCGGGAGTGCCAGGACGCCGGCTGCTGACGACGGTGGTGGGATTGCTGACGGTGTTGAGCTTCAGTGCCGTACCGGCTTTGGGAAGCTCATCCTCAACCACGGACCCTGGGATCGGAAACGTCCCGCAGGGCCTTCAATCCAACCAGGCGTACGCGATGAGCTTCAATACGCATGCTGTCACGAACGTATTCGTGACCAGCCAGCAGGTCAGTTGCTACCGGCCTGAGGTGCCGTATTCGGCGAACAACGGGCCGAACGACGGCTACACCGGGGAATCGAAGTGCCCGGGGGCCACCACGGGGGAGAACACCGGGGCGGCGCGCCCGTACCCAACCCAGGTGGGAAGCGATCCGCCCTACCCGGCTGCCCAGTCGATGCTGGTGAAGGACCACTCGGAGTCCGACATCCGCGTCGATCCAACGAATCCTGAGCACCTCATCGGTTCGACCAAGTGGTTCGCCAGCCCCGAGGGATACAACCACGTGCTCGGCTTTTACGAGTCGTGGGATGGCGGGAAGACGTGGCCGGTGATGGCGCATGTGCCGGGCTACGAGGGCTTCACCGACAACACCGACCCCGTCGGCGCCTTCGACGCCTACGGGAACTACTACCAGGCCCTGCTGCCCTATCAGTTCTATTACGACAAGTCCGGTTTCCATAAGTTCGAGCCGGGGAACGAGCCGAATCCCGCCGTGCCCAACGAAGCCGTCGCTGTCGCGGTCCGCCCGCACGGCGCGACCGGGCCCACAGACTGGATCACCACCCACAACGGCCACCCGGACTACGTCTTCACCACGAACGCGGGGTTCGGCCAGGAGCCGGACAAGGAATGGATCACCATCGACACTAACAGGACCCTTCCCGGCGGCTCCCCGAACCCCAACTTCGACCGGATCTACATGATGTACGTGAATTTCAACGGCAACGGCAGCAAACCATACGTCCAAACGGCCATCGCCCACCGCGACGGAACGCACAGCGACTGGACAGCCCCGGTGGCCCTGCCGACGCTGAATTCCACCAACAACAACACCTACCTGTTCCCGCACGTGGACCCGAACGGCGTGGTCTACACGTCGCTGATCAACTACGACGCGGAGCACGGCGGATGCTGCGTCGATGTGCTGATGGACTACTCCACCGACGGAGGCGTCACCTGGCACGGGCCGTTCGTTGCGGCCAGCGACGTCCACGTGCCGCCGCTGACCGGAGCAGGCTATGTGAACACCACGTTCGAAGACGGCATCGAGGAGACCTTCGCGGTCGGCAACCACCTCGCCCCAGGCGGCCACTACCCGGTCTACATCGCCTACGAGTCCAAGAGCACCGGGTTCGGCAACATCCTGCTCACCGCCTCCTACGACCAAGGCCGGCATTGGACCGCGCCGATCCAGGTGAACGACAACGCCAGCCCCCGCGTCGACGAGTTCCAGCCCAACCTCGCGGTGGCCCCGGACGGCACGGTGAGCGTCAACTTCTACGACCGCAGGCTTGCCTGCCCGGCCCGCGGCACCCAAGAGGCACTGGCGGCCGGGCTGGCGTTCGACCGCAGCAACCCCAACTACGCCGGGAGCCTGCCACCCTACGGGGCGACCGATTACTGCATCAACGCCAGCGTCCAGTTCTACACCGCCAGCCTCCACCCGATCGGGCACAACATCCGGCTAAGCCAACACCCCTGGGACCCTCAGCTCAACGCCCCCGACCGCGCGTCGTCATCCGTTCCCACCGACACCTTCATCGGTGACTACTTCGGCAACGTCTTCGACGGCACAACCGACTACGCGACATTCGTCAGCACCTACAATCCCGGCAACAACCCACAGCACTACCAGCAACAAGTGGTCAGTACAGTAAAGATCCCTTAAACGGATGCCGCCTGGCCATAGGCATCAGCCGACGCAGCCAAGGCCGACATCCATCCTGCCGCACCGTGTGCGGCTTGTCAGGGTCTGGTGCAGGTGCGCTGGCTGCGGTCAGTACTCGTAGGCTTGCGGGGTGGCGCACTACCGCAGGCTGTCCAAGATCGTGATCGACGTTCCCCCTGCCGACCATGACCGCGAGCTGGTGTTTTGGAGCGCGGCTACCGGCCAGCCGCTGGCCCGGTTCGGCAGGCACCCGAGTACCACGGGGCTGCGCTGCCTGGCCAGGAGCTGTGGCTGCTGATCCAGCGGCTCGGCGACGGGCCGGGCAGGGTGCATATCGACATCCACACCGACGACCCAGCCGCCGAAATGACCAGGCTGGAGAAACTCGGCGCCGAGCTGGTCCAGCAGGTGCACTCCTGGTGGGTCATGCGCGATCCTTGCCGGACCGCTGTTCTGCCTCATTCCGGAAAGGCCCGGAAAACTGTGGAAGTTCTGTTTCGCCCGCGGCGGGGCAGCCACCCCGAGTTCATCGCCGGGCTCCCGGGCCGCATGACCGCCGACGCGGAAACCATCGACTGGTGGGAACGCGCCACACCGCGGCGCCAATGATCACAACCGAAACCCATCCTCGGCTGCGCTTCCATGCCGGTCAGGCTGTCACGGACCGTCGCCACGCCGCACCACGGCTGAGCGCGCCAAACCAAGGCCGTTACGCGCGCCAGTCTCGGTCTGCCGGGGACGCCGTCCATGCCGCGCCGAGCAGGTGATCTGTGGGCCCTTGAGCCTCGCTAACACAGTTGCCCGCTCACTCGCATAGCTCCTCTGTGTCAGGAGGGTGGTCGTTCCCGCCTTGGCGAGTGTGCTCCAGTCCTCGCCATTATCAGGCAAAGTGCGCAAACTCCGCTGCTGCCCCTGGCGGGCCGGGCAACTGGCCAAAGCCAGCCAGGTCCTTCAGACCCACGAGATCGGAGAAGGAAAGGGCTCAGTGTGATCACTCATCCCTTTACAGGCAGCCAGGTCCGGAGGAGCATTGTTGGCTGTTGCATCGTCTTGTCTTGCTCGCTCGAGCCGGGCGAGCCAGCTCCAAGGAGGATGGATGCGGCCGCTTGGAGTCAGAGCCCGAGTCGTGCTGGTGACCACAGTGGCGTTGCTTCTGGTGAGCCTCCCGGCGGTTAGTGCCGGGGCCACCGGGACGCCAGGCACAAACCGCAACGGCGCGAGCGGAGCAAGGTCGAGTGGCAGCGAGGCGGTCCCGATCGGTGGCGGCTGGATTGAGTTCTTCTTCGGAGGTCGGGGAAGTGTCGCTGGGCCGTTCACGTTCGCGCACCGAACCCCGGTGGTGCTGTCGGTTACCGACCTGTTCTGCGTGGGCGACCGCTTCGACATCCTGGAAAATGGCCGCGTCGTGGATGTCACCTCCACCCCTGCCGTCCCGCCGACCTGCAATCCGCCGTTCGCTGCTAACCAGCCTCGGCCGGCTTTCTATCAGGGCCTCTACAGCGCTGGCATGGTCTTGCTGCCAGGGGGAGCCCAGCAGATCACCATCCGCGCCAGCCAGAGCCCGTTCGGAGCCGGGGCCGCCTTCTTGCGGGTCGACGCGTGCACCCGCTTTCTCACCCGGCCTGGGAAGCTCGTGGGCACGGCCGGAAACGACACGCTGTGCGGTAGCCCGGGCAACGACATCATCACTGGCGGGGCCGGAAACGATCGCATCGCCGGCGGCGGCGGGAACGACATACTCCAGGGCGGCCCAGGGGCTGACGCGATCGCTGGTGGACCCGGGTCGGACCTGATTGCCGGTCAAGGCGGCAACGACCGGCTGTTCGGCGATGCCGGCACGGACCTGGTTACAGGCGGGGCGGGCCACGACGGCATCAGCGGCGGGGGGTCTGGCGATGCCCTCTATGCCGGTGGCGGGCTGACGAACGTGGTCGTCGGTGACGCAGGCAGCGACAGCCTGTTCGGCGGACCGGGGAACGACCTGCTCAGCGGGAGCAGCGGTAACGACCTCCTCCAAGGCGCGGGAGGGACTGACCTGTGTATTGGAGGCCCTGGAATCGATGCCGCAGTGGGATGCGAAATAACCCAAAGCATTCCGTAAGCGGCTTCTCTTTGGGTTCATGCCGTGCCGGTGGTGTTTGCCGGAGTAGAACGGTCGGCCGGCGGCGCGGCGGTCGACGGGGATTAACGAGCTGTCGATCACCACGTAGGCGTGCCCGGCCTGCTTGGCCCGGGCCGGCGCGCGGCGCAGTTTCGGGGAGCGGGCGGCCAGCGGCGCCACGGTCTCACTGACATGCCGCTCAGCGGTCGCGGTGCCGACCCCCAAACCCGGCCGCCAGCTCGGCGAGCATCTCGCCCTTGCGCAGGTGGGCGAGTACCGCCGGGCTTGCTGGGAGGGGCTGAGCGTGCGCCAGCCCGATCGGATCGGGGCCCGGTGCCGGCGGGCGTCCCCGGCGGAGTGGGTGAGGGTCTGACGGGGACAACGGCAGCACGGCAGGGTGGAAACGCATCGAAGCCCTTCTGGCGGAAGATGCGGACCTTGGTCGGTCGCCTCATCTACCAGGGGCCCGACACGCCGTATCCGATCAGCCCATACGCCGAACCCTGCCAAGATCAGGATGAAAGGGCTCAATGAGACGCGCAGCCAGGCTGCCGGCCAAGCACAAAAATTCGGCGCTCGGTAATCACACCAGCGGGCGGCAACGGTCACGTTAAGTGATCGGTCCTGGACCTGGACCAGCACACGCCGACCCGCCTACACGTGAAATGACCGCCGGGCACCGGGCAGTGGTAACGCGCAAACCAGGTCGATCTGCGCGCGGCGACACGGCACAGATTCGCTGGCGAGCGGCCCGCCGATGGCGAGGACTGGCCAGGTGGCTCTCACCGGAGCCACGGCCAGGGCCATACCAACCGGCTGACAGGAGCGGCCGGCGGGCTTCCCCAAGGGGGCCGGCTCCGATGATCATGGATGGTGGTGTGGACAGTGGGTGTCAGCGGCGGGAAACTCGCCGACGCTGCAGCCAGCGCACCGGGGTGGCCCGGCCCTTCCTAGCCGGCAGGGATCAGGCCCGCTTTGCAGGCTGTTTCGAGGCCGTCGAGGATCAGGTCGAGCCCGAATTCGTACTCGTTGCCGTAGTCGTAGCCGGGCTGGAGGACATGGGTGAGCGTGAGCTCGGTGAGGTGCGGGTACTGGTCAGCGGGGAACCGCGCCAGCATGGCCTGGGCGAGTGCGGAGGATTCCGCTGGGGTGTTGAATGGCAGGCCCCGCTCCTGCAGCGTGAACCCGTAGATGTAGCTGTCGAGGACCGAGTAGGCGTGCGCGGCCAGTGCGACCGGGAAGCCGGCGTCCCGAAGGCACCCGATGACGGCGTCGTGGTGCCGCAGCGTCGCTGGGCCAGGTGAGGTCCGTGACTCCATCAGGCCGATGGCCCAGCGATGCCGGGACAGGACATCGCGAACCGAGAGCGCCCGCTGGCGCATGGCCGTCTTCCAGTCCGCTCCGCCCGGGGGCAGGTCGATCTCGCTGAAGACCACGTCGATCATGCCGTCGAGCAGGTCGCCCTTGTTGGTCACGTGGTTGTACAGCGACATCGCCTCGACCCCGACCGCCTCACCCAGCTTGCGCATGCTGAGCGTGCCGATCCCGTTTTCGTCGGCGAAGGCGACGGCGGCGCGCAGCACCCGCTCGCGGTTCAGCGGAACGCGGGGCACTGCACCGGCATCGGGCGTGTCGGGCATCTGCGGGCTCCCATCATGCGGCTGGGCAAGCAACGTGAACGCGGGGTGCACGTAGCTTGACTTACTTACGCTGTACGTGTAGCTTACATCATAAGCGTACATTGTATGTCTCGTGGCTCCCCACCCGTTCGACGATCCGTCCGGGCCCGTCAAACGCGCTGGCGAACTTACGACGTAAACCTGCGCTAGTTACAGCGTAAGCCAAGGCGTCGCAGGCCGCGGGCATCAGAGCCTGCGCAAAGACCCGCCGTTCCGTTTCCGGAGCGGCCCGAACCAAGGAGCCACCCGTGTCCATGCCCGCCCCGTATCCGCTGCAGCTGGAGCTGCGCGCCGACCTTCACATCACCCGGTGGCGGCCGCTGGTGCAGTGGCTGCTGGCCATCCCGCACCTGATGATCGCCTACGCCCTGCGCACCCTCCGCCAGGTCCTGACCCTGATCAGCTTCTTCACCGTGCTGTTCACCGAGCAGATCCCCCGGCCGCTGTTCGACGCCATCGTGATGACCTACCGGTATGAATGGCGGGCCATGAGCTACGCCTTCTTCATGCACGAGGACTACCCGCCGTTCGACTTCGACCTGTCCTCCGACGACGACGGCGCAGAACCCCATACCTCGCTGCGCCTGGCCTATCCCGCGCACCTTGGGCGGTGGCAGCCGCTGTACAAGTGGTTCCTGGCCATTCCCCAGTACTTCGTGCTGGCCGGCCTGGCCATCGCGGCGGCCCTGGGCATCATCGCCGGGTTCTTCGCCGTGCTGTTCACCGGGGAGTACCCGCAGGGCATCCGGGACTTCCTGGTCAGCGCCTACCGGTACGCGCTCCGCGTGGAGGCCTACGTCGGTTTCCTCACCGACCGCTACCCGCCCTTCAGCCTGGCCGCCTGACACGGCCAGCGGCCGCTCGCGGGCCACCCGCGCAAGCGGCCCGGCGCCTGGTAAGGGACGCCGGCCAGTCACACCACTCAGTGGCTGCGAAGCAGTCGCCAAGGGCAGGCCACCCGCCTTGGCGCCGGCCGGGACCGCCAGCGATTCCGGCACCCCGCCAGCGAACACTTGGAGACACATGACGACAGCAGCGTCCGGCCGGCCGGCCGGGCCGATGCCCCGTACCGCCCAGACCATGACCGCGATCGTCCAAGACGAATACGGCAGCGCCCCCGAAGAGGTGCTCCGGCTCGCCGAGACCGCCACGCCCACGATCGGCGACGGCGAGATCCTCGTGCGCGTGCGGGCCGCCAGCGTGGACCGGGGCACCTGGCACATGATGGCCGGCCTGGCCTACCCGATACGCCTGGCCGGCTTCGGCCTGCGCGCGCCCAACGCCCTCAACCCGGGCCGCAGCATGGCGGGGACGGTCGACTCGGTTGGCAAGGACGTGACCGGGTTCGTGCCAGGCGATGAGGTTTACGGCACCTGCAACGGCGGCTCCTTCGCCCCCTACGCCCGCACCCGGCCAGGCCGCCTCGCGCCCAAGCCCGCCAACCTCTCCTTCGAGCAGGCGGCGGCCGTCCCGGTGTCCGCGCTGACCGCCCTGCAGGCCGTGCGGCACGGGAAGGTGCAGCCCGGGCAGCAGGTGCTGATCATCGGCGCGTCCGGGGGCGTCGGCACGTTCGCCGTGCAGATCGCCAAGGCGTTCGGCGCCGACGTCACCGGCGTCGCCAGCACCGCGAAGACCGGCCTGGTGGCCTCCCTCGGCGCCGACCACGTCATCGACTACACGCGCGAAGACATCGCCGACGGCCAGCACCGCTACGACGTCATCCTCGACATCGGCGGCTGCACCAGGCTGGCACACCTGCGCCGGGCCCTCACCCCAGCGGGGAGGCTCGTCCTGGTCGGCGGCGAGGACGGCGGACGGTGGCTCGGCGGGATGGACCGCCAGCTCCGTGCCCTCCTGCTCTTCCCGCTGGTCAGCCAGAAACTGAGCATGTTTGTCGCGTCGGAGAACTCCGCCGACCTGGTGATCCTCCGCGATCTCATCGAGTCCGGGAAGATCACCCCCGCCATCGACCGGACCTACCCGCTCAGCCAGGCCCCGGCGGCCATCCGGCACGTCCAGGAAGGCCGCGCCCGGGGCAAGGTCGTCATCACCATCTGAAGCGCTGCCTGCGGTGCCTGGCCAAGATCCCGGCGTCACTTCGCCGCAATGGGGTCTTGCTGGGCCCGGCGCTCGCCGGGCAGGCGCAAGAGATTGGCCTGGTGGCGGCGCCCCCCTGTGACCAGCCGCTCGAACGCTGCGGCCGGGACTGTCCCGGCGCACACCTCAGGAGCGGACATGGACATGGACCAGAGGCACAGCGGGCCGATGGCCGGCCGGACAGTGCTGGTCGCCGGCGGCACCGCGGGCATCGGCAGGGCGACCACGCTGGGCCTGGCCGCGATGGGTGCACACCTGGCGATCACCGGCCGCGACCCCGGGCGCACCCAGGCCGCGGCCCGGGAGATCCGCGCAGCCACCGGCGGGCAGGTGGACGCGTTCGCCGCGGACCTGTCCGCCCAGTCGCAGGTCCGGCGGCTGGCTAGGGAGGTACTCCAGCGCCTTCCCAGGGTTGATGTGCTGGTCAACAACGTCGGGGGGTACTGGGCCGCTCCGCCGCCACCTGACCGCCGCCACGGGGCGGTGGGTGATCGCGGCCGACGGGGTCGAGTACTTCCGGCTCGAAAGCGTGACGGTCTCCCGCTACGCCTACCGGGGTAACAAGATCCCATCCCCATGGCCACCTGCGAACCACACGTAACGGCAGGAACCGGGGAGAGCCCGTTGCCGGGTGACTGGCACGGCGGGTTCGGTGAGCGGTCCGGGGAAACGGGCCGGGAGCAATCCCGGAACCGCGCCCCGGGCCGAGTCAACACCACCATCCGTCGTTGGGGGCAGGATCCTTTGCTGAACGGATGGTGCGTCCCGGCTTACATCTTGGGATTGAGGTAGGCGGCAGGCATCAGATCGTGCTCTGCAAGCGGCGACCCGAGCAGGCGCTGGCCGGACTCTTCCATGGCCGTCGCCGTGATCTCGGGTGATGCAGCCCATCCTTCCGGCTTGGGTTGAGACGGAACCCTGCCGATTGCTTCGAAGAACCGCTCGATGCCTGCTGGAGTGCAAATGGCGAGCATGTCGCTCGGAGCGGTGATCCACAGCGCGTGCGGCACGTTACGCGGCAGCAGCGCCACCCCGCCTGCCGAAAGCTGGTACTTGTTTTGGCCGGCCCAGAAAATACCGCCGCCTTCCAAAAGCACGTACATCTCGTCGTCCCGGGAGTGGACGTGAACCGTCGTCGCGAATCCAGCGGGCGCCCGTGCTCGGATCACGGAGACCTGCCCGGCCGTGGCATCGCCACCCAGGAGGACGCTCAGGAGGGTTCCGTCAACCTTGATCTGGCGATGTTCAACTGCCTGGGCGGCATAAGGCATGCTCACCGTGCCTCCACTCTCCGGTCAGCGTCTCGGGTGCTCCATTTGCCGATCGTGGGCTCTGCGGCCATCAGTGTCAAAACCGGTGTGGGCCAGCGGCTCGAACGTCCCAGCGCGTTCGCGCTGCGAACCTGTGACGATGAACACAGGCACTCCGGTAGAAGCCGCATGCCTGGGACTGATCTCTAGGGGATGCGGCACGACAACCAGCGCGGCCCGCTTCGGCCGCCGGGGAGGCTGAGCGTCGCGGGGCCGACTGGGCCAGGGCGCGGCGGGGCCCCACCGCCGGGTGCGTTTGACGTCGCGCGCCAGTTGGGCGATCTCCGCCCGCCGGTGCATCTTGGCGATCTGGGTCGCCGTGAGCGCCTGGGAGACATCCTGCTGGCCGGCGTTGAGCAGGCTGGACGCTATCCCGGATTCTTTGTCCCAGACCCGGTGCAGGCCGACCAGGTTCAGCGGGACGAACAGCAGGCCAAGGCCGGCCCGAGGGACCAGCATCGGGCCGAGGATCCCGCCGGCGTAGCCGCTGTGCTCGGTTAGCCGCAACAGCCAGTACAGGCCGGCGAACGCGGACCTCGATGCGGCGGAGTTGGCTGTGCTGGTAGTGGCTCAGGCTCATCGCGTGCTCCCGTGCTGTGGCCTGCGGCGAGGGCTGGCGTCCGGCGCGAAGCCGGTCCGCAGCCCGGGGCCGGTGCGGGCCCGCCTTCCGGGCGGGCCCGCACCTGGCCCTCAGCAATCAGTCGGCGGCAGCTACCGGGGGCTCGCGCTGCAGGGACGCCGCGACGGCGCGGGCGAGTTCGGTGCGCCGGATGAGCAGGAAGGTGACCGGGACGGCGGCCAGTGCGGTGAGCCCGGTGACCCAGAACGCCCAGTGGAATCCGCTGGTGAGCGCGGCGGCCGCGGTGTGCCCCCGGCCGAGCAGGAGGCGGGAGTGGGTGGCGGCGACGGTGGAGGCGACGGCGACGCCGATCGCCCCGCCGATCTGCTGGGAGGTGTTGAGCAGCCCGGAGGCGATCCCGGCGTCGTGTTCGGTGACCCCGGCGAGCGCTCCGATCGACACTGTAATGAATGCGAAGATGGCGCCGCCGGCCACGAACAACGGGCCGGCGAGGTTGGCCCAGTAGTGCCCGTGCGCGGGCACCTGGGTCGCCCACAAGATCCCGGCGCCGACCAGGGTCATCCCGGCCGCCATGACCAGCTTGGCCGAGACGCGGGTGACCAGGATCTGGGCCGGCCCGGCCAGCGCGAGCGCGGTGAGCGAGGTGGCCAGCCAGGCGACCCCGGTCTTCAGGGCCGAGTAGCCGAGCACCTGCTGCATGTACAGGGTGCCGGTGAAGAAGAAGCTGAAGAAGCTGGCCCCGAGCAGGAAGCTGACGGCGTTGGATCCGGCGAGGGTCGTCAGCCGGAACAGCCGCAGCGGGAGCAACGGCGCCTCCGCCCTGATCTCGATGACCAGGAACCCGGCCAGCAGCGCCGCAGCCGCTGCGAGCAGCGCCAGCGTCCGGGCCGATGCCCAGCCCACGGTGGGGGCTTGGGAGATCGCGTAGACCAGCATCACGAGGGCGCCGGTCACGGTGATGGCGCCGAGCGGGTCGTAGGACCGGCGGGCGCTTGCCAGCCTGCTTTCCGGGACGACCCGCCGGGTCAGCAGCAGGACGGCCGCGCCGACCGGGACGTTGAGGTAGAAGATGTACTGCCAGCCGGCGTACCGGACAAGCACGCCGCCGGCTAGCAGGCCGATGGTGGCACCGGTGGCGCCGATGCCGCCCCACGCGCTGAGCGCCTTGTTGCGCTCGGCGCCCTCGGCGAACATGTTCATCACGATCGACAGCGCGGCCGGAAGGACGACCGCGGCGCCCAGGCCCTGGATGCCGCGCATGATGATCAGGAACGTGTCGCTGGTGGCCAGCGCGCACGCCAGCGAGGCCCCGGTGAAGGTCGCCAGGCCGGCCATGAACAGGCGCCGGCGGCCGGCCAGGTCGGCGGCCCGCCCGCCGAGCAGCAGGAACCCGCCGAAGGTCAGCGCGTAGGCGGTCACCACCCACTGCAGGTCCTGCTCGGGGAAGTGCAGCTTGCGGCCGATGGTCGGCAGCGCGACGTTGGTGATCGTCAGGTCCACGATGGCCATGAGGAACGCGACGGCGAGCAGCGCGAAGGCCCGCCAGCGGTGCACTTCGCCGGGTGCCGCGGCCCCCTCCTGCCTGGCGTCGTACCGGTGGTCGAGTGAGGTCATGCCTGTCTCCGATGCTCGTTGGTCAGGTCCTCACTCGTTGAGACACCGCCCGCGGCCGGAACGGAACGGACCAGTACGGCGGTCCTTTTCCAGCGCGGCTGGTGTCTTAACGAGTGAGAGGCATGGAGGAAAAGGCGGAGGCGAGGATGCGATGGTGACGACGAGCACGCTCGCCCGGGCACGGGCGGGCGATGAGCAGGCGTTCCGCGAGCTCACCGACCCCTACCGGGGCGAGTTGCTGGTGCACTGCTACCAGATCCTCGGCTCGGTGGCCGACGCCGAGGACGTGCTGCAGGAGACCCTGCTGGCAGCCTGGCGTGGCCTGCAGGGCTTCGAGGGCCGGTCCTCGCTGCGCTCCTGGCTGCACCGCATCGCCGTCAACGGCTGCCTGAACGCGCTGCGCGACCGCAGCCGCCGCCCCCGGGAGGTACCGCTGATGCCCGAGCTCCCCCAGCCCACCCGTATGGCCGACCCGGTCTGGGTCGACCCCTACCCCGACGTGCTGCTCGACGGCCTACCCGACGCCGCGCCCGGGCCGGAGGCGCGCTACGACGGCAAAGAGGCCGTCGAGCTGGCGTTCATCACCGCCCTGCAGCACCTGCCCCCCCGCCAGCGCGCCGCCCTGGTACTCCGCGACGTGCTCGGCTACCCCGCCGCCGAAACAGCCGCCATGCTCGACACCACCGAAACCTCGGTCAAAGGCGCCCTGCAGCGCGCCCGGGCCGCGCTGCAGGCCCGGCTGCCCGCCGGCCGCGGCTCCGCCCCGCTGCCAGGCTCCCCCCGCGAGCGCCAGCTGGCGGGCCGGTTCGCCGCCGCCGTCGAAGACGGCGACATCGACGCCGTGCTTACCCTGCTCACCAACGACGCCTGGCTCACCATGCCACCCGAACCGTGGGAGTACCGGGGCCCGGCGGCCATCGCCGCCTTCTTGCGCCACCGGGCCGACCTGCGCGGCGCCCCGCTGCGGCTGGTGCCCACCCGGGCCAACACCCAGCCCGCCTTCGGCTGCTACCTGCCCTGCGCCCACACCCCGATCGCCCGGCCCTACGGGATGATCGTCCTCACCCTCACCGGTGACCAGATCAGCGCCATCACCTGGTTCTCCGACAGCAGCGTCTTCCCCCACTTCGGGCTCCCCCGCGCACTGCCCCAATAGAGCCCAATCCCGGCAGATAACAATCGCACCAGGACGAGAGCGCGGTCTGCTCGGCGCGCCGGCGCTGGCCGGCTCAATCCCCGCAGCGGGAAGGAGGACGCTCGGTGAGCGCGATGACCACAACCGCGCTGCGTGATCCCAAAGTCCGCTTGTCAATAATCGATCCAAAGTCCGCTTGCCAAGAATGGGGGCGTGATGGGCAGAACGGGCGTTGAGCGTACGCAGGCCCCGCCTCCCATCGGCTGGTCTACGGTAGGCACCGTCGCGGCGTACGCCGCCGCGATCGTCGGGTTCGCGTACGCGCTGGTGAGCCTGTACTGGGCCGTGGGAGGGCATGGCCTGGTGAGCACGGTCGGCGGGTACGTGCAGCACTTCGCCCGCCAGGGCGGGGCCCTTCCGGTGCTGGTCGCTCTCGCGGCCGTGGTGGCGAAGGTGGCTGGCGGCCTGCTCGCGCTGGCGCTGGTCCGGCCTTGGGGGAAGGTAGTTCCGCGCCGCTGGCTGCTGCTCAGTTCCGCGGGGGCCAGTGCGCTCCTGCTGGTATACGGCGGTCTTTATGTCGCGGCCGCCGCCCTCGTCCTTTCGGGCATCATCCACCCCGCCGCAGGGGTGGATGAGACGGCGTTGCGCTGGCACCTGGGAGTCTGGGACCTGTGGTTCTTGGTGTGGGGGATTTTGCTGGCGCTGGCTACGGCCGGCTACTGGCGGCGGGCGGGAACCGGACCACCTCGTGCCAGGCCAGAGCACCCAATCCACAGGTGACGGCAGCGATGCCGGGCGGCGGAGAAGCGGGCAGATTGGGCCACCTCCGAACTGTTCTGGGCGCCAGCACTGCTCAGCATTGAGCCGGCTCATGCCCACTGCAACGGCGGCTCGGCTCGCCGGCCAACAGCGCCGGGCCGTCTGGTCTGGCCGGGGGTAACTGGACTTCCTCGCCCAGCCGGCCCCGAAGCACGCGATACCGCCCCCACGGCACTGGGCACATTCAGTCCGTGCTCTTGCTGTCTTGCCCGGTCGTACCGGACGCGTGGACAGAACAGTTACTCTGCGCGCACAAATGGCGGGAAACCTACTTATAAGCTAGACATTCATAATCGGCGTTATGCGCGTGGCTGACACTGACCGGTCGCTTAACTCAGTGACAGTCTGTCACTTAGATCTCCTCCTGATACTTCTCTTACTCTGCCGACCCGTAGGCAATGCGGAAGAGGTCACTGGTTCAATTCGGATGGTGTTGCATGAGGTGACTGCTCACGACCGTCTCCTCCAGCTTGGCCCAGCAGGTGGTGAAGATCGTTTTGACCGTCATTCGACCGTGTCTCTGGACGGCGATCGTCGGCAGTGGGTATCAAAGACTGGTCCTACGTGGCATTCGAGCAGGCGGTGGCATGATGGTCCGCTGCGGTCGATCGGAAAGGGCCATGCGGGCACCAGTCGAAAGCCTGCTTGCCTGGCCAGTGGATTCTCATTGAGTTCATTTATGGCAGTGAACCTGAGGAATTGCAGATGGTAAGGAGAAGGTCTACGGTTCGATTCCGTAAGGGGGCTCCCAGGTCAAGAGGCTTTTTCGAACCTGGAACCGAGACCTCACTCTCCGAAAAGTGCCACTCGAATGGCACTCGCGGCGTCCTGCTGGAGTTATTTCTTCGAGGTGGGAGGGCGGCGGAGCGCTTCCGGCGGAGGGAACAGGTATGGGGGTTGGTTCAGGAGGCATAGCAGCACAACGTGGCCAGGGGGTTTGGTACAGGCAGTTGTATGTTCCCTGCTGCCTAATTAATTAGACTGCCGGACGTACCGATTCCGATGCCGTGTCCCTGAAGTTGGACGGTGCTGGTGCACTGCTCGCCTGGGTCCGGCTGCCTTGGAGCTACCAGCCGGGTGACTGGCCTGCTGGTTAGGTTCTGCGGCTGGGTTCGCGCCAAGCGGTGAGGATCCGGTCGATGCCGGGCCGCACCCGGTCGCGGGCGGCGCTGCGGGGGATGCCGGACATGAGCAGTGCGTCATAGCGGGTGTCCAGGTGGCGCACCGAGGCGATCACGGCCAGGGTGACCGCGTCTTTGTCCAGCGCGCGGCCGGCTGCGGATCGGCCGACCCGGCCACTGCCCCGCATGCCCGTGTGCTGGGCAATCACGGTGGCACGTCCAGGCGGGCATCCTGGGAACAGCCGAGTGATCTCTTCGGCCAGGCGGGCTTGGTATTCCTCATCCGCGCTGGCCCGGCGCACCTGGTCACGGTCGCGGCGCCGCATCCGGGCGTCCTTGTCGGACAGGCACTGCTCCTCAGCCAGTACGAGCGCGGGGTCCTCCACCATGACGCCTTGCCGCTCGTACCGCTTACGGGCGCGACTCCAGCGGACGACCACGGCCGACAGGCTGCTCGCTTTCATAGCACGCCTGGTGAGAGCGGCGTCACCGGCCGGAAGAAACACCAGGTGATCCAGGTCGGCGCAGGTCAGGCAGAGTGGCCCGGCGTCGTCCATGCGGAGCAGATCGCCAGTGCCGCCGCACTCGGCGCAAGTCCAGTCCCTGATCGGCTGGATGATGACAAGCCCGGGGGAACTTTCCTGCTGCGGCATGAGACGTACTTCCTGGGCGGCGAGGACACAAACTGCACGGCAGTCAATATTGTTATCTGGCCAGAGTCAGCCAGTGGTTCGGTCTCTGTATCACTGAGGTGGCTTCAAAGTCGGCGCGGAACGGGGCGGACAGGTTTGCTGGCCCTGGGATCGCCTGAGCTGCCCCGCGTTTTCCGGACAGGGAATCTTTGACTAATTCACGCTGCCGCCTGCATTTCCAGGTACTCATCCAGGGCCTCTTGCGGGGTCCGGTAGCCGAGTACTGAGTGGAGGCGGGTCCGATTATAGCGGAGCTCGATCCACCGTGCGATGTCTTGCCGTGCTTTCTGGCGTGTCGGGTAGACGGTGCGGTGGGCCAGCTCGACTTTCAGTGTTCCGTTGAATGATTCGGCGAGAGCGTTGTCATAGCAGATGCCGGTCCGGCCCACGGATTGGCGTATCTTCAGGTCTTTCAGTACCCCGGCGAACTCAGCCGAGGTATAGTTGCTTCCGCGGTCGCTGTGGAAGATTGCTCCTTCGGGCAGGCCGAGGTTCCTGGCCGCCATCGTGACCGCCTCGCTGATAAGCGGCGTCCTGTAGTTATCGGCCATCGCCCACCCGGCGACTTTCCGTGTCGCGCAGTCGATGACCGTCGCCAGGTACAGCCAGCCCTCCCAGGTGAAAATGTAAGTGATGTCGCCGACCATTTTCTCGCCAGGCTTCGCCGCGGTGAAGTCGCGGTTGACCAGGTCCGGGATCGGGCCTGCTGCGGCCTGCTCGGTCAGCGAGCGGCGCCGCGGCCGCGGCTGGCAGGGCACCAGGCCCAGCTCGCGCATGAGCTGGCGGACCAGCTCGCCGCTGGCCTGCTCACCGCCGCGGGCCAGGGCGGCGCGCAGGCGCCGGTACCCGTAGGCCTGGTCGTTCGCGTCGAACAGTGCCTTGATCTTGAGCTTGAGCAGCTGCCGCCGCGCCGCGGTGGCGCTTTCCGGGCGGGATCTCCAGTCGTAATACCCGGATTTGGAGACTCCCAGCCACACGCACATTTGCATGATCGTGGGAGCGGTGCCCGCATTCTCTGCGGGCTGGCTGGCGTACTCGGCGTCGATGAACTGGTATTTGCCGGTCACCGATGCTCCCTCGCGAAGTACGCGGCTGCTTTTTTCAGGAATGCCAGCTCCATCTCGAGCTCGCGGTTGCGGCGCTCTACTTCCCGCAGCCGTGCCTGGCCCGGCATATCCAGCGGCAGCTCGTCCCGCGAATGCCGCTGCTGGTATCCCTTCACCCAGAACCCGAGCGTGGTATCGTTTACCCCGAGTTCCCGCGCCACCTGAGCGATCGGCCTGGAGAAGTTAACCACCATCTTGGCGGCTTCTTCCTTGAACTCCGGAGAATACCTTTTAGGATTCTTGCTCCCTGCCACTTGGCCCCCCGTCCTTTCCGGCGAAGATCCTAATGGATCCCTGTCCGGAAACTCCGGAGCACCTCAGGGTACTGCTTGACGAGGAAGCGCTTGCCGTCGGGGTGGAACTCCCGGTTGAGTTCGATGACCTTGCGGCTGACGGTAAGCATCCTGCTTCCGAGGTCCAAGTCGCCAGGCCGTAGCTCGGTCAGTTCGCCCCAGCGCAGCCCGGTCTCGATGGCCGTCTCGACCAAGAGTTGGGCGTCGGCGCCGGGGAGCGCCGCGTAGATGGCATCGAACTGCTCAGGGGTGACGATGGTCCGTGGTGTGGCGGGCACGGTCAGTATCTTCACTCCCCAGCACGGGTGAATATACGTGACTTGATCGTTGAGCGCGGTGGTGAAGATCGAGTTGAGGATCGAGCTCTTGCAGTACTGAATGGTCCACGCCGACCGGCCCTCCCGCTGCATCCAGGCGATCCATTCCCGGATGTGCTCGGGAAAGATGTCCGCCATCCGCAGGCCGCCGAGCACGGGCAGGATATGGGCGCTCAGGTAATAGGTGTATTTCTCACGGGTGGTTGGTTCGATCACATGGCTGGGCAGCCATCGCTCGACGTATTTGCGGAGGGTCTGCCGTCCGCGTGCAGGGTCGCCTACGCGTCCCTGTCGGTAAACATTCACGTCGCGCTGTCGCGCTTGATGTTTCACACTCGGTACTTGGCAATCTTGCCGTTGCCCATCACGATCCAGACGGACCCCGCTGTCGCCTGGATGGGCCCGGCCCCGGCCGGAATTCTCACCCCTGGTGTGACGCGGCCGGTGGCCGGGTCGATGCGGGCGAACCTGTTATGGGGACCGGGCTCATCGAAGACCCACAGGTACCCTCCGCCGGAGGACAGGGCGAGCCCCATCGGCCCGCCGCACTGGATCCGCAACGCCTTGCACACGGTGATGGTGGCGCGGACGGAGCCGGTGCGGGGGTTGATGCGGGACACGGTCCCGCACGCGGCGTTGGCCGCCCAGACCGCCCCGGCGGCGATGGCCAGCTGCGGGCCGCCGCGCCCCCCGCAGACCTTCACCCGGGCGGTCACGCGGACCGAGCGCGGGTCGATGCGGTAGACGATGGGAGCGATGTCGGTTCCTGCCCAGACGCCGCCTTCCCCGGCCACCACCGAGGCCGGCTCCGTCATCGGGAGCGTGGCGGAGGGCCGGTTGGTGGTGGTGTTCACGCGGGTGAGCGTGCCGTGGCCGATCGTGTTGGTGGGCCAGTTGATGGCCCACAGGGCTCCGGCGCCGTAGGCGATGCCGGTGGCGGGCACGCCGATCGTGGCGAGGATGCGCCGGTGTGCCGGGCTGACCCGGTAGAGGGCGCGGGTGGTGGCGACCCACAGCGACCCGGCGCCGTAGGCCAGCGCGTTGATCTGGCCCCTGGTCTTGATCAGCAGTCCCGCCTGCCCGGTCTGCGGATCGATCCGGAAGACCTCGCCGTAGGTGGCGGCGAATACGGCGCCCGGTCCCAGCACCAGTGAGTTAAGCGCCGGGCTGATCACCGGGGTCACCACGGCCGGCCTGCTCGCCGGCGGGGCGGCCGGACCCGGCGCGGTTCCCGCCGCCGCCCCCGGCCGGGATGGCGACGGGTAGCCCTGGCTGCCAGGCGGCAGGCCCGGTGCGTGGCTCCCGCACCCGGCCAGCGCGATCAGCGACCCCAGCACGGCTGGCAGCACCCATGCCCGCCTCATACCGATGAGACGGCCGGACGGCACCGCCGGTTGCCACGCTGCCGCGGGCCGCCGCGAGCGCCGCAAGCCGGTGCATGGTCCCAAGCCATGACAGCGGCCGAAGCGCCGGGCGGCAGGTGACGCCGCGCTGCCCTCACAGATAGGGGCCGGTGGTCTGCGCCGTGGCAGGCAAATCTTTCCCGCGCTGGCCCAGCGTGCCGGCTTGATCACGGTCAGGATGCCCCGATCATGGTGGCTTGTGACCGACCTGCCGCCTGCTGCCGGGTGCGCGGCGTGCGCCGCCCGCGACCAGGTGATCGCCGGGCAGGGGCGGGCGATCGAGGAGCTGCGGGCCGGCGTGGTGGCGCTGGCGGCGGAGGTCGCCGAGTTGCGGCGCCGGCTGGGCCGCAACAGCGGCAACTCCTCGATGCCGCCGCCGGCCGATGACCTGCCCGGCCGCAAGCCCCCGAGCCGAAGCCGGGGCGGGGCAACGGCGGGCGCAAGCCGGGCAAGCAGCCAGGTGCCCCGGGATCGCACCTGGCCTGGTCACAGGCCCCGGATGAGCGGGTGCCGCACTTCCCGCAGGGAGCCTGCGCGTGCGGAGCGGACCTAGCCGCCGCCGCTGACCTGGGTGTGGCCGCCAGCCACCAGATCGTGGACGTTCCGCTTCAGACCGCGACGGTGGTTCAGCATGACCGGCACGAGGTGGCATGCGGGTGCGGGCCGGTGCACCAGGCCCCCGCCCCGGCCGGGGCCGGTGCCGCCGGGACGGTCACCTACGGCCTGGTGCTGCAGGCGTGGTGCGTGTACCTGATCGCGGCGCACGCCATCCCGGTGCACCGCTGCGCCGAGCTGATCGAAGCCCTGACCGGCGCGGAACCCTCACCCGGGTTCGTCCACTCCATGATCGCCCGCGCCGCCGCCGCGGTCGCGCAGGCGAACACCGCGATCCGGTGCCTGATCATCCTGGCGCACGTGATCTGCGCGGACGAGACCCCCATCCGGGCCGGCCCCGGCCCCAAGACCCGCAAGCGCTACCTGCTGATCGCCGGCACGAACCTGCTCACCTACTACTTCCCCGGCGACCCGAGCCTCAAGACCTTCACCGCATTCGTGCTCCCGGACATGGCCGGGACGGTGGTGGTCCACGACCGGTACCAGAACTACGACGCCATCCCCGGCCTGATCCACCAGCTGTGCGCCCAGCACCTCCTGCGCGACCTGGCCGCCGCCGCCGAGACCCACCCGGGCGCGCACTGGCCGGTCCAGATCACCCAGGCCCTGCAAGGCCTGATCCACGCCGCGAACACCGCCCGCGCCCAGGGCCTGCCCGCCATCCCAGACGGCGTCGCCGCCCCCTTGATCCACGCCTTCAAGCACGGCGTCCTGCTCGGCCTGTCCCAGATTCCCCGCGTCCCCGGGCGCAAGCAACAGCCCGGCCGCGACCTGCTCGAATGCCTGCGCGACCGGCAAGCCGACGTGCTGCGGTTCACCACCGACCTGCAGATCCCGCCGACGTCAAACGACGCGGAACGGGGCCTGCGGCCAGCGAAAACCCAGCAGAAGATATCCGGGCGGCTCCGCTCCGAGCAGGCCACCCGCAACCGGTACGCCATCCGCGGCTACACTCCACCGCCGCCAAGCACGGCGCCCACGTCCTGACCGCCATCCACGACGCCCTCGCCGGCCACCCCTGGATGCCACCCATCCCCGAACCGCCATAGACCCCGCAGTAACCCGTCACTCCGCCTCCGGAAAGCCCCTCACCCGCACCCGGGACGTGAATGTTTACCCCTGTCGCTGCTCCACCTCGGCCTTCTGCCAGGCCTGGTTCGCGGCCTTCTCACTCGCGAAGGTCCCGGCTGACCGTTCCGAGCCACGCAGGTCGAGATACACGGCGGTATACCTGGGCTTGCCGTCCTTGCCGGTCCGCCTCTTCGCGTAGCCCATTGCCCGCCGGACCTCCAAGATCATCTGTCCGTCATTTGTCCGTGGACTCAGCGTCATCGCAGGTCACGGATCAACATTGTCCAACACTCAAATTACCGCTCTGACCTGCAGCTTAACCGAAAATCGCGAGGGCAGCTAAAAGTAATATGAATGGAATAACCGCCCTCTCAAGGCGGTAGCGCCGGTTCATGTAAGGAACTCCGGCGCTTGATCAGCGCAGGGGTTCCAGGGTTGCATGAGCATCCCCGGCTGGTCTGGTAGGTGGCGACGTCTAGGTTCTGGGGCCGGTGCCCTGCACCGGGCCTCGCGGATTTGATTGCCGCTGCTGGCCTGGCCACGGATGACCCGCATCAGGGAAGTGGGCCAGCCCGGCTGAGGGCCTGGCCCGGTTGCAGCACATGAATGGGAGCCGTTGCCGGCTCTTGCACCTTGGGACCGTGGCCGATGGGTTGCTGCCTGCTGTGCCGCCGGAATCTATGAGTCCGGCGATGCACGGAGAAGGTGCTGATGGAGCAGGAAGAGGCCGGGCAGCCGCCGCGGCGCCTGGTGGGGATTGATCTGGGGATCGCGTCGCGGCATTCGGTGCGGGTGCTGGAGGCCGGCGGCCAGGTGGTGTGCCGGTCGTCGTGCGTACCGACGGTAGGGTCCTTGGCCGCCGTGGAGCGGGCGGCGCTGGCCGGCGCACCGGAAGGCACCACACTGGCGGTGGTGTCCGGGTCCGGCCGGGCCGGCGTGGATGCCGATCGCGGTGTTCTTCGCCCGCCGCGGGCACGCCGTCTACCGGGTGTCCTCGGCGAAGGCCGCGGACCTGCGCCGGTTCCTGCGACGGCACGCTAAGTCGAACGGGACCGGCGCCGAAACGCTGGCGCGG
>Ga0207684_10001904_pt1 | contig 21671 bp, 26 predicted proteins | sample KBSK5501metaG_FD_184342 | JGI IMG/M metagenome (GOLD analysis project Ga0207684, IMG submission 184342) | Corn, switchgrass and miscanthus rhizosphere microbial communities from Kellogg Biological Station, Michigan, USA - KBS K5-50-1 metaG... | ecosystem: Host-associated > Plants > Roots >...
CCCGCATCACGGTCAGCCTTCATCTCACCAACCGCATCAAGCATTACGTCCGGGACAGCGGCTTCGACGTCATCCACTACCACGAGCCGCTGATGCCGGTCCTGCCAGTAACCGCGCTGCGCTACTCGAGGACCATCAACGTTGGCACCTTCCACGCCTTCGCCCGCTCCAACGTCGGCTACTACTACGGGAAGCCGCTGCTCAAGCGATACGTGCGCCGGCTGCATGTGCGGATCGCCGTCTCGAACCCGGCACGCGAATTCGTGCGGCATTATTTCCCGGGCGATTACCGGGTCATTCCTAATGGGATCGATGTCAGCCGCTTCCAGAATCAGCCGCCTTACCCGGAGCTGCGTGACGGCATGGTCAACCTGCTGTTCGTCGGCCGGCTCGAGTACCGCAAGGGCCTCGGCTACCTGCTGCGGGCTTTTGCCCAGCTCAAGCCTCACTACCCGGAACTGCGCCTGATCATCGTCGGCGACGGGCCGCTTCGGCGCTGGTACGGCAACTTCCTCGCGCGCAAACAGCTCGACGACGTTGTGATGGCCGGATACGTCTCGGCGGAAGAGCTGCCTCGTTATTACGCCAGCTGCGACATCTTCTGCAGCCCGGCAACCGGCGATGAGAGCTTCGGCATCGTCCTGCTGGAGGCGATGGCCTCCGGAAAGCCGATCGTCGCCACCAGCATCGACGGGTTCCGCGAAGTCGTGACCCACGGCCGCGAGGGCCTGCTCGTCGAACGCAAGAGCCGCCGCCAGCTGGAGTACGCGCTGCAGACTTTGATCAACAACGCGGCGCTGCGCCAAGAGATGGGGCAGGCCGGGATCCTGACGGCGGGCCGCTACGACTGGGAACGCGTCATCGACGAGGTCACCGACGTCTACCAGCAGGCACGCAACGAGGCCCAGCCGGCACCATCGGTGCGGCTCGAGCCGAGCCTGAGCCCGCGCTGATGTTTACCCAGAAATTCCAGGCATGGGTCCGGCGCTGGGCGGAGCGCGGCATCGGCATCTTCCGAGAATCGCCCATCACCCCCAACATGCTGACGCTGTTCGGCCTGCTGATTACCGGCGTCGGTGCCGCGCTGGTCGCCGTCAACCAGCTGCTGCTGGGCGGCCTCGTCTTGATGGTCGCCGGCTTCTTCGACATCTTCGATGGGGCGCTCGCGCGCGCCTCGGGCAAGGTCTACCGCTACGGGGCCTTCCTCGATTCCACGGTCGACCGATACTCGGAAGGCGTCGTCTACCTCGGCATCCTGATCTACTTCCTGCAGCAGCACGACGGACTTCGGCCGATCCTCGTCTTGATCGCACTGGCCGGGTCGTACCTGGTCAGCTACGTGCGCGCGCGGGCCCAGAGCCTTGGCTTCACCTGCGACGTGGGCATCCTCGCCCGGCCCGAGAGGGTCGTCATCATCGTGGCGGGACTGCTGCTCGAATCGATCGGCATCCGGGTCGGCTCGTGGTCGCCCTTGACAGTGGCTCTGCTCATCCTGGCGGTCGGCACCAACTTCACCGCGGTTCAGCGGATCTGGGTCGTCTGGCAGCAGAACCGCGCCGAGCTGCGTGCCCTGCGCGGTCAGGACGCGACCGCCAACAGCCTCGGCCATCCCGCCGAGCCCCAACCGGTTCGGGCGGCGATGCGGCGCTTTTTCGAAAACCTGGGCAAGACCTAACACGCGGGCGAGTCCCCCGCGTCCCCCCTTTAACCAACCTAAGGCGCGGGGATTCCCCCGCGTCCCCCCTTAACCGACTGTTATGCTGTCGGGCGTGCAGGTCGCGATCTACGCTGACAAGGATCCCGGCGGCAAGAAGTTCATCGCCACCTTGAAGCGGCGCCTGAAGAATGAAGAGATCCGCGCCTGGCAGATCCAGAAGTTGGCGCCCTTCACCCTGATCCACGCCGGCGATCGCTACACCAAAATCAAAGTGACGTTCGTCCCGGCCGGTACTCCCGGGTTCAAGCGTGCGGCCAACGCCGGCTTGCTCGGCGCCTTCAAGAGCCCGGAGCCGACGCTACTCGCGACCATCTCGGACGGTACCTCGTCCGATCGCGTGCTCGGTTTCGTGGTCGGCATGCTCACGCGGCACGCGCAACCGCTGGGCGTGGCGGGGGTTGGCATCCCGCTGACCGGGTCCGCCTCCCGCCGCTAGCTCGTCTCGGTCTCGGTCGCGACGCCGCCCCGAAGACCGAAGAGGTGCTTCTGCCATGCGAGGTAGATCACGATCGCCACGTTGATCAGCAGGATGCTGATACGGATCGGCGTCTGGCGGTTCAGCACTTCCGAGACCTCCAACGGGATACCGATGCAACCCGCGATGACGGTCAGGTACTCGGCCCAACGGCGGCGGCGGGCCAGCCCGACGGCTTCCGTCAGCTCGAGCATGCCGAACAGCAGTGCGCCGATTCCGATGAGCACCACGGTGCGCGTCGAAAATTGGCCGATCGGACGAAGCACGGTGATCAAGACGCGCGGAATCAACCGCCGCTCCGGGTTGACATCGAGCTCGGTCACCCATTGGCGGATCAATAAGACCAGGCTGCGGCTCCTGGTCAGCAGGGCAATGCCCAGGATGAACACCAGGCTGCCGCGGATGGCGCGCTCCAGGATGATGAGCCGCACCACGGTATCGACCGGTTGGGTTTCGCGGCCCAGCTCGCGCTTGATCTTCTGCCAGAAGGTCACTGGGGCAGCGCCTCGAGCAGGCGATCGAGGTCCTCGTCGCTGTTGTAGTAGTGGGGCGAGGCGCGCAGGAAGTCACTACGCAGTGAGATGATGACGCCCGCCTCGCGCAAGCGGCTGTGGAGTTCAGCGGGCACCATCCGTGGATGACGAAAGGACACGATGCCGGAACGTTCGGACGGCGCCCTTGGTTTCAGCACCAGCTCGTAGCCGCGGCTCGGCAGCTCGTCACGCAGTCGGTCGGCCAGTCGCAGCACGACCTCTTCAACCACGGGCACCCCGCAGCGCAGCAAGAGATTGACGGCGGCCCCCATGCCGAGAATGCCGGGATAATTCGGGGCAGCCTCCTCGAAGCGGCGGGCGCCCGGCTTGAAGGTGAGATCGTACTCAACGTACTCGTGCGCGCGCACCACGCTCTCGGGTCCGATGGTCACCGGGTTTAATCGGTCCAGCATCCGCGGCCCCACGTAGGCGAAGCCCACCCCCATCGGGCCGAGCAACCATTTCTGAGCGCCCACCGCGAGGAAGTCGACCGGTGTCTGCGACAGGTCGAGCCGAAGGCCCCCGACCGCCTGGACCGCATCGACCACGAGCAGGACGTCACGACCTCGGAGCGCCGTAGCCAGGGCACCGAGGTCGGTTCGAAACCCGCTCCAGAACTGGACGGCGCTGATCGCCAGTACCCGGGTGCGCCGATCGCAGAGTCGCACCACGCCCTTGACGTCGATCCGGCCTTGTTCCGGCTGGTAGAGCCGGAGCTCGACGCCTTTTCGCTTCAGCCCCATCCAGGGGTAGATGTTGGAGGGAAACTCACGATCGACGCCGACGATGTTGTCCCCGGCCTCCCAATCGAGACCGGCCGCGACCAGGCCAAGCCCGGCGGTCGTGTTCTTGGTGAAGGTGATCGATTCCGCACCGACCGACAACAACTCGGCGATCCGGGTGCGAACCTGGCTGCGCAGTCGTTCCCAGTGCGACAGGTCGAACGGCTCCTCCGTCATGCGGCCGAGATAGACCTCCATCGTCGAGCGCACGGGTGTAGCCAGTGGTGCATTCGCCGCGTGATCGAGATAGGCATAGCGAGTCGCGATCGGAAAGAGCGCCCGCATTTCCTGCGGCGTCAGCGGCATACCTTGGGCACACTACACTAGGCAATGTTGGGCGAGGCAGCCACCATTGACCTCTCGGACTTCGAGCGCGTCGACATGCGCGTCGGCCGTGTCCTCGAAGCCGAACCTTTTCCCGAAGCCCGTAAGCCCGCCTACAAGCTGCGTATCGATTTCGGACCGCTGGGCATCCGCCGCTCGAGCGCGCAGCTAACGGTTCATTACCAGCCCGACGAACTTCGCGGCAGGCTGGTGATCGCGGTGCTCAACTTTCCACCCCGACAAATTGGTCCGGTGCGGTCGGAGGTGCTGGTGCTTGGCGTGCCCGATCCTCACGGCGCCGTCGTGCTGCTCGAGCCAAGCGTCGACGTGCCGTTGGGAGGTCGCGTCTTTTGACCTCGGCGCGGAACGCGCCCTATCTCGTCAGCGACTGGCACGACCAGGAAACCGGCGCCCGCGGATGGTTCGTCATCGATCGCCTGGTCGGCGGCATGTGCTCGGGCGGCATTCGCATGCGGCCCGGGGTCACCCTCGACGAGGTTACCGACCTGGCCCGCACCATGTCGCACAAGATGGCGGTCCTCGACATCCCCTATGGGGGCGCGAAATCGGGGATCGACTTCGACTCATCCTCGCCACAGGCGCCGGCGGTGCTGCGCGGTTTTATCGAGGCGATCCGCCCCTTCATCGCCGAGCGCTACGCGACCGGGGCCGACCTCGGCACTCGCGAGGATGACATCATCGCCGCCTGCCAGCTGGTCGGTTTGACCCATCCGCTGCAGGCCGGCTTCAAGAGTGAGGGCGGCGCCGGTCTCAACCGCGTGCGGCAGGCACTGGCGCTCACCAGCGAAGGCGTTCCGATCACCGAGCTGATCGCCGGCTATGGCGTGGCCGAATGCACGGTCGAGGCCGCGGGTGTTCTCGGTCTGCCCTTGCGGGACGCCACCGTCGCGCTACAGGGATTCGGAAATGTCGGCGGAGCGGCGGCGCGCTACCTCGATCGGGAGGGGGTCCGCCTGGTCGTGGTGGCGGACATCGAGGGCGCGATCATCGACGAGAAGGGGCTCGATGTCCGGCATCTGCTTTCCATCCGCGACCGCTTCGGCCGCATCGATCGGACCCGCCTGCCCGCCAGCGCCAGGCTCGCGCCGGAGCCGGCCTGGCTCGAGCAGCCGGTGGATATCGTGATCCCCGCCGCCATCGGCCATGCCATCCGGTCGGATAACCAGGGAAGCATCCGGTCCCGCCTGCTGGTCGAGGCGGCGAACAATCCGCTGACGCGGGAGGCGGAGCGGGAGCTGGAGGGGCGCGGCACCACCGTCCTGCCGGACTTCGTCGCCAACGCCGCGGCCGCCTTTCTGTTCTGCGGCCTCCTGGAGAAACGGCTCGAGCCCACCCTCGATTCCATCTTCGGCGTCACCAGCCGTCAGCTCCGAACCATCACGCGCGAGCTGCTCGGCCGCGCGCGGCGCGAACGGGTTTCGAATCGCCACGCCGCCGAGGAGATCGCCGAACAGCGTCTGCGCGAGCGGCTGGCCTAGACGCCCCCACCCTCAACGTCTCAAACGCTCGCATGGCACTGAAGCGCCGCTCGCGTGGGCCGACGGGCCCGCGCAAGCGGGGGAGGGAAATGCCCGAGGGGACTCAGCCCATTGCGGCGTGGCGGCGCATCATGCAGTCATCCATGACGACATCGAGGCCGGCCACCCGGGCGCGCTCGGCCGCGGCATCATCGACGACGCCGTCCTGGAGCCAGACCGCGCCAGCCCCCATGGCGATCGCCTCGTCGACGATCGCACCCGCGAACTCGGAGCGGCGAAAGACTTCGACGACGTCGACCGGTCCCGGCAACTCCGCTAGCGTGGCGTAGGCTCGCTCCCCCAGAACTTCTGAGACGTTGGGGTTGACCGGGATGATCCGGTAACCGGCACGCTGCAGGTAGCGCGCAACGCCATGACTGGGCCTGCGTGGGTTCGCGCTTAAGCCTACAACGGCAATCGTCCGGGCCGACTTGAGGATCGTCTCGGCAGGATCCGGCGTATGGGCGCCCACACGCCAAATCTACAATGGCCCCGTGACACCATCGCCCCGGCTATCTCCAATTCCTACCGAAATCGTCGACGCCTTTCGCGACGTCGCGCCGGCCATCGAGGCCTTTGCCCGGGAGCAAGGCCTACTGATCGAGCGATACCGTCGCGGCAAGCCGGCCTGGGAACTGCGCTTTACCCGGCGGTCTGGCGGTGAGGCCGTGATTGCCATCAGCTACCGCGAGCGGACGGGCCACGTGCTCGACGTCAGTGCCGTCTGGTGGCTGGACGACCCGGCGAGACAGACGCGGCGCCTGCGTTCAGAAAAGGTCGCGGTCTACGACCGGCGAGCTGCGCCGACGGTGCTGGCGCAGCAGCTTGACGTGGCCCTCGCCACCGTCGATCGGTGGACGCTTGACGACCTGGGCCCTTCCCACGGCCCGTTCAAGCCGGCGGCTGAAAAGCCAGCCGGCCGCGAGCTGAGACCGCGGTGAGCGAAACACGAGAGCCACTCTCGGCAGAGGATGAGCTGCGGCTGGCGTTCGGCCGGGCGATCGGATTCACCGTAGCGGCGCTCGGCCTCCTGTTGGGCGGGGGCGTACTCCTGATCCTGGTGGCGGCGATCTTCTTTCGCTTTATGTTCGGCGGCTAGCGAAGGCGTCGCGCCGCGGTCGCCGGTGGCGGGCCCACCACCGCCGGGTGGAGGATGCCGGCGAGGATCTCGACGCTGTCCACCAGCCGCGGACCCGGCCGGCTGAAGTAGGCGTTGCCGTCGACGACCCAGGTTTCGCCGGCGAGCCCGCCGAATCGGCTGAGCATGGTGTCGGCCTCGGCCAAACTGCGCTCGAGCGAGAGTCCGCAGGCGGAGATGACGAGCCTGGCAGGGCGAGCGTCGACGACGGCCTTCCATTCGACGGGGTGCGCCGGCCCACCGGCGATGCCCAGCAGGTCGCGGCCGCCCGCGATCTCAACCAGCCCCGGCGTCCAGTGGCCGGCGTTGAACGGCGGATCGATCCATTCCAAGATCACCACCGGCCGCACGGGCTCGTTGCGGACCCGCTCGTGCATCTGGGCAGTCCGGTCTTCGAGATTGGCCACCACGCGGTCGGCTTCCGCGTCGCGGTCCGCGAGGCGACCCACCAGGCGGATGTGCTCGAAGACGTCGGCGAGCTGCCGGGGCTCGAGCGAGACCAGTTGCATCGGGGTCCGGCTGCGCCGAGCCGCCCGTTCCACCACCGGATACGACACGGCGCACACCTCGCACAGCTCCTGGGTGAGGATGATGTCGGGCTGGAGCGTCGCCAGCCGGTCGGCATCGAGCGTGTAGATGCTGCTTCCCTGGTGAACCAGCTCGCGGATATGCCGGTCGATTTGGGCGCTGTCACTGGTCCCGTCGAGTACGCTGCGCGTCACGACCGGCTTGGTTTTGACGGACTCCGGGTAATCGCACTCGTGGGTCACCGCCACCAGGCTCTCCTCGAGTCCAAGCGCACAGACGATCTCGGTCGCGCTGGGCAAGAGAGAGGCGATCCGCATCTCAAGCGCCCAGAACGAACGGGTTGAGCAGCTTCTCCTCCTCGATCGTGGTCGCCGGCCCGTGGCCCGGATACACCACCGTCTTCGGCGGCAAGGCATAGAGCACGTTGCGGATCGAAAAGACGATCTTCTGCATATCGCCGCCGGGCAGATCGGTCCGGCCGATGCCGCGCTGGAACAGTGTGTCGCCGGTGAAGCAGTCGAGGCCAAAGAGAAAGCAGACGGATCCCTGCGTGTGCCCGGGGGTATGGAGGACGCGCAGGCTGAGATCCTGAAAGGCCAGCGTCATCCCGTGCGTCAGCGCGGTGTCAATCGAGAACGAGGTAAAGCCGGCCGGCACGAATGGGTACTGGGCAATCGTCTCCCAGTCGAGAATGGCGAGGTCGTCCGAATGCATCGCGATGGGGGCACCAGTCTGCGCGTGCAGCGCAGGGACGCCGGCAACGTGATCGATGTGACCATGGGTCACCAGGATGTGCTCGAGGGTCAGCCCTACCGAATCGATCTGCTGCCGCACCCGATCCAGCTGGAGGCCAGGATCGACCGCAAGGGCAGCCATCGTGTCGCGCCGCCTGATCAGGTAGCAGTTTTCGCCGAAGAGGTCGTCGGGAAAGACGGAGACCTCGAGTTTTTCGCCCAGCGCCTCGGCGGGCGTCATCCGATGCCGATCTCATAAGAGGCCGACCTCAGCACCTCCGGGCCTGCCTCGGTGATGAGCACCATCTCCTCGAGCCGAGCGCCGCCCCAGCCTGGGATGTAAATGCCTGGCTCGTTGGTGATCACCATGCCGGGCCGCAGCGCGGTGTGGTCGCTGGGCGCCAGGTAGGGCCGCTCATGCACCTGTAATCCGATCCCGTGTCCGAGCCCGTGACCATAGGCGTGTTGCTCGCCGGCGAGCACCTCGCGAGCGCGCCGGTCGACTTCGTCCGCGGTCACTCCCGGTTTCATCAGCGCTATCGAAGCGAGCTGCGCCTGACGCACCGCCTCGATCACGCGGGCTTGCTCGGGAGTCGGCTCACCGACCACGATGGTTCGGGTGGTGTCGCTGTGGTAGCCGGCCGCGGCCGCGCCGAAGTCGACCACCACCATTTCCCCTCGCGAAAGCACCCGGTCGGAGGCACGGCCGTGGGGGAGGGCGCCGCGTTCGCCGGCAGCCACGATCGTTTCGAAGGCCGGACCGTCGGCCCCGAGCTCGCGGAAGGTCTGCTCCAGCAGAAAGGCGACATCCCGCTCGCGCAACCCCGGCTGGATGGCCGGGCGGACGCGATCGAACGCCCGGCCCCCGATCGAGGCCGCCGCCCGCAACAGCTCGATCTCCTCGGCGTCCTTCACGATTCGGAGGTCCTCGACCAGACCTGCCGTCGCCACCAACGTCTGCTCGGGCGAGAGGGCGTCCACCAGTCGCTGGTGCTGATCGAAGGTCAGGTGCTGGGACTCGAAACCGATGCGCCGCAACCCCAGGGCCTTGAGCCGCTGCGCGATCAGCGCCCAGAGGCCGTGCGACGGCCCCGATGGCATCAGCCGGAAGGCCGGCGCCTCCGCTTCCATCTGAAGCCAGTAGCGGCTGTCCCCCAGGATTTCGGCGGCATCCTTGCCGATGATCAAGTAACCGAGGCTGCCGGTGAAACCAGAAACATACCGGATGTTCTCTGGCGAGGTCACGACCAGCGCATCGACCTCGAGATCCACCAGTCGTGGGCGCAGCGCCGCCACGCGTCTCATCGATTGTTCAGCGCGCATCGGGCTCATGATACGGACGACCGGGAGGCCAGCCCCGTTATCCGATGCCTTCTGGGCGGCTGGACGCGATCGAGCTCAGCGGCTCGGTCGCCAGCTCGGCAAGCTCGCCCAGGAGGTTCATCGACCCGACCCCAGGCTCCACGCGATAGACGGCGACCGCCCCCCAGATGGTGCCCCGCTGGGCCATCGGCGTGGCCGCCACGGCGCCGACCGGCGGCTGCGCGCCGTGGAGCAAATGGCGGGCCCATCGACTGCGTTGAAGGTCACCAATGGCGGCGGGTTTCTCGGTGTACAGGGTCCACTCGAGCAAGGCTTCGAGCACCGGCGCGAGCTCCTCGAGCCGGTCCGGTCGCCCAGGCAAAGTGAACGCGTCCTTCTGCCAGCGGCCCTCGGCATCCCAGAACACGACCAGGCCGCCGGCCGCGTCGAGCGCCTGGAGCGCCCGCCCGAGAAGCAGGTTCGCGGCCATCTCGCGGACGTGGGTCGTTTGTATGGTCAGCGCTCCCTCTCTGCGCCCACACTACCGCGGCGAGGCCGGCGGGTCCAGTCCCGCAGAAGCGCGAGCAGAAAGAGGAGGACCCCGAGGCGGATGGCGGCGTCGGCGAGGTTGAAGTCGGTGGGCCACCAGTGAACCTCGATGAAGTCGGTCACGTAGCCCAGCCGGACACGGTCGACGAGGTTACCGACGGCGCCCCCTGCCACCGCACCGAGGGCCACGATCCCGAGGAGGCCGCCGACCTTCCCTTGCATCGCGAGAACCGCGATCGCCACCACGATGACCAGCGACAGCACGGCGAACAGCTCATTGTTACCGGTGCCCAGCCCCAAGGTGGCGCCGGTATTGCTGGCCAGCCGGACCCAAAGCCAGCCCGGGATGACCGTAACTTCATGGCCCGGCGTCAACCCTGAGCGGGCCCAGGCCTTGCTCGCCTGGTCGAGGACCAACACCAGAAGCCCGATGGTCGCGATTATCTGGAGCCCTCGAGGAGGTGGCATCCCGGCCATGCTACCGGGGCGCGTCGAGCCGGTTGGAGCTAGTGCTTGGGGGTCGGGCGGGGTGTCGCGCTCGCGCCGGTCCCCGGACCCTTGGCGCTCGTGCTCAATTTGGCGCCGTCCGAGGCTGGCTTGGCGGCGGTCTGCAGGGCCTGCGCGGCACGGTCGCGGGCCTGGGTGATCGCAGCGATTGCTGCCGGGTTCGTGACCTGGCCCTGTAGGCCGGCCAGCTGCAGGTCGTGTGTGGCAATCGCCTGGACCAGGCGATTGTCGAGGCTGGCCGCCAGCGCAGGATCGCTCAGCTGCTCCGCCTGGACGACGAGCGCCGCCTCGTTGAGCTGGTCATTCAGGCCGCCCAGCGCCTGGCTGGCGAGGTCGAGGCGGTGACGGGCGAGCATGGCCTCCGCCTCGGTCAGGCGGGTCCGAGCGAGATCGAGATGGTAGGCAAACTTATCCGACGGGCTGAACGCGAGCGCCCCGCGCGCGTTCTCGACCACGCTCTTCAGCGGGTAAAGCGCCGAATCCGGGAGACTGTCGGCGGATGCGGCGACGGCCCCACCCACCAGCAGCACGGCGGCGGCCACGGCGACGAGCACCAGGCGGCGGACCGGATGCGAACGCGACCGGACGCTCGCTGACTGGTTGACCGCGGCGAGCACCAGATTCCAACCGCGAATCTTGGCTCCCGGCGACGGCATCACTGCGTCGACCGAGCGCAACCGCTCCGCGAGCCGCTCCAGGCGCTGAACTTCAGGCGTCAATTGTTCGTCCTCCCGTGCAGGACGCGCTCCAGCGAGCCCAGGGCGCGGTGTTGCAATGCTTGCACGGCGCCCACCGACTTGCCCATGATGCGGGCGGCCTGCGCCGCCGTCAGGTCCTGGAAGAACCGCAGGATGAGGACCTGCTGCTGCTCGTCGGTCAGGGCGCGCAATGCCTCGCGCAGGTCGTCGTTGGAGAGCTGGTCGACGGCGAGATCGGACGGATCTGCCGACACCGGCAAAGTCGCTGACTCCAGCGGAACCAGGATCGCCTTGCCCTGGCGGCGGTAATGGTCGATGGTCGCGTTGTGCGCGATCCGGTAGACCCAGGAGGAGAAGGCAACGCCCTGGTCCTGGAAGAGGTCCAGTCGGGTGAGGCTGCGGGTCATGGTATCGATGGCCAGGTCCTCCGCATCCTCCGCCCTTCCGAGGCGGGCGTACACATAGTTGTAGATACGGTCGAAGTAGCGCTCGTAGAGGATTCGTGCCGCGTCCTGGTCGCCCCGGCGCACCCGCTCGATGAGAGGGCGATCGTCGTCGGACGCCGCCTTACCGAGTGGCTGCACAGGGTGACATTATGGGGTCTCGCAAAGACAGGCGCGAACATATTCAGCTTGTAATACGTGCAATGAGGGCCTGGACGTATGTTGCCCTGATCGTGCCGTTGCACGGCCGCTGCAGCTCGTTGCCGCATTGTCACCGGCCGGACTGGCTTAGACGACCACGATCGAGCCGGCCTCTCCTTCGATCAACTCGCCGATCACGGCGCCGTGCACGTTTTTCCTCGTAAGTCCGCCGAGTAGGCGGTCAACCTCGCTCTCGGACACAGCCACCAGCAGCCCGCCGGAGGTCTGGGCGTCGCAGAGCAGCGTCCGCCGGGCAGCCGACAGGCCGGCCGGCCAACGCACGCGTGACGCCAGAAAGCGCTCGTTCGACCGGGTGCCACCGGGGACTTCCCCGGCCTCCGCCAGCATCTGCGCCCCCGGAAGGAGCGGGACGGACGCCGCCTGAACCCGGGCCGCCAGGCCGGACGCCCGGGCCATCGAATGGAGATGCCCCAGCAGGCCGAAGCCGGTGACGTCGGTGGCGGCATGCACCTCGACCGTCGCCATGGCGTCGGCAGCGTCGCGGTTGAGCCGGAGCATGGCCTCGATGGCGGCCGCCGCCGATTCCGGCGGCGCCACTTGGTGCTTGATCGCGGTGGCGATCACCCCGGTGCCCAGCGGCTTGGTTAACACCAGTCGGTCACCTGGCCGCCCGCCCACGTTGCGGCGAACCCGGTCGGGATGAACGGTGCCGGTGACAGCGAGGCCGTATTTCGGCTCGTGGTCGTCGATGCTGTGGCCGCCCAGGATGTCGATGCCCGCCTCGCGGACCTTGTCCAGGCCACCACGCAGGATGTCGGCGAGCAGAGCCGGGCCCAGCTCCTTGATGGGAAAAGCGACCAGGTTGATCGCCAGCAGCGGCTGCGCACCCATCGCGTAGATGTCGCTCAAGGCGTTGGCCGCGGCGATCGCTCCGAAGGTGTACGCGTCGTCGACGATGGGCGTGAAGAAGTCGGTGGTAACCACCAGGGCCAGGTCCGGCCCGAGCCGGTAGACGGCGGCGTCATCGCCAGTCTCCTGCCCGACCAGGACATCGGGGTTGTCGAGCCGTTTTGGCAAGTGGCTCAAGACCTGAGCCAGGTCCTCAGGACCGATCTTGCAGGCTCAACCCGCGCCGTGCGACCAACTCGTGAGTCGCACTTTCTCGACGGCACTCATCCCAGCAATTTACTCGACGTGTCAGCGTAGCGGGATTTGCCGCATGACACGAATTGTCAGGGTCGCGGGATTTCCCGCGTGACTCGAATTGTTAGGGTCGCGGGATTTCCCCCGTGACTCGAATTGTCAGGGTCGCGGGATTTCCCGCGTGACATTTGTTACCGTCACGTCAGTGGAGGTCACCTTCCTTGGGACTGGTTCGGCCTTCTCCCCCCACGCATACAACGCCAGCATCCTGGTCGACCGAGCCATCTTGCTCGATGCCGGCGCCCCGCTGACGGTCCATCTACCAAAGGCTGGGGTGTCGCTCGATGAGCCGAAAGCGGTGGTCCTCAGCCACTTTCATGCCGACCATACCTTCGGACTCGCCTGGTTGATCCTGGGACGAGTGCTGCTGCACGAGCCAGCGGCGCCGCTAACCATCTTCGGTCCGGTCGGGACCACCGCCTACGTCGAGCAATTGCTCGATTTTGCCTGGGGTGAGAAGATGCGGCGTCTCAGCTGGGAGCGTCTGCGGCTGACTGTATATGAGCTCCGAGGCGGCGATACCTTCGAAGTTGACGGCAGCCCCGCCCGCGCGTTTCGCATGCAGCACGTCGACGAGCTCAACTGCCTGGGGTTCACGATCGAGCGCGACGGCGTGCGCCTCGGCTATAGCGGGGACGCGGAAATGTCAGGCGAGCTCGAGGCGCTGGTCGCGGCCTCCGATTACGTGATCGCCGAGATGACCTATCCCGAAGAGCACGGTGGTGAGCTGCACCTGGGGCGCAAGGATGTCGAGGACCTGATGGAGCGCCACCCCTCGACGCGCTTCATCATCACCCACCTCAGCACCGAGGTGTCGGTCAACGGCGCCGTGATGGCTCGGGATTTTCTGACGCTACGCCTTCCTCTTCGCTGACCACCCGGCCGCGACGCAGCGCCTCCCGCCAGGCCCCGACCACCAGGCCCGTGTAGCTGCCGCGGATCCGGTGCCAGGCGCGGCGCGCCTCAGCGAGCTCATCCGCAGAAAGACCGCCGCGGCGAAAGCTGGCGCGAGTGTAGAGGTTGGCCAGCCGACGCACCTCCTCGTCGAGCGGTGGCACGACGGTCGCCAGCCGGTCACCGAATTCCTGTGGGGTATCGCCCCGGTGTCGCGGGACTTTGAGACGGTCGCCGAGGAAGTGCAGGCGACGCCAGATGCGAGGCACGTCTTTAACCGCCAGCAACCAGCGCGCCACCAGCAGGCTGCCGACGATCAGGAGGACCAGCACCACGGCGCCGGCCACCAGTACCTGGCGCCAGATATCGGCGAAGCCGCCGTTCGACGTCGATCCGCCCGTATCCACCACCGGTTCCTTCGGGAGCGGACGCGGGCGGGCCGTGGGCTCGGTCGACGCCGAAGCCGGGAGATTGAGCAAGGCGCGGGTCGCCGGCCGGTTGATTGGCGCATTGACGTTGTCCGGGGTGGGCTCGAAGGGAATCCATCCGTAACCCGGGAAGAAGACTTCGACCCAGCTGTGGGCATCGACGGAATTGACGAGGTACTGGTGGGTCTTGTCATCGAGGATCCCCTGCCCGAAGCCGCTCATTTGCCGGCTGGGAATGCCGAGGGTACGCAGCATGACGTTCATGGCGGTCGAGAAGTCCTGGCAGAAGCCCTTCTTGCTGGTGAAGAGGAAGTAGTCGAGCGGCCGCACTCCGATCGGCGCCTGCGGCGTCAGCAACGTATAGGAAAAATGACCCTTCTCCTTGTCCTGAAACCAGGACTCGATCGCCTTGGCCTGGTCGTAGGGCGTGGTCGCGTGGGCGTCGTGCACAATCGATTGGGCCAGGGCGGCGATCTCCAAATCGCGATCGATCGAGTAGCCTTTGGCGGTGACGCCGCCCGCATACAGGCTGACGTAAGGCGCCGTCCAGGCCGGGTAGTCGGTGCCCGCGCTCTTCAGTTCGTCCACGGCCGCGTTCGGGATCGCCTCGGTGACGCTGAAGGTGTATGGCGCGCGCACCTGGTTGGAGAGGTGGATCTGGTCGATGGTATCGAACGTGCTCGGGGTGAGCTGATCGCCAGTGACATTGACCAGCGAGGGTACAAAGCCCGGAGGTGCCGGTTCCGACGTCATGATGCCGCGCACTTTGCTGGGTCGATTGACGGAGATGACCTCGCCCGAGGTGAAAACGGTGGCGAGTGTTTGATCTGCGACGAGCACCTGAAACGTGTCGTGCTGGATCAGGATGCGCTGGCTGTCGGATGGCAGGTCATCCCGCGGGATCGGGGCCCCGGCGGAAACCAGCGGTTGCTGCCGCACAGGAACCTCCGGGGTGCTGGGGAGCGAGTACCACTGGATCCCATCCCATCCCGCCAGCGCGATCCCGCGCCAGTACGGATAGTAGGCGGAGCTGTCGCCGCTGACCCGCATCACGGTCTGCGGCTTCGCTTTCAGCTGGGTGCCGGGGCGAACCGTTTCGCTATAACCGATCGATCCGATGCCGGCTCCGTGACCTGACCCGCTTCCGATTCCGAACGGGTGAGCCAGGTCCGCGTTCACGACGCCTGGGATAAACGTGCCACTGATATCGGAACTGCTGAGCGGCGGGAGGATGAGAAAGGCGATCGCCAGGATGCCCACCGTCGCTTCCACCCCGACCTCGCCGAAGGTCCAGCCGGTGTCGGCCGCGTGCGGCAGCCGTCGCGAGCGCCAGTTTTCTTTGAGGGCGACGAAATTGAGACGAAGAAGGACCGAAGCCGCCGCGGCCAGCCAGACCAGGACAAAGAAACCCAGACCGGCGCTGGTGTCGTTGATGATCTCGACCGCCAGGATGGTGCCGGTCGGGAGAAGAGCGACCAGCCCGTTGTGGCGACGGAAGATCCACCAGCTGGTCCACACCCCGGCAAGGGCGAACATCAAGATCAGGCCCATCAACAACAGCAGGTTGGTTTGGGCTGGGAGGTCCACCAACCACTTGAGCAACGCCGGGACGGACAGTCCGGCAGAGGTCAGCGGCGAGGGAGTGAACAACGCCAGCGCCGCCAGCGAGGCCAGCAGCGAGGCAGTGGCGTAGGCGAAGCGACGAACGCCGGCGCAGGCGAAGAGCCACCCGAGCACGCTCGTCAGCGCCAGCGCCGGAACCAGGCGGCCATTGCTATCGAAGCCCGGTACCCACGCCGACCGTTCGACCGCGGCCGCGACCGCCCAGCCCATCAGCAGCGAGAGCGCCAGCAGCAGCCATGTGTCGCGGACGTTGAGCGTGACCACCACCCGGCCGGCCCGAGTGACTCGCAGGGTCGCGCGGCCCTCTACGTAGTCCGCCCGCAGCAGGCCCGCGGCCCAGGCGGCGCCGAGGAGCACTACCACGAGCAAGGCGATGGTTGCGGGATTAACTTGCGGCAAGCGGTCGCTCCCCCGCGCTGTCGAGGTCATCGGCCCCGCGAACGATCCACCAGTTCAACGCCTGGCGCCAGCGGCCGGCGCTCGCCAGCGACGGCTGCGTGCCGCCGAACCCGCGCGGATCGAGGTAGACGATCAGGCTGCGATGGCCCCGGATACCCAGGTCGAGCAGCGCCGACGGCCAGCGCTCGTCCGACGAGGAGGTGATCACGATCAACCCACCGCGGTGCCGCCATTGATGCCGCTGGGAGGTCAGCAGGGTGGCCAGGGGCACCGCGCCGTCTGCCTCGGCCAGGGTGAAGTACTCGAAGAGCTTGTTGCGCTGCTGGTCGCCGCGCGCGGCCTCGATCATGCTCAGGCGGCTGTCGTTGCTCACCAGCCCGATGGCGCCACCGCGCCGCAGCCCGGCATCCGCAATCGACGCCGCCAGGCTCATCGCGTACTCGAGCGTGGACTCCGGCGCCTCCCCGACGTGGACCGAGGCCTGGAGGTCGAGAACAATCCAGGCATCGCCGCCTTCACGCGTCTCAAAGCTGCGGCTCATCAACCGGCCCAGTCGCGCCGACGACGCCCAGTGGATGCGTTTGACGCTATCGGTCGGGACGTACTCGCGAATCGTGGTGGCGTTCGGCGGGATGTCGAGGACGCGACCCCGCAATTGCTCGTTGCCGGCGGTGCTGGGGGCCAGCGCATCGAGCGCACCGACCGGTCGCACGACGGGATAGACCACAACCGAGCGACTGCCCGCGATGCGCAGCGTCCGCGCGAATAGCCCGAAGGGATCGCCGTAGCGCAGCTCGATCGGGCCGAAGGTAAAAAGTCCGCGCTGCTTGAACTGACCCCGTGTCGTCCACCGGCGGGTGCGCCTGCCCTTGAGGCTAAAGACCCGCCCGGGGTTGTACCCCGGCAGGTTCGAGAAATCTGTCAGCTCGATGAGCGGCACCGGGATCCACGAGCGGTTCTCGATCGTGAAGTGCTCCTCGAAGCGATCACCCACCTGGTACTGCCCCTCGGGGCTCGTCCGTTCCACCACCAGGTTGTCGGCGGCCAGCCGGCTCCAGAGGTAGCTGACGAGAAACAGGAGGATGAGCGCGTAGAGCAGGCTGTAGGCGAGCCGGATCCCCGTGATGTACGCGAAAAAGAAGAGGAGCGCCAGCGCCGTAACCAGGGGAAGACGCGGCAGCCGCATGCGGATGCCCCGCCTAGCTCGCCACCCGACGACCGAAGCGCGAGACCATGCTTGGAGGCGGTACCGGCTCCGTTTCCAGTATCTGGGCCAGGACCTTCGCCGGCGTAAGGCCCCGCAGCTCGGCGTTGGCTTTGAGGATGAGGCGGTGGGCCAGCACCGCTTGCGCCAGCGACTTCACGTCATCCGGGGTCACGAAATCACGACCCTCAAGCGCTGCTCGCGCCTGCGCCCCGCGGAATAGGCCGAGCGATCCGCGCGAGCTGGCGCCCAGGCCGATGTCGGCGTGCGACCGCGTGCGATGCGTGACGCGGGCGATGTATTCCTTCAGCTGCTCGTCGACATAGATCTCCTGGACCGCATTCTGGCCCGCCAGCACCTCATCCGCCGAGGCCACCGACTCCAGATGCTCGATCGGCGACCCCCGCTGGAAGCGGTCCAGGACCTGTACCTCGTGCGCCACGTCGAGGTAGCCGAGGTTGACGCGCATCAAGAAACGGTCGACCTGCGCCTCCGGAAGAGGGAAGGTGCCGGCGAACTCCACCGGGTTCTGCGTCGCCAGCACCATGAAGGGGAGTGGCAACGGATAGGTGGTGCCGTCGACCGTCACCTGCTTCTCCTCCATCGCCTCCAGCAGCGCCGACTGGGTCTTGGGTGTGGCCCGGTTGATCTCGTCGGCGAGCAGAACCTGGGTGAAGATCGGCCCCTGGCGGAATTCGAACTGCTGCGTCGAGGGACTATAGATGTTGACCCCGGTGACGTCGGAGGGAAGCAGGTCGGGCGTGAACTGGAGGCGCTCGAAGGAGCAGCCAAGCGAGCGCGCGAGTGACTTGGCCAGCATCGTCTTGCCGACGCCGGGCACGTCTTCGATCAGGATGTGGCCGCGGCTCAGCAGCGCGATTGCACACAGCTCGATCTCCGCGCTCTTGCCGACGAGCACCCGACTGACGTTCTCGACGATCCGGGCGCCGAGGGCTTCGACCGATCCGTTGTCCATCTGCATCCTTTCCTACTTCCTTTTCAGTGATCCGGTTCCCGTCGGGGTTGACCTCATCTGCTTATCGAACGCGATCAGTCGGCGAATCGTTACCCGACCCGGTGCGCTGGCGCCGGGCGACGCTCGCGACCACGCCGCCGATCGTGCCGCCGCTCAAGACCAGGACGTCGTCGATGACGAGCCCCAGGGTATCGAGCCCGGCCGATCCAATCGGACCAATGGGTCCCACGGCCCCTGCCAGCTCCTCGACGATGATGAAGCCGACGGCGACGATCACACCGTTCCAGACCGCCCCGGCGGCCGGACCGATGAAGCCGGCGAGCGTTCCCCCCGCCAGCAGCGCGGCGAAGGTGAGCAGTCCCTGTGAGACTAGCTGACCGCGATGGCTTCCGAAGAGCAGGGTGCCACCGACCAGCTGGACGACGACCGCGAGCACCAGGCCCAGCCCCGCGGCGAACCAGTCGACCCTGCGCTGAGCCTGAGACCTCGCCATAGGACTCGCCTAAGTCTAGCCATCACAGCAAACCGAAGGCGTGCAGGATGCCGGCAAGCAGCGGTGCCACAACCAGCGCCGGCAGGAAGTTGGCGACCTTGATCGACTTCAGCTCCAGCAGGCCAAGGGAAATACCAAGCACGGCGATGCCGCCGGCCGCCGTCAGTTCGGCGGTCTCCAGATCGGTGAGTCCGGCGTGAATGAGGAAGGCGATCAGCGTCAGGCTGCCCTGCACGAGGAGGACGCTGACGGCCGAGAGCAGGACGCCCCAACCGAGGGTGGCGGCGAACACGATGGAGGTGACCCCATCGAGGGTCGACTTGATGGCCAGCAGCGTGATATCACCGCGCGTGCCGTCGAGAAAGGAGCCGAGCACGGTCAACGGCCCGACGCAGAAGATCAGGCTGGTGGTGATGAAGGCCAGGCTCACCCGTCCGGGCTCGCCGCCGCGGCTCAAGCGGTGTTCCGCCCAGGAGCCGATCGCCTGGACGCCGGCATCGAGCTTGAGGAGCTCGCCGATGACGACGCCGATCAGCACACTCACAAGTAGGACCAGCGGGTTGTGCGTTTTGAGCGCCATCTGCATCCCGATCACCGCGACGAACAGGCCGATCGCGATTCGGATGGTCCGGTGCAGGCTTTCTGGAATGACGCGGCCCAGCGTGAGCCCGATCGTGGCGCCGACGAGAACCGTACCGGTGTTGAGGGCGGTGCCGAGTCCGGGAATCATAGTGCCCGCATGACCCGTCCAAGCAGATCTCGAAACGCGAGGCCGGCGATCACCGCGAGTACAATCGCCAGCGCGATGATGATCGCCCGATCCAGCACCATGATCGCCACCGCGCCAGCGCGGCTGACGCCCAGCGTGATCAGCGCGGCGACGCCGCCCGCCTCGAGCGTGCCCAGGTTTGTGAAAATCGGCACCACCAACGCGACACCGATCGAGAAGTAGTAGGCAGCCAACGCGGCGGCGATGGACAGCCCGTCGACGTGCAGCCCGCGGGCCACCATGTAGAGGGCCAACCCTTCCAGCAGCACCAGCACGGCGCTCAACGCCACGGTCGTTACGAGGATGCGCGGCCGAGCGATCCATCCAAGCGCCTCACGGAAGTGGATGACTTGATCGGCGAAGGCTGCGAAGAGTCGATGCCCGGTGAGCCATCGGGGCAGCAGCGGCGACTCGATGAACAGGTAGAGGCCGGCGGCGAAGAGCCACGCCAGCGGAAGGCCGATGCCCAGCAGCCAGCGCAGCCAGACCCAACCGTCGACCCCGACGACCACCAAAAAGATCAAGGCAACGGCCGGTTCCATCAGGACCATTAGCGTGGTGGCGACAGACGAGAACGCGGGGTCGATGTGGGACGTCTCATAGAGCAGGTAGTTCTGAAAGTACGACCCACCGGGCAGGTACCTCGTCAGGTTGCCGGCCGAGAAAGCGAGGATGGCGTCCCGGCGCGGTGCCGCGAGGCCGAGGTGGTCGAGCAGGTAGAGCCACTGAACCAGTTGCGTGCCGTTGTAGCCGATGATCAAGATGGCGGCCGCCCCCAGGTAGATCGGTCGCGGCTCGGTCAGAAGGTTGGCGAGCTTGGCGAGGTCGGCGAAGCCGAGCAGGCCGACGATGATCGCAAGGCTGATGATGGCCGAGCTAGCCACCCTCGGACGCAGCAAACGGCGAAGGATCAGAGTTTTTCGAATCGGTCGACGTTCATGATGAAGACAGTCGCGCCGCCGACCTGCACCTCGACCGGATAGGGGACGAAGAAGTCGCCGGGCTCGACCAGCGGCGGCATCGGGTTCATGAATTCGCTGCGGGTTCGGCAGTTTTCCTTGATGAGGCCGAGGACCTCCTCGATCCGATCGTCTTCGATGCCCGACATGAGCGTGACATTCTTGTGCTGTAGGAAGCCACCCGAGCTGACGAACCGGGTCACCGAGATGCCGCGGTCGTTGAGCGCGTCCATCGTTGCCGAGGCATCTTCACTGTGCACCACGGCGATCAGCAGCTTCATGCCGACCGCCGCTCCGCCGGGTGGATGCCGGCCGTGCGCAGGGCTTCGAGCGTTACCTCCAGGATGATTGCCGCCACCTCGTCGGGGTCCCGCGAGGCGTCCACCTGCCGCCAGCGGTGCGGTTCCCGTGCGGCCATCTCACGGTAGCCCGCGTACACCCGTTGATGGAAGGCGATCGTTTCCCGGTCGAGCCGATCCTTGGCGTTGCGCGGAATGCGAGCCAGGCCGGCCTCGACCGGCAGGTCGAGCAAGAGCGTCAGGTCGGGCGTCACCCCGCCGGTGGCCTCTGCCTGCAATCGCCGCATGGTCTCGAGATCGAGGCCGCGGCCATATCCCTGGTAGGCGAGGGTTGAATCGCTGTATCGGTCGCAGAGCACGAGCTCTCCGCGGTGGAGGCGAGGCCGGATCACCTCCTCGACCAGCTGGGCGCGAGCGGCGGTAAAGAGCAAGGCCTCAGACCAGGCCGAAAGCGGGCCCGCCTGCGGACCGAGGAGGATGGGACGGATCGTCTCGCCGGCGCGTGTGCCGCCCGGTTCGCGGGTGGTCCAGACGGCATGGCCCTGCTCGGCAAGCGAAGCGGCCAGGCGATGGATCTGGGTCGACTTTCCGCTTCCCTCGGGCCCCTCGAAGCTGGCGAAGAACCCGCCTCGCTTCCCCGCGGTTTCCATTTCGCGCTGAACTATACATGCGGGGCAATCCCCCGCATACCCCCCGACGCATGTTCAGTCCGCGCTGGTGTAGATGCGCAAGCGGCGATTCGGCTCTTTGCCGGTGCTGCGCGCAGTCAGCTCATGCCGCTCTACCAACTGGTGCTGGAGCCGGCGGACGTACGCGTTCTGCGGCGACAGCTCCACCATCGAGTTGGTCGCCTTCGCCCGGTTGATACCCTCGAGCGTTTCCTGCAGCGCCGACTCGGTCGGGTCGGCCGTCTCCAGCTGGTAGACCCGGCTCAGCGCGTTCTTGATCTGCGTGATCGTGTTGCTCTTCAGCACCTGGATCGGGATGCCATCGG
>Ga0207684_10001906_pt1 | contig 21667 bp, 24 predicted proteins | sample KBSK5501metaG_FD_184342 | JGI IMG/M metagenome (GOLD analysis project Ga0207684, IMG submission 184342) | Corn, switchgrass and miscanthus rhizosphere microbial communities from Kellogg Biological Station, Michigan, USA - KBS K5-50-1 metaG... | ecosystem: Host-associated > Plants > Roots >...
TGGCCCTCGTTGCGCACAAACTTGGAAGTTGAGACGCCCACGCTGGCCGTCTGTGGGGCTACCGGCTTGCCTACCTCGGCTCCTACCGAGTTCAAAGAGGGTAGGAGCAGCACGGGGAAACCCAGCAATCTGCCGACCTGAACCTGCACAAGGCCAAACAAGGTGTTGGTAGATGTATTACTGCCTGAAAGCGCTACGCCAATCCATCCCAGGATGGGGGCGAGCAGGATGAAAGCGGAGCCAACCTTCGAGAAGCCGTAGGCCAGTGATGCTCCCATACCGGAGTAGTTGAAGACGAATGCAAGGCCGAAGATGAAGAAGCCGACCAGAAGCGCTCCCCACATCTGGCGGAAAGTGTCCCGAAACACCTGTCCCAGAATCGCAGCGCTGGGGCGAATAAACAGCAACATTACTAACCAGGAGGCCAGAATGGCGGTTCCACCGATGAAAGGCGCGAAGGGGAAGGCTACAGAGGTGACCTTGTTGCTGATGGAAGAGATAGCCTTTAGCTGCACGCTGCCCGCGCTGACCTTCGGCAGCGGCGACCAGGGACCGGTCCACAGCACGACCACCACCACCAGGATCAGGAATGGCAGAAAGGCCGCCAGAACCGAATTCCTGGTGGTGGAACTTCCAATTCGAGCGGCGCTCTGTGCCATCTGCTCTTCTTCGCTCAGTTCTATTCCTCCATAGCCCAGCACCGTCTTTGGACGCCAGACCTTCAGCAACAGGAGGAGCGCGCCAAAGCAGACCAGCGCACCTACTACGTCAGGAAGGTAGGGACCCAGAAATTGCGAGACCGGGAACTGACCCAGAATATAGGCCAATGACCCTACGATTGCCAACGGCCAGCCTTCGCGAAAACCCTTGCGGCCACTCACCAGATAGATGAGTATCCAGGGGGGCAGCAGCGCCAGGACGGCAACGACCTTGCCCACCGAGGCCGATAGCGATAACAGCGGCAAGCTGGTCACGGCCGCCAGCGCGATAATCGGCGCTCCCAGCGCGCCGTATGAGACCGGGGCGTTGTTGGCGATGGCTGCCACCCGAATCGCATCCAACTCGAAGACACCCAGAGCGACCAGGATAGGGGCAACGACGGCCCAGGGATAACCGAAACCAACCAACCCCTCCAACAACGCGCCGAGTGCCCAGGCCAGCAAAATCGCCTGGACACGTATATCGGCGGTAGCCTGCTCGAGCAACCAGTTTTTGAAGGTATCGAAGAGACCCGTCAGCTTCAGCGTATTGAAGATAACCACGCCCCAGAAGGTGATCCAGTCCACCGCCCAGATGCCGTTGGCGCTGCCGATGAGATAGGACTGGATTCCATCGCTAAAGGGCAGGTGCCATATCGCGATGGCTACGATCAGAGTGAGAATGGAGCCGATTATTGTGGCAAGCCAGGCCGTAATGCGGAAGACTGCCAGCATCACCAGCAGTGCTATGACCGGTATGAGTGCGGCTAATACTGTCAGACCAAGATTTCCCGTTGGATTGAGTACCTGATGAAACATGTAACGCCTCCTCGGTTTTGCGTCTTGGACAATAAAAATACCCTCCTGCCGCTATTTTACACAAGTATTGCGCTTTTTTCAACCGATCCGCTCGTGTCGCTCATGCTGCTTATCCCACGGATTGCGCAACGAGATGGTGCAGATAAAACCCTAATGGCCTATTAGGCCCGCCGATAAACTTTACAACCTTAAGCCCCAATAACAAGGGGCAACGGAACGAACAAACAGGTGAGGGCCATCGTTAGAAGTGAAAAAGCGGCACAAAGCGACAAGAGGTGCGAACAATGGTCACTCAGGAACCGTTCGGGGCAGGTGAGAAAAGACAGAGCCTTCCTCTCAACTGGCTTGCAAAGCTGATTGAGAGCTTCGCGTTGTAAATTTCATTGGCGGGCCTAATAGGCCATCACACATGCTGAAGCAGCAAAGCTGTAGTATAGTAGTGGCGGCCCTTGCGGCCGCCATGCATCACTCCCGCCATGCTGCTTTAGCCATTCCTGAACACGGAGATACATCACATGCGCATTGCAGTCAACCTTGGACCTACAGGCGACTGGCCGACCATGCTGGCAGCCGCACAGGAAGCCGACACCCGTGGCTTTGATGCCGTTGGTTTCCTGGATCACTATCATGCAGACAATCCCGAGTGGCCCTACATCTGCGGTTGGTCAGGCTATGGCGCCCTTGCTATGGCTACCTCGCGTATCCACCTCGTGCCAATGGTCATCGACCGCATGAACTACTTACCCGGCGTGCTCGCCAAGGAAACCTCGACTCTGTCCATCCTGAGCGGCGGTCGCTTCGAACTCGGCATTGGCGCGGGCGACTACTTTGAAGAAGCGCGCGCGTGGGGCCTTGAGGTTCCTCCTGCCCCGGCGCGCATTACTGGCCTCAAAGAGACCATCACCGTCCTTCGACGTATCTGGAGCGGCGAACAGGTAACGTTTGAAGGCGATCATCTTCATCTAAAAAATGCCGCTTCAACCCCACTTCCTCCCACTCTCCCACGCGTGGTAATAGGTGCGGGCCGCTCGCGAAGCTTGATCCGCAGCGCCGTCGCATATGCCGACGAGATCAATGTCTACGCCGACGACGAGTTGATACGCTTTGCGCGCCAGGAGATCGAGGCATCTTCACGCGCCGTCACATTGTCGGCCTTTGTGTGGGACTGGCTCAAGGACATAGCCGGAAAACTGGTCGCCTGGGAGAAACTCGGCGTAGAGCGACCCTTCATCACCTTCTGGCACCCCTTCGACCAGCTTGCTCCTGCGCGCAAATGGCTATCCTGAGACAACCTTGCCCGCCGACCACGCGATGTTATATCCTAACAAGAGAAATGTAGGGGCGACCCTTGCGGTCGCCCGTCTGACTGCCGCTCCAGATCGGCAATCTCCTGCGGCTATCTTCTGAAGGAAGGAAGGAAGTATGACCCGATGACCGACCAGAACTTGTCCCACTACCCGGCGGGGGTCGATATCCGCGGCCCCGTTACTCCGGAGTTTGCCGAGATATTGACACCGGATGCTATGAACCTCGTTGCAACCCTGGTCCGTGCCTTCGCTGACAGGCGTGAGGAGCTCTTGCAGCGCAGGGCGCAGCGACAGGCCGAGATTGACTCCGGCAAACTGCCCGATTTTCTCCCCGAAACCGAGCATATCCGTAACAGCGAATGGACTGTAGCTTCCATCCCCGGTGATCTCCTGGATCGCCGCGTCGAGATCACCGGTCCCGTGGAAAGAAAAATGATCCTCAACGCGCTGAACTCGGGCGCCAAAGTGTTCATGGCCGACTTTGAAGACTCCCATACCCCCACGTGGGAGGGCAACATCCAGGGTCATATTAACCTGCGCGATGCCGTCAACCGCAGCATCGAATTTACCAGCCCCGAGGGGAAGCCATACCGCTTACAGGAAAAAACCGCGACCCTCCTGGTGCGCCCGCGTGGATGGCACCTGTCGGAAAAGCATGTGCTCATCGATGGCCAGCCGGTTTCTGGCGGCATCTTCGACTTCGCCCTTTACTTCTTCCACAATGTGAGAACGCTGCTCGCGAAAGGCACCGGGCCCTATTTCTACCTGCCCAAGCTGGAGAACCACCTGGAAGCCCGCCTCTGGAATGACCTATTTGTGCTTGCCCAACAGGAACTGGGCATCCCCCGGGGCACCATCCGCGCCACCGTGCTCATCGAAACCATCCTGGCAACCTTTGAAATGGATGAGATACTCTACGAACTGCGTGAACACTCTTCCGGCTTGAACTGCGGGCGCTGGGACTACATCTTCAGCGCTATCAAGAAGTTCCGCCAGATACCTGACTTCATCTATCCCGACCGCGCTCAGGTGACCATGACCACGCACTTCTTGCGTTCCTATTCCCTGCTCACCATCAAAACCTGCCATCGCCGTAACATCCACGCCATCGGCGGCATGGCGGCCCAGATCCCCATCAAGAACGATCCCCAGGCCAACGAAGAGGCGCTGGAGCGTGTACGCGCCGACAAGAGGCGCGAGGCCACCGATGGTCATGATGGCACCTGGGTGGCTCATCCTGGCCTGGTGCAGATCGCCATGGAGGAATTTGACAAGGTCATGAAGGGACCCAACCAGATAGAGAGGAAGCGCGAAGATGTCCATGTAACAGCTCGCGACCTCCTGGCCATCCCGGGGGGACAGATCACCGAAGCAGGGCTGCGCAACAATATCAGCGTCAGTTTGCAGTACCTGGAATCGTGGCTGCGCGGTACCGGCTGCGTTCCCATCTACAACCTGATGGAAGATGCCGCCACGGTCGAAATCGCCAGGTCGCAAATCTGGCAGTGGATTCACCATCCCAAAGGCGTCCTATCCGACGGCAGAAAAGTGGACATTGAACTCTATCACCAACTGTCGGATGAAGAACTGGCAAAGCTCAAGTCTACGCTCGGCGAACAGCAATTTGCCGCGCGCAAATTTGGCACGGCCCGCCAGTTGCTAGACCAGATCATCGCCAACGACCAGTTCACCGAGTTCCTGACCTTGCCCGCCTACCGCTACATCGATTAACACAATTCATAGGTTCAGAAGTGGTAGGAGACTACGCCTCCTGCCGCTTCTGAACATACCTTTCTCTTTTATGCACACGAGGATTTGAGAATGGCCCAAAGAACAGCCGTATCGGCAGGCGCGATCATCTTGCGCGCAATCGCAGGCGAACTAAAGCTTGCCCTGGCCCATCACAAAAACAGCGCAAAAGAGTGGGTCTTGCCCAAAGGCCACGTCGACCCGGGCGAGTCACTTGAACAGGCAGCCCTGCGCGAGATTCATGAAGAGACAGGGCTGGCGCGCGTCCAGCTCATCAAACACCTCGGCACAAGTATGCGCCAGTCCATAAAGAGCAACGGCGACCTGGAGCATAAGACAATCCATTACTTCCTGGCGTACCCCTGGACAATAGCCAGTCACAAACACCACTCGACCCGAGATTTACCGGCGTTGGCTGGTTCTCACCACTCCAGGCCATCGAACTTATTCCTTACGAGCAAGACCGCGCCTTTTTACAAGAACACCTGTCCCCTATTGTATTTGTCAATGATATTGGGGCTCTTCCCACGGGTTGCGCAACGAGATGTCCTTCTCAGGTGAAGTGGCTCCGGACCGTTCTTCGTTGCATCCATGGCTTCTGCGACTCCAGCGGAACTTCTGCAACATCGAAAGTCGGGCAAGCGATGTGACCGAGGTTGCTTGTGAAGGCGCTTTGCACTATACTGCCTGCTTGCTGTAATCTCGTTGCGCATCCCGTGGGATGAGCCTCTATCATGATAGCGTTTACAATTCCTACCAGTGCGATTAGCGTGAGGCGATAGCTGAGGTAGAACTTTTTTGCCCTTGACACTCCTTAATTATTCAAGTATTCTATTGAATAGTAGAAAAAAGTAGGAGAGGCATCTGCTCCTCGTGCTTCTGACCACAAGGAAGGACTCCATGCAGACCGACGAGAAACGCATCTTTAAGAATCAGCTCTATGAGCAGTTTGCCCGTATGGGCAAGGCGCTGGCCAGTCCTCATCGCCTCGAACTCCTCGATGTGCTGGCCCAATGTGAACGCACGGTGGAAGCGCTGGCCCAGGAGACGGGCCTGTCGGTCGCCAATGCCTCGCAGCACTTACAGGTGCTGCGCACGGCTCGCCTGGTCGAGACCCGCCGCGAGGGCACGTCTATCTATTACCGTCTGGCTTCGGAGGGCGTCTCCACCCTCTGGTTGTCTCTGCGCGCGGTCGGTGAAGCGCACCTGGCCGAGATCGACCGGGTGGTCGAGACCTTCTTGCATGATCGGGCACAGTGGCAGCCCATCACTGCCGAGGCATTACTGGAGGAACTGCGCAGCGACCAGGTGATCCTGCTCGATGTGCGACCTGCCGAGGAATATCGGGCGGGGCACCTGCCCCAGGCGTTGTCCATCCCGGTCGCGGACCTGGAGGCGCGTCTCTCCGAGGTGCCGCTGGACAAAGAGATCGTGGCGTATTGTCGCGGTCCCTATTGCATCTTTGCCGATGAGGCGGTGACCCTCTTGCGCGCGCGTGGGTACCGCGCCCGTCGGCTCGAAGAGGGCGTCGCTGACTGGCGTAAGCTTGCTCTCCCTGTCGAAGTGTAGAAAGAGAGACTCGCATGGGACCGATTGCTGTTGAGACCTTGCGAACGTGGCTGGAAGAGGGGCGACCGGTCACGATTCTGGATGTACGTCCAGCCGACCAGCGGGCGGAATGGGCCATTCCTGGCAGCCTGCATATTGATGCCTACCGTGCCCTCAATGAACACGATCCCCACGCGCTCGACGCAGTGGATGTGGCCGGTGATGCACCCGTGGTCACGGTCTGTGCTGCTGGCAGAACCAGTCAACTTGCCGCTGAGCAACTTGCTGCGCGAGGCGTTCACGCGCTCTCCTTGGAGGGAGGGATGAAGGCGTGGAGCCTGGCGTGGAATAGTGCCGGGGTCCCTCTCAAAGATCGTTCGGCGCGGGTCATCCAGGTACGGCGCACCGGCAAAGGCTGCCTCTCCTACCTCATTGGCGCAGGTGAGGAAGCATTCGTGATCGATGCCTCCCTTGATCCGCACATCTATCTCGACCTGGCGAGGAGCCACGGTTGGCAGATTACCAGCGTCTTCGACACGCACATCCATGCTGACCATCTCTCGCGCTCGCGCCAGCTGGCCGAACGCAGCGGGGCCATGCTGTTTCTGCCGGAGCAGCCTCGGGTGTCGTTTCCCTTTACGGCCATGCGCGATGGCGACACACTCGCCACCCCTCACCTGAGGCTGACCGCACTGCGTACGCCGGGGCACACGCCGGAGAGCACCTGTTATCTGCTCAATAATGCCATCCTCTTGACAGGTGACACGCTCTTTCCCACCGGAATCGGGCGCCCTGACCTGCATGCTAACGCCCAGGAAACGCGAGCGCGCTCCTCACAGCTCTACCACAGCCTGCACAAGCTCCTCGCGCTGCCGTCGGAGACGCTCGTCCTGCCGGGGCACGCGAGTCAGCCCGTGCCCTTCGATGGCGAACCGGTTGGCGCGCGGCTTTCTGAGATCGACGAGCAGGTCGGCATTCTTCACGCGACGCAGACGGTGTTTGTCGAAACCCTTTTGCAACGGCTTCCCCCGACCCCACCCAACTACGAACGGATCGTCACACTCAACGAAGCGGGTCTGGTGCCTGATCACGATGTCACCGAACTCGAAGCAGGAGCAAACCGCTGTGCCATCTCCTGATGGCACATCACTTCCTGCTCACTATGAACAATGGAGAGCAAGGAGCCAATACTGTAAGGAGGTCATGATGAGTGACAGTCTACCGACAGAACCCAGTCTTGACCTGGGTCGCTTGCGTCAAGCCATCCAGGAAGAATACGCCGCTGTGGCGCGAGACCCTGGTCGCGGCTATCACTTCCACACCGGCCGTCCACTCGCCAGCATGCTTGGCTACCACGATGACTGGTTGGAAGGTCTTCCTGAGGGCTCGATCGCGTCTTTCGCTGGCACGGGCAACCCCTTTCGCATCGGCCAACTCCGGCCCGGTGAGCGGGTCGTCGATATCGGCAGTGGTGCTGGCATTGATAGTCTGATCGCCGCGAAGATGGTCGGTCCAGACGGACAGATCATCGGAGTCGATATGACAAGGGCGATGCTCGAAACGGCGAGGAAGAGTGCGAGCGACGCCGGGGCAGGCCATGTGGAGTTCCGCGAGGGCCTGGCCGAGTCGTTACCCGTCCCTGATGGCTGGGCCGATGTGGTCATCTCCAACGGTGTCCTCAATTTGCTGCCAGACAAACTCGCGGCCTTGCAGGAGATGGCTCGGGTACTCAAACCCAGCGGTCGCCTCCAGATCGGGGATATCCTGGTGCAGCAGGCGGTGCCAGCGGACGCGAAACAGCAGATCGATCTGTGGACGGGCTGAATTGCTGGTGCTCTGCTGGAAGCAGAACTGAAGGCCACGGTCGTGGCTGCAGGATTCGTTGACTTCGAGATCACCTGGCAAGCGGACGTCTTCAGTGGCGCTCCTCAAGCGAGTAGTGCCGCCGAATTCGGGACACAAGGCATCAACTTCCGCGCGCGCAAGGCGGCACATGAGCAGGAGTGGTATGCAGCGAGGGCCTCTCTCGCATGTGAAGTTCCCATCAAGCCCGCTGCACTGCTGGGTGCCGATGCCCTCTCAGATGCAGGGGACAAAGGCGAAAGCGAGCCTTGAGATGCTTTTGGGAGTCTACGATGGGAAGTACACAGTACACAGGAGCAAACCGCTATGCCATCTCCTGACGAGAAGATACTGCCCCCTCAAGCGGCACAATCGGTCGTTCAACTTGGCCTGCGCGCCAACTGGCAGCAGTTCACGCTGCTGGTGATCGTCAACGCGTTCGTTGGCGGCATGGTGGGACTCGAGCGCAGCATCGTGCCGCTACTCGGGCAGCGCGTCTTCGGCCTGGTTTCCACGACGGCTGTCCTTTCCTTCATCGTGAGCTTCGGCGTCGTCAAAGCGGCTTCCAATCTCTTCGCGGGCCGGCTCAGCGATCGCATCGGGCGCAAGGGGGTGCTGGTGATTGGCTGGGTGGTCGGGTTGCCGGTGCCGTTCCTCATTATCTTTGCCCCGTCCTGGGGCTGGGTGGTCTTCGCGAACGTGCTGCTGGGCATGAACCAGGGCCTCTGCTGGTCCACCACCGTCATTATGAAGATCGACCTGGTGGGACCTGCGCGACGTGGACTTGCCATGGGCATCAATGAAGCGGCTGGCTACATGGCGGTCTCGCTCGCCGCCATCGCGGCTGGCTATCTCGCCGCCACCTACGCGCTGCGGCCCGAGCCGTTCCTGCTCGGCATTGGGTTTGCCCTGGCCGGTCTGCTGCTGTCGCTGCTATTCGTGCGCGAGTCGCATGGGCATGCGCGCCAGGAAGCGGCCATGCTGGCTGCTGCTACCGAGCACAGAGACGGATCAGCAGAACAGGTCCAGCGCTCAGACCAAAGGCCAGCTACCCCCTCATTCAAGGACATTTTCTGGCTCACCTCCTGGAAGAACCGAACGCTCTTCGGAGTCAGCCAGGCCGGATTGGTGAACAACCTGAATGATGGTCTGGCATGGGGAGTGTTTCCGCTCTTTTTTGCAGCCGGGGGGCTTCCTCTCGCGCAGATCGGGCTGCTGGCGGGCATCTATCCGGGCGTATGGGGAACGACGCAGTTGCTGACAGGGGCGCTCTCCGACCGCATTGGGCGCAAAGGCATGATTGTGGGTGGGATGCTGCTGCAAGGCGTTGCTCTCGGGCTGTTGCCGCTGCTTCACGGGTTTGGGTGGTGGGCACTCTCGATGGGCCTGCTTGGGCTGGGGACGGCTTTGGTCTATCCAACACTCCTCGCGACGATCGCAGATGTTGCCCATCCGGACTGGCGTGCATCAGCAGTGGGCGTCTACCGGCTCTGGCGCGATAGTGGATACGCCATCGGGGCGGGGCTTTCCGGGGTCCTGGCCGACCTGTTCGGGGTCTCCTGGGCCATTGGCGTCATCGGTGGCGTGACCTTCCTCTCAGGAGTCCTCGTCTCCGGGGTGATGCGAGAAACGTTGCCCGCGCGCCGGTAACTCCCTCGTTCCACGCGCCATATCGTCTCATGAGGGGAACGCCACGGGACTCTCTGCTCGCCGGAAACAACCGTAACCTTTTGCGAAGGAATAGACAGGCGGAGAGCAATGGCACAAAAACGAGGGAAAGGCAGAACAGGAGGGACTAGAGAGGGAGCTGTTCTGGTCAAGAGGGTTCTGTGTGAGGTGAGAAACAAGCACGAAGACGAACGCGACGATCAGTGTCCAGGAACCGTGGAACCGTTCATCACCAGAACGCGTGGAGAGCCGCGCACGCTGAAAGAAGGAACATGCGCTCATGCATGAGAAGCAAGCACAAATGGAGGCGGTCTATACGCATATGTGGGCCAGCCACGAGGGCGGTCCCTTCGCGCCGCTCGATGAGAGCCTGCACCCGCGCCCGCACACCATGCTCTACGAGGTCGCCTCCGCCTGCGGAGTCAACGCTTCCTCGCTCATTCTCGATATCGGCAGCGGCAGAGGCAATCATAGTTGCGCGCTGGCCCGGCGCTTTGGCTGCGCTGTCGTAGGCCTGGACCTGGCCCAGTTCCACATCGAGCAGGGACGGGCCAGAGCCGTGCAAGAGGGCGTGAGCGACCGGGTGTCCTTTGTGCAGGGAAACATCGAAGCCCTTCCGTTTGAGGACGAGCGGTTTGACTTCCTGTGGTCCCGCGATATGCTGATGCATGTTCCGGCCCTGCCAGCGGCGCTGGCGGGTGCCATGCTGGTGTATACGACTGTCGCGACGGGACAGATGGAGCCGAAAGAGGCCGCATGGCTGTATGTGTCGTTCGGCCTGGTGCCAGAGAGCATGGACGAAGCTGTCGTCGAAGCGGCATTCCAGGCGGCAGGGTTCCAGATGCACTCCAAAGAGCCGCTGGGCAGCGAGTTGATGGAATGGGTGGAAGAGCACGAGGGGCGGGTCTCGCGCGAACTCATGCGGCTGGCCCGCATGCTGCGCAAGCGAGAGTACTATCAGGAACTGCTGGGCGCCAGCAGATACGAGGTAGCCCTGGCGAACTACCACTGGGCGCTCTACATCCTGCGAAAAAGCGTATCGCCGTGAGATGCAAGCAAGGGAGAGGTCTGCTTTTGCCCTGCTGGTCTTGCGTGCTATGATGGGCGCAAAGAAAAACGCGCTTGTTCGTGTCTATCAACGAAACCGATTGATAGGCGTATTTTTTACATTGGAGCACTGATTCTATGCATATTTCATCATCAGCCAGGGAGCCGAAAGGGGTGGCAGCCAGCGCCTCGGAGCAACGCACTGTGGCCTCTCCGATCACCTTGAGCGAACGCAGCAGCACCGGCCTGGCGCTGCTGCGCATATTGGTGGGTTACCTCTGGTTCCAGCAGTTGTTCTGGAAGCTGCCGCCCACCTTCGCTGGCCTGTACGAGTATGTCGTGCGCGAGTCACAACACGCTATTCTCCCCGGCTACGGTGCGCTCCTCCAGCACACCTTTCTGGCGGGCTGTCCCAGCCTGTCTTCGCCCGTTGGCTGCACAGCGTTCGTGCCTCTGGCCGCCTGCGTCTGGACGGCTGAACTCCTGGTAGCCATCAGCCTGCTATTCGGACTCTTCACGCGTTTTGGCGCTCTCCTGGCGACGGTCCTCGCTGTGCAGTTGTACGTGGGCCTCGCCTATACCGAATGGATCTGGACGTATGGTATGCTGGTCCTGCTCGCGCTCGTCTTTGTCGCTGTTCCAGCGGGGCGCAGACTGGGGGTCGATCTCTGGCTTGCGCCGCGCTTGCAGGCGGCAGGGCAGCGCCATCGCTTGGCGCGCATCGTGAGCTGGTTTGTGTAGAGAAAGGGGGAGACGATGCACACCTTCCACAGGGGACTCCTGGCAGGAGTCTTAGCCAGCCTGATGCTGGCCATGTTCGATTTCGTGACGGATGGCGCACCTGGAAACGGCTTCCCAGCGGTCTTACGCTGGTTCGGCATCACGATTGCTGACTCCACGATCAGCCGACTTTCCGGCTTCCTGCTCCTTATCGTGCTGGGAGGCGTCTTTGGGCTCATCTTTGGGGTGATCCAGCGAGGCAAGCCTATCACCACCGGTCGCGCGCTCCTGACAGGGCTGGCACTCGGCGTGCTCTGGTGGCTCATCTTTGAACTGGTGCTGGCAAACATCACGAACCATGCGTCATCGCTTTTCAGCTTGAATTTTGCGAGCTTCCTTTCTTCGTTCCCCTTAGCTGCGCTCTTTGGCGTCTTGCTCGGGGCAATTTTCATCCAATGGCAGGAACACCATGAACCAAGTCAACCGTCTTGACACGGCGCCGCTTTTCGCGCCCAGGGACTACGAGGCTCCCTCGCTGTTCACCCCACAGAACCTGTTACGGGAGGCGCGGCGGCAAAAAGGATTGGCTGAGGGCCGCGTCCCGGCGATCTGCGTCTTTGATCCCGACGGGGACCTGGTCGATTTCCTCCAGACCGCCGGTCGCGCACGCCGTCATCCCACCTGGGCGTGCTACCACACGGTGCTCGATACCTTTGTGCAGGACGAGATCGAGTATGGCATCATTGGCCGTGTGGTCGGCGCTCCATTCGCGGTGCTGGTGGCCGAGGAACTCTTCGCCTCTGGCTACCATTATGTGCCACCAGCTCCCTACAGCTATCTCGACCCGGCGCTGCGAGAGATGGTCAGCGCACATTGGGATCGCGAACTGGTTCCCCTGCACGTGGGCGCGAGCTGGACGACCGATGCGCCGTTTCGGGAGACGGAGGCGATGATCGCGCAGCGCTGCGCAGAGGGTATTCTGGCGGTGGAAATGGAGGCAGCCGCCCTCTATGTACTGGCCCAGGCCAGGCAATACCAGATCATCTGCTTTGCTCACGTGACAAACCAGATGGGACAGACCGAGGGAGATTTTGAAAAGGGGGAAGCCTCGGGAAGCGAGACCGCCCTCTCCGTCGTCAGTCAAACGGCTCGCTGCTGGAGACACAGGCAGACAGAGTAACGGGTGTAAGCACTCGCCTCTCTGCCGAGATGCATCGCGGAAGAGAAGGCACCCTTGTCAAGTGAGCCTGTCAAACAGGAGGCTTCGGCTGTTTCCCCCAAGCCAGATAGAAGAACCCCATCCAGAACGGCTGCCGCTCGACCTCGACCAGGGACTGTTGCATCGTGCTCCAGACGGTCTGCCAGGGGCGTCGCCTGACAACCTCTCCGGTGATGCCATAGCGAGATAAGCGCAAGAAGAACAGCAGGGGGTGTAACCACACTGGCCTCGCGCGTGGCCAGGCCATGTCCAACACGACCCACCGCCCGAAAGGCGCCAAAGCCCGGCAACCGTTCTGGATCACCAACTGCGCCTCTGGGATAAAGGTGAGGGCAAATGTCGAGAGTATGCCGTTCACCTGGGCGGGGAACTCATAGGAGGCGGCATCGGCTTGCACGAGTTCCACGTTCTTCCAGCCCGCTTTGGCAACGCGAAGTCTGGCCTGTTCAAGCATGGCATCGGTCAGATCCACCCCAATGATTCTGCCCTGCGGGCCAACCGCTTCCTGCAACCAGGGGAAATTGAGGCCAGTCCCACAGCCAATATCCACCACCAGGTCGCCGCGCTTCAAGTGGAGCCGCTTGACCGCTTCTCTCCTCAAGGCGTCTAGCCCATGGATGCCGCTCTGGTCATAGTCTTTTGCCTGTTTTTGGTAGAGAGCAATGAGTCTGGCGTTCTCTTCAGGCACGCTCTTCCTGCTCCACTCTCCTTCATCGACACAGCACGAGCAGATGCGTTTCATCTGGCATGCTGATGCGCCTCTCAGTGTTGCTGCTCTCTTCGAGCAGAACGGTTTTATTCCTTGCAGGCTTTTATCTCCTCCTGCGTTTAGGGACGTCTCGCATATATGAGCAGCAGAGGCTGGAGTCCCCCGCTGAGCTGGCGGACCTGCGTGGTCTGGAAACCGGTTTGCAGAATGGTGCGCAAGGTATCGCGGTTCCAATGGCAATTGCCCATGCAGCGGGTCGAGAGTGGCACGAGCACATTCTGCACCCAGGCGGTGACGCTTCCTTGCGCGCGCACATGTTCGAGGAGCAAGAGGGTCCCTCCCGGCTTGAGGACGCGCCAGATCTCACGCAGGCCGCGCTCGGGATCATGTACGGAACAGAAGACGAGGGTAGCCACCACACTATCGAACTGTGCATCGGGGAATGGGAGGGACTCGACTGGGGCACAGGTAAGTGTGATGGAAACGGGAGTTGCCGAGAGAGCGCGTCTAGCCTCGTCCAGCATGGCCTCGTCCGCCTCGACCGCCTCCACGCGGGCCGGATCGTAGAGGGGGAAATTCTGGCCTCCACCAGCACCCACTTCCAGCACGATCCCGTGTGCCTGGCCGACAATCTTGCGCCGCAAGGGATCGAACATCCGCCGGACCAGAGGCCGCCCCATCATCCGGTTGTAAAACGCGGCAAAACGCGGATGGGAGACCCCCTTCGCGCGGGTAGCATTGCTCACCTCGTTGCCCATCGTCTCACTCCTCTCGCTTTTCTCAAAGGTATGGTAATTGGCTGACGCATTTCAGACTCCTTCAAAGAAAGATGCAACTCATTCATAGTTCCAGGGAGTCGATGGGCGTGAAGATGGCGCAGGCCATCTGGTCGCTGCGGCGCAGCAGCCAGTTGGAGAGAGCCAGGAACTCGCATCCGGCGTCGCCTCGAAGCGCGGCGAGCAGCAGGGAACTGCCAACGAAGATCAGCGTGGCGTCGCTGGTGAACCACAGGAGCGGCACAAACCACCCGGTGAGGTAGAGGCCAACGGGCAACACGAGACTGAGCACGAAGCTCAGAGCGCTGGTGTCGGAGAAGCGCGCCGGGTTGCGGCGAATCCGCCAGAAGTGCCAGGCCAGTACGAGAGCGGGGAAGCCGATGAGGCCAAGTACCCAGGTGATGGGCGTCAGGTGCCCCGACGACGACAGTTGGCCGTACACGATGAGGCCGACGAGCAGGAGCCCCACGACGAGACGCGCCGCAGTGCCGATAGGTCCGATGTCGCGGTGAGGACGAGTTGCTTGGTTGCCGGCGAGGCTTCCTGCCATCTTTCGGCTGGTTTCCCTCATATGGTTGGCAAAAGCGGTCACCAGAAATGGCAGTTGTTCGATCATAAGTTCCTCCGATACCTGGTCTACAACTGGATGCCGAGCGCAAGATGAACCTGGTCAGTCCATCAGTTCGACATCTCGCCCATTGATGGTTCACCAAGTTCTGCGGCTAAATGCGACATTGATACTGACCACCGCCGCCGTGAACAGGGTGGGCACGAAGAGGAGAAGGAAAACTACCCAGCCGGGAGCGCTCCTTGCGGTCGCCAGGATGGTCAGAAGAGTGCTCATGCCCATCAGCATGCCCAGCGAAACCAGGGCCAGTGTCAGACGCTGACCAACGTTGGGAGCCTGACCAGAGGCTTCCAGGATCAGCTTCTGTCCAGCTTCACTGGAAAGGGAATTCTCTTCCCCTCTTGCAGTATCGGCATAGCCCTGAGCCTCGCTCGGCCATGCTTCTCTCATGGCTTCGTGTTGAAACATACCGTTTCTCCTTGTAAGGGTAGTGCATGCCGCCATCGGGAAAGGACGCTCTCTACGCATTCACCGGGATGCTTGCATCTCTTCAAGCCAGCTGGCAATCCACGCATATTCATCGTGGATGCGTCGGGTATGAAAGGCGAGGACCCGCTGCGCATGGGACATCGAAACGCCCGAAGTGTTCGCACAATCCTGGGTGTCTGCCAGGTGTTGCATAGTCTGCAGGTACGAGAGACATCCCTCAAGATAGGACTGGCGCGAGGTTAAGATCGCCTCGCGCTCTGGCACCTCTAGATAGTCGAAGAAGGCGACACGGGTAAAAAACTCGGCGTCATTGCTCGCTTGCGAGGCGGGAAAATCTCGCAGAGAGGCTTGCAGCAACTCGATCCCGCGCTCGGTCAGCTCATAGAGATGCCGATTGGGCTTACCTTCTTGGGGGATGACCTGCCGTGTGACAGCTCCGATCTCTTCAAAGTGTTTGAGAGCAAGATAGAGCGTTTTGTTGTTCAGGGTCACTATGCCACCAAGTGCCCGGTCGATATCCTTTTTAATCTCATAGCCATGCTGTGGACCTTGCCGCAGCATGGCGAGGATTAAGATTTCGCTGTACATATGATACTATCCTATATGATACTGTTACTTATATTGAAGCAAGAATACCATAGGTGGGCGAGGTTGTCAAGGATATTGTATGAGCATACTCAAAGGCGAGAACAGCGTCAGTCGCGAAACCCCCTATTCGAATCTGGAACATACCTGTATTTCGCTATCGAGGGATGACCTCGTCATGTGGAATGAGATTGCTGCCTGGCAGGAGAAGCTTGCCCATCGTCCAGACCTGTCTGCCAAAACCATCGCACTCTACACCCAGGATGTTCGTCGCTTTGCCACCTGGCTCCAGAGTGAATACCCTGGTCTCAAGGCGACCGAGATCACACCCATTGATGCAAAAGCCTATCGTGACCATCTCTTAGACAAACGCTTTGCCCCAACGACCATCCATCGTGCGCTCATCAGCCTCATGCTCTTTTTCGATACTGTTGGTGGCATGAATCCGTTTCGCCATCTGACGATGATTGATGTGGTTGAACCCGCCCCAGTCGTTTTATCAAAGGCCGAGTGGGATGCGGTACGGCGATGTGCTGAGCAGCTCGTTCGCCGTGATCACGGACTGGCATTGGCGCTGGCAACCCTGTTCCGCTATGCGGGTCCACGGGTCTCGGAGGTGGCAGCACTCCAGGTCCCCGACGCTCAAGTCTCAGCTCGGCGCGGCCTGCTCATCATTCGACGTGGCAAAGAACTCAAGCATCGCGAGATCTCGCTCGTCCAGGAAGCACGCGAACCGCTCGGTGCCTATTTCAAACACCGCGAACATCTGGCTGAACACTGGCGAGAGCGGGCGAGGGTCCAGGGCGAAGCAGTTGCTGCCTGGAGTAGCTGGCCAGATGGGCATCTCTTTCTCGGTCAGCGCGGACCTCTGGCCGAACGCGGCATTCGTAAGATCATTGCCAAGCTTGGTCAAGCAACAAAACTCTCTTCACCTCTCGGTCCCCACGATCTTCGCCATACGTTTGCCAAATCACTCCTTGATCCTGCTGCCTATGGACTGGATCGCCCTCCGATGCCGCTTCCAGCGATTCAGTAATTGCTCGGCCATGCTGACATTGCGACGACGACCATCTATACCAGGGTCTCTGCTGATGATCTTGCCCGTATGATGGGCTCCTCCGAAGCATGACTTCGAGCAAACTGTGCCGCACTTATCTACTTTGCGGCTACGAGGCTCCTTCCTTAAGGTTCATACCACCTGGGAAAGCTCAACAAGCGTTGTGCAGCTGCATTTTCCCTGGCGTCCCAGCCTCCCCACCTGTGGCAAGAACGCCGGACGGAGCGCTGCGGAAGCTTGATCGAAAAAAGCGTGCAACGCACCAGGCAGAACTGGCTTTTGACCAAAAACGGAGAGCCAGGATGTTGTGTGTAACGCAGGGCCTAGTACTGCTTCCATCGCAACAAGCAGGAGGCATTGAGCGTCACGCCGACATCAGGGACCGATCGCGATGATGGAGCTGATCAGGCCAGCCGGGGCCAGGCCGATCATGAACACGGGAAAGCCCCTGCCGATCAGCAGATGGAAAGGAAGGGTAGGATGGAGTCGTATCTGTCACGTTCACCCAGGATACCCTGCTCCTCCCCTGTCTCACAGCAAGCACATCTCCCCTTCCTGCCTCTTCGCGGGGAGCGCCCCTGCCTGTGCAGTGATGAGCGCACTAACCACGAGCGTATCCCGTTCGTGGGGCGCAACGCGTGCAAGCAGGGTGTCGAGGTGTCCTTCGCGGTAGACCGGATAGCGCATGAGCCGCTCGACCGTCATCGGGACGCGACGAAGCAGGGCCACACCCACCCACCCACCCGGCACGAGACGCTTTTTGGAGCCACACGGGCTCAGGAATCGTGCCTGCAATTCAGCCACTCCAGAGGCGTGGATCGTCACGCACGCTTTCCGGTAAGGTTCCCGCCAGGAGCATATCTGCGGCGACCAAATGGCCTCCTGGCCGTATGACCCGCCTCGCCTCGGCAAAAACGAGGTCCTTGTTCGCTGCCAGATTGAAGACCCCGTTGCTGATGACCACATCGACGGAACTATTAGGCAGGGGAATGGCTGTCATGTCTCCCTCCAGAAAGCGCGTGTTCGTCAGACCGGCTGCCTGGGCATTGGCCTGAGCAAGCAGAATCATCTCGTGCGTCATATCCAGGCCGATGGCCTGACCGCTTGGCCCGACCGCTCGCGCCGCCAGCAGCGTATCAATTCCTCCTCCGCAGCCCAGATCGAGGATGGTTTCGCCAGCGTGAAGCTGCGCCGCACGGATCGGATGATCCAGACCGGGGGCTGAGGTGATCGCTCCACGTGGGAGCCAGGTCAACTCCTCTTCACTGTAGATGGTCTCGGCTACCTGCCACTGCTGAGCAGCATGGCCAGCGTACGCGGCACGGACCGCGTTTTGCAAGGTCTCTCCGTTCGGAGGGACGTGAGGATCAGACTGAGGCATGATTGCTCTCCTTTCTTGTGCTTCTCGCACGAGGCGTGACTGCCACGCGTCCACCGCCCAGCAGTCGCGCCGCATTCGGGGCCACGGCGACATCGGGAACCGATTGGGAGGCCGCTGCAACAATGGAGCCGATGATCCCAAAGGAAGCCAGCCCCATGACCAGCATGGTGAAGCCCACACCAAAGAAGATATTTTGCCGGATGGTTCGCGCGGTCCGTCGCCCCAGCCGGATCGCTTCGGGGACCTGGTGCCAGTCATCGCGTAAGATGGCGACATCGGCAGCCTCTTGCGCCACCGCCGTTCCGATGGTGCCCATGGCCATACCCACGCTGGCCGCGGTGAGCGCAGGGGCATCATTGATCCCGTCCCCCACCATGAGGACGCGACGCCCTCCGGTTTGCAGACGACGAACGAGCGCGATTTTGTCTTCCGGGAGGAGGTTTGCGTGCACTTCCGAGATCCCCGCAGCCTTTGCCATGGCCTGCGCCGCTCGCTCATTGTCCCCGGTCAGCACGATGAGGTGGGTGATGCCCAGCGCGCAACCTGAGCCAGGGCAGGAAGCACCTCCGGGTGCAGGGTATCCGCTACCGCCACCGCACCCAGCACCCGACCGCTGCGCGCCAGGACGACCACGGTCTGCCCGGCCTCTTCCAGTGTGGTGAGGTGCTGGTGTTGGTGCGGAGCAAGCTGGACCCCCTCTTCCTCCAGCAAGCGCCAGGCGCCCAACAACCAGGTCTCACCGTGCGCCTGTCCCACGATGCCGCGACTGGGCCGCACTTCCCGCTGCTCAATCTCTGGGAGAGACAGCCCGCGCTCTGCTGCCGCTTGGGCGATGGCAGAGGCCAGGGGATGGGACGCGGTGTGTTCGAGTGCTGCCGCCCAGGTGAGCAGGTCATCCTCACTCCACTCGGCGTCAAAACGGACCAGTTCGGTGACCTGGGCTTGCCCCGTGGTCAGCGTCCCCGTCTTGTCCACCACCAGCGTATCAACCCTGGCCAATTGCTCTAAGACCAGGCCACCTTTGATGAGGAGGCCGCGACGCGCTCCTGTTCCAACGGCAGCGACCACCGAGAGCGGGGTCGCCAGACCAACCGCGCAGGGGCAGGCCGCCACCAGCACGGCAACAGCCGCCTCCAGGTGGTGGATGATGTGCCCCAGCGCTGTCTGCGTGCCCATGCGCAGGACGGTGACTTCCAGGTAGCCCTGTTCCGCCAGCGTTCCGGCAAAGACCTCGTCACCAGTGTTTTTTTCCACCGGTAGCGCCTCCCCGGTAATGGGCGCTTGATTGACCGTAGCCTGGCCAACCAGGACTATTCCATCAATGGGGATGTGCTCTCCCTGGCGGACAACTACCCGGTCGCCCAGGTGGAGCGCGGCCACTGCAATGGTTTCCTCACCCCTCTCGCGCTTGACCCGCGCGGTTTTGGGAGCCAGCTCTGCCAGTTCCTCGATGGCACGGCGCGCCCGTCCCGTCGTTTTGCCCTCCAGAAACCGGGCAATGAGCATGAAGAAGACAATGAGCGCCGCCGAGATGACCTCGCCAGTGGCTGCGGCGGCAAGAATGCCAACACTCATCACCGCATTGATGGTGATCTGCCGGAGCCTCAGTCCCTGCAACGCGCTCCAAAAGATCGGATAGCCGCCAACGACGACCACAGCGAGCGCCAGGGGAACTGGAACCACGATCTCTACCCGGTGAAACAGCCCCAGGCTTTCTCCGGTGATCTCAACGAGGGCAATGAGGGAAACAACACCAACAAAAGCGAGACGGAGCATTGCAAACAGGAATGTAGAACGCGACCCGGGCTGTGGGGCTGCGTGAGTCAGGGCCTGATCGGGTGTAGCACCGGCTCGTCTTGAGGCGTCTGTTTCGAGAGCGGTCCAAGTCGTCACCGGATGGCCAGCATCGGTGACGACTTGCGCCAGCCTCGCCGGCCCGGTGGTGGTTGTGTCGTAGGTGACAAGCACCTTTTCGGCCATCAAGAGCACATGCAGATCCTGCACCCCTGGAGTCCGGCGCAAGGCTGTTGCCACTCCCTGGCTACATTCGAGACAGCACAAACCTGGCACCTGAAACTCGGCCTGTTGAAGATGGGTTGCCATCGGGTCCTCCCTTCCTATGCTCCGACTTTCATCTGGGTCTGAAGGAGCGCATCCAGATCGAGTTCGGTAAGTGCCTGATCCACGGCCTCTAGCTCGTGACAATGATCACACTCACCGGGACAGGCGGAAAGCGCAGCACGAACTTGCTCGCGAATACAGTCGGCAGCTCGAATTTTGACCAGGAACGTCGCAGCGGCTCGGCTGGCCTGTTGCAGCGCGAGCAGTTGAACTAAGATGGTAGCCTCATCCTGCTCCTCATCCAGCATCTTTTTGACTCCGCGGGCCTGTCCTTCCACGCGCGAAAGACGGCTACTTAATTCATGGCGTGCTTGTTCCTCCATGGAACATGCTCCTTTCACCGTACACTCCGTGTCACTGCAGTGTACCAAAGAACGATCAGGATACCCAGGGGGGTATATACTTCATTTGTAATATACCCCCCTGGGTATCCTGTCAAGCATGGGTGTCAGCATTGCGACAGGGACAAGCACGCGAATCGCACACACTAGATGCGGGATCCTATACGGCAACGAGTACTCCGCCAACGACCATCACGCAGGTTCCAAGTGATCGGCTGCGCATCTGGCCTTCGCCCAGGAACAACCGCGCCCACAGGATGGTGAAGATGGCGCTGAGCTTGAAAAGGGTAGTCACATACCCAACGAGGCCAAGCGCAATGGCGGTGAAGCCAAAAAGCGGGGCGACTCCTGCCAGGCCGATAGCGGCGCAAAGAGCATATGGGTGGGCACGAAGCCCCTGCCAGAGTCCCCAGGTGGGAGATGGCTTCTCCGACCGAGAGGGGAGCAATGCCCCAGGGGTGAGGAGCAGCACCAGGAGGAACGTTCCCAGGAGTGCCACCACCGGGCCACTAGGAGGAGTCACGTGCTCAATGGAGAGCTTTTCCAGAACGGTGGTCGTGCCCCACAGAGCGGAAGCCACAATGGCCAGCAGGGTCCCAGGTCGCCGAAGCAACACGCGCACTGGCGCGAGCAGTCCTGTTCGCGCTTCCTCGACATCGAGGAGGTAGGCCCCTAAGAGGACCACTGCTACTCCGATGCTTTGTCGCAGGCCAGGGATTTCACCTAATGCCGGCCAGGCGAGGAGCAGCGTGAAGGCAGGGTTGAAGGTGAGCAGGGGACTGACCAGCGAGGCATCGGCACGCGCAAGAGCGAAGGTCGACAGCAGCGTGGCTGCCCAATTGAGGAGAGCGGAGGCCACGAGTGCCGCGACAAAGATGCTATCGACGTGCGGGAGATGCGCGGTGCAGGAGAGCGGGATGCTCCCCTGCATGGGAGCGGCCGAGCACTGCGTGAGCAGCAGGGTTCCTACGGCGAGGATGGGCAGAGAAGCAGCATTGACGATCCAGGCCACCAGCGCTGGAC
>Ga0207684_10001908_pt1 | contig 21650 bp, 23 predicted proteins | sample KBSK5501metaG_FD_184342 | JGI IMG/M metagenome (GOLD analysis project Ga0207684, IMG submission 184342) | Corn, switchgrass and miscanthus rhizosphere microbial communities from Kellogg Biological Station, Michigan, USA - KBS K5-50-1 metaG... | ecosystem: Host-associated > Plants > Roots >...
GCGCGCCGCCGAGCCGACGGGGCGGGGACACGCTGACGGCCGAGCCGTCGGCGACGAGCGCCGACACCGGAGCGCGTCCCAGCGCCGCGACGAACGCCGCGCCATAGAGGCGCGCCACGTCCATCGCGAGCGTCGCCTCGCCAGCCGCCCACGTCCTCCATGACGGATGCTCGACCTCGTATTCGACGGTGCTGCCGTCGCGCTGGCGTGTATATCCCCAGTGATGCTGCGTGATGAACGCGGTTTCCGAGCCGGGGTCGGCGACGGCTGGCGCGCCGAGCGCCGTCGCCGCCATTCCTTCCCAGGCGCCGCCGATCCGCCACTCGTACGCGAGACGCCCCGGCGCCTCGCTCTCTCGGCGGGGCGTCACGCTCCGCATGCGGAGAGCGCGATACGGCTCGTTATAGGCGAGGCGCGCGACGAGCGCAACGGCGAGACGGGAGACCAGCTCGCGCACGAAGACGACGCCGTGGCGCGTCTCCCCCCCGGGCAGCTCGCGTCGCACGTAGAAGCGTAGATTGACCTCGTCGAAATCGCGATGCCCCGGAATCGCCGCGCCGAACAGGCGCGTGCCATAGAAGCGAAAGCCGACGACGCTGACGAGGGCGCGACCGCGCCAGAGGTCGAGCGTCGTGCCGACGGGGACGAGCGGCGTCAGGATCTCCGGATCGACCTCGTAGTTCAGCATCACGAGGTGTCGCCACTCGGCCGTGAGCAACGGCCTGCGAGGCGCGTGGCCCGTCATCGCCGTCTCACGCCTTGACGTTGAAGAAGATCTCGCGCGCGGCGAGCCGCCGCTGGTCGATGGCGGCGCGGCCGGTCGCGACCAGCACGTAGAGCATGTTGAGCGCCACCAGCGCCGACGGCACGCCCCGCTTGGACCGCTCGTAGACGAGGCGGGCCGTCAGGTTGCGCCGGCCCCGCAGCCGCCGGTGCAGCCGCTCGACGGCGCCCTTGCTGACAAGATTGAAGTTGCCCGCGTCCCGCTTGCTCCGTGACTGCGACATGACGAAATACTGGCGCGGAGTCGACAGCACGAAGTAGCGCTGGCGCTTGCCGTCGACCCGGCCGTGGAACTGCAGGCCCTTCGTCAGCGTGTTGACGTCGAGCTTCATGCGTTCCTCACTTTCGTGCTGGCGACCGCCGCCTCGACGAAGGCCGAGACGAGCGGATGCGGCCGGTCGGGCGTCGAGCGCGTTTGCGGAACGAACAACGTACCGAGGAAGAACGGATGGCTGGGCAGCTCGATCACTCGCGCCTCGCCTTCGGCGTCGGCGCCGGTGATCTGTAGCGGGCCGCGCCCGAGCAGCGGGACGTACTCCGGATTCACGCCGAAGTTGCAGTAGTACGCTTCGGTCGCCGCGTCCGCTCCATAGATGCTCGCGACACGCGAGCCGGCAGCGAACGTCAGGCGCATTTCGCGGCCGGCGAGCGAGCACGGGAGCTGCGCGACGAAGAGCCGCGAGGCATACGGATCGTACTCGGCATGCTGTGCGTCGCGAATGCCGAGCACGCTGCGCGCGTATTCGAGCACCATGTGCTGGAAGCCGCCGCAGGTGCCGAAGCAGGGAACGCCGTCCTCGCGCGCCCGGCGAATCGCCCACAGGGTCAGCTCCAGATTCTTGTAGGGGCTGCCGGGCGCGATCCAGAGCGCGTCGAAGCGCTCGAAGAGACGCTCGTCGATCGCGGCGGTGGAGATCCAGACGGCCTCGACAGCGACGCCGAGCCGCGTCTGCGCGTGGCCGATGGCCGCGGCCGTCGCCGCCTGTGGGGCGGACGCCGGCGTGTACTCGCCGAGAATCGCGATGGCCGTCATGTCTCGGGTCGCGTAGATTGTGGCACAGGAGGGCGGGGAAATGAGGCTGCGTAGGCTGTGGCCGACCGGCGGGCCGTTGTGCGAGCCGCAGGCGAAGCCGAGGCGAGTCTGCGTGAATCGCCCTGCGCAGGCGCCCCGACGGCAAATCCAATGAGCGTGCGCAAGCGGATTGGCGTCATGGTGCCGTCGACGAACACCACCTGTGAGGCCGACTTCGGCATGGTCGTGCCCCGCGGCGTGACGGTGCACGGGCAGCGGCTGTGGCTGACGAACGACGCCAACGGGGACGAGGCGTACCAGCGGATGAACGGCGAGATCGAAACCGGCGCGCGTTACCTCGCCACTGCGCGCGTCGACGTGATCGCCTACGGCTGCACGACCGGCTCCTTCTACAAGGGGCCAGGATGGGACCGAGAGATGCTCGCGCTCATCGAGCGCGAGGCCGGCGTGCCGGCCGTCGCCACAACCCCGTCCGTGGTCGCGGCGCTGCGCGCGCTCGGCGCGCGACGGATCTCCGTCGCCACGCCGTACCCCGACTGGAACAATCAGCGGCTGCGCGCGTATCTCGAGGCACTGGGCTTCGAGGTGCTCAACGTCGATGGTGAGCCCACGGCGGCCGCCTCGGGCAACCAGGGCATCAACGACCAGAGCCCGGAATCGGTCGTCGCCTTCGCATCACGAGTCTGCCGGCGGGAGGCGGACGTATTGCTGTGCTCGTGCACGGCGTGGCGTTCCGTCGAAGCGGTCGACGCGCTCGAGCAGCGCACCGGCCGGCCGGTCGTCACGTCCAATCAAGCCACCGTCTGGATGGCGCTGGGCGTGATCGGGGTCACGCAACCTGTGCGTGGCTTCGGCCGCCTCTTCGAGCTCCCGGCGCCGGCGGCGATGGCGGGAGCCGCGCGATGAACGTCACCGCCTCCACGCCGGCGATCCGCGAGATCGCCACCGGCTTGCGGTTTCCCGAGGGCCCCGTGGCCATGCCCGACGGCTCGATCGTGCTGGTCGAGATCGAGCGCCGCACGCTGTCGCGCGTCCTGCCGAACGGCAAGGTCGTCGTCGTCGCGAGCCTCGGTGGCGGTCCCAACGGCGCCGCGCCGGGCCCCGGCGGCAAGATCTATGTGACCAACAACGGCGGACTCAAGTTCGTCGAGCGGCCGGGCAAGCTCTTCCCCGTGGCGCAGGCAGACGACTACACGACCGGCAGCATCCAGGTCGTCGATCCGGAGTCCGGCAAGTTCGAGACGCTGTACGACCGCTGCGACGGCCGCCGCCTGTGCGGCCCGAACGATCTCGTGTTCGACGACGCCGGCGGCTTCTGGTTCACGGACCTCGGCAAGACGCGCGAGCGCGACGCCGATCGCGGCGCCGTCTATTACGCCAAGGCCGACGGCTCGTCGATCCGCGAGGCCATCTTTCCGCTCGAGCGGCCGAACGGCATCGGCCTGTCACCCGACGGCCGCACCCTCTACGTCGTCGAGACGCCGACCGCGCGCTGCTGGTCGTTCAGTCTCTCCGCGCCCGGACAGATCGAGTCGGCCAACGGACCGTACCGCGGCGAGAAGGGCCGCGTGGTCGTCGGCCTCGGCGGCTATCAGATGTTCGACTCGCTCGCCGTCGACGCGGAGGGCCACGTCTGCGTGGCGACGCTGATCACGGGCGCCGTCAGCGATATCTGGCCGGATGGCAGCCGCGTGGACCAGTACACGCTGCCGGACATGATGGTGACCAACGTCTGCTTCGGAGGGCGCGAGCTGCGCACGGCCTTCGCGACGCTGTCGATGGGCGGGCGTCTCGTGTCGTTCGAGTGGCCGCGGCCCGGCCTGTCCCTGCGCTACCTCAATCGCTGAGGGCTAGAGCAGCTTCTCCATCACGATCGTGTCGACCCAGCGGCCGTCGAGCATCCCCTGTTCCTTGTAGATGCCGACGGTGCGGAAGCCCAGCCGCTCGTAGAGCGCCATCCCCGCCGCGTTGAACGGAAACGCCGAGAGCACCATCTTGTGATAACCGTGCTCGCGTGCGAGCTCGATGAGGCGCGCGAGCACGACACGGCCCACGCCTCGGCCGCGCTGGCCGCGCTCGACGTAGATCGAGAAGTCGGCGACCTGGCGATACGCCTCGCGCGGATTGAAGGCGTTGAGGCTGCCCCAGGCGATGATTGTAGCGGGGACCGCTTGCCCGGCTCGATCCGTGGGTGGCCTGTTCGAGATGGTGTCCGGCTGCGTTTCCGCGACGATCACGGGATGGCGCGGACCGCGCGATTTCAGCCACTGCCGCCGCTCTTCGGGCGTGCGCCGCTCGGTCTCGAGCGTGGCCAGCCGATCCTCGATGCCCTGATTGTAGATCTCGCAGATCGCCGTGGCATCGCCCTCGACGGCGGGGCGCACGCGGTACGCGGTCACGACAGCGCGTGGGCCGCGATCACGAGCGTGGTCATGCCGCGACTATAATAGCCGCCGTGTTTCAGAGCGAACGCTTCTTCCGCGAGACGTGGCCGACGATTTCGCAGGCGCTCGAGCCCGAGGCGGGCGCGCGCGGCGCCGTGCGCTGGATCGTCGGCGTCACCGGCCTCAAGCCCGGCGCGCGCGTGCTGGACTCGCCGTGCGGCTTCGGCCGCCACGCGGTGGCGCTGGCGCGACTGGGCTACAAGGTCACGGGCGTGGACTTCAACGAGACCGAGCTGGGCCGCGCGCGCGGGGCAGCGCGCGAGGCCGGGGTGGTCGCGGATTTCGTCAGCGCCGACATGCGCGACACCGACTTCGCTTCGGAGTTCGACCTCGCCGTGAACCTCGAGCAGTCGATCGGCTACTTCACCGACGACGACGACCGCCAGCTCATCGACCGCTTCTGGCGCGCGCTGGTGCCTGGCGGCGCCTTCGTGCTCGACACGAAGAACCGCGATCAGTGCGTGAAGTCGCTGCCGTCCGAGGAGCGGCGGCCGTTCGACGACTTTACCCTCCGGATCGAGAACGTGTTCGATCCGACCACCAGTCGCTGGCGCGCGCGCTGGTTCCGGGTGGCGTCGCCCGCGCCGGCGCCCGCCGACACCGGTGATTTCCTCGGCGAGACCGATATCCGCCTGTACTCCGCGCACGAGCTGGCCGCCATGCTGCGGCCGGAGCGCTGGAGCCGCGTGGATCTCTACGGCGGCCTCGACGGCACGCCGTTTTCCTTCGACGCGCCCCGCCTGGTGCTGGTGGCGCGCAAGTAGTCCCGAATCCGAAAAGGAGACTCTACTCGATGGCCACCGATCGCCCCCTCGTCGTCCTCGCCGGCGCCATCCATCCCGCCGGTCGCGCGAACCTCGAGACCGAAGCGCGCGTCGTCGTCTGCGACGACGAGACCGAAGCCGGATTCCTGAAGGTCGCTGCCGATGCCGACGGTCTGCTCTTCCGCGCCAAGCCGCGCTGCGGCGAGAGCCTGATGGCCGCCTGCAAGCGTCTGAAAGTCGTCGGCCGCCACGGCGTTGGTCTCGACACCGTCGACATCCCCGCGGCCACCAAGCTCGGGGTGGCCGTCGTGCACGCGCCGGGGAGCAACTCGCAGTCGGTGGCCGAGCACGCCCTCATGCTGATGCTGATGTGCGCCAAGCGCGCGCGCCAGGTCGATCGGTGGACGCGCGAGGGCAACTGGAGCGCGCGCGGCGGCGGCAACGCCGAGCTCAAAGGCAAGACGCTCGGCATCGTGGGCATCGGCAACATCGGACAACTGGTGGCGAAGTTTACGGGCGCGCTGGGCATGCGCGTGCTGGCCTACGATCCGTACGTCGCCGACGACGAGATTCGCCGCCGCGGCGCCGAGCCCGTGGCGAGCCTCGCGGCGCTGCTGCCGCAGGTTGACGTGCTCACGTGCCACACGCCGCTCACCGACGAGACGCGCGGCATGATCGACGACCGAGCGCTCTCGCTCATGAAGCGCGGCGCCATCTTCGTCAACACCTCGCGCGGCGGCGTCCAGCAGGAGCGCGCGGTCTTCGAGGCGCTCGTGAAGGGTCAGCTCGGCGCCGCCGGGCTCGACGTCTTCGAGCAAGAGCCGACGCCGCGCGACAACCCGCTGCTCAATCTCGACACCGTCGTCGTGTCTTCCCACGTGGCCGGCGTCACCGCGGAGGCGACGCACACGGCCACGCTCCAGGTGACCAGCGAGATGCTGCGCGTGCTGCGCGGCGAGCGCCCGCACGTGCTCGCCAATCCCGACGTCTGGCCGCGGCTGGGAATCAGGTAGTCGCGCGCGGTGGTGTTGTAGGCGAGGCGGCAGGCGTCCCGCCTCTCACCACCACGGCGCACGGCCTCAGAATCGGAGCGTCGGCGAGGAGGTCGGAGCGTTCACGTCGGTCGAGACGCTGAGGTCTCGCCACTGGTCGGCATCGGTGGCACGCGCAGCTTCGGCCTGACGCGCGTACTGAACCGCGTCACTGCCCAGCAGCAGATGTGCAGGAAGACGATCGCTGGCTGCCAGACGAAGAATGACCTGCGCCACCCGGGCCGGGTCGCTGGTCTCCTGACCCCAGACAGACTGCAGCGCCTTGGCGACCGCGCCGACGGACGATTCATAATCCGGGAGCAGCTCAGGCGTGTCCTTGTTCGCACGAGCGCCCCAGTTCGTCCGCATGCCGCCGGGCTCGAGCGCGCAGACCTTGACGCCAAACGGCGCCACTTCCTGCGCGAGAGACTCGGTGAAGCCTCCGACCGCCCACTTGGCCGCGTGGTACGCCGTGCTGCCGGGAAGGGCCAAGCGGCCGCCGACTGACGAGATCTGCAAGATCCAGCCGCTCCGTTGCTGTCGCATGATGGGCAGCGCCGCGCGGGTGACGTTGACCACGCCATAGAAGTTGGTGTCGACCACTGCCTTGAATCGCTCCGAGCTCAACTGCTCGAACGGTGCAATGTCGCCGTAACCCGCGTTGTTCACGACGACGTCGAGACGCCCGAATGCATCCATCGCCACCTGGACGGCCGCCTGAGCCGCCGCCTCATCCACCACGTCGAGCGCGGCGCTCCGTACGCGATCGCCATGTTGCTTCACCAGATCGTCGAGACGACGCGGATCGCGGGCGGTGGCGACGAGACGATCGCCCACCGCGAGCACCGCTTCGGCGATGCTGCGGCCCAGACCGCTTGCGCTTCCGGTGACCAGCCAGACTTTGGACATGGACATCCTCCCCACTCGATGGGCATCTTCGCATCCCCGGAGAATCAGGTAGAATCCCCCCATGGCGATCGACCGGCGCCATCCGCGCGACATCCGCGCCGACATCCGCAGCGGCAAGATCACCGGCGTGACGGCCGGGTTGGGCGAAGGCCACGTTCAGGCGAACCTCGCGGTGCTGCCGAAGGACTACGCGTACGACTTCCTCCTCTTCTGTCAGCGCAATCCGCGGCCGTGTCCGCTCATCGAGGTTACCGACGCAGGCAGCGCCGAGCCCGTCGGCGTCGCTCCCGGCGCTGATCTGCGCACGGATCTGCCGCGCTATCGCATCTATAAGGATGGCGTCCTGGCCGACGAGGTCACTGACGCCACGCCTTACTGGCGCGACGACCTCGTGGCGTTCCTGCTCGGCTGCTCGTTCACGTTCGAGTGGGCATTGCTCGAGGCAGGCATCGATCTCTGGCACGTCAAGCACGGCAAGAACGTCGCGATGTGGAAGACGTCGACGGCGTGCCGGCCTGCGGGCGTCTTCCACGGACCGATGGTCGTCTCGATGCGGCCGATTCCGTCGAGCCAGCTCGCCAAAGCGGTGACGGCGAGCGCGCGCTTTCCGAACGCGCATGGGGCGCCGGTGCACATCGGCGATCCCGCCGCGCTTGGCATCGCCGACGTCACGAAGCCCGACTGGGGCGACCCGCAGCCGTTTCGGCCCGGCGACGTTCCGGTGTTCTGGGCGTGCGGTGTGACGCCGCAGGCGGTGGCGCTCGCCAGCAAGCCACCGTTCATGCTCACGCACAGCCCCGGCCACATGTTCATCACCGACCTTCCCAACGCCGCGCTCGCGGCCTTCTAGACTATTGAGGTTTCTCCCAGCCGGCGACCTCGCGATGTCCGTGGAGCTCGGCGAGGAGATCAGCGTGGACGTCAACACGCGTGTGCGAGCCCTGGAGTACTTGATCGCTCACAAAGCCGTGCCCGGCGTCGTCGAGACCGTCCCCACGTACCGCGCGCTGCTCGTCTACTACGATCCATCGATCGTCGGCTACGACACGCTCTGCGCGCAGCTCGCGGCGCTCGCCGAGCAGGCCACCACCACGGCCATGCCGCCCGCGCGCGAGGTGGAGCTGCCCTGTTGCTACGAGGGCGAGCTCGGGCCCGACCTCGAGGCCGCGGCGCAGCGGCTCGCGTTGTCTGTGGACGAGCTGGTGCGGCTGCACGCGGGCGCCGAATATCTCATCTACTTCATCGGCTTCACGCCCGGCTTGCCGTACATGACGGGCGCGCCGGAGCGCCTCACCATCGCGCGTCTGGACAGCCCGCGGGTAAAGGTGCCCGCCGGCAGCGTGGCGATCGGCGGCCTCCAGTGCTGCATCTATCCGGTCGAGAGTCCCGGGGGATTCTGGCTTCTCGGGCGCACGCCGGTACGTCTCTACGATCCCGACGCTCCCGAACCGATCTTGTTGAAGCCGGGCGACCGCATCCGCTTTCGTCCCATCGAGCGCCGTGAGTACGACGACATCGCGGCGCGTGTGGCCGCGGGACACTTCCGGCCGGTGATCCGATGATCACGTCTCGCCCGATCCCGAGGCGGGCCCCGGCTCCGCCGGGGCGCGTCCGAGCGCTGGGGGTCTGGGGGCCATGTCGGGGCCCCCAGTCGAGATTGATCACGTCTCGCCCGATCCCGAGGCGGGCCCCGGCTCCGCCGGGGCGCGTCCGAGCGCTGGGGGTCTGGGGGCCATGTCGGGGCCCCCAGTTGAGATGATCACGTCTCGCCCGATCCCGAGGCGGGCCCCGGCTCCGCCGGGGCGCGTCCGAGCGCTGGGGGTCTGGGGGCCATGTCGGGGCCCCCAGTCCAGATGATTCGTGTCCTCGATCCCGGGCCGCAGACGACGGTGCAGGACGCGGGGCGCCGCGGTCACATGCGCTATGGCATTCCGCCGTCGGGCCCCGTCGATCACCGCTCGTTCGTGCTCGCCAATCGTCTCGTCGGCAATCCCGACGGCGCCGCCGCGCTCGAGTTCACGCTGATGGGTCCGCGCCTGCGTGCCGAGACGCCGTGCAGTATCGCGGTGACCGGTGCCGACGCGCCGGTGACGCTGAACGATGCGCCGGTGCCCGCGTGGACGACGCTCGCGCTTGCGGCGGGCGACGTCGTGAAGATCGGCGCCGCGCGCGGGGGCGTGCGCGGCTACGTCGCCGTCGCCGGCGGCATCGAGGTGCCGCCGGTGCTCGGCTCACGCGCCACGTACCTGCGCGGCCGCATGGGCGGCATGCATGGTCGTGGCCTCGCGCGCGAGGACCTGCTGCCGTTCGGCGCGGCGCCGACGCCGCGGCGCCGCACCGTTCCGCCCGAGGCGCGTCCGCAGTGGGGCGGCGAGGCCGTGCTGCGCGTCGTGCTCGGGCCCCAGGCCGATCGTTTCACCGAGGCGGGCATCGCCGCGTTCCTTGGCTCGGCCTACGAGGTGCTGCCGCAGTCCGATCGCATGGGCGCGCGCCTGAACGGCGCACGCATCGCCCACGCGCGCGGTCACGACATCATCTCGGACGGCATCGCGCTCGGCGCCGTGCAGGTGCCCGGCGACGGCCAGCCCATCGTGCTGCTGGTCGATCGTCAGTCCACGGGGGGCTACACGAAGATCGCCACCGTCTGCTCGTTCGACATCGCACGCGTCGGCCAGGCCAAGCCCGGCCAGCGGCTTCGCTTCGCGGCCGTGAACGTCGCCGCCGCCCACCGATTGCTCAGAGAGTCCGACGCCGCCCTCGCGAGCGTCGAGCTACAGGAGATCGCCTGATGAGTCTGGACAAGGAAATCAACGAGTACACGTCGAAGACGACCCGCTCGCGTGCGCTCCACGAGGACGCCCTGGCCGTGATGCCCGGCGGTAACAGTCGCACCACCACGTTCTTCGACCCGTACCCGTTCTACTTCCAGCGCGGCCAGGGCGCGCACATCTGGGATGCCGACGGCATCGAGCGCCTCGACTTCAACGGCAACTACACGAGCCTCGTGCTCGGCCACGCGCACGGCGACGTGGTGAAGGCCGTGCAGGGCGTCGCCGAGAACGGGCTGTCGTTTCCCGGTCCCACCGAGCACGAGATCCGTCTGGCCGAGGCGATCTCGCGCCGGATGCCGTCGATCGAGAGCCTGCGCTTCACGAATTCCGGCACCGAGGCGACGATGAACGCCGTGCGTCTGGCGCGCGCGTTCACCGGGCGCGCGAAGATCGCGAAGTTCGAGGGCGCGTTTCATGGCACCCACGACTGGGTGATGGTCAGCGTGTCGCCCGATCCGAAGGTCGCCGGCAATCGCAAGCGGCCCAAGCCCGTCGCGTGGTCGGCCGGCATTCCCCCCGCGGTGCTCAAGCACGTCGTCGTGCTGCCGTGGAACGACCAGGAGGCCTGCGCCGAGATTCTGGGCAAAGAGGGCGAGCAGATCGCCGCCCTCATCGTCGATCCGATTCTCTGCAACGCCGGTCTGATTCCGCCGGCGGACGGGTTCCTGCCGTGGCTCCGTGAGGAGACTCAGCGCCGCGGGATCGTGCTGATCTTCGACGAGGTGATCTCGTTCCGCGTGGCGTGGGGCGGTGCGCAGGAGCACTTCGGCGTCCGGCCCGATCTCACGACGCTGGGCAAGATCATCGGCGGCGGCCTCCCGGTCGGGGCGTTCGGGGGCCGGCGCGACATCATGGCGTACTACGATCCGCGCACCCGCAGCGCCGACGGGCAGCCCACCGGTGGCGCCCGCATCAGCCAGGGCGGCACCTTCAATGCGAATCCCGTGACGATGGCGGCGGGCCTGGCGACGCTCAACGCGCTCACGCCGGAGGCGTATGCGCGACTCGACGCGCTCGGCGAGCGCCTGCGCGGCGGGGTGGCGCGGCTCTTCACCGCCACACGCCGGCGCGGGCAAGTCAGTGGTGTCGGCTCGCTCTTCTGGCTGCACTGGACGACCGAGAAGCTCACGGACTATCGCTCGGCGCGGCCGAAGGACATGGAGCTGCCGTTGCGCGTGTTCATGGGGCTGCTCAACGACGGCATCCTGATGACCCAGCGTGGGCTCGGCGCAATCGCCCTGGCCACGAGCGACGAGGACGCCGACCGTTTCGTGAACGCGCTCGCGCGCGTGCTCGCGCGCCAGTAGATGCGGCTCGGCCTCGGCCTGTCGGTCCAGCACCCGCCCGACGATCCGCAGGCCACGCGCTTTGCCGAGCATCTGGGCCAGGTGCGGGCGGCCCGCGCAGCGGGCTTCTCCCACGTCTGGGCGAGCCAGCACTATCTCTCTGCGCCGTACACGTACTTCCAGCCGTTCCCGACGCTCGGCCGCGTGGCGGCCGAAGCGGGCGAGATGACGCTCGGCACCGGGGTGCTGCTGCTGCCGCTCCACACGCCGGTCGACGTGGCCGAGCAGGTTGCCACCCTCGACGTCATCACCGGCGGCCGGTTCATCTTCGGCGTCGGCCTCGGCTATCGCGACGTCGAGAACACGGCACTCGGCGTAGACCCGCGAGCGCGAGTGGGGCGTCTCGAGGAAGGGCTCGAGGTGCTGGAGCGACTCTGGAGCGGTGAGCCCGTGTCCTATCAGGGCAAGCACTTCCAGCTACGCGACGTCCGGATCTCACTGCGGCCGCTGCAGCAGCCGCGGCCGCCGATCTGGCTCGCCGCCAACGCCGACGCCGGCGTGAAGCGCGCCGCGCGACTGGGCGACGCGTGGCTGATGAATCCTCACTCGACGTTGCCGACGCTCGAGCGGCAGCTCGCGCGCTTTCACGAGACGCGCGAGGCGTTGGGCCGTCCGCCCGCGCGCGCGATCCCGCTCATCCGCGAGTGCTACGTCGCGCCCGATATGCGGACAGCGCTCTCGGAGGCGCAGCCGTTTCTCGAGGCCAAGTACGTCGCATATCGCGCGTGGGAGCAGGACAAGGCCCTGCCGGCTGGCGAGAGCTTCGCGCACGACTTCGAGACGCTGGCGCGCGATCGATTCCTCATCGGCGACCCCGCGCGCGTGCGCGAAGAGATCGCGCGCTATCACGCGCGGCTCGGGATCACGGACCTGATCGTGCGCGTGCAATGGCCGGGTATGGATCCCGCGCGCGTGCTCCGCAGTATCCGCCTGCTCGGTGACGAGGTTTTGCCCCGGCTCGTGTAACATGCTGCGCGGCGTCGTCCCCTTCCGGGAGGGCTACCCCGGCCTCGCCGTTCACACCGGATGTCCCAGAGGAGACGTCGGATGAAGCGAGCGGTTGCCGTCATCCTGGCCGCGATCTCCCTTTCGGCCTGCGCCTCGTCGGAGCCACCGCGGCCTTCAACCCTCACCACGCCGCTCAAGGGTCAAAGCGCCGAGCAGCACGCGCGCGACACGAACGACTGTGAGTTCGTGGCCAAGCAGCAGACGGGCTACGACCCCGCGATGGATACCGCCAAGGGCGCCGGCATCGGCGCGGCCATCGGCGCGCTCGGCGGCGCCGCTGCGGGCGCGGCCATCGGCGCGGCCGCGGGCAGCGCAGGAACGGGCGCGGCCATCGGGGCCGCCACGGGCGCCGTCGGCGGCGCCGCGGTGGGTGGCGGGTACAAGTATTCCAAGTCGAAGGAAGGGTACGAACAGGCGTACGCGACGTGCATGTCCCACAAGGGTTACCAGGTACGCTGAGTTTCCCCGAGCGGAAGAACTTACACGCTAGGCGGTCAGCGTGCGGGCCAGCGTGGCCCAGGCGATCGGCTTGTTGAACACGACGTCGGCGCCGGCCTGGCGCGCACGACTCACGAACGGCTCGTCGTAACCCGTCACGACGATGACGCGCGGCCTGCGCCGCGCGCTGGCCAGTACGCGCCGAATCACGACGTCACCCGGAATATCGGGCAGGCCGAGGTCCGTGAGCACGACGTCGAAATCGACCGAGGCGGCCTGCTCCGTCGCCTCGCCGCCGCTGGCCGTCGCGACCACGTCCACGCCTTCGGCACGGAGCAAGAGCGTAAACGCTTCACGAATATCCGGGGCATCCTCGACGAGGAGCACCCGCAATCGCTTTCGCCCATCCGGCGCCGCGTCTTCCATGCCCGTCACGAGTAGCAATCGGGATGCCGGGTGAGCCCGGCGGCGCGCCAGCCCGGCTCTTGACCCGTCCGGACGGCCGATGGTCTACTGGGTCGCTCGTGAATACGGCCCTGAAGCGCACCCCGCTTTACGACGCGCACGTGAAGGCCGGCGCCCGCATGGTGCCGTTCGGCGGCTGGGAAATGCCCGTGCAGTACTCCGGCATCGTCGAAGAGCATCGCGCCGTGCGTGCTGGCGTCGGATGCTTCGATGTGAGTCACATGGGCGAGTTCGAGGTGGAGGGTCCGCAGGCGCTGGGCGCGCTGCAGCGGCTCACCACCAACGACGTCGCCGCGCTCGAGATCGGCCAGGTGCAGTACTCGCTGCTCTGCTATCCCGACGGCGGCGTCGTCGACGACCTCACGCTCTATCGCCTGGCAGCCGATCGCTACATGCTGACCGTGAACGCCTCCAACATCGACAAGGACTGGCGCTGGGTGAACGAGCACGGCGCCGGCGCGCGCTGGCGCAACGTCTCCGACGCCACCGGGCTCGTCGCCGTGCAGGGACCCAAGGCCGAAGCCCTCGTGGGACGTCTCAGCGACGTCGATGTGACGCGCATCGCGTATTACCACTTCGCCGCGGGCCGGGTCGCCGGCGCGCCGGCGCTCATCTCGCGCACCGGCTATACGGGGGAGGACGGGTTCGAGCTGTACGTGGCCGCCGCCGATACGCCGCGCTTGTGGTCGGCGCTGCTCGAGGCGGGCCGCGGCGACGGCGCCGTGCCGGTGGGGCTCGGCGCGCGTGACACGCTGCGGCTCGAGATGCGGTACGCGCTCTACGGCAACGACATCGACGAGACGACGAATCCGCTGGAGGCCGGCCTCGGCTGGGTCGTGAAGCCCGCCAAGGGCGACTTCGTCGGCCGCGGTACGATCGAGAAGGTGCGCGCGGCAGGACCGGCGCGCAAGCTCGTCGGCATCGAGATGGCCGACCGCTCGGTCGCGCGACACGGGTACGCGGTGGTCTCCGTCGGGCGCGACATCGCCTCACGTACGGATTCCCCGACCGTCGGGCGCGAAGGCGCCCCGACGGCAATAGGAGTAGTCACCTCCGGGTCGTACGGTCCGTCGGTGGAGCGCTCCATCGCGCTGGCGTACGTGCCGAGCGCGCAGGCCGCGATCGGCACCGACGTCGGCATCGAGATCCGCGGCCAGGTGAAGGCCGCGCGCGTCGTGAAGACGCCCTTCCATCCCTCCCGGGTGAAAAAATGACTGGCGTGAAGATTCGCCGACCGTCGAGCCCCGGAGCCCTGCGCAGGGGCTCCGACGGCAAACAAGAATGACTGGCGTGAAGATTCGCCGACCGTCGAGCCCCGACGGCAGATAAGAGGACCTCTCATGGCCAACGTTCCAAGCGACCTCAAGTACACGCGCGAGCACGAGTGGGCGAAGCGGGAGGGTGACCGCGTCCGCATCGGGATCACGCACTTTGCGCAGGAGCAGCTGGGCGACGTCGTCTTCGTCGAGCTGCCGAAGGTCGGAGCGAAGGTCGCCGCGCACCAGGCGTTCGGCGTCGTGGAGTCGGTCAAAGCGGTCTCCGACCTCTTCGCGCCGATCTCCGGCGAGGTTCTCGAGACCAACGCCGAGCTGCCGCAGAAGCCGGAGACCGTGAACAAGGATCCCTATGGCAAAGGCTGGATGATCATCGTGAAGCCGTCGAACGCAGGCGAGCTGGACCAGCTCCTCACCGCGCAGCAGTACGAGGAGTTCGTCGCGCAGGGCGGGGGCGGGCACTGATGGCGAGCCGCTACATCGCGAACACGCCGATCGAGCAGCGCGAGATGCTGCGTACGATCGGCGCGTCGTCGATCGAAGACCTGCTCGTCAAGATCCCGCCGAAGGCGCGGCTCTCGCGTCCGCTCGCGTTGCCGCCGGCGCTGGCGGAGGCCGATCTCATTCGGCATCTGCGCAGCCTGGCCGCCACGAACGCGGATGCCGACCGGTACGCGTGCTTCCAGGGCGGCGGCTCCTACGACCACTACATTCCGAGCCCGATCAACCACCTGATCTCGCGCGGCGAGTTCTTTACCGCCTACACGCCATACCAGCCCGAGGCCAGCCAGGGGACGCTGCGCACGATCTACGAGTACCAGACGATGATCGCGGAGCTGACGGGCATGGACGTCGCCAACGCGTCGATCTACGACGGTGCCAGCTCGCTCGCCGAGGCGGCCCTCATGGCGCACGCCGTCACCGAGCGGAACGAGATCGTGCTGGCGCGCGGCGTAAACCCGCTGTACCGCCGCGTCGTCGCGACGTACTGCGATGGCCCCGGCATCCGCCTGCGTGATGTGCCGGCCCCGGAGGGCGCGCTCGACGAGGACGCCGCCAAGAGGCTCGTCGGCAAGAAGACGGCGGCGCTCGTGATCCAGTCGCCGAACTTCTACGGCTGCCTCGAGGACATCGCGGCCGCTGCGGAGATCGCGCACGCCGCGGGCGCGCTGCTCGTGGTCGTGGCCGATCCGGTCAACCTGGGCGTGCTCGAGGCGCCGGGCCGGCTCGGGGCCGACATCGTCGTCGGCGAGGGGCAGGGGCTCGGCGTGCCGATGTCGTTCGGCGGCCCGAATCTCGGCGTGTTTGCCGCCAAGAACGAGCTCGTGCGGCGCATGCCCGGGCGTCTGGTCGGCGCCACCGTCGATCGCGACGGGCAGCGCGGCTTCGTGCTGACGCTGCAGACGCGCGAGCAGCATATTCGGCGCGCGAAAGCGACCTCGAACATCTGCACCAACGTCGCGCTCTGCGCGCTCATGGCCACGATCTACATGGCGACCCTCGGCAAGCAGGGGCTACAGCGCGTGGGCGAGCTATCGGCCGCCAAGGCCCACTATGCGGCCGAGCAGCTCGGCCGGGTGCCCGGCGTCTCGCTTCGCTTCCCGCGTCCGTTTTTCAAGGAGTTCACGCTGCGGCTGCCAAAGTCACCGACGACGGTCGTCGCGAAGCTGGCCCGCAAGCGGATCCTGCCAGGTGTGCCGCTCAAGACCTATGACCGGACGCTCGCCGACTGCCTGCTGGTGGCGGTGACCGAGCAGCGCACGCGTGAGGAGATCGACGCCTACGCGGCGGGCCTCGCGGAGGCGCTCCGGTGAGCGCCTACGACAAGCTCGTCTTCGAGCTGTCCTCGCCGGGGCGGGTCGGGTTCTCGCTGCCCGAGAGTGACGTGCCGAGCGCGCCGATGGCCGAGCTCCTGCCAAAGAAGTTCCTGCGCGGCGCGGCGGCGGCATTGCCCGAGGTCTCGGAGTTCGACGTCGTGCGCCATTACTCGAGGCTGTCGCGCATGAACTACGGCGTCGACACGCACTTCTATCCGCTCGGCTCGTGCACGATGAAGTACAACCCGAAGATCAACGAGGACATGGCGCGCGTGCCGGGCTTCGGGCGGCTGCATCCGCTGACGCGGCCCGAGGACGCCCAGGGCGCGCTGCACCTCATGCACGATCTCGCGCAGATGCTCGCCGAGATCGCCGGCATGGACGCGGTCTCGCTGCAGCCGGCCGCCGGCGCGCAGGGCGAGTTCGCCGGCGTGCTGATGATCCGCGCGTACCACGCGTCGCGCGGGGAGAAGCGCACCAAGGTGCTCATCCCCGACTCCGCGCACGGCACCAATCCGGCGTCCACGGCCCTCGCGGGCTATGAGGTCGTGGAGGTGAAGTCGCTGCCCAATGGCGAGGTCGACCTCGACGCCCTCACGCGCGAGGTCGGGCCCGACGTCGCCGCCTTCATGATCACGGTGCCGAACACGCTCGGAATGTTCGAGCCGCGCATCATGGAGATCACGGAGATCTGTCACGCCAAGGGCGTGCAGGTCTACATGGACGGCGCGAACCTCAACGCCATCCTCGGGATCACGCGGCCGGGCGATCTTGGCTTCGACGTCTGCCACTTCAACCTGCACAAGACGTTCACGACGCCCCACGGCGGCGGTGGCCCGGGCGCCGGGCCCGTCGGGATCAAGTCGCATCTCGAGCCGTTCCTGCCCGTGCCCGTCGTCGTCAAGGACGGCGACGCGTACGCACTGGACTGGAAACGGCCGAAGTCGATCGGCAAGCTGCAGGCCTTCTGGGGCAACTTTGGCATGCTCGTGCGCGCCTACACGTACATCCGCACGATGGGGGCCGATGGGCTACGCGCCGTCTCGGACAATGCGGTGCTCAACGCCAACTACATCATGAAGCGGCTCGAGGCCGACTACGACGCCTCCGTCCCCGGCCCGTGCATGCACGAGTGCGTCATGTCGGCGCGGCGCCAGAAGAAGCAGGGCGTGACGGCCACCGACATCGCCAAGCGCCTGCTCGACCTGGGCTTCTACGCGCCGTCGACATACTTCCCGCTCATCGTCGAAGAGGCGCTGATGATCGAGCCGACCGAGACCGAGTCCAAGGAGACGCTCGACCAGTTCTGCGACGCCATGATCCAGATCGCACGCGAGGCCCACGACAACCCGTCCGTCGCGACCTCCGCGCCGGTGACCACGCCGGTGCGGCGCCTGGACCAGACGCGCGCCGCCCGCGAGCCGAATCTCAAATGGAGTCCGAGCGGCTGAGCTGAAGGAGCGTTTCCAGGTACCATGGCGGCGATGGGCCCAACGAAAAGTCCAAGCGGCCGCCGCGCGTCAAGAAGACCTCCGCCGATGCACCTCGGCACATGACTGAACGCATGCGTGGCAAGGCCAACGTCCGTCTCACGACCGATCAAATCATTCGGCTCACACGCGGTCGTCTACGGTGACAGCCTGGCGCCTGCTCGTCACCGAGCCGTGCGACGGCGCCACGAACATGGCGATCGACGAGGCGCTCTGGCGCGGCCGCCATGCCGGCACCTCGCCCCCGACGGTGCGTTTCTTCGCGTGGGACCCGCCGACGGTCTCCGTCGGCTACGGCCAGCCCCTCGACCGCCACGTCGATGTCGCCGCGTGCCGCAGGCTCGGCGTCGGTCTGGTGCGCCGGCCGACGGGTGGCAGCGCGATCTACCACGACGGCCCCGAACGTGAGCTGACCTACTGCGTGACGGCGACGGCCGGCGATCTCGGCGTCGGAGGCGACTTGCTCGAGACCTATCGCTGGATCGCGCGGGCGCTCGTGCGCGGACTGAACGCGCTTGGAGCCGGCGCCGAGATGATTCCAACCGGACGCGGACTCGGGCCTGACCCTGCGTTCTGCTTTGCGCGGACCGGCGCCTTCGAGATCGAAGTCGGCGGCAAGAAGCTGGTCGGCAGCGCGCAGCGGCGGCTCGGCACGTCGTTTCTGCAGCACGGCGCGGTGCTGCTCGGTGTGGACGCCGAGCGTCTGCGCGAGCTCTTCCCGACCACCCGCGATCCCCTGGCGACCCTGACGACCCTCGAGGCGGCCATCGGCCGGCGCCCGGCGTTCGACGACGTCGCGCGCGCGCTGGCCGACGCGTTCGAGGCCGAGCACCGGCTGACGCTGGCTCCGGGCGGGCTCACGGCCGACGAGACCACGCGCGTGGAGACGCTGGTCGGCGAACGCTACGCGCGCGAGACGTTCCTGACCGCGCCCGCGCAGGCGTAGGAGACGCCGCGTGAGCCGCGAGTATCCCGACTATCCGCGTGTCGGTGTGGGCGCTGTCGTGCTCTCGCGCGGCCGCGTCCTGCTCGTGCGGCGCGGCAAGGCGCCGGCGGAGGGGCGCTGGAGCTTGCCGGGCGGCCTCGTGGATCTCGGTGAGACGTCGGTGGATGCCGCGCGCCGAGAGGTCGAGGAGGAGTGCGGCATCAAGGTCCGCATCGCCGGCCTCGCCGGCGTGCTCGATCGCATCACCCGCGATGCCGACGGACGCGTTCGCTATCATTGGCTGCTGGTGGACTACCTGGCTTTCCCGGAGTCCGACGACGACACGATCACGGCCGGCGACGACGCGGCGGAGGTGCGCTGGGTGCCGATGGACGAGGTGAATCGCTTGCTCACGACCGACGGGCTCATGGACATGATTCGCCGCGCCGCCGCGCTCGCGGCGGGAGGTGGCGCGTGAAGATCGACGTCGGCGGAGGGCCTCTCGAGACGCTCAAGAACGACGCGCTCGTGGTCGGCGTGTATGCGGAAGAGGCGAAGCTTCGTGACGTCCCCGCGCGCGTCGATCGCGCCCTGGGCGGCCAGTTGCGCGAGGTCATGGAGGCGGAGCGCTTCACGGCCAAGCCCGCGCAGGTCACGCATCTCCACACCGGCGGCCGGATTCCCGCCGGCCGGGTCATCGTCGTCGGACTGGGCAAGCGCGTGGAGCTCACGCCCGAGACGCTGCGGCGCGCGGCGTCGGCGGGCTTGCGGCGCGCGCGAGATCTCGGTGCGAAATCCGTCGCGATCGACGTGCTGGGCGACCGGCTGCCCGGGCGCTCCCGCGCCCACGCGGTGACCGAAGGCTCGCTGCTCGGCGCCTACACCTTCGACCGCTACAAGCGCGAGAAGACCGACAAGCGCGTGGAGTCCCTGACCGTCGTCGAGTCCGACGGCCGCCGGCGCCGCGAGGTATCCGACGGCGCCCGCACGGGCGAGATCTTCGCCGACGCGACGTGCTTCGCGCGCGATCTGGTCAACAGCCCGGCCAACGACGTGCATCCGACCTATCTGGCGAAGGTCGCCGCCGAGATCGCCAAGGAAGCCAAGCTTGGGCTGAAGGTGTTCGATCGCGCCGAGTGCCAGAAGATGGGCATGGGGCTGTTCCTCGGCGTCGCCGCCGGCAGCGAGCAGCCGCCCAAATTCATCCATCTCTCCTACACGCCCTCGGGCCGGAAACGCCGGCGCGTGGCCGTCATCGGCAAGGGCATCACGTTCGACTCGGGAGGCCTCGACCTCAAGTCCGCCGAGGGCATGCTGCGGATGAAGGACGATATGTCTGGCGCGGCCGCTGTGCTGGCGATCATGCGCGCGCTGCCGAAGCTCGCGCCGCCCGTGGAGGTGCACGGACTCATCGCCGCCACCGAGAACATGCCGTCGGGGTCCGCGGTGCGCCCGGGCGACGTGCTGCGCGCGATGAACGGCACCACGGTCGAGATCGGCAACACGGATGCCGAGGGACGCCTCACGCTCGCCGACGCGCTCTGCTACGCGGGGGAGAAGGTCGGCGCCGACGAGGTCGTCGACATGGCCACCCTCACGGGCGCGTGCGTCGTCGCGCTCGGCCCGCTGTGCTCCGGGCTCTTCGCCAACGACCAGGGACTCGCGGATCGGCTGCTCGCCGCGGCGACGAACGCCGGCGAGCGCGTGTGGCAGCTGCCGCTGATCGACGAGTACCGTGACAATCTCAAGAGCGACGTCGCCGACTTCAACAACGTCGGGCCGCGTGGCGGGGGTGCGATCACCGCCGGACTCTTCCTCAAGGAGTTTGCGGGCGATCGACCGTGGGCGCACCTCGACATCGCGGGTCCGGCCTTCACTGAAAAGGACACGCCGATCGGCCCGCGCGGGGCCACCGGCGCGCCCGTCCGCACGCTGCTCTGTTATCTGATGTCGCAGCAATGATGCGTGCGGCGTCAGCCCGAGGCGCGCCACGGCTTGGCCGGGGCGCGGCCGAGCGCCGGGGGGTCTGGGGGCCATTTCGGGGCCCCCAGCACAAGGGATGATGCGTGCGGCGTCAGCCCGAGGCGCGCCACGGCTTGGCCGGGGCGCGGCCGAGCGCCGGGGGGTCTGGGGGCCATTTCGGGGCCCCCAGCAAAAAAGATGACCGGCGGCGTCGACCTGCACTCGCACACGACGGCGTCGGACGGCACGCTGACGCCGCGCGAGCTCGTGCAGGCGGCCGCCAAGCGCGGCGTGCGCGTGCTCGCGGTGACCGACCACGATTCGACCGAGGGGCTGCGCGAGGCCTTCGACGAAGCGGCGCGCCATCCGCCGCTCACCATCGTCCCGGGGCTCGAGATCAACTGCGACGTGCCGGGCGCCGAGGTCCACGTCCTCGGTTATTACGTGGATCACGAGGCGGCATGGTTTCAGGAGTTCTTGCGCGAGCAGCGCGTCGAGCGCGCGGCGCGCGTGGAGCGCATCGCGGCGCGGCTGGCCGAGCTGGGGATGCCGATCGATCCCGCCGAGGTCTTCGCGATCGTGAAGGAGGGCTCGGCCGGGCGGCCGCACGTGGCGCAGGTGATGGTGCAGCATGGCTACGTGGCGTCGGTGCGCGAGGCCTTCGACCGGTATTTGCACGCCAACGGCCCCGCGAACGTGCCGCGCAAGCGCCTGTCACCCGCCGACGCCGTGCGGATCATTCGCCGCGCGCACGGCGTGCCCGTCTTCGCGCACCCCGGGCTCGCCGACCGCGACGCGCTCATTCCCGAGCTGATCGAGGCGGGCCTCATGGGCATCGAGGCGATCTATGCCGAGCATTCCGCCGCGCAGACGGCGCGCTACAAGGAGCTCTGCCGGGCGCATCGCCTCGTGGCCACCGGCGGCTCGGATTACCACGGCGAGCGCAGCGGCCGCGCGAATCCGCTCGGCCACCCGCCGGTGCCGATGAGCGTCTGGGACGAGCTCAAGGATGCCGCGCAGAGAGCGCGCACGGAGCCAGGCCGTGCCTAGAGCAGGCCACCGGATGACCGCGGACCGCAGCCACCTCGCATCTAGAGCAGCCCACCGGGTGACCGCGGACCGCAGCCACC
>Ga0207684_10001909_pt1 | contig 21645 bp, 17 predicted proteins | sample KBSK5501metaG_FD_184342 | JGI IMG/M metagenome (GOLD analysis project Ga0207684, IMG submission 184342) | Corn, switchgrass and miscanthus rhizosphere microbial communities from Kellogg Biological Station, Michigan, USA - KBS K5-50-1 metaG... | ecosystem: Host-associated > Plants > Roots >...
GGCGCCGACATTCTTGAGGGTCAGTGTGGCCGTTGCGCCGTTGACCAAGCAGGTGAGCGCCAGTTTCGGCGCCGGTCCGGCTGTGGCGTCAGATGTGGGTGAGGAAGCGGGCGATCCCGTCGCGAGCGCAGTGGCTGTGCCCGACCCAGCAATCGCGGTGAGCGCCGCGGAGGAGGAGAAGGAGGGCTCCTGACCTGTCGCCTGCGGTTGGCGTGAGAAGGCCAGCACAGCGAGCACAGCCGCCACAGCGACGAGGAGGCTGGAAACGAGTAGCCAGCGCTGTGCTCTCGGCCGTCGTCGCAGCGACGCAAGCCGCTGAAGGAACCACCCACGGGATGCTCCAAGGGCGGAGCGGGTTTGGGCAGCGACTCCCGTCGTCTGCGCCGCTGACACTGCGGGCGCGACGTTGCGCCGGCGGATCCACAGCCTGCTGGCCAGCGCTCTCACAGCGTCGCGGACGAACGCCGGGAGCGGTCTGGAGGCGTGACGCAGAGCGCGCCATTGCTCGGGGGTGAGTGGCCGCATGAATAGAGCGAGCGCCTCAAGGTCGCTCAGGATCTCGGCGATGGTGTCGAGCGGCGCCTGGAGGCGTGGATGGCGCACGACCCGCTGGAGTGGGTGATCGCTCCTGGGGCCACCCTGCATATCTATGGGCAGATGTTGCAGGCGGTAGACTACCTCGCGCAGCGGACGCGCCACCTTGACAAGGACGGCCACCTCCCCGTGGAACGCCTGCAAATCGTCAAGAGTCCCATGCAGCCAGGCAGGACCATCGCGCATCGCAAACTGCTCCAGCCGCGAAAGGAACGCCTCGACGGTGATGACCGGCAGCACAGGGGAAAGCAGGCGGAGCGAGGCCCGTTCGGAGCGCCAGACGGGCCTTGGCAGTCCCGCGTCGACGAGCGCTGCGCCTAACTCCATGGTGGCGGCGCTGAGGTCCGCGAGTGCGTCGAGCGCCTCCCCCATCACACGTGGGGTATCGGCCAGCGCGGCGTACCGCGCGGGTAGCTGCTCCTTGATCTGGCTCGTGTTGTCCATCGCCCCTGCCTCCCTGCCCTTGAGCCGTCGTCTCGCCTTGTTTTGCTGGCGGCTCTCTTCCCCTACAAGCCCTCCAGGACCGATTCTACACATTGCGTAGATTGCGAGCAATTCCCACGGGACCGTGCAGTGAGGAGCATTCTGCCTTGGGTCTCCTCACATGACACAGCATAGAGTATTCGCATTGCTCACCGAAGATCGTATTCTACCGAAGTTGCTTGTTCGAATGGAGAGACCATTGTGTGACTGAAAATGGCTTTGGCGGCGCTGGTCCGGCGTCGCCTCCAGGCGCTGACACAGCTTGTCCCAGACGGCTACGAAAGGATCGATGAAAGGATCGAGGCGCGTGCGCCGCATGCGGACCACCGGCGTCTTCGTCCAGCGCCTCGCTACAACGATCCAGCCGAAATTGGGATCAGTCCACGTGAGGGGCGGCAGGGGCGTGGCGGCGCGCGCGTCGCCAGTCGGCGCGGCGGCCCACGTGGGCGCGACCACGCCCGATCGGCGTGAAGCGGAGATCCATGAAGGCCAGCGCCCACGCCTGCCTGCCCTGGACGTCGAGGGTGGCGAGCAGTTCCTTCCAGACGCGCTCCCAGACGCCGGTGGTCTCCCATGCGGTGAAGCGGCGCCAGCAGGTGACCGGGCTGCAATAGGACTGTGGGAGATCGCGCCAGCGGCAGCCGCTTCGCAGCACATAGAGGATGCCGTCGAGTGTACGACGATCATTCACGCGCGGCCGCCCGACGCCACGCTGGGTTGCGGTTGGCGATGCTGTCGTTGACGCGGTTGACAGCAACGGGCGGATGCGTTCCCACTGCTCATCAGTGAGCGGCGCCGAGGTCGCGCGCGCCTCACGCGCCTTAACCGCGCCAGCGACCGCCCGCCACATCTCGATCAGACGCCGCCACGACTCGTCATAATGCTGGACAGCGACGCGCTCCAGCAGATCCGCCTCGCCCGGCAGGATGCTCGCGGCCTCCCAGCGCTCGCCGGTAAAGGCCTTCAGGCTCTCCAGATCTCGCCAGAGCGAGATAAAGACAAAATCATCGGGTCGTCCTGGACGTTCAGCGCCCATGCGGCAGGTAAGACATCCGGGCTGTGCGCTCATGAGGGGCACGCTCACCCGCTGGCACAGGTCCTCGTAGGCGTCGCGCGCGCCCGGCTTGAGCCGCGCCGAGAAGACGCGGATGATCATCCCAACTACTCACTCTCGCTTCTATGCGCGCTCTGGTGCGCCGCCCACTCGCCCTGAGAAGGATGGTCTACGAGAACGCGCGCTGGCCCGTGATCTCACGTCCAACGATCAGCGACTGGATCGTGTCGGCGCCCTCATACGTGAAGACGGCCTCGATGTCGGCGTGGTGCCGCGCGATGTGATACTCCAGCAGGATGCCGTTGCCGCCGAGCATCTCGCGCGCGTCGGCCACCACCTCACGCGCCATGCGCGCGTTGTGCATTTTCGCGAGCGAGGCCATCCCCTCGGTCATCTTGCCCGCGGTCTGGAGCTGCGCCAGCCGCTGGCAGAGGAGCTGCATCGTCGTCACGTTCGCCAGCATCGTCGCCAGCTTTTGCTGGATGATCTGGAAGCTGGCCAGGGGCTTGCCGAACTGCACGCGCTCCTGCGCGTACTTCAGCGCGATCTCATACGCCGCCACCGCATGCCCGACCGCCTCCCACGCCACGCCAGAACGTGTCGCGGTGAGCACCGTCGAGGTGTCGCGGAACGTGCGCGACTTCTCCAACCGGTTTGCGACCGGCGTGCGCACGCCGGTGAGGGTGATGTCCGTCTGCCAGACGGCGCGCTTGGCTACCTTGCCCGTCATGATGGAGGTCTCGAATCCGGGCGTCCCCTTCTCGACCAGGAATCCGCCGACATTGCCCTCGTCGTCGCGCGCCCAGACGATGACGACATCGGCGAAGGAGGCGTTGCCGATCCAGCGCTTGGCGCCATCCAGCACGTACTCGTCGCCCTCGCGGCGCGCGCGTGTCTCCAGCAGGACGGCGTCGGAGCCATGCTTCGGCTCGGTGAGGGCAAAGGCGCCGATCTTTTCCAGCTTCGCCATCGCCGGAAGCCACTGCTGTTTCTGCGCTTCGGAGCCGAGCATAGCGATGGAGGTCATCGCCAGCCCCGAATGCACTCCAAAGAAAGTGCAGACGCTCGCGTCACCGCGCGCCAGCTCCAGCGCGACGAGGCCGGTGGCGGTCTGGCTCATGCCGGGACAGCCATATCCCTTCAAGCTCCCACCGGCGATGTTGAGCGCGGCCAGTTTGGGGATCAGCGCGAAGGGAAACTCGGCGCGCTCCCAATAATCATTGATGATGGGGATAACCTCGCGGTCGCAGAAGGCGCGCACCGTATCGCGAATCGCGCGCTCCTGCGGCGTCAGCAGCTCGTCCGTGAGATAAAAGTCGGCGCTCGACGCGCTGGCGCTGGGCGTATGGTGGTCCGCGGGCAGTGGCGTTCCCGCCGCGCGTTTGCTGGACTTTGTGGAAGTGGTCGCCATCGTCGCGTTCCTTTCACCTGCTGTGTCCCGCCGACGCGGCCCGGAATCTGGCGTGATCAGCGCCACGTTGCGTCGTGTAGAATATGGTATCACCGCGACGCCGCAACACGTCCAGCAACGCGTTTCCAGGAGTGGCGCCTGTGCCGGATTCGCTTCTCCAGCGCGTGGGGCTGATCGGGCGCCCCATCGCGCACTCGCGCTCCCCCGCCATGCATCAGGCCGCGTTCGACGCGCTCGGCCTCCCCGTGCGTTATGAGCTGTGGGAGACGCCTGATGTGGCGGCGCTTGCTCGTCGCATCTCGGCGCTCCGCCAGCTTGGCATCCTAGGCGCCAACATCACTATCCCGTGGAAAGAGGCGGCTCTGGCCCTGCTCGACGACCTGGACGAGAGCGTGCGGCGTCTCGCCGGAGCGGTGAACACCGTCACGCGCGAGGAGACTGCGCAGGGCGTGCGCCTGATCGGCCACAACACCGACGCGCCAGCGTTTGATCGCGTACTCGACGAAATGGACGCCTGGGCGTCCTCGCGGCGCATGCTGATCCTTGGCGCGGGTGGGGCGGCGCAGGCGGCGTTGGGAGTGGCCGTTGCGCGCGGCGTCGAGCCATGGATCGCGGCGCGGCGCGTGGAATCCGCCCAAGAGGCGCTGGCGCGACTGGCGGGACGGCTGGCAGGCCCGCTGCGCTGGCCTGACCATGCCTTCGCCCTGGACGATCTTCCCGCGCTGGCTGCGGCGCTCAGAGAGAGTCAGATACTCGTCAACGCGACCCCGACGGGTACGGGCGATCCGCTCGCCAGCCCTCTCCCACTCGACCTCCTCGTCGCATTGCCCGCGGACGCCGTCGTCCTCGACCTGGTTTACGCTCCACCCGAGACTGGGCTGGTTCGCGCTGCGCGCGCCGCCGGACTGCGCGCCATGGGAGGACGCACGATGCTTCTCTACCAGGGAACGCTCGCCTTCACCCTCTGGACGGACCAGCCCGCGCCACTCGAGGTGATGCGCCGCGCGCTCGCTCTGGAGTAAACGCGCTGGGCGCCTGCCCGATCTGTCCTACGCGGCTGGACAGCGCGCGCCACATCAGCTAGCATGGGCCACGGTGGTCCGCGGAGACCGCTGGGGTAGGCGACTCATCTTCTCAGTCCGTAACGGAGGGTATGCGCGCATGCGATGGCGCTCGACGGAATACGGCTTTCGGCGTTCGCCCCTCCTGCTGGCGCTTTTGACCGCGCTTGTCCTCATCGCCTTCGGCGCCAGCGCCTGTAGCTCCTCCTCGAAGACCGCGGCCACGCCCCTACCGAGCGCGACGCCAACCCCCGCCGCCGTCGCCACGAACAAAGGTGGATTCGCTGACTCTCCGCCGATTCCAGCCAACGCCGCCGACTGCGCCTCCACCAACGAGTTCCACAGCGCCGGCGCCGCGACGAATGGCGGCCTGGGCTTCGCGGATATTCCCTACCCGCAGCGGTCGGTCGCCTACCAGGCCAGTTCCAGCCTCAATCTCTACGGCTTCCTGAAGATGCGGGTCTGCGTGAACGCCACGAGCGTCGACGCCGTCCTACGCTACTTTCTGTCGAGCCTGCCCAGCAACGGCTGGAACCCCAGCGCGACCTATCCCTACAACGAGGACGCCGCCTCAGCCTGCGGCGACCCCTACTGCTGGCGCAAGGCTCCCACCAGCGATGTGCGCTACGTCTCGATCGAGAGCATGAGCGCCTCGGCCAGCGTCGTCGCATTCTCGTTGCGCTTCGTCGCTGCGCCACAACCCAAGGCGAGCCTCGTGATCCACTCAGACGCGCGCACTACCTACGCGCCGTTCGCCACACTCTCGGTCTCGGCCTCGTGCCGCGCCGGCGAGCAGATGGTGAGCGGCGGCTACTACATCACCAGCGCCGACCACTCCTACTCCCCTTACGCCAACTATCCCTCCGGCCCGTCGACCTGGACCGCCGTCGTCAAATCGGGCGGCTCGGCGTCCTACACCTTGCAGACCTACGTCGGCTGTCTCCAGGCGAACTACCCGCTGGCGACGAAGATCATCACTGCGAGCGCCGATGTGGCCAAGGGCGCCTCGCAGACGGCTCCCGCGACCTGCCCGGCGGGGAGTATCGTAACGGGCGGCGGCTTCACACTCTCCGCGCCGGTTGGCGTCGCCTCGACCACCGCGCCGGTCTCCGGCATGGGCGGGTGGACGGTTGTCGCAACGGGCAGCGGCGACGCGCTCAAGGTGACGACCTACGCGCTCTGCGCCACGCGCAACCTTGCCGTCGCGCCCGATTCGACGCTCCAGTTCAACATCTTCAGCCAGAACGACTCGCAGCAATCTATCACCTGCAAGAGTGGCGATCAGTGGCTGCTGGCCGGTGGCTACAGCAACAACGATCCCAGCGCCAACGGCAAGATCGCCTTTGAGCTCAACGCGCCGACGGCTGACTATTCGCGCTGGTTCGTGCAGGGGCGCAATCTCGATCCCAGCAGCCCACACCGTGTCACGCTCTGGGGCGTCTGCGTCTCCCCCGCGCCATACTTCTAGCGCGCCGCCCTCTGTGTGGTCCACACCATATAGCATCCTCGCCTGGCCAGAGGGTGCTCACTGCTTCAGCGCCTTCGATGGGACCTGGTTCGCAGGAGGGGCCTCTTGGGGGGAGAGCCAGCGCTCTCCGCCTTGCCCGCAGGATTGCCCACGCGCATCGCTGCCACGTACACTACAGGCAAGACTTGAATGCGGCGCCATGCGCGCGTCGCCGCGCGTCGCTCGATCAAAGAGCGATCAGAGATGAGGAGCGAACCTGTGAGCGAGACTATGAGCGAATCGCCTGCGGTGGCCAACGCGAGTGGCGCAATTGTCGCGACCGACGATATACTGTCGCGCTCCTCATCCGCCTCGCGTCGCATGGAGCGACGCGCTCTTCCGCCGGGCCCGGAGGGAATGCCCTTCGCCGGCAACCTCTTCCAGTTTCGCGCCGATCCGCTGAACTTCGTCACCGCGGTGGCGCGCTCATATGGCGAGGCGGCGACGATTCACATGGGCGCGCAGCCCCTGATCCTCTTCTCACGGCCAGAGCATGTGCGCTACTTCCTGACCGAGCAGCCGCGCAACTTCACCAACCGCGAGTTTGCGCGTAACCTGACACGCCTGCTCGGCGATGGCCTGCTCACCACCGACGGCGACTTCCACCGCCAGCAGCGCCGCCTCGTCCAGCCCGCCTTCCACAAGAAGCGCGTCGATAGCTACGCCACGACCATGGTTCAGCACACGAGCGAGATGCTGGACCGCTGGACGCCCGGCGAGGCGCTGGACATCGCGCGCGCGATGCAGGACCTGACGCTGCGCATCGTGGCGAAGGCGCTCTTCGACGTGGACCTGCGCGATGGCCATGAAAATCTGGGCCAGCAGTTCACCAACGTGATCGAGAATCCGGTGCAACTCCCCTTCTCGTTGCGTGGCCTGCCCATCAATCTGCCCTTCACGACGTATGGCAGGAACATGGCCGCGCGCGCCGCGCTCGACGCCTATGTCTACGGCCTGATCGCGCAGCGCCGCGCCGATGGACACGACCGTGGCGATGTCGTCTCGATGCTCCTCGCGGCGCAGGATACCGAAAGCGACGGCGCCGGGCTGACGGACCAGCAGGTGCGCGACCAGACGATGACGCTGCTCGCCGCCGGGCACGAGACGACCTCCAACGCGCTCACCTGGACGCTCTATCTGCTGAGCGAGCATCCCTATGTCCTTGAGCGTCTCCTGCGCGAACTGGACGACACGCTTGGTGGGCGCGCGCCGACGACCGCCGCCATCCCGAAGCTGCGCTACCTGGACTGGGTCTTCAACGAGTCGCTGCGCCTCTACCCACCCGCGTGGACGCAGGGCCGCCACGCTATCGCGTCCTTCGAGCGCGCGGGCTACGTCTTCCCGGCGGGCACGATGGTGATGCTGAGCCAGTGGGTCATGCACCGTCTGCCGGAGGTCTGGGGAGATGCGAGCGCGTTCCGCCCAGAGCGCTGGGGCGGCGAGGCGGTCCCACAGGGCGCCTATTTCCCCTTCGGCAGCGGCCCGCGCATGTGCATCGGCATGCCCTTCGCCCAGCTCGAGATGCGTCTGCTGCTGGCGACGATCCTGCAACGCTATACGCCCAAACTGGTCCCCGGTTGGCCGGTCGTTCCGCGTCCGCGCGTCACCCTGCGCCCGAAGTATGGCGTGCGTATGACGCTTGTTCCCTCGCCGCTGGCGTGAGTGCAGAGGCTGCGGCGCGGACCAGGCTCACCAGGGGAAAGGACAGGCGTTGATGAGTGAGAAGCACAAGCAGTTTGCCTCAGAAGAACGGCACGATGTCATGCGCGTCGAGGCGTTCAGCGACGGCGTCTTCGCCATCGCCATCACCTTGCTCGTGCTCAACATCCGCATCCCGACCACGGAAGAGGTGGCGCCGGGTGGGCTGGCCTCCACTCTGCTCAGCCAGTGGCCCGCCTATCTCGCCTACCTCTCCAGCTTCATCACCATCCTCGTCATGTGGATGAGCCACCACAACCTCTTCCGCTACATCGTCCGCGTTGATTATCTCTTCGTCGTGCTCAATGGCCTGCTCCTGCTGGGGGTGGCGCTCGTGCCCGTGCCGACCGCCATCCTGGCGCGCTTCGTCGAGTCACCGCCGCCGGATAGCTCACTGGCCGCCGCCCTTTACAGCGGGATGTTCTTCTACATCGCGATCCTCTTTAACGCCTTGTTTACCTACGCCTCCACCGATTCTCGCCTGACGGAGGGCTATGAGGCGCCACGCGCGTACAAAGTTCGCTACGCCTTTGGGCCGCTGCTCTACCTGATCTCGCTGGGCCTGGCATTCGTCAGTGTCAGGTTGAGTCTGGCAATCTACCTCATCTTGCTCATCTATTACGCATGGCCAACCAACTATATGCGCCCGAAAGCAGCGCCACCAGTCTCGGCCGAGTAGCGTGGACACGACACGCCCCTCCTCCAGTGCGGAGAAAGGGCGCTCGTGGCGGTGAGATCGCTAGCCGCGCACGGCAGAGATGACGATGGATGGCACCTTGCCCGGTGAGGGATTCATCTCGAAGTCGGCCAACTTGCGGAAGACGGCGCGCCCGGCGCGCGCATGCGTCGCGAACCAGGGTGGCGTCGGCGTCGAGCGGAACGGCGCGCGCATCACCGTTTTCTGTGGCCGGTCGAACATCAATGTGTTGTGCACGACACCCGTGCCGGATTGGATATCAGTCAGCGGGTGGCCAGGGAACGCGCCCCAGGTCGTCGTCCCCAGCACGAAATTCGTGCCAGCCCAGTAGTTGAGACCCACCGTACCGAAGCGCAGGGTCGTAATGGCGTTGTCAATGGCCTTGCCGACCGCCGCATCCTTGAGCGAGGAGGAATGCGCCAGCAGCGTGACGTTCAGCGTGCCCCAGATCTCGTCGTTAGCGAAGTCCACGGCGCGATTGGCGAACTCGGCGGGGCTGGCGGCCTCCAGCGCGGTCTCGGCGAAGAGACCGCAGAACGCCTCGGTGGTGAAGACCATGTCTTCCGTCGCCTCCGGCGCGACGCCAGCGATGAACATCCACGGCAGCGCGTCGCCCTCGCCAGAGCCAAACTGTTCCGCCTCCGGGTGCGCAGAGTTGAATGCAGCGTGGCGGTCGCGCGCGCCGGGATAATACGCCGCGCGCGAGGGCGTTTTGGCGAAGACGGCGCGGATGGCTTTGAGCAGGTCGTCGCGCTGCTTCCAGCCCTTGTGCGTGACGATGACACGCGTGGCGTTGCAGTTGAAGCCAGCGTTGTTGGTGAGCATACTGACGAGATGCTCAGCCTGGTACTGGATGTCGCTCGCGCTCCAGCTTCCAGGGATGACGATCACCGGGCTGACATTGCCCAACTCGCCGGTGATACGCTTGGTGAGCAGCGGCTGGCCAGCAGCCTTGCGCGCGGCTCCTTCGGCGCCGGGACCCCAGACGATGGCGTCGAAGGTCTTGTCCGAGCCAGTGATGTGGATCTCCTCGACGCCAGGGTGGTTGCACAGATACGCGCCCTCCGCCGCGCCGCCGTAGACGATACGCAGGTAGCCGCCATCGATCAGCGCGCGGAACGCGACCTCGATCAGCGGGCCGAGATAGGCGTTGACAGGGTTCATTTTGCAGACGACGACCTGGTCCTCGTTGAGGAGCTTGTAGAAGATGTCGAGCGGGCCGATGCTGGAGACGTTGCCGGCGCCGAGGACGAGCGCGACCTTGCCGGCGTGCGGCGTCCGATAGACGCTAGCCTGATTCTCGCGCAGGTTCTTCTTGGTGACGCCCGGCTCCATCCACACATCCGCCGTCAGCCCAGTGAAGAAGAGGCCGTCGTAGGTCGTCTGCGGGAAGACGCGCGCGGCGATCTGGCCGTTGGGCAGAGCGCTCACCGAACCGGGGATGCGCGGCGCGCCACTGCGCGCGATGTCGGCAAGGGAGTCACGGTACTGGCGCATGTGCCGGATCGTCGTGTAGACGCCCGCGCCCCACTCCTCGCCAGCCAGCGGCGAATCGGGCGCAAGACCCTTGGCCTCCATGCTCGCGGCGACCCAGCGGTCGGCAATGGCGTAGAAGTCGTGCATAAGCTGGGCCATGAGCTTGCTGCGCTCGGCGGGCGAGACACCAACCCAGGCATCCTTGTGCGCCTGGAGCGCCTCCACGGCGGCGTCCATCGTGGCCTGATCGGTGGGCGCCATGCTGGTGGCGGCGGTGGGATACTGGAAGGAGCCTGGGCGGGTGGCGGTGGTCATCGGCGGCGCCCCTTTCGGGTCGTGGTGGTGAGCGTGCTCACTAGGGCATAAGGGCATCTGTCCGCAATACGATCATTGGCGCTACGCGTCCGGTTGTTGCGCCCACTATACCATAACGATGCGGCATAGCGGCCTTATCCCTGGTGGCGCTTGACCTCGACGTAGCCATCGCGCACGCGCGCATCGTAGCGCGGCTCGGCCACCGTCGCCGGACCGGTCAGCACACGCCCGGTCGTGACGTTGAAGCGCGAGCCATGCCAGGGGCACTGGATGGCATTGCCTTGCAGCTCGCCCTCGTTGAGCGGTCCACCATCATGCGTGCACGTGGCGCCGAGGGCGTAGACGTTCGTCCCCATGCGAATCAGGATCACCGGGACGCCTGCGGCGACGACCTTGTAGATCGCGTTCTGCGGCACCTCGTCGAGCGGCGCGACGCGCTCGAACTGCTCGACCACCGGCTCGAAGGCGGTGTGGTTGACGCCGGTCGCATAAGCGAAGACGAGGTCGCCGCCAAGGTACGCTCCATAGAAGATGAGCGCTAGCCCGACGAAGCCGACGATCGCGCCAGCCACGCTTTCCGCCGCGCTGAGCGAGAGGTCAATCGAGCCGGAGAAGACGTTGTAGCGCAGCAGCAGGGAGATCAGATAGAGCAAGGTCGCGCTGGAGTTGATGAGGCCGTGCAGGAAGCCGACGCTGCGCTCGTGGCCAAAGGTGTCGCTCCAGTCGGTCAGCCCTGTCGCCACCGCTCCCAGCGCGCCGAGAAAGCCGATCAGCACAGCCGCCTGCGCGCCACGCGCCGCCCAGCTCAAGCTCTCTGGATTGATGAGCCAGAGGATGTCGAAGATAGCGGCGATGAGCCATGCGGCGATGGGCACATCGGTCAGAACGGGATGGAGTGGGTGGCCCAGAAACGAGCCATTCAAGAGCGTCTTGAAGAGGCGCGGCGGCTTGCGGTTGGAGCCAATCACCGCCTTCACGATGTTCTGAACGCTCTCCGCAATGCGCTCGGTGGCTGGCTCGGCTGGCGGCGCGTTCGTATCAGTCGCCGCGCTGGAGGTTCCGCTCTCGTTGATGTCGGAACCGGATGAGTCGCGCATGGTCGCTCCTCCCCGCGCCATGAAGCGCGCAAGAACGCCAGTGTGCTCGCCGCGCTTTGGCTGTCTGCTCACAGGATATGCACATGCGTGCGCCTGGGGTCAACCGCGTGGATGAACTTTGGGGTCTTTCCTTCCCACGAGCGGAGCGCGTGTGCTACCCTGTGCGGTGGCGTGTTCCGACGACCAGAATACAAGGGAGATAGCGAACGTGGCGATGGTGGTTGCAGGACACGCGGCGCATCGGCGCATAGCGAAGCGACTGGCGCCTATCGCACGCTGGGCGCTGGCCTCCGTATTCGTTCTCGTGGCGCTGGTGAACATCGCGACGGCGCTCACCACGCTTCCGGCGATTCCCGCGGAACAGGTCACCCAGATCGTCGACCTTGATGAACTGGCCTGGGGACGAGCCGGCGCGATCGCGCTGGGCCTACTCCTGCTCCTGGTGGCGCGCGCCCTTGCCCGTGGGAAGCGTCAGGGGTGGCTCCTGTCGCTAGTGATGCTCTCCATCTCGCTGGTGGGCGCGCTGGCCGAACATGCGCATCCCCGCTCGCTCATGCTCATCCTCGCGCCGCTCACGGCGCTGCTGGCGCTGGGACCGACCTTTAGCCGGCGGAGCGATCGTGTCTCGTCGATGCGCGGCTATCTCGCGCTCGCCCTTGGCGGCTGGCTCACCTGGGCGCATGCCTTCCTCAACCATGTGCTCAAGGTTGGCAACGTCGCGCTCCAGTTACCGCCATGGATCATCTTGTTTCCCTTGCGGATACTGACCTACACGCTGCTTGCCGTCGGCCTCTGGCAACTCCTGCGGCCGGTCCTGCGTGAACGCGCCAACGCGCGCGGGGAACGCGAGCGGGCTGTCGCGGTCGTGCGGCGCTACGGTCTGCTCTCCACTGCCTATTTTGCGCTTGGCGAAGACAAGCGCTATGTCTGGTCTGATTCCGGACAAACGCTCTTGCCCTACCGTATCGTGGGCAGCGTTGCGCTAGCGCTCTCCGATCCTATCGGGCCAGTTGAGGAGCACGCTCAGACGATGGAGAAGTTCATTGCCTATTGCCGGCGGCAAGATTGGGCGATCGGCGTCTATCAAGCTAGCCCCGCTGCGTGCCTGCTCGGTCGCCGACAAGGGCTTTGGGGGTTCAAGATCGGTGAGGATGCGCTGGTTGATCTGCGTCGCTTCACGCTGACGGGTAAGGTGGGCGCGCCCGTGCGACACAGCATCGCGCGCGCCCGGCGCGGTGGCCTGAGTGTGCGGATGTTTCAAGGCGAGCGCCTGCCTGATGATGTCATCGCAGGCATGGAGCGTGTCTCAACCACCTGGCTGCGCCAGCGCGAGATCGGCGGGCAGTTCGGCTTCAGCATGGGCCGGTTTCCATCTGATTGGTCGCCAGAGATGCTCACCGCGGTGGCGCTGGAATCGAACGGCGCCGTGCAGGCGTTCGTCACCTGGACGCCGCTCTACGCCGCGCGCGGGTGGTCGCTTGATCTCATCCGGCGTGACGCCGATGCGGTTCCTGGCGCGATGGAACTCTTGATCGCCGAATCGTTCGCTTGGGCGAGCGCGCGTGGCTGCGAGCGCATGTCGCTGGGCCTGCTGCCGCTGGCGGGACTGGATGCGGAGACACGCGCGCTGGAAGGTATGCCAGCGCCGCCGGAGGCGTTGATTGAACGCGGCGCGGCCTATCTCCATCGGCGCGGCGTTTTCCTCTCGTCCTACACATCACTGCGCCACTTCAAAGAGAAGTTTCATCCTACCTGGGAGGCGCGCTATCTCCTGCTCGGCGAGGCGAGCGCGGCGCCGCAGGTCCTACTGGCATTGGCGCAGGCGATGGGCAGTGGCTGGCGCGTCGTCGCGCAGGACGCATGGGAGAAGTTGCGCGCGAGCGGACGCTGACGCTTTGAATGCGCTCTGTCTTTGTCGGTTACGCTGATCAGGCAGATTTCTGTGTGGCGCCATCACCGTGTACACGATATACTGTGGCGGATGTTACCCTGAGCCGCTGGCTATGAAAGGAGGCGTCGAGATGTCTAAGAGCGCACGCCGCGCTACATCGGTATCCAGCATGAGGGTATGGAGTGAGATAGAGGATGGCCTGAGAGCGTAGACGCTGATATTGTCTTTCCTGCGTCATCTAGTTCTCAATCGCCAGAAAACGTATCCTCCTTTCGATCTCCATAAGCCTCGCCTTCGGCGAATATGACAGCGCGTTCTTTTTCCCTTCATGCTGGTGTTCCGTGTCGCGCGCATCCTCACCCTTGACTCCGCTCGTTTTTTGACGCGGAGCTGAGATGTTCGCGCCATGTGCGATCCGTGATCGCCTGGACACCGCCATGAGGAGCGCCCTTTGCTTTCCAATGATTCGAGGACGAAAGAATCATCAGTTCCACAAGCAACGCATGTCTTGTCCGCGGTCAAAGCTGGCTCTGAAGCTAGCGTGGCTGCGCCTGCATTTTCGCGTGGCAGGAAGTTCCTGTCCTACTACAAGCCATACCGGGGCCTGTTCCTCGCCGACATGGCCTGCGCGCTTGTCGTAGCGGCGATCACGCTACTCCTTCCCTTATGCGCGCGCTACGTCACCAAAGACATCCTGGCAAGCGGCGCGCCGCATGCGCTCAACCAGATCTATCTAATGGGCGCGCTCATGCTGGCGCTGGTGGGCGTCCATACGCTCTGCACGATGTTCATCGACTTCCAGGGGCATTTCATGGGCGCCAGGATGGAAAGCGATATGCGCCGTGAACTCTTCGAGCATTATCAGAGGTTGTCGTTCAGGTTTTACGATGAGCAGACGACCGGCCAATTGATGACGCGGATGACCAACGACACCTTCGCACTGGCCGAGTTGTATCATCACGGTCCCGAGGATATCGTCGTCACCTGTTTGACGGTCACTGGCGCCTTCATCATCTTGGTGAAGGTCAATGTCGCGCTGACCCTGATCGTCTTTCTTTTCTTGCCGATCATGGCGGTGTACGCGCTGTATTTCAATAGGGGGATGAATCGGGCGTTACGCGGCAGCAAGGATAGAATCGGCGATATCAACGCGCAGCTCGAAGACTCGCTTGCGGGCGTCAGGGTGGTCAAGTCATTCACCAACGAGGACGTGGAAGCGCGTAAGTTCGCCACCGCCAACAATCGCTTTCTCGCCAGTCGCAGAGCCGGCTATAAGAGCGAGGCGTACTTTTCTGGCGGATTGATTGGGTTCACCCAACTCATCACTGTCGCCGTCATCATCTTTGGCGGCGCCGCCATCGTTCACACTTCGCTGGATCTGGCTGATTTGCTGACCTATTTGCTCTGCGTCGCCATCCTCATCGATCCCGTTCAGAAGGTAGTCAACTTCGGCAGGCTCTATCAGGAAGGAATGACAGGATTTCACCGGTTTATGGACGCTCTGGAGGTGGCGCCCGATCTGCAAGACGCGCCGGATGCGATTGATCTGACTCAGGTGCGGGGCAACATAGCATTTCGAGATGTCAGCTTTAAGTACAGAGAGGATCATGATTACGTCGTGAAGAACCTCTCGCTGGAGATACGCGCCGGCGAGTACGTCGCGCTGGTCGGGTCGTCGGGTGTTGGCAAAACTACGCTCTGCTCGTTGATTCCGCGCTTCTACGACGTCACTGCGGGAAGGATCCTGCTGGATGGGCAGGATGTCCGGGATGTTACCTTGCGCTCATTACGCGGGAATATCGGCGTCGTCCAGCAAGACATCTATTTGTTCGCCGGAACCGTCGCCGAGAACATCCACTACGGGAAACCTGACGCCAGCAGGCAGGAGATTATTGACGCGGCCAAACAAGCGCACGCGCACGACTTCATCATGGCGTTGCCGGAGGGCTATGACACGGACATCGGGCAACGCGGGGTACGGCTCTCCGGCGGGCAAAAGCAGCGGTTGAGTATCGCGCGCGTCTTCCTCAAGAATCCTCCCATCATCATTCTCGATGAAGCGACGAGCGCGCTGGACAATGAAAGTGAAAGGGCTGTGCAGAGGTCATTGGAAAAGCTAGCCGAAAACCGCACGACGCTCGTCATCGCTCATCGTTTGTCGACGATCCGCAACGCCCGACGCATCGTCGTGTTGTCTGACAGCGGAATCGCCGAACAGGGCACGCATGCGGAGTTGCTCGCATTGAACGGCGCCTACGCGAACCTCTACAACATGCAGTCAAAGATTTGAGACTGGATACATCGGGATGGCCCGTGCAGTCTTCGTTCCTGACCTTGCAAGTTCCCTGGCCACATCTGCTCGTGCGTTGACAGGCCGAGCGGCGCCATGATATGCTAGTGAGGCTGCCCGACGCCCATCTTTTCCGGGCTTGCGCGCGACACGAACGATGATTTTACACTGTGGACCCAGCAGCGTATCCGTGGGCCACTTGGAGGGTTGATCCTGGCATGGTACGAATTCGCCTCATGCGCGTCGGCGCCAAGGGCGCGCCCAGCTATCGTGTGGTCGTCGCCGACTCGCGCTCTCCACGCGACGGGCGCATCATCGAGAATATCGGTTGGTACAATCCGCTTACGGACCCATCCACGATTCAGATCGACGGCGAGCGCGCCAAATACTGGATCAGCGTCGGCGCGCAGCCATCCGACCCGGTGCGCTCGCTGCTCTCGCGCGCGGGCATCCTGCCCAAGCAGACCTACACGCCCAGGCCAGAGAAGGCCAAAGCCGCTGCTGTGGCCGAGTCCGACGAGTAAGCGCTGGCCGCGAGGAGCATTCGTATGCGAGGCCTGATCGAGTTCATCGCGCGCAATCTCGTTGACGAGCCTACCGCCGTTGGCGCGTACGAGATCCGCAACGACCGCTACGCAACGGTGATCGGCCTGCATGTCGCCGCCGACGACCTGGGTAAGGTCATCGGACGCCAGGGGCGCGTCGCCAAGTCCATGCGCTCGCTGATGCGCGCGTCGGGCGCATTGCGCGGCACACATCACATAGGGCTGGAGATTGAAGACCAGGGACAAGAGCGGCAGGACGCGCCACAGCAGGCTCCAGAATAGAGCCCGTCGACGGACACACGCCCCCGCGAGCGACGAGTGGGTGGCGATTGGCCTGATCACCAGTATGTTTGGCATACGAGGCGAGGTAAAGGTCCAGCCCCTGACCGATTTCCCCGCGCGCTTCCTGGAGACGAGCATCCTCTACGTCGGCGATGAGTTGATCAAGCGGCGTGTGCTCGGCGCGCGCCTCCATCAGCGTGTCGTCCTCCTGCGGCTGGAAGGCGTAGAGACCGCCAACGACGCCGAGGCGCTGCGCAACAAGAAGATCTATATCCCCGCCAGCGAGCTGGTCGCCCTTCCCCCCGATCAGTATTACCTGCACGATCTGATTGGCCTGCGAGTCGTCCATGTGGATGGGACGCCGCTAGGTGTCGTGCGCGACGTCATCCAGTCCTCAGCGAATGACCTGCTGGTGATCCAGAGCGCGCGCACGGGCAAGGATGTGCTGCTGCCCACCGTCAAGGCGTTCGTGAAGGCGGTGGATGTGGGGGGTGGGGTCATCAGCGTGGAGCCGATCCCTGGCTTCTTCGATGAGGAGGCGGCGGTGGCGGCGGACGATGGAGCCAGGAGCGAGGAGAATGGCGAAGAAGACGCCTGAGAGGCGCTGACTTTCTGGGTGATCTGGCGTTGCGCTCTGGACCGCTTTCGCTTATCCTTGAGGGAGAACATTTTCTCCGTATACCACCAATAGAGGTCGGCGCGCCATGCGACAGCCTGCGTCTTCTCCTTCAACACCACCTTTATCAGGCAGTTCCCGCGTAGCAGACGTGCGCGGCGCGCTCGAACGCATCTTCTCGCGCCAGTTCTTCCGCGTCCTCTCCGTCATCACGGCCATCGGCATGTTCCTCGTGCTGGTGATGGGCGTGACGGTGACGACGACCAACTCCGGGCGCGGCTGCGGCGGATCGTGGCCGCTGTGCAATGGCAAGTTCATCCCGGAGTTCGCTGTCAGCACATTGATCGAGTTCAGCCACCGCGCGGTGACAGGCGTCGAGACGATCCTTGTGCTGGCGCTGACTGCTGGCGTGCTGTACTACTGGCGACGACGGCGCGAGATCCAGATCCTCGCGCCGATGATGGTCATCTTCCTCTTCCTGCAGGCGGCGCTCGGCGCGCTGGCGGTGGTCTTCGATCCAACACCGCCTGAGATCCTCGCCGCGCATTTCGGCGTCTCGCTGCTCTCCTTCGTGAGCATCCTGCTCGTCGCGATCTTCCTTTTCGAGGAGAAGACGACCGATCGCTTGCGCGACCGCCACGTACCGGCAGGCTTCCGCAATCTCGTCTTCGCGCTGGCGGTGTACACCTACGTCGTCGTCTACACCGGCGCGTACGTGCGCCATCGCGGCGTCGAGCTGGCCTGCTCGACCTGGCCGCTCTGCAACGGCCAGTTTGTGCCGAACCTGACTGGTGGTCAGGGGATCGTCTTCCTGCATCGCTTCGCCGCGCTGCTGCTGGCGGCGGGCGCGATCTGGCTCTTCCTCTGGGCGCGCAGGCTGCGCGCGGGCCGGCCCGATCTCTACTGGGGCAGCGTCGCCGTGCTGGTTGGCGTGATCCTGCAGGCGCTCGAAGGCGCGACGGTCGTCTGGAGCCGACTGAACCTCTTCAGCCTGCTGGCGCATGGCGGCCTGATCGCGCTGCTCTTCGGCGCGCTGGGCTATCTCGTCGTCCACGCGCTGCCACGCCAGCGTGACGCGCGCTCGCTGGTCAAGCCTGCCGCGAAGGCGCCCATCAACGCCGCGCCTGATCCCACCACGGCATTACCTTAGCGCAGGGCGCCATCACAGGGGCATGCCGGCTTCGAGATAGGCCAGACCGGCGTCGATCAGCGCGGGATAGGTCTCTTCCAGATTGTCCGCGCCGGAAAGCATCGCAGACAGCATTGCTCCAGCCACCGCTCCAGCGAATGTGACTATATCTGGATCGTCCGCACGCCGTCCGACGCGCTTTGCCACCACATCGGCCAGCAGTTGAATCGCCTGGGCGATCTGGTCCCAGAACCGCATGCGCAGCTCAGGAACCGACAGGATTAAACGTCCGCGCTCCCATTGCCTGGCCATCTCCTCAGCCGGCACGCTGGTGAAGACAGCGCGCATTGCGCCACGTAGCGCCTGAATCGGCGTCAGGTCGGTGGGCTGGGCCTCAAACGCCGCGATGAGCAATGGGTCAATATCGTCGTAGAGCACGACATCGTCTTTGGTGGGAAAGTAGCGGAAGAAGGTACTGGGCGAGACCTCAGCCGCCTCGGCGATCTGCTCCACGGTCGTGGCGTCGTAGCCCTGCTCCTGAAAGAGCCGCAACGCGTGCTCTTGGATGGCTGCGCGAGTCTTGGCTTTCTTACGCTCGCGCAGCCCGGGAGACAGCGGTTTACCGTCTTGTGACACTTTCCTCATGCCCCTGATTCTACACGCTCGACAGGCGAATCCCCAAATGCGCTACCCTGGGACGCTGTCATTTCCTCTTTCGCCGCCTGCGCCGCTCCACGGCGGTTCGGCAGGAAGAGTAGCGTGAGGACGAGACCCGCGACGGCGATGCCCGCGCCTACGGTCATCGCGGCGTTCATCCCATCGACGAAGGCGGCGCGCACCGACGCGAGCAGTTCAGGTGAGCCAAGTTTCGCGGCGACGGCGATGCCACTAAATAGCCCTTCTTTGGCCACCTGCGCGAGGGCCGGCGGCAGCCCAGCGACATCCAGACTGGCGATGTATGTGGCGCTGAGCACGCTGCCCAGGATCGCGGTCCCCAGCGGGCCGCCGACCTTCTGCAGCGCCTGCATCACAGCGGATCCTACGCCGGCGCGCTCGGAGGTAAGCTCGGAGATCGCGCCCGCCGCGCAGGTGGCCAGCGTCAACCCCATACCAAACCCGACGATGGCCATCCATGCCGCGACGAAGCCCACGCTGGAGTCTACCTTGGTCGTCGCGCCGAGGAACATGCCCCCGGCGAGGATAGCGAAGCCGAGCGCGGCGGTGATCTTGGCTCCCAGCAGTCGCACGACGCGGTCTGCGGGCACCGCGCCCACGACCAGTCCGCCGATGAGCGGCAACAATCGCACGCCGGAGCCCATCGCGTCTGTGCCCTGCACACCCTGGAAGTATTGCGGCATCGTGAAGATCACGCCGATCATGGCGAGGACCAGAATGGTCAGCAGGATGACGCCCCAGGTGAACGCCGCGGAGCGGAACAGCGAGAGGTCGAGCAGAGGCTGGCCGCCTGCTCGACGCGCGAGCCAGTACTCCCAGAGGAAGAAGCCTACCAGCAACAGCGCGCCAGCGGCGATCTCGATCAAGGCTGCGCGATCGTCCCAGCCGTTGCGGCCCGCCTCGATGATCCCGTAGATCAGAATGACTAGGCCGGCGGTCGAGGCGAGAATGCCTACGAGATCAAGCCCGACCCGCTCTGAGGCCCGCGATTCCGGGACGAGCGCGATGGCGGCGAGTAGCCCGATCATTGCGACCGGCGCATTGATCAGGAAGACCCAGCCCCACCAGTAGTTGGTCAACAGCCAGCCGCCGAGGATCGGACCAATCGGCAACGCCAGAAAGTTGGAGGCCGCCCACACGCCCACCGCCCGTGGCCGCTCGGCTTCGTCAAAGAGAACGGTCAGCGCGGAGAGCGACATTACGATGATGCCCGCGCCGGCGACGCCAAGCACGGAGCGCGCAGCGATGAAGTACACTGGCGCTGGCGCGAAGGCGCAGGCCACCGAGCCAAGGCCAAACAGGAGCAGCGACGCCACCAGCACCTTTTTGCGACCAATGCGGTCGCCGAGCAACCCGACCGGAAGCATGGCCGCCGCCAGGGTGAGCAGATAGCTAGCGGAGAACCACTGGAGGTCAGACGCTGTGGCGTGCAACTCGCGGGCGAGGGTCGGCAGAGCGACGCTAAGGATCGTGCCATCGAGTCCGATGGCGAGGACAGACAACGTGAGCGCGCCCAGCGCCCACCACCTGCGTGTTCCAGACCTGTTCATGGCATAGCCCTCCTTTCAGAAGCTGCTTTATAATAGATGTATATATCAAATGATAGTCAATGTCAATATGTAAGGCGAAATAGGAAGATTTGGCGCCGTGGTATTGCTGGCGACTATCCCTCTGTGTCGCTGTGGCGTCGGCTCCGATGGAGGTTGTGGCGAATCCCTGGATACGTGACTAGGGTGATGAACCAGATTAGCGTCTGATCCTGACGCGCAGGACGCCAGGCGTGAGGCGCGCGGTCAGGAAATCGCCCTCCAGCCGCCACGGCGTGTCCAGCCTCGCCGTCGCCTCATATTCGAGCGCGGCGCCAATCACAAACGTCGCGTCGTCGAGCGCGATGCGCACAGGCTCGGAGCGCTGCGCCATGCCAACCGCGAAGCGGTACGCGCGCCGCGCAGGCCAGGCGGGCGTCACAACGTAGTCCTCCGCCGAAGGCCATGGGAAGGATGTCGCCCGCGATTCGTCCTGCGGTTGCAGGCGCGCCAAACCATCAGCTAGCGCGCCGAGCGCCTGCGTGAGTAGGGCGCCGCCAAGAGCCGCCAGCCGCGCCTCCAGCGCCGCCTCGGTCATGCCATCGGGGATTGGCTCACCCTGCTGCGCGAGGATTGGTCCGGCGTCGAAGCGCTGGTTCATCAGGTGGATGGTGACGCCCGTCGCCTCGTCGCCACGCCAGAACGTCCAGAAGAGGGGATCAGGCCCGCGATTGTCCGGCAGCAGCGAGGGATGAACGTTCAGCGCGCCAAGGCGTGGAATGTTGAGCAGGCTCGCCGGCAGCTTACGGGAAAAACAGGCGACGCACAACGCGACAGGCGCATATTCTGCCAGCGTCTCCCGTGTCTCGCTCGCCTGTAGGTCGCCTACCTCCCAGACGGGAATCTTCGCCTCTGCAGCCAGCGTCATGATGTTCTGGTCGTTATGCGCCGCCAGTAACGGCAGGGCGAGGCCCCGCGCCGTCGCGCTCGTGACCGGAATCCGACGGATCTCCTGTGCGCGGTCGAGCGCGGAGAGGACCACGGCGCGCACATTGTATCCCGCGCGAAGTAGCGCCGCGAGTGGCGGCGCGGAGAAAGCGCTGGTCGTCCCGAAGTAGATCACGCTCGCCTTGCTCATATGACAGGTCCGTTCGCTCGCGCAGTCTCTTCAGCGCATCACGTATGTTTGTGCTATCGTAGTATGCGACGTGCGCTACGACATAGAGCGCGGAGGGGAGACAACCAATGGCGCGTATGGTGATGTGCAAGAAACTGCATCGCGAACTACCCGGCCTTGA
>Ga0207684_10001912_pt1 | contig 21637 bp, 17 predicted proteins | sample KBSK5501metaG_FD_184342 | JGI IMG/M metagenome (GOLD analysis project Ga0207684, IMG submission 184342) | Corn, switchgrass and miscanthus rhizosphere microbial communities from Kellogg Biological Station, Michigan, USA - KBS K5-50-1 metaG... | ecosystem: Host-associated > Plants > Roots >...
CCTTGAGGGTGAACGTGCGCACGCAGCCGACCTGATCGGGCGGCTCGCCGTGCTCGATCTCGGAGGGTCCGACCGCGGGATGCCAGGCCGAGTGGCTGTTGAAATCGCGCAGGACCGCCCACACGCGCTCGATCGGCGCGTCGATCACGGCGGACCGGCGAACCCGAATCATCTACGTGACCACGGGCTCGGGGCGTCTCTTCCTACCGTCCGACGAGCTTCTTCAGCGAGTCGAAGGCCGCCTGAAAAACGCCCTGCCCGATCTGCTCTGCCAGCGCCTGTTCGCGCTCCGGCGCGCAGTCGAACTCGGCCCACCACTCGGCGAAGGTGCGGTTGCCGTCCGTGATGGGGGTCAGCTTGAGGGTGGCGACGTAGTTCTCGACCCCGAGCGGGCTCTCGAGGATCGAGTAGCTGCACTGGTAGTCGTAGTCCGACAGCGTGAGCAGGCGCTCTCGGATCACGCCGCCGTCCTTCAACCGAAAGTTGCGCACGCACCCGATGCGGTCCGCCGGCTGGCGCTCCTCGATGCGCGACTCGGCGACGAACGGCGTCCACTGCGGCAGGCCGTTGAAGTCGCGCACGTGAGCCCAGACGGCGTCCGCGGGCGCCTCGATGACGCTCGAGGTGTAGACCTTGATCACTCTTGCGGCCGGTTCTCGAGCAGCGCCTTCGCCGCCTGGCCGATATCGCCGCCGTGTACGCCGATTTCGCGCAGGAGCTGGTCGATGAGCGGCGCCTGGGCGCGGAAGCGCAGGGCCGAGTTCACCACGCTGTCGGCGACGTTGCCGCCGTTACCTTGCCCGCCGCCCCCGCCGCCGCCCAGTCCCTCGACGTGCAGGACGCGGATGCCTTCGATGCGCTCCAGCGGCTTCACCGACTCCCGGATGATGCCCTCGAGCTTGTCGACGAGCTGCCGGCGAAGCGCCGACTGGCGCGCCTCCGGTGTGAGGAGGTTCGCCGCCGTATTCATGAGGGTGAGCCCCTGGGCCTCGACCTCATGGTGGATCTTCGCTGCCAGCGCGCGGATGCGGCTCGTCTCCGCGTCGGCCTCGGCCTGCGTGATCTCGACGCGCTTGCGGCGCTCGGCGGTCTCGGTGTCGCGGGCAGTGAACACGCGCTCCTCTTCGGCCACGGCCTTCGCGCGCGCCTGGTCGGCGGCGGCCTGGGCTTCGGACTGGAGCTTCGACTGCTCGGCGATGGCGATGGCCCGCTGCTGCTCGGCGAGTTCGACCGTCTTCCGCCGCTCGATCTCGAGCTCCTCGATCTGACGCTCGCGCGCGATCCGCTCTTGCTCGATCGCGCGCTCGGCGGTGATGCGCGCTCGCTCCACCGTCTCGCGCGCCTGGATCTGCGCGCGCTCGGCCTCCTGGTCCTGGATAGCCTTCTCGCGCGCGACCTCCGCGCGTTGGGTGGCCCGCCTCACCTCCAGCTCGCGCGACTGATCCAGGCGCGCATACTCGAGCTCGCGGTCGATGTCGAGGGCCTGGCGCTCGGTATCCAGGTTCTTGTTGCGGATCTGGATCATGGTGTCCTGCTCGATGTCGTTTCGCTGCTTCTTGCGCGTTTCGATGGTCTCGGTGAGCCGTGTGAGGCCCTCGGCGTCGAAGGCGTTCGACGGGTTGAAGTATTCCATCGCCGTCTGATCGAGCTGCGTGAGTGACACCGTCTCCAGCTCGAGGCCGTTCTGCAGTAGGTCGGCGGACACCACGGCGCGCACGCGTTTCACGTAGTCGCCGCGCTTTTCGTGCATCTCTTCCATGGTCATCTCGGCGGCCACCGTGCGGAGCGCGTCGACGAACTTGCCTTCGACCAGCTCCTTCAGCATCTCGGGCTGCATGGTGCGCTGGCCGAGGGTCTGCGCCGCCGCGGCGATCGCCTCCGCGGCGGCCTGTACGCGGACGTAGAACTCGGCGGTGACGTCCACGCGCATGCGGTCCTTGGTGATGATGGCGCGCTCGCGGCCTCGCGTGACCTCGAGGCGCAGCGTGTTCATGTTCACCGGGATGACTTCGTGAACGATGGGCAACACCAGAGCGCCGCCGTTCATCACCACCTTCTGTCCGCCGAAGCCGGTGCGCACGAACGCCCGCTCCTTCGAAGAGCGCAGATAGAGCCAGTTGAGCAGCCAGGCGACGATCGCGACGAGCGCCGCGACTATGATGACGGCCAGGATGACCTGTCCGAGGTGAGCTCCTGTCATGATTCGTTCTCCTTCCGCCTTATGCCGACGCGCTTGAACGTGCGAGTTGTCTCGGTCACTGCGGTCTCCGTGGGCAGGCGCTCCATGCTCGAAGCGCCGTAGAATCCGTGACAGGCCCTGGATGTCTTCAAGATATAGGCGGCGTCGTCCGGAGTCGCGATCGGTCCGCCGTGACAGAGCACGAGGATGTCCGGATTCACCGCGCGCGCTGCGGCCGCCCAGGCGTCGATGAGCGGCACGCAGTCTCCCAGCCGCAACGCGGTCTGTGCACCGATGGCGCCGCCGGCGGTGAGGCCGAGATGGCAGACGACGATGTCGGCGCCGGCCCGGGCCATGTCGCGTGCGTTCTGCTCCGAGAAGACGTAGGGCGTGGTGAGCAGGTCGAGCTTGCTGGCGCGTTCGACGAGTTGAACCTCGAGGGCATAGCCCATGCCGGTTTCCTCGAGCTGCGCCCGGATCACGCCGTCGAAGAGTCCCACGGTCGGGAAGTTCTGGATTCCCGAGAAGCCCAGGTCGCAGAGGTGCTGCAAGAAGGGGTCGACCAAGAGGAACGGATCGGTTCCATTGACCCCGGCCAGCACCGGCGTGCGCATGACCACGGGTAGCACCTCGCGAGCCATTTCGAGGACGATCTCGTTGGCGTTGCCGTAGGCCAGCAGGCCCGCGAGTGATCCGCGCCCCGCCATGCGATAGCGTCCCGAATTGTAGATGACGATGAGGTCGATGCCGCCGGCCTCCTCGCATTTCGCAGACAGGCCAGTGCCGGCGCCGCCGCCGATGATCGGCTCGCCGCGACTCACCATCCCGTGCAGCCGCGTCAGGATGTCCTTGCGCGCAATTCTGGCCATCAGGTCCTGATCTCGTTGGAGTAGCGGACGTCTGGATTTCGTGGGGCTGGGGCCCCACCATCCGAGGCGCGCATCTCAAGGAAGTTCGCCACCAGCGCGACGGCGAACTCCGGGTCGTTGATGTGGTGCGGGAGCTTGAGCAACCGGCGGTTCGTTCCGGAGCGGAAGTTCGACGCGATGACATCGAAGAGCGCGCGGTCCGCCGCCGGATCCCAGAACGGGCCGCCCGGGCGGTCGAGACCGGAGAGGCCGCCCTCGGGGATGAGGAAGCGCACCGGTCCGTCCATGCGATTGAGCTTGTCAACGATGAATCGGCCGATGCGTGTCGCCTCGTCGGGCGTCGTCCGCATCAGCGTGACGTTCGGGTTGTGCACGTGCAGGGTCCGGTCCTTGAATCGCGCCGGCACGGTGGGCTTGGCCCAGAAGTTCACCATGTCCAACGCGCCACACGAAGCGACGTAGGGGATCGCGGCTCGTGCGAAGACGTCCATGCGGGAAGGGCCCGCCGTGAGGACGCCGCCCACGATCTCGTCGGCCACCTCGGTGGTGGTGATGTCGAGCACGCCGGCGAGCAGGCCCGAATCGGCGAGCTTCTCCATCGTCTGGCCGCCCGTGCCCGTGGCGTGGAAGACCAGGCAGTCGTACTCCGACTCGAGCTGCTTGCACACGGCCTGTACGCACGGAGTGGTCAGGCCGAACATCGTGAGACCCAGGGCCGGCTTGCCTCCCTGTTCGACGGAAGAAATCGGACGTGAGAACGCGAGCATGCCCGCCAGCGCGTGCGCCGCGTTCGCGAGCACCTTCTCGGAGATCCGGTTGATGCCGGCGACGTCCGTGACCGAGTACATCATGCAGATGTCCGACGGCCCGACGTAGGGCTTCACGTCGCCGGACGCGACCGTGGAGACCATCACCTTGGGGACGCCGATGGCCAGCCGGCGCATGGCGCGCGTGGCAAGCGCGGTGCCGCCCGAGCCGCCCGCCGAGATGAGTCCGCCGATGTCGCGGCGCCGGGCGACGAATTCCTCGAAGGCGATGGCCATCTCGGTGACCGCGGAGCCGCGGTCCCCGGTGAAGACGGCGCGCTCGCCCCCGGGATGGTGACGCGCGACCTCGCGCGGATGCACCATGGCGGGCGATGGCTTGCCGGAGGTCGCGAGATCGACGGTCACCGTGCGCACCCCGAGCTTGTCGAGGCAGGTCTTCAGATAAAAGAGCTCGCGCCCCTTGGTGTCGAACGTGCCGGCGACGTACGCCGCGCGTGCGAACGTCTGCGCCACCGGCAACTCCACGACGCGCGGCTCTGGGGTTCGTGCCTCACGGGGCTCGTCGGCGCCGACGACGCGGTCGCGATTGACGGAACCCCAACGCGTCACGCCGCGGATCGTGCGCTCTTCCCGCGGCGCGGGCGATTCGACCACCACGGAATCGCCGGTGCGCTTGACCGTCAGCACCTGGATCGGCTGGACGACCTCTTCCTCGATCCTCGTGTCTGCCGGGACATCGGTGTCCAGCCTCACCCCGAGAAGTCGCTGCTGCAGCTCGCGGTCGGCGGCGAGCTCGGCCGCGCTCATCGAGCGCGCGATGCGGCCGTTCACCATCACGTCGACGGTGTCGGCGACATCGATCGCGACGCCGAGGTTCTGCTCGATCAGCAGCACCGAGATCTCGCCCTCGGCGGCGAGCGCCTTCAGCATCGCGACGACCTGCTGCACGATCAGCGGCGCCAGGCCTTCGGTCGGCTCGTCCATGACCAGCAGCTTGGGGTTGAACAGCAGCGCGCGTGCGATCGCCAGCATCTGCTGCTCGCCGCCGGACAGCTCCGCGCCGCCGTTGCTCTTGCGCTCCGCGAGCCGCGGAAATGTCTGGTAGATGCGCTCGACGGTCCACGGGCCCGCGCGCCTGCCGAGCCGGAGATGCTCGTCCACCGACAGCGAGGGCCAGACGCGCCGACCTTGCGGCACGTAGCCGACGCCCTTGCCCGTGATCACGTTCGGCGCGCGCCCCAGGATCTCCTCGCCGGCGAGCTTCACGCTTCCGGACGCGCGGACTAGCCCGGTCACGGCGTTGCACAGCGTGGTCTTGCCCATGCCGTTGCGGCCGACGACCGCCAGCACGCCACGGTCGAGCGCGAGCGACACGCCCTGCAGCGCATGGGCGCGGCCGTAATAGACATCGAGGTTCCGGATCTCGAGGATCAGTGGACTCTCTCTCCCATGTAGATCGACTGCACCTCCGCGTCGTTCTCGATCTCGGCGGGGCTGCCGTGCTTCAGCACGCGCGCGTTGTGCAGCACGGTGACGCGGTCGACCACGCGCAGCGCGATGTCGAGGTCGTGCTCGATCAGGATGAAGCCGAGGTGCGCCGGCAGGTCCCTGAGCAGCGCGACCAGCTCTGCGCGCTCGCCGGGCGACAGCCCCGCGGCGGGCTCGTCGAAGAGGATCAAGCGCGGCGCGCCGGCGAGCGCCATGCCGATCTCGAGCTGGCGCTGCTGGCCGTGAGATAGCGACGCCACCGGCTGCGTCGCGACGTGAGTGAGCCGTACCCGTTCGAGGAGATCCGTGGCCGGCCCGTTTCGTGACGCTCGGACGAAGCTGAAGCGGTTGCGCGAGATGCCGCGCACCGCCAGGAACAGGTTGTCGCGCACCGTGAGGTCGCGGAACAGCAGGGAGGACTGGTACGTGCGTCGCATCCCCATGCGGATGCGCTCATGGGGCGGCGTCGTCGTCACGTCCTCGCCGAAGAACAGCACCCGGCCACGCGTCGCTTGGTAATCGCCGGTGACGACGTTGAACAGGGTGGTCTTGCCCGCGCCATTCGCGCCGATCACGGCGCGGCGCTCACCCGCGGCGACCGAGAACGAGACGTTCTCGATCGCCGTGAGCGCGCCGAACACGCGGGTGACGCCCTCGAGTCGGAGCGCGTCACCTGGCGTGGGGCCGTTTGTCGTCATTATGTTTGCCGTCGGGGCGCATCCGCGCCCGACGGTCGGCCGAGAGAGCCGGCGGCGATCATTATGGGCAGTTGGGCTCGTCGCGCGAGCCGACCTTGAACTCGGAGGGCGGCACGCCGAGCGTCTGGTTCACGTTGTCGATCTTCTTCAGCACTTTGTTGTAGAGGTTGCCCTGCGCGTCCTTCACCACTTCGGTGACGAAGGTCGTGCCGATCGCCTGCCGGTTGCCGTCGAGCTTGATGTCGCCGACCGGCGTCTTGAGCACCATCTTCGTGAGCGCGTCGCGGTACTTCTTCTGGCCGTCCGAGAGGTCGCCCTTCACGGCCTCCAGGCCATCGAGCGTGGCCTTCATGTTCAGGTAGTACACCAGCGCAAACAGCGACGGGCTCGGGTAGCCATCGGGGAAGTTCTTCTTGTAGTCGGCGACGAATGCCTTCCACTCGGGCGCCTCGTAGGCGTCCGCGACCGGCGCGCCGGCGATGGTGCCGACCAGCGAGTCGCGGCGCTTGCCCTTGTAGTTCAAGATGTCCTGGCTGACCGTGATCGAGCCGCCGACGATCGGCTTGTCGCCGCCCGCCTGCTCGTACTGGTTGAGGAAGTTCACGGCGTCGGCCCCGCCGAGCACCACCACCAGCGCGTCGACATCCTTGGGGACGCGCGCGATCACGGAGGCGTAGTCCTTGCCGCCGAGCGGCACCCACGCCTTGACCGGCACCTTGCCGCCCAGCTTGCAGTACTCCGTCATGAAGCCCTGCACCTGCGAGTATGGGAAGGCGTAGTCCTCCGCGATGATCATCACGCGCTTGTAACCCTTGTCGAGCGCGGCCTTGCCCACGCCCACCATCCACTGGCCCCCGTCGGTGTTGAAGCGGAAGAAGTTCGGCGAGGGATTGACGAGCGTCGTGGCCTGGGCGCCCGACGAGCCGTTGATGAAGGTGATATTCGGCTGGGTCTTGGAGTATTCCTTCACCGCGATGCCCTCGGAGCCCGACAGCGGGCCCACCATGATGTCGACCTTGTCCTGCTCGACGAGCTTGCGGGTCGCGTTGACCGCGACGTCTGGCTTGGCGTCAGACGACGCCTTGATGATCTCGATCTTGCGGCCCGCGACCACGCCGTTGCGCTGGCGCACCGCAAGCTCGGCCCCCCGTATGCCGTCCTGGCCACCGGCGGCGAACGGACCCTCGAGCGTCGCGAGCAGGCCGATCTTGACCGGCGGCGCCGACTGCGCGAACGCGACGGCGGCAAACGCGGCGACCACCACCGCGCAGGCTAACGTGCGTACGAACGTCCTCTTGCTGCTTTCCATGTGTTGCCTCCTCTCTGGGTTGACAACCGAGCGCTCAGGGCGGTCCACCAACCGAGCAGGCCATCGCGCGAAAACAGGACGATCACGAGGAAGACGGCGCCGATCACCAGATTGAACCGCTCGCGATCGATGACGTCGATGGCGAAGTTCTGCAGCAGCACGAAGACGACGGCGCCGAGAAACGCGCCGACGGGGTGATCCAGGCCGCCGAGCACCGCGATGATTAGGATGTTGATGAGCCAGCTCGTTCCCACCGAGCCCGGCGTCACCAGCCCGTTGTACCAGGTGAACAGCACCCCGCCGACCGCGGCGATCGCGCCGGCGACCGCATACGCAGCCACGCGGTGCGCCGTCACGTTGAATCCGAGCGCGTGCATGCGGCGCGGATTGTCGCGGATGCCCTGCAGCGCGATGCCGAAGGGCGTGCGCACCAGATAGACCACGAAGAGGTAGCCGGCCAGCGCCCAGAACAGCGCGAGATAGTAGAAGGGCGTCGGGTCACGCCAGTAGATGCCGGCGAGCGTCGGCGGGACCACCTTCTGCACTCCCTGAAAGCCGTTGAACACCGCGTAATTTTGCAGGACGAGGTAGTAGAAGCCGACGCCGATGGCGAGCGTGATCATGATCGTGTAGATGCCCTCGGTGCGCACCGAGAGCCAGCCGATGAAGGTCGCGGCGAGCGTCGCGATCACGATGCCGAGCAACACCGCGAGCCACCACGGCCAGCCGAGAGTCACGCCATCGGTGGCAGCGGTGCCGAAGATCGCCACCATGTAGCCGGCGATGCCCGCCACCGTCATCTGCGCGAGCGAGATCATGCCGCCGTAGCCGCCCAGGAAGGTCAGGGAGAGTGCGATCAATCCCAACGCCAGCGCCTGAGCGCCGATCTGATACGTGAAGAACGGCGTCGCGAACCACGGGTAGGCGACCAGGAACGCGAGAGCGATGAGATGCCGTGGGCGAACGGGATTCTCGAAGGTGAACCGTCCGACACGTGGATCGCGAGCGAGGCGAGCCGAGGCGGGACTCGGCGTCGTAACAGGGCGTGGGGTTTGCATGTTCATCGCCCGGCGCCAGTTGGCCGCGCTCACGCAGGCCTCCCGAGGATGCCGCGCGGACGGAAGGCGAGCACCAGCACGAGGATCACGAAGGTGAACACCACGCTGTAGGTGGGCGCATAGGCGAGGCCATACGTCTCGGCGAGGCCGAAGATGGCCGCCCCGATGGCCGCGCCGACGACGCTTCCCATGCCGCCGACGATCACCACGACGAGCGAGGCGAGAAGCAACCGCGTGTCTTCGCCCGGCACCATGGAGAGCTCGACCGCGCCGATGACGCCGCCCAAGCCGGCGAGACCGGCGCCGATCGCGAAGGTCGTCGCGAACACGAGGTTCACGTTGACGCCGGCGGCCGCGAGCATCGCGCGGTCGTCGACGCCGGCACGGATCATCATGCCGACGCGCGTGCGATTGAGGAAGAGCCAGAGCGCCACGCCGATCACGATGCCGATCGGCAGCAGCGAAAGCCGGTAGGTCGAGTAGGCCCTGATGACCGGCAGGTTTCGGATCGGCCCGTCGAGCCAGGGCGGCGGCGACATCTGATGCACCTGCGCGCCGATCGCCCACATCAGCAGATCGGCGAAGACGATCGACAGCCCGATCGTGACGAGCGTCTGCCTGAGATCCTGCCCCGGCATGAAGCGGAAGATCGACACCTGCATGGCGAGGCCGACCGCCGCCGCGGCGGCGAAGCCGGCCGCGAGGGCGAGCAGCCAGGAGCCGGTGAACTGCGCGGTGAAGAATCCGAGATAGCCGCCGAGCAGGTACAGCGAGCCATGCGCGAGATTGACGTTGCGCATGAGGCCGAACACCAGCGTGAAGCCGCTCGCCACGATGAAGTACAGCGACGCGAGCGTCAGGCCGTTGAGAAACGTGACGACGAACAGGCGGGCGTTGTCCTGCAGCCCCCACGCGGCCAGCGCCACGATCGGGACCCCGATCAGGAGCGCCCAGAACCATGGCCAGAACCGCGTCATGCGATGAACCGGCTCCGCGCCGAGCGGATCTCGGGGGGCTTGGTGAACTCGCCGTCCTTCATGATCGCGAGCAGCTTGGATCGATCTTGAAGGATCGAGATGTTTGCAAGCGGGTCACCGTCGACGAGCAGCAGGTCGGCGAGCCAGCCCTCGCGGATCTCGCCGAGGTCTCGGCGCATCATCATCTGCCCACCCCAGCGCGTCGCCGAGATCAGCGTCTCCATCGGTGTCATGTTGAGGTATTTGACGAAGTACTCGAGGTCCTTCGCGTTCTCGCCGTGCGGCGCCCAGGCGAAGCCGTAGTCGCCGCCGGGCAGCACGCGAATGCCGCGCTTGAGCATCGCCTTCATGCTGTTCACGGCCGCCTCGAGCTCGAGCTCGTAGCCCATGCGCTTCGCGATGTCGTTCGTGACGCCGACCACCTCACCGTCGTAGAGCAGGCGGATGATCACGGAGAGGCCGGGGGCGACGAAGATCCGGTGCTTCTGGGCCTCGAGCATGTCCAGCGCTTCGTCGTCGGTGAAACTGGCGTGGTAGATCACCTCCACGCCGTGTCGCAGGCTCTGCTTCACCGACTCGCTCGAGCGCGCGTGCGACGCGAGGCGCTTGCCGCGCACCTTCACCTCGCGCGCGGCGACCGCCACTTCCTCGTCGCTCATCCAGCTGGTGCGCGCATCCGCGCCCGGCACCAGGTTGTCCCCGGAGAGGTTGAGCTTCACCTGGTCGACGCCGTACTTGAGGAACATCCGCACCGCTTTTCTCATGCCGTCGGCACCGTCGACCACGCAGCCGAAGGACATCTCCGGGAACGGCAGGTGCGGCAGCATGTCATCGCCGAGCGAGCCGGTCACCGTGATTTCCTGGCTTGCCGCGAGGTACCGCGGCCCCGGAATCTGGCCCGAGTTGATGGCATCACGAATCACACAGTCGAGTCGTGGCTTCGGCGTCGCCGCGCCGACGCACGACGTCCAGCCGTGGTCGAGGTACAGCTTCGCGACCTGCGCCGCCCACAGCGTGTGCTCCTCGGGCGGCATCTTCTGGATGGCGTCCAGCGTCTTGGAGTTGGTCCAGCCGAAATGGGTGTGCGCCTCGCACATGCCCGGCATCAAGGAGGCGCCGGCGCCGTCGATGACCGTCACGCCCGCCGTGGGAAGGCTCCGCGTGCCACGGCCGATGCGCGCGATCCGGTTGCCCTGCACCAGCACCTCGCCCTGGTAGGGCGCAGCGCCGGAGGCGTCGATTATGCGTACGTTCGTGAAGAGGACGTTCGCCATGTCGATCTCCTCTCGAGAAATCGCTTCAACAGACCTTCGCATTCCTCGGGCTTCTCCACCGGCGTCCAGTGCCCGCAGCCGCGCAGGACCTCGACGCGGCTGCCGCTGATGCGCTCGCCCATCATGCGCACCGCCTGGGGTGGGGCGACGACGTCCTCGTCGCCGGTGACGAGCAGGGTCGGGCATTCGATCCTGGACGTGTCGGCGGGCAGCATGTCCGCGAGCGCCTCGCAGCTGCGCGCGTAGCCCTCGGGATCCTGGCGCATCAGCGACTCGCGTACGAAGGCGACGGCCGCGGGTCGCTTGGCCCTGGTCTCGGCAGAGACGCTGGCCTGGAGCAGGGCGTCGGCGATCGGCTGCATGTCGCCTTCGCGCGCCTTGGCGGCGCGGCCGCGGATCGCGCCGCGGGCCGACTCGGGCGGCGCCAGGAGCGGGCCGAAGAGCGCGAGGCTCTCAACGCGTCCGGGCTCCGAGGCGGCGAGGTGGGTCGCGACGATGGTGCCCATCGAGTGCGCGACGACGTGCGCGCGCTGGATCCCCGCCCTGTGCATGACGCGCAGCGTTTTCTCGACGAAGAGCTCCAGGGAGAGCGGACCTTCGACGCGATGCGAGCGTCCCGAGCCGGGCAGGTCGAACCGAATCGTCCGGTGGCGTGCGAAGGCCGCGCGCACGGGGGTGAAGGTGTTGGAGGTCCCGCCGAGGCCGTGGATCATGACGACCGGCTCGCCTTCGCCCTCGATCTCGACGGCCATGCGATCGACGAACATCGTCTCCTCCAGAAGGCCACGTTGCCGCACGCCTCAATTGAGACACCCGTCTCAAAAGGGTGTGTCAGACTACCGCCAAGTGAAGAAAGGCGCCAGACCCTTTTACGTGCTCCCGGATCTCGGCACGGGTCACCGTAGTCGGGTGTTCCGCCGCCTTCTCGACGAGGCGGTGCGGATGGTGCGGCGCGGCCCCATCCCGTCGGTGGTGCAAGTGGCTCAAAGCGCCGGGGTGTCCCGTGCGACGGCGTATCGGTACTTTCCGTCGCGCAGCAAGCTCGTGAGCGCGGTGATCGCCGAAGCCCTGGGACCGGTGCGGCGCGCGGTGCCGCAGCAGGGCGACGCCAAGCAGCGACTGCACGAGCTGCTCGACCGCACCTATTCGCGCTTCGCCGAGTACGAGCCGCACATGCGCGCCGCGCTGCAGCTGGCACTCGAGCACCAGTCGCTGGAGGCCGCGGGACTGCTCGAGGAGGAGCCCTTTCGCCGCGGTCAGCGCACGGAAATCCTCGCCACCACACTTCACCCGCTGAGGCGGACACTGAAACCTCGCACGTATCAGCGCCTGCTCAAGGCGCTGGCGGTCGTCTACGGCATCGAGCCCATGATCATCCTCAAGGACATCTGCGGGGCGACCGATCGCGAGACCGAGGCGGTGGTGCGCTGGATGATGGACGCGCTGGTCGACGCGGCGTTGCGAGAGGCTACCTAGGTGTCGTCCGGTGAGACCGACGACGAGAGAGGATGACCGCATGAAGACGCTTGCATCCACCCGCTTTCCGACGATCACGCCGGAGGCGCTCGCCGATCTGCACTCACGCCTGGGCAAGCCGGTACGGCGTCCGGAGCCCTACATCGAGGTGGCCACCCGCGACGCCATCCGCCATTGGGCGCACGGGATCGGCGACCGGAACCCGCACTGGGCCGCCGACGGCGTGGCGCCGCCGACCATCCTGTTTGCGCTGGACCGCATCGTGTCGGGCTACGTCGGCGGGCTTCCCGGCATTCACGCGATGTATGCCGGCACCGACTTCCGCTGGGAGCGACCGATCCGGGTCGACGATCGCATCGTCGGCGACAGCGTGCTCCACGCGCTGATCGAGAAGCCGTCGAAGTTCGCGAAGCGAGCGATCCAGCAGATCTACCGGACGACCTTCAAGAACCAGCGGGGGGAAGTCGTCTGCGAGGCGGACTCGTGGTGCTTTCGAACGGAGCGCGAGACCGCGCGCGAGCGGGGAAAGTACAAGTCGGAGGGGCCGCACCGATACTCCGCCGACGAGCTGGCCGCCATCAAGCGTGCCTACCAGACCGAAGAGATCCGGGGCGCGACGCCGCGCATGTGGGACGACGTGAAGGTCGGCGAGGCGATGCCCGAGGTCGTGAAGGGGCCGCTGACGGTGACGTCGGTCGTCGCCTTCGTGCAGGGGTGGGGGAGCCTGTACGTCCGCGCGCACGGCCTGGCCTTCGAGATGTTCGACCGGCATCCCGCGCTGGGTATCCCGAACGACTTCGGCGTCCCGGAGCCGCCGGAGCGCGTGCACTGGGACGAAGCGATGGCGCGCGCCGTTGGAGTGCCCGGCGCCTATGACTACGGCCCGGAACGCGTGGCGTGGCTCGGCCATCTCGTGACGAACTGGATGGGCAACGCGGGTTTCCTTCGGCGGCTCAACGCCAAGGTGCTGCGCCACAACCTCATCGGGGACACGACGTGGTGCCGCGGCCGCGTGCTCGGCAAGGCACCGGGCGGCGTCGTGACGCTCGAGATGGTCGGCACCAATCAGCGTGGGGAGACGATCGCCTCCGGCACCGCCGAGGTCGTGCTGCCAACGCGATGACGGCGATCCTCGACGTCCGGCGCTATCCCGAGGCGCGCGACCGGTTCCGCTGGGACGCGCTGTGGGATCTCGTCGACGGCGACCGGACGCGCCTGAACCTCGCCCACGAATGCGTCGACCGCCACGTCGGCAAGGGGACGGCGCTGCGCATCCAGTTCGCCGACGGCCACCGGGAGGAGCACGATTTCGGCGCGCTTGCGGAGTGGTCCTCCCGCTTCGCGAACTTTCTCGAGGACAGCGGTGTCGCGCGGAGGGATCGCGTGGCCATCATGCTCGAGCCGTCGCTCGCGTTCTACGGGGCGGTCTTCGGCACGGTCAAGCGCGGCGCCGTCGCCGTTCCTCTCTTCACGCTGTTCGGTCCCGAAGGGCTGGCACTCCGCATCGAGGACTGCCGGCCCCGGATGCTGCTCGTGGAGCACGACGCCGAGCGTTGGCGCGCACAGTTTCCGGATGTCAGCGTCGTCGACATCGCCGCGCTCGCCGATCGCCTGACGGCGATGCCCGCGCGTTACGTGCCGGAGACGGCGCCTGACGATCTTGCACTTTTTCAGTACACGTCAGGCACCACGCGCGCGCTGCCCGAGGCCGTGCGGCACACGCATCGCTCGGTGGTGACGCTCATGGTCGCCGCGCTCTACGGCGTCGGGCTGCGCGCGGGCGATCGCTACTTCTGTCCCTCGTCGCCCGCGTGGGGCCACGGGCTCTGGCACGGCACCGTGGCTCCGCTCGCGCTCGGAATCGCGGTGGGCAGCTACTCCGGGAAGTTCCGGGCCGACCGCATCGTCGAGGCGCTCCACGCCTTCGGCATCAGCAACCTTGCCGCCGCCCCGACCGTCTACCGGATGATCCGGGAATCCGGCGCGGCCGACGCCCGGCGCTTCGCCCCGGAGAAGCTCTCGTTCACCGGCGAGCCGATGGACGGGCGAACGTGGGAGTTCGTCGAGCGCACGTTCGGGTTGAAGCCGTGCAGCATGTACGGCAGTACCGAGGTCGGCGTCATCATCGTGAACTACCCCGGCTTCGAGGGCTATGAGGTGCGGCGCGGCGCGCTCGGCAAGGCGGCGCCCGGCTGGGAGGTGGCCGTGGTCGGCGACGACGGTCCGCTGCCGCCCGGGCAGCTCGGCGAGATCGCCGTGCGGCGACGCGGCGAGTGGTTCCGCGTCAAGGACCGCGGGCACGTCGACGAGGACGGGTACTTCTTCCACGCCGGACGCTCGGACGACGTCATCATCTCCGCCGGGTGGACGATGAGCGCGCTGGAGATCGAGCAGGCGCTGCTCGCCCATCCCGACGTCCGCGAGGCGGCCGTCATCGGCGTGCCCGACGACCTGCGTGGTCAGATCCCCAAGGCGTGCATCGTGGCGCCCGGCAAGACCCCGGCCTTCGTACGCGACCTGCAGGAGTTCGTGAAAGACCGGCTCAGCAAGCACGAATACCCGCGCGTCATCGAGCTGATGGACGAGCTGCCGAAGACGCCGGCCGGAAAGATCGACCGCAAGACGCTCCGCGCCCGCGCCACCTCGCCGCTTGGCGGGTAACCGCCTCAGTCGTTCATCGTCTATGCGGGCGGCGCGCCGAGGTACCGCGAGAAGTGCGACAAGGTCGCCGCCGGCGGCCACGTGGGCTTTACGTTCCGGTAACGGGCATGATATCCGCTGCGGAGAGGAGGCTGCCCCGTGAACGACGACCGCATTCTGCTTGGCAAGGGACAGCAACCGGTCCACTTGCTCGCCAAGTACGGCAACCGCCACGGCCTCGTCGCCGGCGCCACGGGCACGGGCAAGACGGTGTCGCTGCTCGTGATGGCCGAAGGGTTCTCACGCCTCGGTGTGCCGGTGTTCCTGGCCGACGTCAAAGGCGACGTGGCGGGCCTCGCCTTGCCCGGGGTGACCAATGAGAAGGTGAAGCAACGAGTGGCCCAGACCGGCGTCGAAGGGTACGTCAATGAGGGCAGTCCGGTGCTGTTCTGGGATCTCGACGGCAAGGCCGGCCATCCCGTTCGGACGACCGTGAGCGAGATGGGGCCGACGCTCCTGTCGAGGATCCTCCAGCTGAACGACACGCAGGCGGGTGTCCTCGAGATCGCGTTCAAGCTCGCCGACGACCGCGGCCTGCTGCTGCTGGATCTCGACGACGTCCGCGCGCTGCTCGGCTTCGTCGCCGACACTCGCAAGGAGATCTCCACGGCCTACGGGCTGGTGAGTGCCGCGTCCGTCGCCGCCATCCAGCGCGCGTTGCTCACGCTCGAGCGGGAGGGCGGCGAGGCGATGTTCGGTGAGCCGGCGCTCGAGCTCGGCGATCTCATGCGCACGGACCTCAGCGGGCGTGGCGTCGTGAGCATCCTGGCGGCGGATCGGCTCATCCTCCAACCGCGACTCTACTCGAGCTTCCTTCTCTGGCTCCTGTCCGAGCTGTTCGAGAACCTGCCTGAAGTGGGAGATCTCGACCGACCCAAGTTGGTGTTCTGCTTCGATGAGGCGCATCTGCTCTTCGACGACGCGCCACCGGCGCTGCGCCAGCGTATCGAGCAGGTCGTACGCATCATCCGATCGAAAGGCGTCGGTGTGTATTTCTGCTCGCAGTTCCCGGACGACGTGCCGAACGAGATCCTCGGCCAGCTCGGTAACCGCGTGCAGCATGCCCTGCGCGCCTATACGCCCCGTGACCAGAAGGCCGTCCGGACGGCGGCCGAGACGTTCGTGCCGAATCCGTCGCTCGACGTGGCCGCCGTCATCGGGCAGCTGGGTGTCGGCGAGGCTCTCGTCTCCACGCTGCAGGACAAGGGCGTGCCATCGCCGGTGGAGCGCACGCTGATCGCGCCGCCGCGCTGCCGGATGGGCGCGCTCACGCCCGAGGAACGCGCGGCCGTGCGCGCGCGCAGCCCGGTCGGCGCCAAGTACGACACGCGCGTGAATCGCGAATCGGCGTACGAGAAGCTGAGCGGGCGCGCGGCCACCGCGGCGCCGTCGCGCGAGGCGCCTGCAGACGCGCCGCGGCGCGGCGAGCGCGCCGCCCCTGCGCCAGAGGCGCCGCCTTCACGCGGCACACGAGCGGAGCCTCCGGCCGAGCGCGGCGGCGGCGGACTCAGCGACATCATCTGGGGGACGAAGCGCCGGCAGGGTATCGCCGAGGCGCTCGCCAAGCAGGCGGCGCGCACGGTCGGCAGCGAGATTGGCCGGCAGATCCTTCGCGGTGTGCTCGGTGGTATTCTCGGCGGCTCGCGGCGCCGTTGAGCCGGCGCGCGCTCGGTTGCGGTAGGGTACACTGCCGGCCGCCATGGCGAATGTCCTCGACGGCATCCGGGTGCTCGACTTCGGACGGTACATCGCCGGCCCTTACTGCGCGGCGCTCCTGGCCGACCTCGGCGCCGACGTGATCCGGATCGAACGAATCGGCGGCGGTGAGGACCGGTGGGTGGCGCCGATCAACGATGACGGGATCGGCGCGATGTACGTGGCCATGAACCGCAACAAGCGCGGCATGACGCTCGATCCGTCCGCGCCCGACGGACGCGAGATCGTGAAGAAGCTGGTCGCGACGGCGGACGTGGTCGTCGCGAACCTCCCCCCGGAAGTCTTGCGCTCGCTCTCGCTCGATCTCGAAAGTCTGCGGCGCGTGAAGCCGGACATCATCCTCACGACCGTGACGGCGTTCGGCGCCGGCGGACCGTGGAGCCACAAGCACGGCTTCGACGGCATCGGCCAGGTCATGAGCGGCGCCGCGTACATGACGGGCACCCTCGAGCAACCGTACCGCGCCGCCGTGGCGTGGGTGGACTTCGGCACCGCGTCGCTCGCCGCGTTCGGCACGCTGGCGGCGCTGATGGAGCGTGGCAAGAGCGGCCGAGGGCAAAAGGTGGAAGGGGCGCTGCTGCGCACGGCCATCGCGTTCAACAACCCCGCGCTCGTCGAGCAGCAGGCGATCCAGGTCAATCGCATTCCCACCGAGAACCGCGGGCAGACCTCCGCGCCGTCGGATCTGTTTCGCACGAAAGACGGCTGGATCATCGCGTACGCCATCGGCAATCCGATGTTCGCGCGCTGGGCGAAGATGATGGGCGAGGAGAGCTGGCTCACGGATCCGCGCTTCAAGAACGACGAGACGCGCGGCAACCACGCGGAAGACATCAGCAAGCGCGTGAGCGAGTGGACGAGAGAGCGCACGACCGAGCAGGCGCTGAGAGAGCTGGAGGCGGCGAGGATCCCCGCCGGCCCGCTCTACACGCCACAGCAGGCGCTCGACGACGCGCACATCCGCCAGGCCGGCCTCCTCGCGGACACGGACTATCCGGGCGTCGCGCGTCGCGTCCCGCTCGCGCCGACGCCGGTGGATCTTTCGGACACGCCGGGTCGCTTCCGGCACCGGGCGCCGACGCTCGGCGAGCACACGGACGCGATCCTCGGGGAGATCGGCTACTCGGCGGTCGAGATCGACGCGCTGCGGGACAAGGGCGTCGTCTGATGCCACGCCGCAAGATCGTGATCGCCTCGATGATGCACGAGACGAACACGTTCTCGCCCGTTCCCACGCCGCTCGAGTCGTTCCGTCCGCTGAGCGGCGAGGCCGCGATCGCGGAGCTCAAGGACACCAACACGCAGGTCGGCGGCTTCCTCGACGTCGCGCGGCGGATGGGCGCGGAGATCGTCGTGCCGCTCACCGCCGGCGCGCATCCGTCCGGCTACGTCGAACGCCGCGCGTACGAGGACATGTGCGACGCGATCGTCGGCGGCATTCGCGGCGGCTGCGATGCCGCGTTCCTCGCGCTGCACGGCGCGATGGTGGCCGAGCACGTCGACGACGGCGAGGGCGAGCTCCTGCGGCGGATTCGCGCCGTCGCGCCGCGCCTGCCGATCGCCGTGGGCCTCGACTTCCACACGCAGCTCACGTCGGCGATGGTCGAGAACGCCACCGTCATCACCGGCTACCGGACGTACCCGCACATCGACATGGCGGAGACGGCGCAGCGTGCGGCGCGGACACTTCTGCGCACGCTCGACGGCGAAGTGAAGCCGGTCATGGTGTGGGGTATCCGGCCGATGCTCACCAGCACGCTCGAGCACACGCCGTCGCGCCAGCCGATGAAGGACGTGATGGACATGGCCATCGACGCCGAGACGCGCGGGGTCGTCCTCAACGCGTCGGTGCTCGGCGGCTTCCCGCAGTCCGACATCCCGCATCTCTCGTGCTCCGCGATCGTCGTGTGCGACCAAGACACCACGCAGGGCCAGGCCCTGCTCGAGCGCATGCTCGATCTCGCGTGGCGGCGGCGGGCGGACTTCCTCTACAAGGGCGCGCCGCTCCCCTCGCAGATCGCGCACGCGCGGACGCTGAGGGAGGGGCCCGTCATCCTCGTCGACCACGGCGACAACACCGCGTCCGGCGGCACGCAGGACGTGATGAGCGTGGTGGCGGAGGTGATGCGCCAGGGGCTCGACGACGTGCTCGTCGGCCCGATCTGCGATCCCACCGCCGTCGCACGCATCGTGTCGGCCGGCATGGTCGCGAGCGTCACGATGGATCTCGGCGGCCGCATCGACATGCCGCAGCTCAACCTCAAGGGCACCCCGCTCACCGTCACCGCGAAGGTCTCGCGGATCACGGACGGCGAGTTCACCGTCACCGGCCCGATGGCGACGGGCGTACGCGTGCGCATGGGTCGGACCGCGGTCCTCGACACCGGGGCGCTGCAGATCGTGGTCTCGGAGCGGCGCGCGGAACCGTCCGATCTCGGCGTGTTCACCCACGCGGGCATCGATCCGCGCCGCAAGCGCTACGTGCTGATCAAGTCGCGCCAGCACTTCCGTGCCGGCTTCGAGCCGATCGCCCGCCACATCGTGCTCTGCGACGGTGACGGCGTCACGAGCTCCGATCTGGCACTCTTCGACTACCGCAACCGCCGCCGACCGCTCTATCCGTTCGAGCCGCTGTAGTGGCTCATCGCTCGAGCTCCGAGATCATCCGCGTCGCGTTGCGGAGCCGCGCGCTGAGCTCCCGCGCGATGTTCGAGAGCAGGCGCACCGCGATCAGCGGATGGTCGGCGATGAGCGCTTCGAACGCCTCTTCCGACAGCACGTAGCACACGACGTCGTTCTCGGCGGTGACCGTGGCCGAGCGCGGCTGGTGGTCGAGCAGGGCCATCTCACCGAACGTCGTCCCTCGCGCGTAGCTGGCGAGCCGGACCTGCCGTTCCGAGTCCGCGGCGTTGACGCGCACCGTCGTGGTGCCGCTCGCGACGATGTAGACCCTGCGGTCGCGGTCGCCCTGGCGGATCACGATGTCGCCCGCCTTGTAGCGCTCGCGTCGCAGTCGGCCCGCGATGAGCGCCAGGTCCGCATCGCTGAGTCCGGTCAGTACGGGGATATCGCGCAGTGCCAGCTCGAGCGATGCCGCGTCGAGCCCATCCTGATCGGCGATCAGCGCATCCTCGGCCCACTCGAGCGCGGCGTCGGTATCGACGAAGACTGTGTCGCGCGTTGGGGTCAGCCCGGCGTGCCGCGCGGCGGTGATCGCGAGCGCGTTGCCCTCCAGATGGCTGAGAAGCAGATGCCGGCCCTCACCGCGCAAGCGCCGTGCCGTCTGCATCAGGACGGCCGCGCCGGTGGTGTCGAGCTCGTTCACGCGGCGCAAGTCCAGGATGACGAACGCGGCGTCTGTCCGCACCGCCGTCTCGATCTGTCGAGCGAGCTTTTCGGCGGTGCCGAAGAAGATCGGCCCTTCGAGCTCGAACACGACGATCCGGCGCCCGGCCTCGGCCAGGAACTCCGTCAGCCTTCGATCGAGCATGCGCTTGGAGCGCACCGCATCGCCGCGATAGGTGCGGCGCACGATCGAGCGGCTCATCCGATAGAGGAACAAGAGGATCGCCGCGGCCACACCGACCGACACGGCCCACACGAGATCGAGGGCGATCGTGACGACGGCAACCAGCGCGACCACGAACAGGTCGAGCGCCGGCACGCGCCAGTGCTCATCGCGCTCGCGGAAGAGCCGAACCAGCTGCTGCAGCGTAGCGCGATCGGCGAGTTGCACCGCCACGATGGCGAGCACACCCGCGATCACCGCCCGCGGGATGAGCGCGAGCACGGATCCGAGCCCGACGGTCGCCGCCAGCACGAAGAGGGCGCAGACCAGCGGGGCCACGCCGCTGCGGCCACCCGCACGGTAGAGCGCGGTGGTCGAGCCCAGGTTAATCCCGCTCGGAATGGCGCCGATGAGGCCAGCGACGACGTTGCCGGCGCCCACCCGCAGCAGCTGCGGACTCGGCGCGGCACGGTGGCCCGTCATGCCCTCCGCGGTCTTCGCGCAGAGCAGTGTGTCGAGGGACGCTACCAGAGCAAGGCTGCCGGCGGCGGCGACGAACGTGAGCCAGTGGGCTCGCAGATACGCGTCGCCGACGAGAGAGGGGAGCATGGCGACGGGCGCGAACGACGGCATGACGGCCGGAATTGTCCCGAGCGTCGGCCCGAGGTGCGTGCCGAGTCCCACCAGTCTCAGCACGTGGTAGAGCGCGGTGGCCGCCGCGAGGCCTGCGATCGGCGCCGGCACGCGGCGGGTAAGTCGCGGCCCGTACCAGATGACGAGGATCGTGACGACGCCGACGGCGAGGGTGAGCGGCTGGATCTGCGCGGCGTGCCATGGGACGCGGAGCAGCGGTACGGACCGGGGCAATCCAAGGAGCGCGTTCACCTGCGCAACGAGGAGCAACAGGGCCACCGCGTTCTGGAAACCCGACATCACGGGGGAGGGGATGTAGCGGATCACGTCGCCAAGACGCAGCATGCCGAACAGCGCCTGAAATACACCTCCGCTCACCACGATGAGAATCACGAGCGCCAGCGTTCGTTCGACGTTTGCCGGATCCTCGCGTACGGCGGGGACGATAGTGTCCGCGACCATCGCCGCAAAGAGCACTGTGATGATGCTGCGCGGCGCGAAGTTGACCGGCATCCACTGGCCGAGAGCCAGGACGACGACGGAGACGGCTACCGCGCTGTAGAGTCCTGCCAGCACGGCGGGCGCGACATACGCGTCGCCGAGCGCGCTGAGCGCCAGCATGCCGTAGCCGATGCTGGCCGGGACAGTGAGGACGCCGCCGGCGATGCCGCCCGCGATGTCACCCCGGAGCGACGTGCGAGCGGACGGTTTTGTCAACGAGGCGAGCTACGCGAGCCGGCTCAGCACGCGGTCGCCGAGCGTGCGAATCAGCGCCTGACGCTCGTGAACGAACCCGGTCACCAGCAGGCCGCTGATCCCCGCGTCCACGACACGGCGAAGCTTGTCGGCCACGGCGGACGGCGGGCCCACCGCCGCGAAGCGCTCCGCCAGATAGGCGCGTAACGCGGGCTCGGCATCGAGCAACGCCGCGTTGGGGCTCGGACCGAGCGCCTCGTGCGCCGCGGGCTGATACCCCTTCTGCACG
>Ga0207684_10001914_pt1 | contig 21596 bp, 20 predicted proteins | sample KBSK5501metaG_FD_184342 | JGI IMG/M metagenome (GOLD analysis project Ga0207684, IMG submission 184342) | Corn, switchgrass and miscanthus rhizosphere microbial communities from Kellogg Biological Station, Michigan, USA - KBS K5-50-1 metaG... | ecosystem: Host-associated > Plants > Roots >...
AACCGCCGGCCACGACTGTGATCCCGCGCAGCCATTTGACGTGAGCCATGCCGTACCAGCCTGGGACGATGAGCCGAAGCGGAAAACCATGCTGGGGAGGCAGCGGTTGCCCGTTGATCGCGTACGCGAGGAGGACTTCGTCGCGGCGGCACTCCGTGAGAGGGAGGCTTCGCTCGTACTGCTGCTCGATTTCGCCTTGAATGCCGCGATCCAGGCCCGTGAACACCACGTCGCCGGCTGTGTCGAGGGGCTCGGCTTCGTCGAGCAGAGGTCTCAGAGGGGTGCCGGTCCACTCCGCCGTGCCAACCGCTTCGGTCAGCCAGGGCTGGCTCATCGGCCGCGGCGAGAGCCGCGCCCGGCCGTTGCCGGCGCATTCGAGCGTGACCGCGAGCGTCTTCGAGGGCCTGGACTTGATCGCGTCCAGGTCGAGTCGCAGCGGTTGCTTCACCTGCCCATCGATCGCAAGGGACCAGCCGGAAGGCTCGACCGCCGGGATGTCGAAATGGATCAGCAAATAATGCAGGCCGACGGGCGTAATCGCGTAGCGAAGAGCCTCGATGGGCATCGAGTGGTTGCGAACCGCCAGCTGGAGCTCGCTGGGCGTGATGTCGGGTCCGTCGATCAGCGTCCCCGCGGCAGGCGAATCCGCGACCTTCCTCTGCATCGGCACCAAGAGTAAATCGATCCGCGTTTAGGATTCCAGCGTCGTGACCGGCATCACCGCGCGTCGCCTCCGAGCGCAGCGGCTCACCGGCAAGCCGTTCGCGTCCCCTGTAGAAGCGGTGCGCCGGCTGGGGGCTGTGCAGTCGCAGGACTATGCGGGCGCCAAGTGGGCCCTTGCGCTGCGAAGCCATCCACGCGGTGAAGCCGAGCTCGATCGTCTTTTCGATCAGGGGGCCATCCTGCGCACTCACGTCATGCGACCGACCTGGCACTTCGTCGCTCCGGAAGACATCCGTTGGCTCCTCGACCTGACCGCGTCGAGGATCCGGCGCGGCCTTGCTTCCCGCTACCGCGAGCTGGAGATCGATGACAAGGTCGTGGCGGACGCCGCCGCGGCCTTCGCCGCGGCACTGGCCGGCGGCAGGCACCTGACCAGACCGGAGCTCGGCCGGATACTGCAGGCCGCGGGCATATCGCCCGCGGGCCAGCGTCTCCCCCACCTCCTTCTCGGGGCCGAGCTGGACAAGCTGATCGTCAGCGGGCCGCTCCGCGGAAAGGAGCACACGTATGCGCTTTTCGAGGAGCGCGTGCCCAAGGCACCCGAGATGGATCGCTCCGAGGCGCTCGCCGAGCTCGCAGGTCGGTATTTCAACCGCCATGGTCCCGCCCAGCTCGCGGATCTCACGTGGTGGTCCGGGCTGACAGCAGCCGAAGTCGGAAAAGGAATCGAGCTCGCCGGCGCCGCACTTGAACACGCGACCATCGATGGCAAGGATTACTGGTACGGGGCGGCGGCCGGCAAGGGAAGCAGCGCCGGCGTCGTAGCCCACCTGCTGCCCAACTACGACGAGTACACGGTCGGTTATCGCGACCGATCGGCTTTGGTCCCAACCGACGGCCGATTCGATCTGTCGCTCCTCACCTTCGGCAGCATCCTTTCGAACGTCGTCACGATCGACGGCGTGGTGCGCGGGGCCTGGCGCCGGTCGTCCGCCCCCGGCGGCGGTCTCGTCGAACTGCGTCTATTCGGAAGACTCGCAGCCCGGGAGGCAGCTGCGGTCGCCGAAGCCGGCCGCCGTCTGGGTCGCTTTCTTGGGCGCCCAGTGAAGCTCGCTCTAACCCAGGGCTGATTTCAGCCACCCGGTGATCGCCGGCACGAGGCCGGGTGCGAGTCCCGGCGAGCGCTCATCGTCGGCGTTGAGGCCCGTCGAGTTGACGAGCAATCCATGTCCGGTGGGCAGCATCCGGACGGTGAAGTTGTGCTTGTTCAAGCCGGCCAGGATCTCGGCGCAGACATGCGTGGGCACGGTGCGATCGTTGCTGCCCAGCAGCCAGAGGGTCGGGACGTTCAGCGCTGCCAGCGCAGGCGCAGGATCATAACCGGAGTGGTCGGCGCGGACGGCGGCCTCCATCTCCGCCTGGGACGCGGTGGGCGCGTGGCTGCCACCACCGGAATAATCGCTCCAGAGGTTGGTCTGGCCGACCGTGGTTGCGGGCGCCGAAACAAGGATTGCGAACGCGGCGCCTCTATGCCGTGCGATCGCAAGCGGGACTGTCCAGCCGCCCTGGCTGCCGCCGTGGAACCCGACCTGATTCGGGTCGACGCCGGCCCACGTGCGCAAGAAGTCGAGCGCGGAGGCGGCATCGTCGGCGTAAACCTGCAGCGCCTCGTCCGTCGGGAACTCCCCCGGGTAGCGCCCGGTCGAGGAGCCGATCCCACGTTTGTCATACGTGAGGACGTCCAGACCAAGGCCGGCGTAGATCCCGACCCAGATGTCATAGAAGTAGCGTTCGCCGGGCTCCGCGCCGTGCACGACCACGATGCCGGGGTGCGGTCCGGCGCCGACAGGTTCGGTGATGCTGCCGGCCAACGTCGCGCCGTTCGCGGGAATCGTCACATCCGTCTGCCGGTAGGCGATTCGATGAGCGACGACCGCGGTACGAGAGGTGGCAAACGTAAGCGCCGTCCCATCGAAACGGAGGTTGGCGAAAGTAGGAAGGGGCACCTCGAATGCGGGCCCGATGCTGAAACCGTTCGGTGTCGCGCCCGAATAGATCGTGCGATAGGTCGCGTCACGAATGTCGAAGAACCAGCCGTGCCTGGCGATCACAAACGAATGCCCATCGCCGCCGGTGTAGGTTCCGAAGAAGGGCGCCAGCTCGCTGGGGCCGGCGGCGCGCGGCGGCGGGGTGGCCACCTGCGTATTCGCCGGCTGTGCACACGCCACCGCGATTGGAGCGACGAGCGCGATCCAGGCCGCCGCGACCGGTCGCATGGCGGCTGCAGATTACCACGGATCCGTGGTATTTAGCACGGATCCGTGCTAACCGCTAGAGTGCCTCCTGCGCATGTCGCATCGTGCAGACGTCTCCCTTCTGTTCGACCTTTTTGTCGTCAGCCAGCGAATGCGGAGGGTGCTGGCCGACGGCATGGCCGGCTCGGGCATGCGACCTGACGAATACGCCGTCTACGGCCTGCTCTTCATGTATGGGCCGATGACGGCTACCGAGATGGCGGAGCAGCTCGGCCTGCCTCTCTCCACAGTTCTCGACTACGTGAATGCCATCGACGCGGCGGGCCACCTGAACCGGGTTCGCCACCCCGATGATGGGCGAGCAGTGCAGCTCGCGCTCAATTCAAGGGGCATCGCCGCCCACAACCGTGCCAACAAGCATTGGGAGGTCGTCCGCAAAGAGATCGAAGGATCGCTTCAGATGCCGAAGAGTCAGGTACGGGCCGCGCTTGCCGCGCTGGATGACGCCGCGATCGCCGCCGCGCTCAGTGCAGGAAGAGTCCGAGCACGTAAGTGATGCCGCCGAGGCTCACGCCGGCTGCAGCTCGTAGAGCGTCGAGATGGCCGAAATGTCCAGGTTTCCGGCAGACATGGCCGCCCGCTCGTAAAGCTCGTCGGTCGCACGGGTCAGTGGCGTTTTCACACCGACCTTCTTGTAGAGCTCGACAGCCATCCGCACATCCTTCAGTGCATCGCGCAGCGCGAACATGACCGGTTCATATCGATGGTCGACGAAGCCCGCCTTGCGCGCATTGAGCCCAGGCGCAACGCGGCTGATCACCCAGAAAACGTCGTTGGCCTCCAGTCCCGCCGCCGTGCCCGCTGACTGCAGCTCCGCCGCAAGCGCGCTGACGCCCGCCAGCATGCTGTTCGCGACCAGCTTCAGCGCCGGGGCGCTGCCCAGGCCACCGACGACTGCATGCACCTCACCGAGCGCCTCGAGCACGGGCCGGGCGCGCTCGACCGCGGCCTGGGTGCCGCCCGCGAGCACGACCACGGTGCCTGCCTCGACGGCGGGCACGCTGCCGATTACAGGCGCCTCGATGAACTCCGCTCCCGAGCGCTCGATCACAGGCGCGACTTCTTTGCCCACGTCAGGACCGGCGGTGCTCATTTCCACGAAAACCTGGCGCTGAGCCACTGTCGCCGCACCGCCATCTCCGAGGTACGCCGCGCGCACCGCATCGGCGTCGGTGAGCATCGAGATCACGATTTCCGCGTCCCGTGCAGCTTCGGCCGGAGTGGCAACGACGCTGCCTACGCCCAGCGCCTCCGCCCGTTCGCGGGTCCGGTTCCACAACGTCAGCTCGTGGCCCTTTGCGTCGAGCCGCCGCGCCATCGCCCCACCCATCTTTCCAGTGCCAAGAATCGCCACGCGCATCACGAAACCTCCCTGACCGGGCCACCGGCTGGCCCCAGCACTATTCCGATACTGGCCGTACCGTTTCGATCGTGCTTCTGCTAACTTCAACGCCATGGCCGCGACCGCTATTCCCGCGAAATCTCCGGGGAGGCCCCGCAGTGAAGCATCGCGCCGCAGGATCTTGAAGGCGGCCGCCGCGCTTCTGACCACCCAGGGCCTTCGTCAAATGACCATCGAGGGGGTCGCGGACAAGGCGGGCGTGAGCAAAGCGACCATCTATCGCTGGTGGGAGTCGAAGGGCGAGCTGGCGCTGGACGCGTTGGTGGGCGAGCTCGTGGCCAGGCTTCGGACGGTTCCCGACACGGGCAACCTGCGCGAAGACCTGCAGGGCTACGTCCGCACCCTCGTTCGCGTTTACGCAGATGCAACTGTGGGCCCGACGCAAGCGGCGATCATCGGCGAGCTGCAGTCGGACCCGGCACTTCGAAAGGCTTACCGGGAGCGCGTCACCGAGCCGCTGCGCATGCTCAGCCGCGAGATGTTCGTGCGCGCGGCTGCTCGCGGAGAGATCGCGAAGGATACGGACATCGACCTGGTGCTCGACATGCTGGTCGGCGCCGTTTTCCTGCGTCTGCTGTTCATCCGGGGCCCGCTCAACGTTCGATTCGCGGACCAGATGGTCGATGTCGTGCTAGAAGGCCTGCTGCGGAAGCTCCCTTAGCCAAGCCTTCTGATCAGGCTCGGCGGGCGACCGGTCTCGCCAACAGCTCGCTGCCATCGGGCAGCTCCGGAGAAAGCGTCGGCGCGATCTCGTCGACGGTCGCGATGAGATTTGCCAGTGCAGGCGATGGGTTGTCGCGCGCGTACGCGAGCCCAAACTCGACGACCAGCGCCGGCGTCAGCGGCCTGTACTCCAGGCCTTCTGTACGCGCGATCCCCGCGCGATGCTCGGTCATGAATGCGATGGCGTTCCCAGATTGCGCGAGCGCCGCGCCGACCTGGTCCGGTGGTTCCTGGCGGATGATGTTCGGAGGCTCGCCCGTATATCTCGTCAGCCAGTCGAGGCTGACCGCATTCAAATTCGGGTTGATTCCCGGCGTTGCGGCGACCATGGACTCGCCGCGAAGGCTTTCGATCGGGACGCGCTCCATTTGCATGAAGCGATGCGTCGGCGGTATGACCACGACGACTTCGTGGCGGTCGAGCGGACGCATGACGACGCCGGTGCGCGGCGCCACGGCCGGGCCTATGAAAGCGAAATCAATTTCGCCTGAGACGAGCCGGTCCATGTTCGACTGCGAGTAACCGCTGGTCATGTCGAGCTTGACCGTCGGGTAGCGGCGGCGATACTCGGCCACGATGTCGGCCGGAAGGCCCCTGTCCCACAGGGTGAGATAAGAGATGCGCAAACGTCCTGCGATCCCGGCCAGGTGGTCTCGCAAGGCCTCGAGCGCGCGATCCTCGATCTGCACCAGGCTTCGTGCGTGCTCGATGAGGGCATCGCCTGCGAGAGTCAAATGAACCTCGCGAGCGTTGCGAGTGAAAAGCTGAACGCCCAGCTCGCGTTCCAGGACCTGAATCCGCTGTGTGATCGCCGGTTGGGTGAGCTTCAGGCTTGCGGCCGCCCGGCCGTAGTGGCCGGCGTCCGCGATCGCAACGAAGGCGCGTAGGTGGCGCAGCTCCACTGCGGCACCATGGTAGTGGGTTGCCGCCGATATCAGATCGAACCCGCCATGCAGGTTTATGAATCACGAATTCGAATCGGCAAATTAATTTCTTCGAGATTCACACACATGGAGTTGGCGAATGGATACTCTCCACAACGCCGGTGGCACAGTTGCGCGCGCGTGTGTTGATAGTCGATGACGAGCCGGCGAATCTCCTCCTGCTCGAAGAGTTCCTTGCCGATACCGCGACCGAGGTTTACAGCCTCACCGACCCCCGTGAAGTCGAGCAGGCGTTCGGCGACTTCCAGCCGGACATCGTCCTGCTCGACCTTCATATGCCAGAAGTCGATGGCCGCGAGATCCTGCGGCGGCTGAGGGGCCCCCGTGACAGCCTCGGCTTCCTTCCTGTGATAGTGCTGACCGGCGATACCAGTCGCGCCGCTCGCAACAGCGCTTTTCTGCTCGGCGCCAATGATTTCCTGACCAAGCCGCTGGACCGGACCGAGGTGGTCCTGCGCGTCCGCAACCTGCTGCGGACGCGCGAGCTATATGTCGAGCTGGAGGCGGCGAACGCGGCCCTGGAGCACGACCACCACTAGCGGCTTCGCCGTTACTGGACGGCACCCTTCGAGAGGCCGATCAGGTGGCCTTCGGGGTCTGTGAAATAGGCGAAGGTCAGGTTGAATGAGGGGATCTCGGTTGGCGGGACGACGGTCTTGCCGCCCAGCTTCTCGGCTTTGGCCAGGTAGGCGGCCGGATCGTCGACCTCGACATAGAACGTGACGAATCCGTCGCCTCCGTCCGGGCTGCGCCCGATGCCGCCGGCGATGCCGCCATTGGTGGCAGTCACCAGGCCGTAGTCCATACCCGCACCATGACCGAGTGGTGGCCCACTCAGCGTTTCACCTTCGGCCCGGGTCGGTCTCACGAGGTTTTGATGGAGCCCTATGTCAGTGGCCGCCTGTACGAGCGGTACGAAGACGGAGGGGAGTTCACCATCGGCGAGGTGCTCGCCTGGGAGCCGCCTCGACACGTGGTGTTCACCTGGCGCGGCCGTTGGGCTGCCCCGACCGAGGTCTCGGTGAAGTTCACGGCGGTGGAGCCATCGGTCACCAGGGTGCAGCTCGTTCACTCGGCTTGGGAGAGACTGGGAAGCATCGGGCTGGAGAGTCGAAACCAGTACTTGAACGGCTGGCCCGCGGTTCTTGCCGCACTGGTCGACTCGACAACGATCGAGTAATCGGCATCATTTAGGAATGACGACCCCGCAGGGCGGGATCTTCGCCCTCGGCACCGCTTCTCACGCCTACCTCGAGTTCGACGCCGTGAGCGCTGAGGCGGCCCCGAAGCTGGTGACCGCGATCGCCTCGCTGCGCGAGCCCCGGACCACGATGGGCGGCGTCAACCTCGTCGCCGGGTTCCGTCCAGAGCTCTGGCGGCGGGTGGTGCCGGACGACGCTCCCGCAAACGTCGAGGGGTTCAACCGCGACATCACGGGCGCCGGTGGGTATGTGATGCCGGCGACGCAGCACGACGCCGTGATGTGGATCTCAGGCAGTGCGTATGACGTCGTCTTCGACATGGCCCGCGAGGTTATCGCCGCCCTCAACGCGCTGGCGTCTGTCGCGGAAGAAACGTCGAGCTGGCCTTACCGGCACGACCGAGATCTCACGGGCTTCATCGATGGGACGGAGAACCCGACGCTGATCGACGCACCAGGGATCGCGCTGATCCCTGAGGGCAATCCCGGCGCCGGCGGCTCGATCCTTCTGCTGCAGAAGTGGATGCATGACGTAACCGAGTGGGAGTCGCTGCCGGTGGATCGACAGGAGGAGGTGATCGGGCGAAAGAAGGACGACAGCGCCGAGCTCGAGAACAAGCCGCCGGACTCACACGTCGCGCGCACCGACCAGGACACGTTCGGCAAGGTGTTCAGGCGCAACATGCCGTACGGGACCGTGACAGGGCACGGCACGATGTTCGTCGGCTTCAGCGCCGATCAGCAGCACCTGGCGAAGATGCTCGCGAGCATGGCCGGCTCGACCGACGGCGTGAGAGACGCGCTCACGATCTACACGCGAGCCCTCACCGGTGCGTACTACTTCATCCCATCGACGGACGAGCTGCGCAAGCTCAGCGGGTCGTAACCCGCCGGGTCAGCTGCTGCTCGCCGCGCCCGCCTTCAGCCCGGTCGCGGCGAGAATCTGCTCCTCCCCGAGAGAGTCCTCTTTCAGGAGGGCCTGCGCGAGCGCTTCCAGCTGGGGGCGATGCTCGGTGAGAAGCTGTATCGCTTCCGCAAAGCATTCGTCCGCGATGCGCTTGACCTCCGTGTCGACGTCGCGCGCCGTCGCCTCGCTGTAAGGCCGCGCCAGCCCGAGGCCGTCGCCGCCACCGTCTTCTCGAAACGCCAGGGGTCCGATCTTCGGGCTCATCCCCCAACGCACGACCATCTCGTGAGCAATCTGTGTGACCTGCTGTAGGTCGTTGGCGGCGCCCGTCGACACGTTGCCGTAGACCACCTGCTCGGCGGCCCTGCCACCAAGGGCGCCGACGATGCGACCCCTCACGTAGTCCTCGCCGTAGTTGAAACGGTCATCGACCGGCCGCGAGATCGTGACCCCAAGAGCGCCCCCGTGCGGAATGATCGTCACCTTGCGGACCGGGTCGGAGCCAGGGACCAGCAGGCCGATCAGCGCATGTCCCGACTCGTGGTAGGCGATGCGTTCGCGATCACCGGGCGACAGCATCAGATGGCGTTCCGTCCCGAGCAAGATCCGGTCGATGGCCTGGTAGAAGTCCTCCGAGGTCACCGTCGTCTCCCCCTTGCGAGCCGCACCCAACGCCGCTTCGTTGGCCAGGTTGGCGAGGTCGGCGCCAACCAGTCCCGGGGTGGCGCCCGCGATGGCGTCGAGGTCGACGTCCGGGGCAAGCGGTACCTTCTTGGTGTGGATCTTCAGGATCTCCGATCGGCCCCGGCGGTCGGGCGGCTGGAGAGTCACGCGGCGGTCGAACCGGCCCGGCCTCAGCAGCGCCGCATCGAGAACGTCAGCGCGGTTCGTGGCGGCGAGCACGATCACGCCGTTGCCGGGCTCGAACCCGTCCATCTCCGTGAGGATCTGGTTGAGCGTCTGCTCCTGCTCATCGTTGCCGCCGATCCGAAAACCAGAGCTGCGGCTGCGTCCGATCGCGTCGAGCTCGTCGATGAAGATGATCGCGGGCGCCGCCTGACGCGCCTTCGTGAAGAGGTCGCGCACGCGCGACGCGCCGACGCCAACGATCGCCTCGACGAACTCCGATGCGGACTGGCTGAAGAACGGGACCTTCGCCTCCCCGGCCACGGCTCGTGCCAGCAAGGTCTTGCCCGTGCCCGGCGGCCCGATGAGGAGGACTCCTTTGGGAACGGTGCCCCCCAGCCGCGTGTATTTCTGCGGCTCGCGCAGGAAGTCGACCAGCTCCTCGAGCTCTTGCTTGACCTCATCGATCCCGGCGACGTCGGCGAACGTGGTCCCCGGCCGCTCCGGGTCGTAAAGCCTGGCCCGGCTCTGGCCGAACGCACCCAGCAAGCCGCCCGCGCCGCCGGCGCTCGCGGCGCGTCGAAGCACATACAGCACGGCCACGACGATCAAGAGCGTCGGCCCGAAGCTCAGAAGCAGGGTCTCCCAGAGGGGCGGCGGCGGGTTCTCGGGCTTCGCGTTGATCGTCACCCCGTGCTGCTCGAGTAGGGGCTCGAGGCTGTCGTCGGCGAACGTAGGTCGCTGGGTCGTGAAGTGAGTGGCACTCACCGCGCTGGACGGTGACTCCTTGACCGGGGTCTTGGTAACGCCGGTGATCGAATCGCCGGTGGTGGTGACGCTGACGACGTTCCCCTCGGCCACCTGCTGCTTGAAAACGTCGTAGGGCAGTGTCACGGTGACGGGCTGGGCGGGCGCCAGCAGGACGTTGGTGATGAAGATGTTGGCGACCAGAAGGATGCCCAGGGTGATCCAGAAGCGCGCCGAGCGAAACGGGCTCTGCGGGACTGGCCTGACCGGCGGCTTCTGGGCAGGCGGACTGGTAGGTGGCGGGCTGGACATCGATGCTGATGGTAAACGTCCCTGGGTTACGCGCAAGGACGCGGAGATCGCCGCGTTGGAAGGTTTGGCGTGACACCGCCAGGCGTGCGTCTGGGCCGGTCTTGGCGAAAACCCGCTTCCGTGGGCCTGGTCATCGCCAGCGCCGCCGTCATCGTTCTATTCAGCCAGATGACCGCCCAGGCCCAGACCCCGGGGACGTCGAAGACCAACGAGCTTGGTGCCGGCCAGGACATCCCGGCGGCCGGTCACATCAAGGCCACCCTCCTGGCGCCCCATGGAAAGCATTCGCCCCCGCCGAAAGAAGCGAGACCCCTACGCAGCATGAACCCGGCCGCCCTTCGGGAGGCCAAGCGCAAGGCTGACGCCGAGGCCGCCCAAACTTCGTCCGGCACGGCGCCGAGAACTTCAACCAGCGCACCGGCGGCATCGCTGTTCAACGGTTTGAACCAGCCGGGACTGTCCGCGTCGGACGAAGGTTCGGGGGCGACCCCGCCGGACTCCACCGGGGCGATCGGGCCTACGCGATACGTCGAGATGGTCAACCAGCTGGTGGGTGTCTACGACCGAAACAACCTGGCGCTCATCAGCAGCCAGGACCTGGCGACGTTCGTCGGCGCCCCGGCGGGCATCGCCACCACCGACCCCCAGATCCAGTGGGACCCGCAGGCCAACCGGTGGCTGTACGCGGAGATCGGCTTCGCCACCGGCAACAACATGCTGGTGTTCGGATGGTCGAAGACCGCCGATCCGAGCGACCTGGCCAATGGCTGGTGCCACTACGGCGTGGGCACCGGCAGCAGCCTCCAGGACTATCCGAAGCTGGGCCACGACGCGCATTTCCTGGTCGTGGGCACCAACGTCTATGACGACCGTTCGGCGTCATTTCCCTTCGTGACCGCAAACGTCTGGGCGATCCCCAAACCGGCGGCCAACGACTCCACCTGTAGCTCTCCGGTCACCGCCACGTTCTTCGCGAACGCCACGCACCTCCTGAAGAACGCTGACGGCACCCTGGCCTTCACGCCGATCCCCGCCAACGCAGCGGACAGCGTCACCAACGACCCGATCTTCGGAGCACACGACGCGACGCTTGCTCCGCAGACGAAGGTGATGCAGTGGCACATGGAGTCGCGCCCCAATCCTGTTCTGGTGGCGGATGGAGACATCACCGTCGGCGCATTCGCGATTCCACCCAGCGTGCCCCAGCCCGGAACCAGCTACCTGATCGACAGCCTCGACGGCCGCCTGACCCAGGCTGTGGCGCACTTCGACCCCTCTGCGGGAGCCGAAGCCGTATGGACACAGCAGACGATCGCGGGGTCGGGCCGGTCGGTGGTCCGGTGGTATGAGTTCCTGCCCTCCTCCATGGCCATCTACCAGCAGGGGGTGCTTCAAAGCGCCGCCGACTTCTACTTCAACGCCGCCATCTCGCCGACCTCGGCCGGCAACGAGGCGGCCGTCTTTTACAACCGTGCGAGCTCGACGCTCCTGTCGATGATCGGCAGCCAGACCCGTACGAGCGCGACGCCGCTCGGCCAGATGGATCCCGGCGAGCTGTCGCTCGGTTCGAGCATGGCCGCGAACCAGGAGAACGCGTTCTCCACCAACTGCACGCAGAATCCGTGCCGCTGGGGCGACTACTCGGGCGCGAGCCCTGACCCTGCCGGCACGCACGTGGTCTGGGGCACCAACCAGCTCGACGGCCCCGCCTTCTTTGGGTTCGCGCAGTGGTTCACGCAGAACTTCGCAGTCAGCACCGTGCCCCCGGTGCCGGACTTCAGCCTGGCCGTCTCGCCCTCGAGCCAGACCGTCTTCGTCGGGGCCGGCGCCAGCTACACGGTGAACATCGCGGCGGTCAACGGATTCACCAGCGCCGTGAGCTTGAGCGTGAGCGGGTTGCCATCCGGAGCCGCCGGCGTCTTCAGCCCCAACCCCGCGTCCGGTGCAACGTCCACGCTGAGCATCACGACGGGCAGCAGCACGCCGACCGGAACCTATCCGCTGACGATCACAGGATCGGGCGGCGGCCTGACGCGCACGGCCTCGGCGACGCTCGTGGTCACGGTCCCGCCGCCGGACTTCTCCCTGAGCGCCTCGCCGAGCAGCCAGACCGTGAACCAGGGCGGGGGCACCAGCTACGCGATCACAGTCACGCCGATCGCCGGCTTCAACGGCGCGGTCAACCTGAGCGCGACCGGGCTTCCCTCCGGTGGGACGGCGGTCTTCAGTCCCAACCCGGCGACGGCGTCATCGACCTTGAGCGTCACCACGGCCGCGGGGACGAAGCCCGGCTACTACACGCTCACGGTCACCGGGACCAGCGGCAGCCTCACCAGGACCACCAGCGTCACGCTGGCGGTGAATGGTCCAGCGCCATGTGCGTCGGCGAGCATCGCGCCCGCCACCGCGACGCAGGCGGTCGGGTCGAGCGTCAGCTTTGTCGCCAGCTCGGCGATCTGCTCCAGCCCGCAATACGAATACTGGGTCCAGTACCTCGACGGCAGCTGGAACATGCTGCGGGCGTTCAGCACCGATCCGACTTGGGCCTGGAACACGGCCGGTCTGGCGCCGGGGACTTACACGGTGCATGTCTGGGCGAACCAGGTCGGTGATTCGACGGCGGCGTTCGAGGCGGTGGGCTCGAGCACGGTGACGCTGAACGGCGGCTGCACCTCGGCTGCCATCAGCCCGTCTTCCACGACCGCTGTCACCGGCAGTACGGTGAACTTCACCGCCACCTCGGGCGGCTGTTCCAACCCCCAGTACGAGTACTGGGTGCAGTACCTCGACGGCAGCTGGAACATGCTGCGAGCCTTCAGCACCGATCCGACCTGGCCATGGAACACATCGGGCCTGGCGCCCGGCACCTACACCGTTCATGTCTGGGCGAACCAGGTCGGCGCCTCCACCGCGCTCGGCGAGGCGATCGGCTCGAGCACGGTCGCGCTGACGGGCGGCTGCACGTCGGCTGCGTTGACGGCGAGCCCGAATACGCCGCAGCCGGTCGGTACCGCGTTCAAATTCACGGCCAGCTCCGGCGGCTGCTCCAACCCTCAGTACGAGTACTGGGTGCAATACCTCGACGGGAGCTGGAACATGCTGCGGGCCTTCAGCACGGACCTGACGTGGACGTGGAGCACGTCGGGCCTCGCTCCCGGGACGTACAACGTCCACGTGTGGGCCAACCAGGTCGGCGACTCAACCACGACCTTTGAGGCTTTTGGCGCGACCACCGCGACCCTGACCGGCGCTTGCACGTCGGCTTCCATCGCCACGAGCCCAAACACAACGCAGGTGGTCGGTTCCACCTTCACGTTCACGGCTAGCTCGACCGGCTGCTCCAACCCGCAGTACGAGTACTGGGTGCAGTACCTCGATGGGAGCTGGAACATGCTGCGGGCCTTCAGCACGACTCCAACCTGGAGCTGGAGCACCGCCGGGATGAAGCCAGGCGCATATTCGATCCACGTGTGGGCGAACCAGGTGGGCGACTCGACCGCGACTTTTGAAGCTTTCGGCGCGACGACCGTCACACTGAGCGGAGGTTGCACGGGCGCTTCCGTCGCGCCATCCACGGGCTCCGTGCCGGGCGGTACGACGGTCACCTTCACGGCCTCCTCAACCGGCTGTCCAAACCCGATCTATGAGTTCTGGCTGCAGGACACCACCGGCACCTGGACCATGGTCCAGGGCTTCAGCACCTCGAACACGTGGCAGTGGAACACCACCGGGCTGGCGAAGGGCACATACAACGTCCACGTGTGGGCAAACCAGCAGGGCGCGGACACGTCGACCTGGGAGGCCTACGGCGCTTCGACGATCACCCTGACCTGACGGCCGCGATTTCGCGCGACCCGACCCCGACCAGCAGCAGCCAGGCGCCGGTCACCATGAAGATGAACGACGACATCATCCCCAGGCCCACCGCGTAAAGCCCCCACGCGCCGCCGAAAAAGAAAACGACCGCGCCCCCCTGCTCCACGACCAGGCACGCAAAGCTGCCGAGGGTACGCAGCAGCACCCCTCGGTCCGCGCTGGCCGCCGCCGACCGGATGCTCGAATACAGGATCAGCTCGACGACCACGAGCACGCCTATCAGCTCGACGGCGACCGCCTGGTTGTTCTGGCCGCCCATGAGCACCAGAGCGCATCGAATGAAGACCGCGGTCAAGCCGGTGAGGATCGTGCGGGCGCGATGGCGGTGGACTGGATCTTTGGTGATGTCTTCGAGGTGCAGCGTCATGGCCACGAACACCAGGCCAGTCAGCGCGGCCGCGCCGCCACCGACCGTTATGAAGTAGTCATGCCAGGAGCCGGGCACCTAAGTAACCCTCGCCTCTGCCCACACGGCGCGAACCGTACTCCCTGGAGCATGGCGGCGGACATTGACTGTCCGCCGCCCTCGTTCTTCTGTGCCTAGTCGTCGCTGTCCGACTTCACGGCGCCGCGGATCTCCCCGCCTATGAAGTTGGTCGTGTGGACGTTCACGTACGCGTCCCCGGCGGCGATGATCGCCAGGGCTCCGGCGAAGTCGCCGGCGGACAGGTTCTGCCCCGAGACGGCCTGGATGTCAGCGGCTGTGACTCCGCTGCGCGAGACCGTGCCGCCGTTGGGGGGACATGGCGGCGTCCCTGGAGGGCCGGCAGTGGGCGTCCCGGGCGTCCCGCACAGCCACAGGAAGATGCCGCCGTTGACGGCCGGCTGGCCGAAGTGGATGTGGGCCATGAAAGCCGGGCTCGACAGCTTCGAGTAGGTGAGCGTGTACGAAAGGGTCGACCCGGTCACCGTCGCCTCGAAATGACCCGTGCTCGGGCTGAGCTTCGGCGTGACCTCCTGGAAGCCGGTCAGCTTTGCATGCATCGACAGCGTCGCCTCATCGGCGCTCGTGGCCGCGACCGTCAATCCAAGGACCGCGACCACGGCGGCAGCTCGCAAGATCCATCTCAGTCTCATCTGAGCACCCCCACGTCATGTTTGAACCGGCGCTCGCTCTACCGTCTCGCCGATCCGGCCCGCTGTCAAGAAACGAATTGCGCGGCGTGCTATACGTGACGCCATGAATCGATTTTTCGACGAGCTGGGTCAGAGTTGGGTGGCGGCGGCGGAGCGGCGCTCGGGCAAGATCGACGCGCCGACACTGGACGCCAAGGTGGCGCTGGAGCTCCTGGATCTCGCGCGTGTCGCGGCCCGCACCCAGGAGAGGCGTTTCGCGCCGCTGTCCTGCTACATGGCGGGAATTGCGACCGAACGTCTTCGCGTGGCCAAAGGTGGCATCGACGATGCCGCCGTCGCGGCTTTCATCCTCGAGGTCAGGCAGGAGCTGGAGAAGGAGTACCCCGCCCCGGTTTAGCTGACTCTGATTACGGGCAGCTGGCGGAAGCTCTGCACCGAGACCCGGGCCGCCACCGCTGAGGCCACATCGCGGAAAGCTTTGGCCCCCGCGGTCTCCGGACGGGACACGACCACCGGCGCGCCGGCGTCGGCCTCTTCGCGAATCACCTTCTCCAGCGGAATGCCGCCGAGGTAAGGGACGCCCAGCCGCCGCGCGGCGCGCTCGGCCCCGCCGTGGTCGAAGATGTAGTGCTCCTCGCTGCAGCGCCCGCACACGAACCAGCTCATGTTCTCGACCAGGCCGAGCGGGGTCACGTTGAGACCGCGAAACATCTGCAAAGCCTTGACCGCGATGCCGAGCGCGGCCGCCTGCGGCGTGCAGACGATCGCGACGCCCGCCAGGTGCACGGCCTGGGCGAGGGTAAGCGAAGCGTCGCCGGTGCCGGGTGGAAGGTCGATGATGAGGTAGTCGAGCTCGCCCCAGTGAACGTCGCCGAGCATCTGCTCGATCGCGCGTGAAACCATCGGCCCGCGCCAGACCATCGCCTTGTCGGCGCCGGCCAGGAACCCGATCGACATCAGCCGGACGCCGAAGGCCTCGAGCGGCACCAGCTTGGCGTCCACCACCTTCGGCTGGTCCTGGACGCCCATCATCCCCGGTATCGAAGGGCCGTAGATGTCCGCGTCGAGCAGGCCCACCTTCGCCCCGCTGACGCCGAGAGCGCAAGCCACATTGATCGCCACCGTGGATTTTCCGACGCCCCCCTTTCCCGACGCGATGGCGATCACCTGCTTGACACCAGGAAGGACCTGGTTCGGCTGCCGCCCGCTGAAGGCCGAGCGCACGTTGGAAGTCATCTTCAAGTCGACCGCCGTCACGCCCGGAAGGTCGCCGACCAGCTTGCTGGCCATCGTCTGAAAGCGATCGCGCACCGGGCAGGCCGGCGTCGTCAACTCGAACGTGAAGCTAACGCGGCCGTCGCCGGCGATGACCAGGTCCTTGATCATCCCAAGGCTGACGACGTCCCGTCCGAGGTCGGGGTCCTGGATCGCTGAGAGGACGCTTAGTACTTGTTCCGAGCTTGGAGGTGACTGCCTACCGTTACTGGGCACTGAAGATCACCGCCGCACGCAGCGCCAGCACGCCGAGCAGAACCAGCAGCGACACCACCAGCGTGTCCGTACCCGCGCGCGCGATGACGGCCGAGCCGCCGGCGGGAAGTCCGCGGATCCGCATGTGTCCCCTCGCGGCCACCAGCGACGCACCGATCCCCACCAGCGCCAGCACCCAGAGCGGCAGGAATGCCACGGTCGGCCCGGCCGTTCCCGCGGCGATGATAGTGATGAAGAACAAAACCAGCAGGAGCACCTCGAGGATCGAGAAATATCCGTCGGCCTCATGGAGGCGGCCGAGGCTGAACGCTGCGCCGGGGCGGTACCTGGTGAGCAGCGCGATCAGCGCGGCCGAGCCGCTCAGACCTGAGGCGAGGAACAGGCCACCGAGCATCCAGGTGTCGCTCCAGATCGGCTGGTTGCTGACGCTGAGCAGCACGCCCGTGTAGGAGGCGATGAACAGCGCGAGCACGCCACCGATGACGTTGAAGGCGAGGCCCAGGATGCCACCGATCGGCTTGCCGGGATCACCAACTGTTCCGCGGTCTCTCCGGTCGAGCACGAACGACTCCAACGCGGACACGGCCGCGAAAAAGCCGAATACCAGCAGCGCCCAGACGCCGACCGACATCGGCGACCAGTACTTGAAGTTGAGGCCCGTGTCTCCGGGTGTGACGTCGACGAGCATGTGCCAGAACTTCCACCAGCTCGCGCCGAGGTCGGTGGTCAAGAGCACGGGGCAGACCAGCAGAGTCACGAAGCTCGCGTAGAAGCCGACGCGCGCGGCGGCCTCGTCGCGCGCATCGCCGACCAAACGGAGCAGCGTCGCGACCGCATAGGAACCGCCCGTGAGGCCGGCGAAAAAGAAGTAGCCGAGGATGTACCACGTCCACTGCGGGGCTCGCACGAAGTGCTCGGCGGCGAGATAGATCACGACGTTCCCCGCCGCCTGAAGGCGACAACGCCCGCGATCACGCCGAGCACCGCCGTCACGATCGCCCCGATGTACCCGCCCAGGTCGTTGCGGCTCGGCAGCTGCGCGTTGTCGGCATTCGGCAGTCCATATGTCTCCGGCTTGTCCATGAGGAGGAAGAAGGCGTTCAGCCCCCCGTAGACCTTGTCATCGCGCCCGTAGAGCTGAGCCTGCGTCACGCCCTGCGAGTGCAGCGCGGCCAGCCGGACGTCCGCCGCCTGCTGAAGCTCGGCCAGGGGACCGAACTGGATCGATTGCGTCGGGCAGGCTTTGGCGCACGCAGGCTGCAGGCCCCCCTGGAGCCGGTCGTAGCAGAGCGTGCACTTGTGGGCGGTGCCGGTCGCCGGATTCAGCGCGATCACGCTGTATGGGCAGGCGGCGATGCAGTTTCGGCAGCCGTTGCAGACGTCCTGTTGTATGAAGACGGTGTCGAACTCGGTCCGGATGATCGCCCCGGTCGGACACACCTCCATGCAGCTCGCGTGCTTGCAGTGCTTGCAGACGTCGGACATCATCAGCCAGGCCTTCCCGTTGCCCGCGTCGACCGTCTGGACCGGCACGTCGTCGATGAACTTCACGTGGCGCCAGTTCTGGTCGTCGAGCTGGCCGGTGTTGTCGTAGCTGTCGGCGAGGAATTTCGGAGAGTTGCCCTCAAGCTGGTTCCACTCCTTGCAGGCCACCTCGCACGCCTTGCAGCCGATGCAGATGCTCGTGTCGGTGAAGAAGCCGTAAGACTCGCCGGGCTTGATTGCTGTAGCCATCGGTTAAAAGCCCATCAGGTTGGGAGTGATTTTCGAAAACCCTCGTTCCCTGGCATACAGGTCCAGCGGCAGGGCGTCCAGCTCATCGACGACGGGGACCGCGGCCGGATCGGCGGCAAGGTCGACGTTGAGCAAATAGCGGCGGCATGTCTCGCAGGCTTCGATCCGAACGTGAGGGAATATCGCCTTGGGCGCGGAGCCGTTCGAGCCGTTAGGGCCAACCGGCAGTCCGCGCACGACGCTGCCGCGCTCGCCCGATGTGGTGCCCTCCTCGGAGAAGATCGGAAGTCGGGACGTCGAACTCTCACCGCAGCCCGCACATGTCATTCGCGGGTAGCCCCAGCTTGCATGACAGCGAGCGCACGAAAGAAAGCGGCCGCCGGCGGCCAGATCCTCGCCGGCCACTGCGAAGTAGCTGAGCTGCGGGGCGCCTCCGCAAAACGGACAGTGCTGCTGGTCGCGGGCGCCGATGCACGATGTCGCGACCTCGGGCCCCAGGGCTTCCAGCACCGGGCCGAGTGCCGCTCGCGCGAGGAAGCGATCGACCATGGGCTGGTCTTCGCCACCGATCCAGGCGGCCACGATCTCGCGAGGATCCGCTGAATCCAGGCGTGTCGCCACTCCTTCACGCAGCTTTGCCGGCCCGCAAGCGACGCTCACATCCACCACGGCTGGAACTACCATCTCGGCCACATAGGCGACCAGATGCTGAGTGGGCGGCCGGATTGAGATCGCGTCATCGAAGGCACGCTCCTGCACGCTGAGGAGCGCGCCATAAAAATCCAGTAGCTCCGCGGCGAAGGCATGCCGTCCGCTCAGCTCGAGGGTCCGCCGGCGGCGCTCCGCCCAAGGTGCGGCAGTCGCGACCTGCGCCATCACAACTTCTCCAGGTTGACCAGGAAGGCTTTGAACTCGGGCGTGCGCGCGTTCGCATCACCGACAAAGGGCGTCAGCGCGTTGGCCAGCCAGTACCGGCCGTGGTTCGGGTCCGCATCGGCGGAGATGCCGACGTAGCCCCAGTGGATCGGGATTCCGATCTGGTACACCTTCTGCCCCGCCACGGTCATCGGCCCCAGACGCTTGGTGACGACCGCGAGCACCTCAACCTTGCCGCGTTTGGACGAGACCCGAACCTTGTCGCCGGTCTTGATGCCCTTGGTCTGACCCAGCTCCCACGGGATCTCGACGAATGGCTCCGGCTGCAGCTGTACCAGATGCGGAACATGCTGCGTGACGTAATGCTCGTGCTCGGTCAGGCGGTAGCTGGTGGCGATATAGGGGAAGTCGGCCGCGTTGCCGAACCGGCTAGGGCGTCCCGCGGCCTGGTCATAGAGGAAGGCGACGGGCGACGCCGACACCGCCGCGTGGAGGGGGTTTGCGACCGGTGACTCGATCGGCTCGTAGTGCTCGGGGAACGGACCGTCGACCATGCCGTTGCTGAAGAGCCGGCCGACGCCTTCGCCGTTCATGATGAAAGGCAGCCACGCTTTCGGATCGTGGGGGTCCATCGTCGCCGGGTAGTCGGGCACATCGCCGACCCATTTGGTCCCGTTCCAGGTGATGCCCGGCCTTTTGGGATCCCAGGGCTTGCCGTCGAGATCGGCCGAGGCGCGGTTGTACATCACGCGGCGGTTGAGCGGCCAGCTCCACGCCCAGTTGGGGTAGAAGCCCATCCCGGTGGGATCGTTCGTCGCCGGGTCCTGGATGCCCCCGCGGCGCTTCATCAAGTTCCCGGTGTCGAGGTAGCTGCCGGTATAGATCCAGTCACCGGTCGTGGTGGTGCCATCGTCCTTCAGGTTCGCGAAGCTGGTCATCTGCTTGCCGGCCGAAAGATCCTTGCCGTTGATCTCCTTGGCGATTTCATCGAGCTCCGGCTTGAGCGGATCCTTGTAGTCGAAGGTGAGATGCATGATGGGGTCGGGGAACTTGCCGCCCTGCTGCTTGTACAGGGCCTTCACGCGGCTGAAGATGTCAGCCAGGATCCAGTGGTCGTGCCGAGCCTGGCCCTGCGGCGGAACCACCTGGTCCTTCCACTGCGACCAACGCCCGCTGTTGACGAAAGAGCCGTCCTTCTCGATCCAGTGGGTGGCCGGCAGCATGAAGACCTCGGTCTTGACCTGGCTGGGGTCGGTGCCGGGAGCGTGCCAGAACTCGGAGCTGGTGGTAGGCAGTGCGTCCATCACGACCAGCCATTTGAGGTTGGAAAGCGCCTGCTGAACCTGATTCGAGTCCGGGCCGATGCTGGCGGCCGTCATGCCGGACAGCATCAGTCCCTCCATCTTGCCCTTGAGCGCCTGGTCGTAGATCGACATCCACGACGAGTTCTGGCCGGGCTTCGGCACATAGTCGAAGGCGAACTCGTTGTCCTTGGTCGCGGCGTCGCCGTACCAGCCCTTCAGCGTGCTGACCATGAATTTGCGGTAGTTGGTCCCGAAAAAGTTCCAGGAGTTCGGGTCTGACTTCTTGGGTGCGCTCTGGGCAACGTAGTCGTCGAGGTTCTTCTGGCCGGGCGCCGGGATCCTCAAGTATCCGGGGAGGATCTCCCACGAGATGGCGTGGTCGGTGTTGCCCTGGATATTGGCGTGGCCGCGCTCGGCGTTCATGCCACCACCGGGCCGTCCCATGTTGCCGAGCAGCAGCTGCAGCACCGCTCCCGAGCGGATCAGCTGTCCGCCGGTCGTGTGGTGCGTCAGGCCCACGGCGTAGACGATGGTCATGACCTTGTCGGGCTTGCCCATCTGGCCGACGAGGTCCGCCACCTTGTTGAACTCGTCGACCGGAATCCCGGTGATGCTCGATACGACGTCTGGGGTGTAGCGCGAGTAGTGGGCCTTCATGAGCTGGAAGACCGACCGCTCGTGCTGCAGCGTCATGTCGCGATTCGCGAACCCGCTCGGGCCGGTCTCATAGCTCCAGCTGCTGATGTCGTAAGTGCGCTTCGCGCCGTTGTATCCCGAGAAGAGGCCGTCCGTGAAACCGAACCCCTGCTTGACGATGAAGGAAGCGTTTGTGTAGTTGCGCACGTACTCGTCGTGGAAGAGGTTGTTCTGCAGGACGTGGTTGATGAGGCCCCCGAAGTACGCCACGTCGCTGCCAGTACGGATGCGCAGGTACATGTCGGCGACGGCTGAGGTTCGTGTGAAGCGAGGATCCGCGTGGATGATCTTCGCCCCACGGTCGAGCTTCGCCCGCATGAACCACTGAAAGCCGACCGGGTGGGCTTCGGCGGGATTCGCGCCGTTGATCAGGATGAGGTCAGTGTTCTTGATGTCGCGCCAGTGGTTTGTCATCGCTCCCCTCCCGAATGTGGCGGCCAAACTGACCACCGTGGGGCCGTGTCAAACCCTGGCCTGCTGCT
>Ga0207684_10001916_pt1 | contig 21577 bp, 17 predicted proteins | sample KBSK5501metaG_FD_184342 | JGI IMG/M metagenome (GOLD analysis project Ga0207684, IMG submission 184342) | Corn, switchgrass and miscanthus rhizosphere microbial communities from Kellogg Biological Station, Michigan, USA - KBS K5-50-1 metaG... | ecosystem: Host-associated > Plants > Roots >...
CGAAGTTGGATGAAATCCACCCCGCAGCGGGCGGCTTCGGCGATTTTCTCTAGCAGACGACGGTGGCGGGCAGACTCATCGCCCGAAAACTGGCTACGGTCGGTGATATAGCAGAGCAGCAAGGAATAGTCTACGGATTCGTCTTGGCAATTTCGGGGACGACTTCTCCGACTCGCTTAGGTTGCGGTGACCCGAGGTGGTACTTGGTGAGGCCGTCTCGCAAATATTCGAATCCTTCTTCGGGAGAGTCCACGATCCTGAAAAGATCCATATCCTGCGGCGAAATCGTGCCGGCGTCGACCATGGCCTGAAAGTTGATCAAGCGATTCCAGTATTCCTTCCCGTAAATAACGACAAGAATCTTCTTGGCCAGTTTTTCGGTTTGCGCCAGTGTAAGAATCTCGAATAGCTCATCCAGAGTGCCGAAGCCGCCGGGGAAAATCACCAGCGCCTTAGCAAGATATGCAAACCAGAACTTACGCATAAAAAAATAGTGGAATTCGAAGTTAAGCGAAGGCGTGATGTAAGAATTCGGATTCTGCTCAAAAGGCAAATGGATGTTCAGTCCAATCGTCTTACCTCCCGCCTCTTGCGCCCCCAGATTGGCCGCTTCCATGATCCCGGGCCCACCGCCCGTAGTCACAACAAATCGGTGTCTCTTCGCTGGAATCTGGCTAGACCACTCGGTCAGCAGGTACGCCATGCGGCGGGCATCTTCGTAATAGCGCGACGTCTCCACGGTAGCCATGGCCCGCTTTACGGTCTCTGGATCGGCGACAGAGCCGCTTCTCTTCAGATCAGCTAAAGCCTTCTGTGCCTCGGAGCGACTCTGAAAGCGTGCCGACCCGAAAAACACGACTGTGTCCTGAATTTGTTCCCGGCGAAAGCGGGCTACCGGCTCACTATATTCAGCAAGAATGCGAAGAATTCGCCCGTCGGGGCTGTTGAGAAAAGGTTCGTTTTGATAGGCCAGAGGCGCAGGTGCGAGTTTACTTTCATCCATGATGGCTTGGTCTTTCCATGAAGTGTCGAGGACACATTGACGATTTACACTAACGATTTAAATTAACCCAGGCGGAATGATCGTTTTTCCTCGCGGTAGTGCACTGCTTCCCAAAAGCCGATCCAGATATCGAGCATTCCCAAACCGCTAACCACGCCCCGCACAAAACCACTGGCGATGAATTGACGAAGCCCGGGATAGGACAACAACAGGTGGTTATGTGTCCATTCCGGCCTCCACGGCAGGATGACCAGAAACACTCCCGCGCTGGCACACACAAAAACAAACATTAATACGGTAAGCCGGTGCAGCCAAAGTTCAATGCCAGTCCGAGGTTTTCCATCATCGGGCGATTCGCGTTCCAGCGCAGTCACGGAACCGGCGCTCTCCGAACCGGGCAGCTTCGCTCGCAGTGAACTGGGAGGCAAGGGTGTATTGGGATTCGAGGTCACGCGCCGCTCCATCTCGGCGCCGGCGGAACGAAGTCTTTGCCGCAGACTCCCGATGTCGAATAAAAACCCATTGCAGCATTTTACGACTTCAAGGCCTTAATGCGCTCAGAGACGTCGCGATAGTCGATGTTGCTGCCGTACACCTCCATGTAATGATTCAGCGCCGCGGGTTTATCGGCCGCAGTTTCGTAAGCGGAGGCTAATTCGTAGTGCAGTGCGATGCGGGTGTCCTGGTCAAGGTCGGAGAGCTTAAGCGCACGCTCATACCAACGGATGGCCGCTTCGGGAACACCTTTGTCGAGGAAACACTGGGCCAGCCAAGTGTAGGTCTGCATGATTAACGGAAAAGGATGGCCACGCTCGGTCGATTGACAGACCTTCTGCAATTCACCAATGGCTTCATCGAGCAAACCCATTTCGCGGAAGGCAACGCCAAGGTTGTAATGCGTTTCCGGATCCTCGTCGGCGGAAGCCACATCTTCTTCGAGTTCGTGCTTCAACTCGCCGAACATGCCAGCCAGGTCCACTCCTGAACCGAAGTCGAATTTCGGAGCGGCTTTCGGCGCTCCCGGAACCAAGGGCTGAGTCGGTGGCTGTTGGGAGAGAACTGGAGACGCGGTTAGAGGTTCAGATGCCAGGGCCGATGCGGATGCCGCTGCGGCCATCGCCGGTGGAGAGGACGGTTTTTGCGGCGGCGCAACTCGAGGGGCGACATTAGTTGCCACCGCTTTCGGCGCGGGTGTCGGTTCAGCTTGGGCCGCGGGTATTGGCGCTTCGGACAGAAATTCATCTCCGAGCGACTCTTCTAGTTCGGATACAAACTCTCCCAGGATTCCAGCCGAGGCTGGTTCGACCTCTTCAACTGCATCCTCCACAATCTCCGGCTCCGGTGGCGGAGCAACTTTGGGTGGTTTTGGAATGGAAGTTTCGTGCGCAGGCCTCAAGTCAGAAAATCCCTTGATTGCGCCGGGTTTGGCGCGAGCCGGCGTAGCCACTTGCGCCGGCGGCTCAGGCGCAACTTCCGCTTCTTCTGCAACCGATATCTCGTCCTGAGCCAGTGCCGCATTGATGATGGCAGCTTCAACTTCAGCGCGTACCGTCGCCAGCGTGGCGGGATCCGGCTTCAATTGCTTGAGCTTGACCATCGCCTCGCGCGCTTCTTCGGGCATCGAATGCCCCAGGTAGAAACGAATCTCTTCAATAGCCTTCTCAATCGCTGATTCTTGTGCACGTGTTTCGTCCTCTTGAGCAGGAATCGCTTGCGCTGGGACAGGAGCAGCTTCGGCAGCCACAGTTGCTACAGGCTCGGGAGTAGAGGCGGGATCTTCTGCAAGCCCACCTTCCCATTCCTCGGAAAGATCAATTTCCGCTTCGGCGACCTCGGCAGGCTGAACCTCGAACTCAGCTGGTTCAGTCGTGGATTGCTCTTTCGAAGGCGCTGCCGGGGCATGCCAGAACAGGCCCGAAGATTGCGCCGACGTTGCCGGCGCCGCTTTGGCAGCGGGAGGGGCAGGAACAGGCGCTGCTGCGACTGGTGCAGCCGGAGTTTCTTGCCCTTGCTCCACATGCATTTCTACCAAGATTGGTTCGGGTACCGACTCCTTTGGTGCCGCGATCCCGATCGAGCCGCGTTCTTCATACTTACCGGCCAACTCTCCATAGCGTGTAGCTTCGTCCACGTGTCCGGCGTCGTGGTAGATACTTTCCAGGGTACGGCAGCAAACCGCGGCTTCTGCGAAGCGGCTTGCCCGCGTATGCAACGCAGCGAGACGCTGGTTCAAACGTAGATCCCTGGGCGCCTTAGGCAGTGCGGAAAGCAACGGGCCTAGGGCTTTCGCCGGCATGTTGTAAGAGACAAAAAGTTCGGCATCGGTGAGAGCGGAACGAAGGGCGAGGGCAACCTCGTCCGGATAGCGCTGGTCGATGAAGGGAGCAGTGGCCTCCAGTTCATCTACCAGAACTGCGCCTTCCTCTGGAGTAATGAGCCGTGAGGTGGGCGCTGCACCACTAGCGCGCGCCGCAATCTGCTGGTAGTTGTTCGCGTGCAACTGGTTTTGCGGCTCCAGTTGCGTGAGTTTCAGGTAGTAGTCGCGCGCTTTTTCGAGGTCCCCTGCCTGCACGTAGGCATGCGCGAGCAACTCATAAACCTCAGTGACGTGCGTAGTTTCTCCGGCTTTTTGAAAGAGTTCGAGCACGACTTCAAGGGCGGATGTGCTCTCGCGCACATGCCCGATAATCGAGTGCAAGCTTTCCAAAACTTTCGCTGAATCCCCGGCCAGCAGGCGATCGGCATATTCCCGGTAGATCTCGAGCGCGTCTTCAAAACGCCCCGCGGCCATCAGCGCGTCGGCGTATCCGACCATTGCGGCCGTGTCGTTATGGACCGTAACCAATTTAGCGGCCAAGGCTCCTGCTTCAGCCAGCGCCCCACTTTGCAGGTAAGCCTGCAGTAATGTGCGCAGGCCTTCGGGGTTGGAATCCAGATTCGCAACCTTCCCCAGATTTTTGATAGCCCCGGCAACATCGCCGGACTCGAATGCAATGCGGCCACGCAACATCATCGCGTTGCTATTGCCAGGGTCGAGGGTAAGCATTCGCTTCAGGATGTCTTGAGCCGGACCAAGCGAGCCGCGGGCACGCAAACTTTCAGCCGCGGAAGCGAAAATCTCCCAGGCTTCCGTCTTCTTGCCCAAGCGGATATAAACCTCTGCCAGCTTCATTCGCATGGCAGTGTTTTCGGGATCCATTTCCAGCGTTTTCTGGAATATCCGGACAGCCTGTTCTAATTCGCCGGCGCGCAGGAATTCTTCGGCCACTTGCAGATATTGAGCTCGCGCATCATTGAACAGACCTTGCTGGGTGTAAAGCTCAGCCAGCCGCAGCACGCCGTCCAGTGCTGGCTTGAGCTTGGTAAGCTTCTTGTACATGGCGATGGCTTTGACGGTGAAGCCCTGGGTGGCGTAGGCGTCGCCAACGCTTTTGAAACAGTTAATCGCCTTGTCAACCTCGCCCAAGCGAGCGTAGAGGTCGCCCACGGTGTTCGAAACCGTGAGGTCCTTGGGATCAGCTTTGAGGATCTTTTCGTACTCAGCGATGGCGTTCGGCAGTTTGCCTTGCTGGACGAATTTTTCCGCAACACTGAGAACTTTTTGCTTATTGAAACCAAAACCAAACGCCATATGAGTGCGGACTCCGGCTCCGGTTCTTCACCCACCCTGGAACGCTTCCTTCGGAAAGGCTCAAAGGACGGGATTGACCTTCTTCGTGCGCGAGAAACCACTCGAAGCTGGTCGTCTGACAAGGGTTATTGTAAGGCTCGTTATCAAAAACCGTATGGTTACTAAGGGTTACCAAGAGGGAGTGTACGAACGAGTTACCATCAAACCAGCACAGAAACGCTGATAGAAAAGAATTCCGGTACAGATTTGTCGGGAGTGATATGCGACTAGGCCCGTGCCACTGCCGCGAGAAGGAAAAACAAGAAGATGAGGAGTAGAGGTTTGGGCAGCTTGCGCATCACTTGCCAAACCATAATGCTCATTGCTCGAATCCTCCAGTCAGGGAACCCGCGAATGAAGTAATCACCCAAGTTGCCGGACTAGAATATGGCATTATCACAATTGGGATTTCCCGTGTAGGTTAGCTGACCGGTAGGATTGTACGGCAAATAACAGAAAAGGGAAGTAAGTTCTTATATGACCTGGATTCGCACCATCCCCATGGCGGAAGCTGACGACAAGCTTCGCCACGCAATTGAAAGTCAAAAGGCTCTTTATCCCAAAGAGTACGCCACGCCGGTCCACCCTACAGAGGGTGGAGGCGCGCAGATTGTCGCTTCCCACAGCTTGATTCCGGACGCTTTGTATCACGCATTCGCGACTTTTGGCGTGCTGATGTCGCCTGAGCTCCCACTGAACCGGCGGCAACACGAAATGATCACCACCATGGTCTCGGTCACCAACCGGTGTGTTTATTGAATTGAGTCTCACGCAGAGTTTCTGCGTCGGGTGACTTTGGACGAAAAGCTGGTGCAGGCTCTGGAAAAGGATTACACCACCGCCCCTATCACGGTCCCAGAACGCGTGATGTTGGATTACGTAGTGAAGCTTACCAAGGATGCGACTAAGATTTGGAAGAATGACCACGATGGGCTTCGCGCGGTTGGCTTCGATGACCAGGCAATCCTGCAGATCACGCTGATTGCTTCGTGGTTCAACTACATCAATCGGGCGGCCGACGCACTCGGAGTCGGACGCGAATAGATCATCCTGAGTAACATAGACGTCAGCGATTGATGCGATGAACGTTTCATGGAGCGCCACTCTCTTCTCGAGTACTTCGATAACTTTCTCCAACTAGGGCGCGAGTCTGCCTACATTCAGCGTCGGGGGTACCGAACCGTTCGCTGGACCTATCGTCAGGTCGCCGAGACGGCATTCCAGTTTGCCCGTGAATTAGAGAAACGCGGAATAGAAAAAGGAGATCGTGTCCTGATCTGGGGACCGAACTCGGCGGAATGGGTGGCCACTTTTTTTGGCTGCGCGCTACGGGGAGTGATCGTTGCCCCCATGGACGATGCTGCCGCGCCGGATTTCGCCTTACGCGTCCATCAGCAGGTTAATGCGAAATTGCTGGTCTGCTCACGCCAGCATGCGCAGCCTTCCATTCCCGCGCTGATTCTGGAGGATCTGCCGAAAACGCTGGCCCACTATTCGTCTGTGCCTTTTGAACCAGCGGCGATCAACGCTCAAGATACTCTGGAGATCGTGTTCACCTCCGGAGCCACCGCCGAACCTAAAGGTGTCGTAATCACGCACGGAAATGTTCTTACCAACATCGAGCCTCTGGAAACCGAAATCCGCAAATATATGAAATATGAACGGCTTGTCCATCCCATTCGTTTTCTGAATCTTCTACCGTTAAGTCATGTATTCGGACAGTTCCTGGGAATTTTTCTGCCCCAACTGATGGGGGCGACCGTCATCTTTCACGACATACTCAATCCTTCTGAGGTGATCGCTGTCATCCGGCGGCAGCGCGTGTCGGTGCTTGTCGCGGTACCACGCCTGTTGCAATCGTTGAAAGAGAAAATCGAACACAATCTTGAAGAGCAGGGGAAACTCGAAGATTTTGAAAGACGACTTGAGACGGCAAGAGGCAAGCCCTTCCTGCGGCGGTGGTGGATTTTGAGGAGCGTACATCGCCAGTTGGGATGGAAGTTCTGGGCGTTCATCTCGGGCGGTGCCGCTCTGGACGTTCAAACCGAGGAATTCTGGGGACGGCTAGGCTATGCGGTAATTCAAGGCTACGGTCTTACTGAGACGACTTCGATCATCAGCGTGAATCATCCATTTCGGCTGGGAAAAGGATCGATTGGAAAAGTGCTGGCGGGACGCGAAGTCAAACTGGCGCCGGACGGCGAAATCCTGGTGCGCGGAGGCGGTGTCGCAAGTGGTTACTGGCATGGCCGAGACCTACAGCCGATCGTCGGGGCTCAAGGCTGGTATCCCACCGGGGACATCGGCGAACTCGACGCGGAAGGCAATCTGTATTTCAAAGGACGAAAGAAAGATGTCATTGTTACCCCCGCCGGAATGAATGTGTATCCCGAAGATTTGGAAGCTGCACTCCTTCGGCAACCGGAGGTGAGACTTTGCGTCGTGATCCCGCTGCCGCGCAACGGAAACGCTGAAGCTTGTGCAGTGCTGATTTTGCGGGATCGAGACCTCGATCCCGCTCCCATCGTGAAACGCGCCAACGAAAGGTTGGCCGAGTATCAGCGGATAAATTCCTGGTTCGTGTGGCCGGAGAAAGACTTTCCACGTACGTCCACCCAGAAGCCGCGCACAAATCTGATTCAGCAAACCGTGCAGGCTGAGATGACGAATAAAGCCAGCGATCATGGGATTGCCGGCCCCTTGCGGGAGCTGATCGCGCGGGTTAGTCGCCACTCCGGCTCTGAACTGTCCCCCCAAGCCAATTTGGAAACCGATCTGAATCTCAGTTCACTCGATCGGGTCGAACTACTCGGCGCATTGGAGGATCGATACCAAATTGATCTGAGCGAAACCCGGTTTGCAGCCGTCAATACATTAGGGGATGTGGAGCGCATACTGCACGGTCAGATTCCCTCCCGGGCGCGATACCACTATCCACGCTGGGTGCAGCGCTGGCCAGTGACGTGGATCAGGCTGGCCGCGCATTATCTGTTGCTTCGTCCGGCGATTTTTCTGCTGGGGTGTCCTCGCGTTGAAGGACGAGAGAACCTGATTGGTGTACAGGGGCCGGTGCTGGTCATCTGCAATCACATTAGCGATGTGGATGTTGGTTTCGTTTTGACCGCTCTTCCGGCTCGCATTCGACATAGGCTGGCGACGGCAACCGGCGGTGAGGCCCTCGAAGCATTACGCACTCCGCCATCGTCCAGAAATTTCCTGCTCAAGTTGTGGGATCGAGTGAATTGGGTGTCGGGCGTTTCTTTGTTGAATTTGTTCCCCTTACCCCGGGAAGCAGGATTCCGGGAGAGCTTCGCCTTCGCGGGCGAGTTGGTCGATCGTGGGGATAGCGTGCTGGTTTTTCCCGAAGGACATCACACTACGGATGGCAGGATACGTCCGTTTCGCTCGGGCATCGGCTTATTGGCGAATAATCTCGGGATACCGATCGTTCCTCTGCGTATCAAGGGATTGTTTGAACTGAAGCACGCTGGAAAGAGGCTTGCTCGACCATATACCGTTAGCGTGAAGATAGGTCCGCCAGTTCGCTTTCCACAGGGCAGCGATCCTGCATGGATTGCAGGTGAGCTGCAAAAGAACCTGGAAGAATTGTGAGCTGCCTGGCTGTTTATCATTCATGTCCCAGCCGTGAAAACCTTGGTACATCCCCTGCATCCAATCGAACCGGTCATATAGAATTTCTATTCATCGACCATAATCCACCGGAGGTTACGACACATGCGTTTCGATTTGAGGCAGTCTGCCCGAGCAGTGATTGCGTGCGTTCTGGTCACGATTTTCTCGGTTCCCCCCAGCCTGCTGGCGCAGACCCATGTGGTGAGTCCCGCGGATCTGCAGAAAGAGTTGATTAGCGCCACTCAGCGACGTGAGCTGAACGTGGAGAGAGTCAGAGAGTTCTTGTCATCCGAAATGGCGCAAAAGGCTTTGAAGACTGCGCACATGAATCCGAAACAAGTGAAAACCGGGGTGGCGTCTCTGAGTGATGCCGAACTCGCCCAGCTGGCTTCGCGAGCGGAGAAGGCGCAAGCTGATTTTGTGGCCGGCACTCTGAGCGACCGGGATCTGCTGCTTATCATTCTCGGTATCGCAGCGTTAGTTCTGATCATTATTGCAGTCCGATAAAACTATTCGCATGCTCCGCCACTTTTCAATAACGCTGGGGATGCTGTTGTGCCTATGCAATCTGGCAGTTGCCGCGGACGGTTCAGGGCTGTGGCTCGATGTTCCGTTTGTCAAACAAGAGAAGAACGGGTGCGGCGCTGCAAGTATCGCCATGGTGACGCAGTACTGGATGCTCCGGCGGGGCCGGACAGTGTCTCCGAGTTCGGATGCAATTCAGATCCAACGCACTCTGTATTCCGGCCATGCCCACGGTATCTATGCCTCAGATCTGGAGCACTATCTGCAACAACGGGGCTTCCGTACTTTTGCCTTCCGAGGGGACTGGACCGACTTGAAACAACAATTGGAGAAGGGGCGACCTCTGATTGTCGCGCTGAAGCCTGACTCGGGTAACATTCCATTGCATTATGTGGTCGTAGCCGGACTTGACTGGGAACAAGGGCTGCTGATGGTGAATGATCCAGCCCAGCGCAAGTTGCTCAAGCAAGATCGGTCGAGCTTCGAACGGGAGTGGAGCGCCGCTGGAAAATGGACCTTGCTGGCACTGCCGCAACCCGACATCCGCTAATTCGAATCGCTGCCTTTTTGGTCTTGCTCATCTGTTGTCCCGCCGGAATGGGACAAGCCGTTCCCGTAGATCCCGAAATTGCTCGCGCGAAAGAACTGCTTGCCCAGGAACGCTGGCAAGAGATTGTCAACCTGGCTCAATCCATCCCTGCTCCATCGGCCGAATTCGACTTTTACTTAGGAACTGCGCTGGCGCGGCTTGGCCGATTGGAGGATGCCCGCCAGGCCTTTCAGGCCGGAGCACGATCACGTCCATCAGATGAACGCTTCTCCCTGGAATTGGCGGGAGTTGCTTTCAAACAAAAACTGTACCCCGAAGCTGCTCGATACTTGCATCGCGCGCTTGAACTGGCTCCCAGCGATTCATATGCCAACGATTTCCTCGGGACTGTTTATTTTCTTCAAGGCAATCTTGACGCTGCGCTCAAGTACTGGAATCGCGTAGGTAAGCCTCAGATCGCGGAGATCCGTGCGGAACCAACGCCGCGACTGGATCCGGTGCTCCTGGATCGCGCTTTCGCATTCTCACAAGCGAGCACGCTGCGACTTGGAGACTTGCATACTACACAAGCGCGTATTGACGCACTGGGAATTTTTCCCTCCTACCACTTCGATCTCCAAGCGCGTGAGGATGGCAAATTCTCTCTGCTCTTTCGGAACCACGAGAAAAATGGTTGGGGACGGAATAAATGGGAAGGACTGATCCTGCTCTTTCGGGGACTGCCCTGGCAGAGCATCAATCCCGAGTTCTACAACCTGCGACATCGCGCGATAAACCTGGTGTCTATGTGGCGCTGGGATGCGGAAAAACGAAGAGCGCTCGCCGTTCTCTCGGCGCCTTTGGGCGGCAAGCCGGGCCGGGAGTACGGGATCAGTCTCGACCTGCGCAGCGAAAACTGGAACATCCGCGATTCGTTTTCAGGGCCGGCGCCGCTTCTCGGCAGCTTGAATCTGCGCCGGGAAGCAATCGGTGCGCAGTTTGCGTACGTTGTCAGCGGTCGTTGGAATTGGTCTGCCGCAGGCGAGTTCTCTCATCGAGACTTTGGCAGCGTGATCCCGGGAGTTGCTCTCAGCCCAGACCTACTCGCCCGAGGTTATCAGCTCAAACAACTGGCGCAGGTCGGCGCAGAAATCTGGCAGCTCCCAGAAAAAAGAATCACGCTCAAGGGCAGCCTCTCTTCCGAGGCTGGACGAATCTGGTCGCAACCGGGACATGCGTTCTTTAAGCTGCGACCGTCGCTCAGATTCCACTGGTTCCCGCTGTCCCAAAGCGACGACTATGAAATCGAACACCAGATACGCGCAGGCAAAACTTTTGGAGATGTCCCCTTCGATGAACTGTTCATGTTGGGTTGGGGTTCAGACACTGATCTACTGATGCGTGGGCACATCGTGACCCGTGACGGCAGGAAGGGTAGCGGTCCTTTAGGACACAACTATTTCCTTTCGAATTGGGAGGCCGACAAGAATGTTTATCGAAATGGGCTGCTCAACCTGAAGCTTGGACCATTTGTGGATACGGGCACGGTTACAGCCTCATTGGCAGGACTCGGTTCCCACAAGTGGTTGTGGGACGTCGGCGCCCAAGTTAAGGCTCGCGTGCTTGGCTTCGGAGTTGTCCTCTCCTACGGGAAAGACCTCCGCTCTGGCAACAATGCTTGGTGGGTGTCGATGCTGCGATGAATGGCTCATAGGCCGGCGAGTTGGCTATAATGGTTGCCCATGAGACATAAGAGCGTACTCTTGCTTGGGCTGTTCCTGTCCATTCTCGCCTTGTCGTTGTCGAGCGCGGCTAAGTCACGTGCAGCCAAGACCGTCGTCCAGTTGAAAGATGCGAAGGGCCAAAGTGTGGGTTCGGCCGTCATCAAACCTGCTGCCACCGGCGTGGCAATCAAGTTACAGCTGAAGGGCCTTCCTGCCGGCGAGCACGCGATTCATGTTCATCAGAGTGCCAAGTGCGATGCGCCAGACTTCAAATCGGCGGGCCCGCATTTCAATCCTGATGGGAAGAAGCATGGGCTTGAGAACCCTGAAGGACATCATGCCGGGGATATGCCGAACTTCACCGTGAACCCAAAGGGCAAAGCGTCGGCCACCATACAGGACAAAGACGTGAACCTGGGCTCCGACAGCCATTCCGTATTCAGCAATGGTGGAACGGCCCTGGTCATCCACGCCAAAGCCGACGACATGAAGACCGATCCTTCCGGGAACTCCGGGGATCGCATTGCTTGTGGTGTGATCACGAAGTAGACTTTCGGCCCTACCGGGAAGAGCGGCGCTTTAACGCCGCGCCGGACCTTTTTCGCCGCCTTGTTGTCCGCCTTGAAGCGCGAAAGTTGAAGGTTCGCGTTTGGCACCTGATCCCGCGAACCTTAGCTAGATCGCACAGTTTCAACAACAAATTCACAGTGGTACGGCCTAAAAATACAGGTATTACCGGATGGATGTCCCGCCCGGCCTTAAACATGCTTGATTATCAAGCCCGCTAATCCCTCTATTTGGGACCTCGGGTAAAGACGGTGCGATACCCAAATGGACTCCCTTCCGAATGCCAACCATTCAGACAATACCGAACGGCGAGAATTTCTCAAGGGCTTCGCGCTGGCTGGATTAATGGCTTCCGCGTCAAACAAGTCGTCAGCTGAGAGCCCCAAGCAAGGCATCCCCTACCGTACTCTCGGTCGCACCGGAGAACGTGTCTCGGCAGTAGGGATGGGCGGTTTTCACCTGGCGCAGCCGGGATTGGAGGAAGCCGAAAGCATCCACTTGATACGGACGGCCGTAGACCGCGGCATCAACTTCATGGATAACTCCTGGGACTACAACGAGGGCCAGAGCGAAATTCGGATGGGGAAAGCGCTGAAGGACGGGTATCGCCAGAAAGTCTTCCTCATGACCAAGCTGGATGGCCGTACCAAACAGGAAGCGGCCAAACAAATCGACGAATCGCTCAAGCGGCTACAAACCGACCACGTCGATCTTATGCAGCATCATGAGATTATCCGTTTTGAAGATCCGGACCGCATCTTCGCCAAGCAGGGCGCGCAAGAAGCCATGCTCGAAGCCAAAAGGGCGGGCAAAATCCGCTACATCGGTTTTACCGGCCATAAGGATCCTCACATCCACCTTTACATGTTGAAGGTTGCAGCTGATCACGGATTCAACTTCGACACGGTCCAGATGCCGCTCAACGTGATGGATGCCCATTTCCGCAGCTTTGAAAAGCTGGTTCTGCCCAAGCTTGTGGAGCAAGGAATCGGAGTCTTGGGAATGAAGTCCATGGGGGACAAGATCATTCTGAAAAGCAAGACTGTGCAACCTATCGACTGTTTGCACTACGCTCTGAATCTCCCCGCGTCGGTTGTGATCACCGGAATCGACAGCATGCGCATTCTGGAGCAGGCATTGGAAGCGGCCCGAACCTTCCGGGCTTTGAGCAAAGACGAAGTCGCGGCTCTTCTCGCCAAAACAGCGCAGGCGGCCGCTAAGGGTGAGTACGAATTGTTTAAGACCTCGGACCATTTCGATTCCACAGCTCACCATTCTGAATGGCTGGGCGGCCAAGCATCACACGTAGATCAATTTGCCGGGCCATCATCGTAAGCAGTCGCAACTTCAAGACATGTAAAACAAGCTCAACCGTGGTAGCCCATACAATTCGAGCAGCCGTTTATGCACATATTGTTTTTGAAGCTGCTCGATCTGCGACGCCGGCATCTTCCGGCGGTAAGGGGATAGTTCACGGTCGGCTTCGCCCCGCATTTGGACGATCTGCTCATCCGGGGTTGCCGCCAGCAATATCGCAAAGAGTCTTTCCTCGAGCACTGCGAGCCGCCGTTCTAAATCCTCCAGTCGAGGCTGCGCCTTCTGACTTCCCAAATTACCTGCTATTTCGTGCAGCGTTTCGGCAGTTTCCTCCGCCAACGCTCTGGTTGAGATGCCTCTTGCTTCTGGCAACTTCGCGGCCAGTAAATTCTGCGCATTTCGTCGCAGAAAGGCCACGATCTCCGATATATCAAATCCTCGTGCAGTTTCGCTCTGCTTCTTCTCTCCCGATGACCCTACGGCAGCCTCTTTCATGTCCTCGGCGGCAGTCAGCACCGCCTGCGCGCACCAGGCCAGGCCGTTTATCTTTTGAGTTTTCGAAGGACGCCGTTCGTATTTCTCGAAAGCCTCGTCAATCCCGCGCAGCACCGCTTCCAGCGGAATGCCGGCATCTTTCCAGATTTCAATAAGCCCCCAATCGACAGTGGAAACCAAGAGCGGACCTCCGCGCCGGCGCTGAAAATGTTCTTCGATTTCAGTGAAGTAGTTGAAGTAGTTTTCCACGACAGCTCAGCGGCTTTTAGACTTGCTGCCTGGCCAGGGCTTGGACGGTGGGCGTTCCGCGGTTGCCACAGCCACCTTTGATTTTGCAGAGGATAGTTCGCGAGAGGGTTTGGCTCCCGCATTGCGCTCCCAGATGATGCGCAGGCCTTCGAGTGTCAAGAATTCGTCCACGTTCTTGATGTATTTCGACCCGGTTCCGATGAGGCTGGCCAGACCCCCCGTCGCCACCGCCTTCGCTTCCTTGCCCAACTCTTTTAGCAACAGCTCGAGAATTCCATCGACCAAACCGAGATAACCGTAATAAAGACCCGATTGCAGGCTGCCAACAGTATTACTGCCAATGACACGGGCAGGCTTACGAATGTCCACGCGAGGCAGGCGAGCAGTGCGTTCGAATAATGCGTCGGCGGAAATTCCAAGTCCCGGACTGATGACGCCGCCCTGATACTCTCCTTTAGCGGACACGCAATCAAAGGTTGTAGCAGTGCCAAAATCTACGACAATGCACGGTCCGCCATATTTCTCGAAAGCAGCTACAGCATTCACGATGCGATCAGCTCCCACTTCGCCCGGATTGTCATATAGCACCGCCATGCCCGTCTTCACACCGGGTTCAATGAAGAGTGGCTTGCTGTTGAAGTATCGTTCGCACACCTCGCGTAGCGTGGAGTCAAGCGGGGGAACAACCGAAGAAATGACGATGCCGTGGATGCCTTTCGCCTCAACTTTGTTCATGGCAAACAGATTGCGGAACAGCACGCCGTACTCGTCCACGGTTTGCGTCACTACAGTTGCCAGACGCCAGTTTGCAACCAGGTCATAGCCCAGAGCTTCGCTCGCAGGACTGTCAGCTTCGCCCTTTGCGACTTTGGCAAAGACTCCCAGAACCGTATTCGTGTTTCCTACATCCACAACCAGAAGCATTAGCACCGTTCCGTGGACGTTTTGATGTCCAGTGTTATTTCGCTCGTACCGTTCCACTCAAGACAGTGCGGACTCCATGCGCCGTCCGAACCTGCAGGAACCCGCGTTGGTCGAGTCCTTCCGTGACTCCTTCGAAACCGCCATTTTCTTCAACCTGCACCTGGCAGCCACGTGTCGAGGACGAGTGCTCCTGGAAACGCCTGAGGATTGAATCATGCGCTTCCGGATTCTCCAACAAATCACGATATTCGCGATTGAGCGATTTTAGCAAAGCCGTGCACAGTTCCACGCGCGACCATTCCGTGCCCGTGGCCAGGCGAAGCGAGGTTGCCGTCCGCTGCAGTTCGGACGGAAAAATTGTCTGGTTGACGTTGATTCCGATTCCGATCACGATGTAACGGACGCGAGTCGCTTCTGAATTCATCTCGGTCAGGATACCGGCAATTTTCTTCCCACGGATCAACACATCGTTGGGCCACTTCAAATCCACAGCCACAGCAGGGGCAATCGCCTGGATAGCCGAATGCACCGCCAAGCCAGCAGCCAGGGAAAGAATCAGCGCTTCCGATGGCGGCAGTGCGGGTCGCAATACGACCGAGCAGTAAATCCCAGCCGACTGAGCGGAATACCAGTTGTGCGCGCCACGTCCGCGGCCTGCGATCTGTCGCTCGGCTAAAAAAACGCTGCCCTCCGGCGCGCCGGCATTTCCGGCTTCCATTGCTACTGTGTTCGTTGACCCAATCTTGTAATAATGATGAATTTGATTATCAAAAATCGTCCCCTGCACCAGTGGCGAGAGAACGTCCGGGAGCAGCAGGTCCGGGACGGCCTGCACGCGATAACCGGTTGCGGGATGTCCCGCAATACTGACGCCCAGAGCCCGCAACTGCTGCACTAAACGCCATACTTCTGAGCGGTTAATTCCAATTTCTTCGGCAATCTTGGTTCCGCTCACCACTACCGTAGCGTGAGACATCAGCAACCGAACGATCCGCCCCAGGCGGGCATCGGTTTTCTGCAACTCTGGTGTTGAGCCTCCACGGAAAGTCCTTCCCGACCGCGGAGTTCGGGTTGTAGGTACCTTCTTAATGCCGGAATTATGCGGTACAAGAGTCGAAACCTCCAACCTTTGTTATGTATAGACTGACATCCCTTTTCTTTGCCCCTCTTCTTGGATAGAATTAACCTCTCGGCAGGAGTCGTTCATGAAATCCTTCCTTCGTTATCTCCCCATTATTCTCGCTCTGTCCGCTGCTTTGCCCGCGCTGGCGGACGATCAGCAGAAGGCAGAAAAACAGGTCAACAAAGTTACCGCCATGGCGACCGATCCAACCGGACGTCGCGTGGTCAGCATGACCGTCTCTGATGTGCTGAATAAAAAACGGCCCGATGTGGTGCAAGAGCGTCGCGAAACCGGATTGAATTACGGCCATCTTTTTATCGCCCATCAGCTCACCGCGGGTGGCACCAAAATGAGCGATATCGCCGCACAGCTGAAGTCCGGCAAAAATATCTATCAGATCGGAAACGATCAGCAGGCCAATTGGAAACAGATCGCCGCTGACGCCAAAAAGCTGAACAGCAAGGTTGAAGACAACCTATACAAGCATTTTCTGAATGACAAAGCGGACAGGGATCGCGAGTTGGCCGACAAGTACGACCCCAACTTTGATAAGGTCAAAGCTGATAGTGATGTCACCAAAGAGGAGTTGGCGTCGGCTCAGGATGTGTACGTCCTATGGCGTGATCGCGCGGCGGGGCGGCAAGGCTCAACTCTCGATACTGCCGACGAACGCGCCGCGCGTCAGGGCCACGATCACGTACGAAACGGCGGACCTCAGACCGACCAGGCAACACCGACCGGCGGCCCACCGCAATAAGATTTGAAGGAGGTACTCGCGATGAGACCTCTTATTACTTTTTCTCTCGTAACCGTTCTCGCGCTGGCAGTTTCCCTGCCGCTTACGGCGGATGATCAGCAAAAAGCAGAGAAGCAGACCCAAAAGATCACCGCGATGGCGACGGATTCCAACGCTCGCCGTACCGTTAGCATGACGATTTCCGACGTGCTCGGAATCACGCGACGCGAACTGCTGCGAGAACGCCGTCGCACCGGACTAAACTACGGCGCTTTGTTCGTCGCGCATCAACTGATGACGGCCGGCGCGACGATAACTGACATTGATACGCAGCTGAAAACCGGCCAGAACATCTGGCAAATCGCCGGGGCGCGAGGCGCGAACTGGAAGAGAATCGCTTCCGAAGCCAAGACGCTGAACAACAAGATCGAAGACAACCTCTACAAACGTTTTGTCAAAGCCGAACCTTTCACAGAACGTGATCAGACCGACCGGTACAATCCCGACTTTGATGTCCTCAAAGCAGATTTTGCTGTGACTCAAGAGGAAGTAGAGCAAGCCCAAAATACATATGTTTTTTGGCGCGATCGCGCCTCCGAAAGAAGAGGGGAACGACTTGACACTGCTCAAGAGCAGGCAGCGCGTCTCGACCATGCCCGGGCTGGAGGCCCTCAGGGGCGAGGCGCCGGCATGGGAAGCAAGCCGCCTTCAGCGGGTGGTCTTCCGCCAGATTAGCGTTTAAGCTGGCGCTATCCTTAAACTCATGTCCACCGCCGTTACCGAGTGGGTTAGCGCACCGACAGAAATAAAGTCGACTCCAGTTTCGGCGTAGGCTCGCACATTCTCCAACGTAATGCCGCCCGAGCACTCCACCGGAATGCGCTTCGCCAGCTGCAAACACAGTTGCACGGCCTGCTTCACGTCGTCCACGGTCATGTTGTCCAGCAGAACGGCCTCGGCGCCCTTCTCTAAAGCTTGTTTCAGTTCGGCCGGTGATCGTACTTCGATTTCAATAAGCTGCGAACCACGGCGGTTGCGATGGGCACGTTCCAATGCTGGCGCGATTCCGCCGGCCAACGCGATGTGATTATTCTTAATCAGGACACCGTCGGAGAGGTCCAGGCGATGATTCTGTCCTCCTCCGCAGCGTACTGCGTACTTATCGAGCACACGCAAACCGGGAGCCGTTTTTCGGGTGTCCAAAATGCGAGCCTTGGTACCAGAAACCGCCTCGACAAATTTCCGGGTTAAGGTAGCGATACCACTCAGGCGCTGCAAGAAATTCAGAATCACGCGCTCGCAGGAAAGAATCACACGTGCATTGTGCCGGATCACCGCCACAGCCTGCCCCCGGTGCAATCGCACGCCGTCGAAGATCTCGGGATGGCTGATGACTTCGTGATGTGAGACCACAGCTCCATCCAGCATCGCGTAAACATCCAGAATACGCGACACGCAGCCCAGTCCGGCGAGAATACAGTCCTGCTTGGCGATGATGGTGGCCGCACCACGCTGGTTGGGATCGATGCAGGCATAACTGGACGCGTCACTGGTCGCACGATCCTCCAGCAGCGCGTTCTCGATAATCCCGGTAAGCCGGCGACTGTTCCAGTCCATACGGTTCGTTTGCCGAAGTAGCCTGTTGCGCAATGAGCTAATGCAGCTCTTGCAGTTTGCTCTGTGTTTTTTCCCGCAAAGCAGTCAGCTCTTGTGCCCGCTTGCGAAGCCCTTCAACGACCTGCGCCGGAGCTTTCGAAAGGAACTGATCATTCCCCAACTGCCGCTGCCCGTTCGCGATTTCGTTCTCAATCCGCTCCAATTCTTTTTTTAGACGCCCCCGCTCTACTGCGGCGTCGATCTTCTTCTCGTATACAACATGGACATCGAAGCGCGCGGTATGACGCACGCTCGATAGCTTCGCCAACGAGTCTTTCGCGAATGTGACTTTCTCCACGTTCGCCAGCCGTTGCACAGCGCCTCGGTTCTGCTCGATCAGAGTACGGATGGCTGTTTCCTCCGTAAATATCTGAACAGGGACGCGCTGCTTTTGTTCAACAGCCAGCTCCGCGCGCAGGTTTCTCACACTGACGATCAAATCTTGCAGTACTGACATCTCAGTCTCTGCCGAAAGATCCGACTGCTTTTCTTGAGCCACGGGATACGCGGCAAGTGCCACTGATTTGAGCGGTGGTCGACCGTCGTACAGCGCATGCCAGATCTCTTCCGTAATAAACGGCATCACCGGATGCAGGAGTCGTATCGAGGCCTCAAACAGGTTGACGAGATTTCTGCAAGCACGTTGCGCAGCTTCCTTACCCGCGCCATCCTCAGTTGACAGACGCGGCTTGATCAACTCAATGTACCAGTCGCACAACTCGCCCCAGAAGTAGTCATAAATTGCACGAGCAGCATCGTCGAAGCGATACGCTTCCAGTGCCTCGTTCACCTCCCCCGCAACCCGATTGAAGTGAGAGAGGATCCAGCGATCTTCCAGCGTGAAAGCCTCGAAACCTGCAACACCGGCCTCGGGTGTTGATCCGCCGGATTCGGGACGTAGTCCGGGCGCTACCCGGTCCAGGTTCATGAACATGAAGCGGGATGCATTCCAGATTTTATTAGCAAAATTCCGATAGCCCGCGGTCCGGCTGGCATTAAACGCAATATCGGTCCCGGGTGCAGCCATCGAGGCCAGCGTGAATCGTGTGGCATCGGTTCCGTATTGCTCGATCACCTCGATAGGATCAAGCACATTGCCCTTGGTCTTCGACATTTTCTGTCTGTCAGCATCACGCACCAGAGCATGAATATAGACTTCGCGGAAGGGCACACTTTCGCGCAGCCCATCTTCGGCAGATTTGATCTCGTCTCCTGCTCGCTTCGGTCTATGCGGTGGCGCCATGAACCAGCAGCCCAGCATGATCATGCGAGCCACCCAGAAGAACAGGATGTCGAAGCCCGTAATTAGCAGCGAGGTTGGATAAAAAACTTCGAGATCGCGAGTTGCATCCGGCCAACCCAGCGCGGTGAACGGCAACAAGCCGGAGGAGAACCAGGTATCGAGTACGTCGGGATCCTGTTCCAGTCGCGAGCCTGGGCACTTCGTGCATTTCGTCGGAGTTTCACGAGCCACAATGATGGTATTGCAATCCACGCAGCGCCACGCCGGGATACGATGTCCCCACCACAATTGCCGCGATATGCACCAATCGTGAATGTTGTACATCCAGTTGAGATAAACCTGCTTGTAGTTCTCCGGCGTGAAACGGACGTAGCCCTTCTCCACCACTTCAATCGCGCGCTTGGCCAGCGGTTCTACTTTCACAAACCATTGCGCGGAGAGTCGAGGTTCAACAATGGTTCTGCAACGGTCACATTTGCCAAGAGGAATAGTGTGATCCTTGATTCTGACTAGCAGCCCTTCAGCCTCGAGATCTTGCACAATACGACTGCGAGCCTCGAAGCGATCCAGCCCCGCATAAGGACCCGCGTTCTGGTTCATGCGAGCATGCTCGTCCATCACATCGATTTGCGGCAGGTTGTGCCGCAGCCCTGCTTCGAAGTCGTTGGGATCGTGTGCCGGAGTCACCTTCACCGCACCGGTGCCGAATTCCGGATTCGCCAGTTCGTCGGTGATAATCGGGATCTCTCGATTCATCAGCGGCAGCCGGACTTTCTTCCCTTGAAGATGCTGGTAGCGCTCATCCTTTTCGTTCACCGCGACTGCGGTATCGCCCAACATGGTCTCGGGACGCGTGGTTGCTACCGTAATAAATTCGTTCGTCCCGATCACTGGATACCGGATTTCATACAGCTTGCCTGCAACCTCTTCGTGCTTCACTTCCAGATCGGATACGGCGGTGCCACAACGCGGGCACCAGTTCACAATGTATCTGCCGCGATAAATCAGGCCTTCGTCGTACAGCCGGACGAACACTTCGCGGACCGCCCGCGAAAGATTCTCATCCATGGTGAAGTATTCGCGATCCCAGTCCACCGAAGCGCCCAGCCGCTTCATCTGATCCAGGATTGCGCCGCCGTAATGCCGTCTCCACTCCCACACCCGTTCAATGAAGGCTTCCCGGCCGAGCTGTTCCCGCTTCTTTCCTTCACTCTGGAGCTGCCGCTCCACCATCATCTGCGTGCCAATCCCCGCATGATCCGTACCCGGCAACCACAGGGTCAAAAAACTGCGCATGCGCCGCCAGCGGACCATGATGTCCATCTGCGTCTGCTCGAACATGTGGCCCATGTGCAGGAAGCCAGTCACATTGGGGGGCGGCAGCAACAGGCTGAACACGGGACGTGGGTCGTCCTTGGCCGGAGCCTGAACATGAAAGAGCTTCTGCTCAATCCAGTACTCAGCCCACCGCCTCTCGATCGCGCCCGGCTCATACGATTTGGACAATTCGTGGGACACAGTTGTGACTCTGCAGTCGTCCGGCGTCGAACTCTGAGCCATTTGGACAGAGCTCAGCTTAACCATCTTGTTACTGAAAGATAAACTTTGATATTACAGGCGGGGCAAAAACGGGGTCAAACCGGCCGGGGGGTAGTACACTTCGGGAAAAATTCGGCTACACCTCTGTGGGGGCGGGCGCTCAGGTCAATGAGTTCTATAGAAAGGGATGTCAAGAAAAAAGTTCCGCCTCGACCGGAGCCGAGATTTGTTTCTAGTAATTTGCTTGAGTGGTCTTTGGAATTGATTCAGAAGTCCCTTCGAGAGCCAGAAAGCGAGGAATCCTTTGGCAGGGGCAGCACTACGGTCGCATGAGATCCAGCAGTGCAATATCCGAGCGATCCTGCACTCGTTCAAGCACGACTTCGTGACCATCTGGCGACAGATCGAAGTCGCGAACATCGAAGCCGGAAGGCAAATTAGTCAACTGCCGTTCAGCTCCGGAATCCAAGTTTATAAGCCAAAGGTCTTTGTGATGGATCTCTCCTCGCAGAACTATAAGTCTGCGGCCTCCAGGTAGAAAAGCAAAGTGTCGCGCCCCTCGCGTGAGACTTAGAGGCGGTAGAGCATGCATGGATCCGTCAGGGTTGGCGGCGTTTACTGAAAAGATGGTGCCGATGACCGGT
>Ga0207684_10001917_pt1 | contig 21576 bp, 25 predicted proteins | sample KBSK5501metaG_FD_184342 | JGI IMG/M metagenome (GOLD analysis project Ga0207684, IMG submission 184342) | Corn, switchgrass and miscanthus rhizosphere microbial communities from Kellogg Biological Station, Michigan, USA - KBS K5-50-1 metaG... | ecosystem: Host-associated > Plants > Roots >...
CGAATGTCGACATGCTACGCCACGCAGAGTCGCGGCCGAAACGAGCGCCCCTCAGGTTGCCGATCAAGCCGGTAAATTCCGCCAAAGGAAGGGCTGCCCCATGCAGCTTGAGGCCATTCACCCAAGGAGTCGCCAACTTCTGGATGTTTTCCAGGCGGCCCACAGCATCACGGACAGCGTAAACCGCCGCATCCTTGTCGTGTTGATTCTGAACGTATTCCCTGTAGGATGTTTTGAAGCTTTCTTCCCAATCCTCCCACTCCGAATGCGGAAGCCACGGTCGCCCGCTGATCTCCTCCGGAAATACGTCCTTCTCGCTGACATAGGAGTATTCCCAGTCGAGTTTGCGGGCCAATTGTAACCACTCGTCTCGCTTTAACATCGGCAGCTCTGAACACTTTCATCTTCTGCCTTAAGAAATCAGCGCAAGCCGCTCCCACAGTAGGCAGCCGATGTCCTTCGGCAGATTCGTGAAGAATCGGGAAATCACTATAATCCCCTTCTCGCCGGCCGGTGATATCGCTCGCGCCATGCGATACCCGGTCACTAGTTCGAGCACAGTGCTATGGAAGTCGGATTCCGTGCCCTTCATCAAACGTTGCCGCCGGAAAGTTATTTTTAGAACTGCTGGAGGCGTTGCATATGGACAGGAAACTTGCCCGGCACCGTCCGGTAAGTACCATCAACCGCTCCTAAACGCGTCAGGGAGAACTTGAGATATGTGCCTCCCGATCCGAGGCAAAATCATCGAGCTGCATGAGACCGCGGGAATTCGAATGGCCAAAGTGGATTTCGGCGATGTCACTCGGCAAACGTCCCTACAGTATCTTCCAGAAGCGGAGACCGGGGATTACGTGATGGTGCACGTAGGAATCGCCATTAGCAAAGCCGACGAAGCAGAGGATGGTCGAATTTACAAATACCTCGACCAGTTGCACGAGGAAAATCTGGCGCTCAAGGAGGAAATCGACTACGCCTTGATGTTCGAGGACATCGTCGGCTCTTCGGAAGCGCTGAGTAAAGTCCTTCACCAAGTCGCCAAGGTAGCACCTTTCGATTCCACAGTTTTGATTCTGGGTGAAACGGGTACTGGAAAAGAGTTGATAGCTCGCGCCATTCATAAGCGCTCCAAGCGTACAGAGCGGGCATTTATCAGCGTGAATTGCGCGGCAATCCCACCTTCACTGATTGCTTCCGAGCTCTTCGGTCACGAGAAGGGAGCTTTCACCGGTGCGACACAACGACATATGGGCCGTTTTGAATCGGCGAATGGTGGGACAATTTTCTTGGACGAAATCGGCGACTTGCCCCCGGAAATCCAAATCGTACTCTTGCGGGTGTTGCAAGAACGTGAAATCGAACGCGTCGGCGGCAACAAGCCCATTCCTGTGGACGTTAGAGTGGTGGCAGCCACCCATCGTGATCTCAATGCACTCATTGTCGAAGGTCAATTCCGGGAAGATCTCCTATACAGGCTGAATGTCGTGCCCATCGAGATGCCGCCGTTGCGCGAACGAGTGGCTGACATTCCCTTGCTCGTTGAGTACTTCATGGATCGCTTTGGAAAAAGGGACGGAAAGAAGTTTAGAACAATCGACAAGAAATCGTTCAAAACGTTTCAGGCATATGGCTGGCCAGGAAACGTTCGTGAACTGCAAAACGTGATTGAGCGTGCCGTCATTTTGAGCGATCGCGATACGCTTTGTGTGGATGACACCTGGTTCAAGCGAAGAACACCCCAAGTCGCTCCTCCAAGACTTCCACTTAATGGTGCGCTTCTTAGGCAGGAGAAGGAAATGATTGAAACAGCGTTACATGAGGCGGAGGGCATAGTTGGTGGACCGACTGGCGCCGCCGCTAGGCTGGGTATTCCCCGCGAAACACTCAACTCAAAGATCAAGAAATTGCGGATCAAACCCCACCTGTTTAAGAAGTCATAATTGTCTCGTCTTTAGGCATCCCCGTTTTCTTTTCTGCTCGATTATTTGGTCACGGTGAAATTTCACCGAACGGCGAACTTTCACCGTTGCTGACACCGCCAAGCTCTTTTCGCTCAACAAATTGCATATGGCCTGCTTATTGCATTGCTTCGAGGCGTGCTTCAGAACACACATGACGCTGAAGATCGAATGGATTTCTGATAAGCGCAAGATTTCCTTAAGCGGGCAACTTCGATCTGAGAACCTTGGCCAGTTGAAGTCTGAGGTCGAGCGTGGCGGACCCCAATTGGCGTTGGATCTGGAAGAGGTTGATCTCGTGGATATCGATGGTGTTCGTTTTCTCAATGCGTGTGAGTCGGCGGGCGTCTCGATCCTGCACTGTTCGCCTTACATCCGGGAATGGATGCTGCAGGAGCGTGGTCGACCGAAAGCGCACCCAGAGCCGTAACAAGGGGGACTCACTTCAGTGAAGCACGAATAGCCGTTCGCTTTATGGAAGCCGATGTGCGTGAAAGAAGGAAGGAGAACAAAATGAAACCTAATTGGAGAAACGTCATTACGAAGCTTTATGCCATTGCTGCACTTGCTTCTACGCTGATGGGCGGAACTATGAACGCCGCCGCGGCGGGTCCCGCGCCGACTGGCATCAAGAACGTGGTCCTCGTGCATGGCGCATTTGCCGATGGGTCGGGCTGGGAAGCCGTCGCGAAGATCCTTGAGAAGGATGGCTACACGGTGTCGGTCGCGCAGCCCCCCGAAACCTCCTACGCCGACGACCAAAAGTACACGAAGGCCGCCATCGACGCCATGGGCGGGCCGGTCGTTCTGGTCGGCCATAGCTACGGCGGGTCCATCATCAGCGAGGCCGGCAATGATCCAAACGTTGCGGCACTGGTCTACATCGCCGCCTTTGCACTCGATGAAGGGGACAGCTGTGCGTCGATCGAACAGGCCCTGCCGCAAGCGTCCAAGGCATTCAAGCCGGATAGCAACGGGAACTGGTGGATAGACGAGACGCATTTCGCGGCCGACTTCGCGGCGGATATTCCGCCCGCCGAGTCACACTACATGGCTATATCGCAAGTGCCGATCTCCACCGACTCGTTTACGCACAAGGTCACGAGTCCCGCCTGGAAGACCAAGCCGATCTGGTATATGGTAGCCACCGCAGACCGGTCGATCAATCCGGATCAGGAGCGCATGATGGCGAAGCGCGCCAAGGCCAAGACGGTCGAAGTGAATGCCAGCCATGTGGCCTACATGTCTCATCCGAAGGAAACAGCCAAGCTCATCGAAGAGGCTGCCACCTCCGCGCACGCCAACTAGCAGTCAGTAAGTCTTTACGTCGTAAGTGAAATGCATGTCCCTCGCGCCAGACAAGAGTGGTTTGGCGCGAAGACGTGCAACACCGAGAATCAACTGATCCGTCTGGATCTCTACTGCAAAGGAGAATAATCGTGAGTCAACATATTAAGAATGTAGTTCTGGTGCATGGAGCTTTCGCGGACGGCTCCGGCTGGAAGAGGGTCGCCGACATCCTTAAGAAGGATGGCTACAAGGTGTCGGTGGCGCAGCCTCCCGAGACTTCGTACGCCGACGACCAAAAGTACACGAAGGCCGCAATCGATGCCATGGGCGGGCCAGTGGTTCTGGTCGGCCACAGCTACGGTGGTTCCATTATCACCGAAGCAGGCAATCATCCAAACGTTGCGGCGCTGGTCTATATTGCTGCTTTTGCCCTCGATGAAGGCGAGAGCTGTGCGTCGATCGAAACGGCGTTGCCGCAAGCATCCAAGGCGTTCAAACCGGACAGCAATGGGCTTTGGTGGATAGACGCGGCGCATTTCGCGGCCGACTTCGCAGCGGACATTCCACCTGAAGAGGCGGAGTTCATGGCTATATCGCAGGTGCCGATCTCTACCGACTCGTTCACCCACCAGGTTAAGAATCCCGCGTGGAAGAACAAGCCCACCTGGTACATGGTGGCCAGCGAAGACCGGTCGATCAATCCGGATCAGGAGCGCATGATGGCCAAACGCGCTAAAGCCAAGACGGTCGAAGTGAAGGCGAGCCACGTGGCGTACATGTCTCATCCGAAGGAAACAGCCAGACTCATTGAAGAGGCTGCTGCTTCCGCGCCGGCCACGGCGGTAGCTTGAAGTGCGCCGGTGCCTCCGCCGATCCAAACAAGACCGGCGGAGGCCCGGATGAACGTCGTCCCGTGAGGAGAACCACAATGAAAGATCACATCACGATTGAAGGACATGAAGGCGCGTTTAACGCCTATATCGCAAGACCGAGGACCATGGGGGCTCCTGCAGTCGTCGTTCTGCAGGAACTGTTCGGGGTGAACGTCGACATTCGCAAGCACTGCGATGAATTGGCGGAACAAGGTTACCTCGCGCTCGCTCCAGACCTGTACTGGCGGCAGGAGCCCGGCGTCGACCTGAACGTCACCTCCGAGGCCGACTGGCAACACGGCCTTCGTCTCTATTCGGCTTATGACAGAGATGCGGGCGTAAGGGACATAAAGGACACGATTGACGCAGTACGCAGTCTCCCGGAGTGCAACGGTAAGGTTTGCCTTGCTCGGCTATTGCCTCGGCGCGCTGATGGTCTTCATGACAGCCGTGCGCAACGACGGCATCGACGCCGCGGTCTGGTATCACGGCGGCGATACTGAGAAATATCTGGGAGAGGTCGATGGGCTTCATGCGCCCCTTCTCATGCATGTAGCCGAGGAGGATGAGTTCATTTCCAAGGCTGCACAAGCGGAGACTAAAGCGGCACTTGCTAAGAAACCAAACGCGAAGGTCTACAGCTATCCGGGTCAGAGTCATGCCTTCTCTCGCCATAACGGAAAACACTACAACGCTACCGCCGGCTCACCTTGCCAACGGGCGGACAAGCGAGTTTCTACATCAACAACTGCGGTGACTTTCGGTCGCTCCAGAGGTTGTGGGCGACTCGATCGCCTTCGCCTTCCGTCAGGACGGCATTTTCGCCGAGCTGAAAAGCGCAGTCGGAAATGAGTTGAGCAAAGCAGGACTAACGCTGTTTACGCAGCTTTGATCAAGGCGGCTGTGTGTAAAGAGATTCGAGATGACAAGAAAAATCGAGATAGAGCGGTTCAGTCTGACGACTTCCAAGGCGTTCAATAAAGTAACAGCCGGTGTGAACGTCGCCATCGGTCATCCGGATATGGCGTGAATTTGGGAGATCAATACACGAGGCACGTTCCTTTGACGTACTGAGAAGCGCAGTTGAGAAAGGTTTGAGCAAAGCAGGACTGATGCTGTTTATGCAGCTTGACCAAGGCGCAGTTTTGCAGAAGGAAACGGGTCAAGACACACCTCGAATCATCCCGCTTTCTTATCGGCAAAGCTCAGAGTGATGTCATGAGGCTGTTGCGTGCATCGGTTGCAACCGCCGGCTGAAACGCATCGAGTCTCGGCTGTGCCTTTTTGTGCCTATGAAAACACGCAGCAAACGAGCGGAAACACTGGCGATTCCTCAGAGATGATCGCCGGAATCCACTTAGAGTTGTGCCTTTTTGTGCCTACGAAAATTTCTGCGATTGCTCGCAAGCTCCTGAAAGGCTTGGCGTCCCCGACGGGATTTGAACCCGTGTTACCGCCGTGAAAGATACTACGATTGGTAAGTAACAGAAACCAAAGGCACGGATCGCAACAATTAGAGCAATAAAGCAGTTCCAGAAACGCTTATCGAACCCTTCGTGAACCCTCCGTGAAAGGGCGACCCGCTGACGGCTTTACAAGAACTTAGAGGGCGCAGGTGGTGCTGTAAATACCTCTAAGACACCCGTGGGAGCAGTAGGAACAGCTTATCGTTACATCATCGTTACATGAAGAATGACTCTCGTTTGCCGACTCCAATGGACTGGCTCTGCACCGTTGAATTCATCCCGGAGGATAACGGAGAGGCTCGGCTCTTCGCTACAGAAATCATCGCACATCTGTTTGGCTACGCGCAGGCGACCAACACGCGCGCACTCGCGCTCGTCGGCGACGTGAAACCATCAGACTTTCGAAAGCCGTCGATGTGATAGGAAAGGAAGTGCGATGATCAACATCGCGCGTTACCCTGAAACACAGGCAAATGTGAACAGCTATTTGCTTTCCGATGCCAACAGCGTCACCGTTGACTTGCTGAGAAACAGTCTTGAGCTCTTCCTCTGTCGACTGTCCTGACCGAGGACCCCATCACCACGCTCCAGAGTCTTCACCGCGCTGCGGAGAAAACAGCAATTCTGGGATGCGCCAGAAGGCTTGCATATGCCACGAAAATCCTGTGCGACACTGGGTCTACTGTCAAGGTATGAGCCCCGTAGTGAGTGTGTATCTGATCCAATACACGATAATTGTCAGGATCGTCTTGCTGGATCACCGTGATCTCTCCGGCTCTTCCGGCGGTGTAAATACGATGATTGCCTCGGTCGAATGCGACTGAGTCAGGCCCGCCGCCGACCCCCAGCGTTGTAATGACCCGATGCCTCTCTAGGTCAAAAACCACCAATTTGGCATTTCCGCTACAGACAGCAAAGAGCCGTCTTTGCTCGGAATCAATCGCCATGCCGGATGGCCCTTCGCATGGAGCGAGATGCCATTGCCCTATTACCGACCGCTGGTGAACATCTATTGCCGCTACCTCATTCGTGTCTTTTAGATTCTGGAAGAGCAATCCGCTCCCGGAGTCTATGGCTGGAAACTCTGGCTTACCAGGAAGCTGGATGTTCCCCACCGTCGCGCGCTTTTCGGGATCGATTAGGGTCGCCATGTTCGCGTCACCGTGGGCTACATAAACGAGCTTGGCTGACGGGATATAGAGAATGGCATCTGCGTCATCTGCAACTGGGATGCTGGCAAGCTGGTGAAGGGATTTCGGATCGAAGACGTCCACCGTATTCGCTTCGCTTCGCGTGATGAAGGCAACATTCATCTCGGGCACTAGAGCGACGCCGTGCGCAGCGCCGGCTCCAGGCATTTCTGATACGGTACTAGCTCTCAGATCACTGGAGCCGAAAGCGATTTTGAACAGGGCCGCCGGACGACTCGCTTGTAACAAACAGAGTCTGATCGTTTACCGTCAGGTAATCGAGAACTGTGAGCAGACCGCTTCGCGGAAGTTCGATGAAACCTTCAAAGGTCATGACCTTCGATTTGCTGGGTGTGCCTGGGTAGATTAAGTAGCACAACACTACTGCTGCGAGACCGAGCAGAGTGATAGCAAACGTGAGGAGCATCTTATGGATATTTTTCGTTGCGAGGTCGTTTCGGCTCGCATGAGCAGTTGTGGAAACGGCGTTCATCGATTCAGCAAACATCTCGGGACCCTCTTCAAAATGCCTTTTCGGATTCATGGGATCACTCGATATCTCCTTGTGTCGTTTGCGACAAATTGGCTGATTTACGGACAATCTGTTCCAGTGCACGCTGGATGTCTGTATCGGGAGGTACCGGTTCGAAGTTGTTACGAGTTTCGTCTAGGTGTTTGCCGATGTTCTTGAAGAGGGCAAAGCGGCCATCGAAATTAGTCCGAAATAAGCTCGTTCCCCACTGGCCAGGCGAGAGTCGGACTCGGGTGACTTCGATCACGCCTCCCTCGTTTAGGTGACCTAGCAGCCCGTGACCAAAATTAACTTGCTGCGTTAGAGTCCCGGAAAATCGGGCAAGCCGTTTCTCCCTAAAATCGATTAGGACTACACCACTCAGCGCGTGAAGTGCCATCTCCTCGTAAGTCGAGGGTTTGTATGCCGGATTAGGATGAAATAAGCCTTTCCAAGTTTCCCTGCTTGCCCTGGTCCTGGAAGAGAAAAATATCGGGAATCACGCGAAGAAGATCGTCAACTTTGTTTTCCTCTGCCTCGCGATTCTTCTTCAGTGTCAGTCGCACCTTCTGATTCTCCCTCAAGCCACGGAGACGATCATCGTCTTGTTTCTGTTCTGAAGGTGACGGTTGATGGCCATCTACTGAAAGCAGGCGACGGACTGGACTATCCACTGTGTCAATTTCCAGTTCACGGTAAACATGGCCAGCAGTACGACGTTCCACCTGGCTCGCCCACAACGCATTTTGTTGGCGTTGGTGGAGTTCGTTTTGACAAACGTCAGTCATCAACGGTTTTGGATTTTGGGCCGAGAGCTGAGGGAAGACCGACAGTGCGCAGAAGGCGACCAATCCAAGCAATGTGCAATGTGGCCTTAATTTTTGCAACAGCGTCATAGATGAGGGACTCCAAAAGCTGTCCAAGCGCGAAAACCCGTGTGATCGTCGATTTCGTGTGCCTTGGCGAGCGCGATTTACGAACTTACACAACATCGAAGCGCATCATCATGTCGTAGTCTTCGTGTTCGAGGTTGTGGCAGTGCATCAGATAGCGTCCTCGATAGCCGTCGAAGCGCATGATGACGCGGACGTCGTCCCCCGACTCGAGCCGCAAGGTGTCCTTCCAGCCGCGCTCATAGTCGCGCGCCTGACCGTTGCGGTCGATTATCTGGAAGTTCACCAGATGGATATGAGGCGGATGCGTCTGCCGCCATGGACTTTTCTCATAGACGAAGCGCCAGATCTCGATGTCCCCAAGGCGCGGCTCCGCTTGCGCGCGTTCCGGGTCGAATCGGTTACCGTTAATCGCCCAGTAGATCGGTGGAAAGTGGTCCTTCAACTCAGGGCGGGGACCGAATGTGAATGTCCGAGTTCTGACGGCTGCCTCGGGTCTTAGATTCTCGATCACGCTCAGGTGGTCCGGCAGTTGGCCATGATCCGAAACAGCCGGACCGGTAACGTCGAAACGCATGATCTCTCCAAGCGGTCCTTGTTTCTCGGTGTTGCGAAGGACAACCGAGTCGCCCGTGGCGTATGCCGAGAAATCGATCACAACCTCAATACGCTCGGCCATCGCCATCGGGATGCGCAGTACTTCGACTGGCCGCGCCATCAATCCGCCGTCGGTCGCGATTTGTACGAAGGGCAATGCGGAACTAAGGGCAAGAGTGAAGGTCGTGGCATTGGAGGCGTTTAGAATGCGGAAGCGATAGCTGCGTCGCTCCACCTGCAAAATGGGCCATGGCGCGCCGTTTACAAGAACGACGTCGCCCTCCGCCCCGGCGTGCCCGTGCGGGTCGTATTGAAACAAGCCGACGTGGTTAAATTGCCGCACGCAGAGCATCAGAGGGATGTCGTAACGCCCTCTCGGTAGCGACAGAGAGCGCTCGTCCTCACCCTCCACGAGGTAGAACCCCGCCAGCCCCATGTAGACATTCTGACCGGTCGCTCCCATGGCATGGTCGTGGTACCAGAGTGTGGCGGCTCGTCTATCGTTCGGATACGTGTAGTTGTGTTCGGATGCATGAGCTGTCCGCTCGCTATCGCCCGTATGTTCCATCGACATCGAAGTTGCCGCAATCGGATGTCCGCCCGGCAAGATCACATCCGTCGGCCACCCGTCTGAGTCGGAGGGAGTGCGACCGCCATGAAGGTGCGTGACCACAGGGGTGAGGAGCTTGTTTGTAAATCGGATGTGGGTCGCTCGTCCCCGCATGGCCTTAATCGTCGGCCCAGGAAAGATACCGTTGTAACCTTGGATTGTCGTCTGTTTCCCAGGCAGAATCGCGGCAGCGGATTCGCGTGCTTCGATCTCGTAGTAGTCCCCACGCTCGTCCGAACGTATCGGCTCAAGCACGCGAGGAATTGGCAGAGCCGTCGCGAATCGAGGCACCGCCTCGGAATCGCCCGGATGAGAGTGCGGTGAACACGCCTGGAGCATGGTCGCAACTCCGCCCGCGAGGGCAAGTTTCAACGCGTCGCGACGATTGATTCCTCTCGGCATTACAATCTTTACCTCTCCACGTTTTTATTGTGCGGAGAACGAGATCGCAGCGCCGTCAGGAACAGTTAGTCGCTTGTATGGATTTGTATGGGAAGCCAACGCTAATCAGAAATCTGTTCGAGCGTGAGGCCACGGGTGTTCGGCCCGAAGACTGCAACAGCGATGACAACCATGAACATGGAGAAGGCGATCAGACCGAAGACCCCTGCACTTCCAAAACGTTGGAAGAGGAATCCGATGATGAGGCTGGTAAGTGCCGTCGACAGACGTCCCCAGGAATATACGAATCCGACCGCCCGAGCCCGCATACGGGTTGGAAATAACTCCGCTTGATATGCATGAGAGCTGTAGCCGAGGAGGCTGTTCATAAGCGTAATAAGGATGCCAAGCACCACCAGTCCTGAGGGAGCCGTATGGGCCGCGAACAAGAGGCCAAATACGGCTGTGCCTGCTGCGGCGCCGACGATCTGCCATTTACGTTCGTACCTCTCCGCGATAGTGCTCCAGAGCAGCGGCCCAATGGGAAAAGCGAGCGTGATGAGAAATGAGACCTGAGCACTTCGCGACGCGTTGTGATTTTGCGCGTTAACCAATGCCGGTAACCAGTTTCCAAAACCATAGAAGGCTATCGCCTGGAAGAAATGGAAGACCGTCAGCATGATGGTACGGCTGCGGTATGGCGGACGAAGTATCTCAGCAAAATTGTCTTTGACCACAATCTTGGGCGTCAACGCCTTCGGTGCCGGGAGCGGATGCCCAAGGTGCGTCTCTGCATGCATTTCGAAAACTGAGGTAACGCGTTCGGCATCTTCCAGGAGGCAATTCCTGGCAAGCCAGCGTGGGGACTCGGGGAGGAAGCGGCAGAGTATCCAAACCATGAAGGAGCCCGCTCCGCCCATGAGCACGAGCCACCTCCACCCCTGAATGTGCAAAGGAGCGTACGGCACAAGGAGCCAACCCAGCAGAGCGAGTACAGGAACGGCCGTTTGGATGATCGCGAAAGAAAGGGCAAACGCTCGTCCGCGAAGATTGCGTGGAACTATCTCCGACGCATAGGTATCGAGTGTAATCAGTTGGGCGCCGATCGCAATCGCACACATCAGGCGAACTGCATCGATAGCGATGGCCGTACTCTGCATGGCCATCAAGGTTGTCGCCGTAGCGTAGCAGAAGGCAAAGCCTCGAAAGGCCGCGCGCCGCCCCCAGTGATCCGCGATTCCGCCCAAAGTGATCGTTCCCAAGAAAAGACCGAGGAAGGTAACTGACGCGAACGCGGCCTGGTCGGGCAGATGGAAGAGACCGTTCGATCCTATATGGAAGATGCCGCTGCGAATGAGACCTGGACTAATGAAGGCCGTCATGAAGAGTTCATAGAACTCGAAGAAGCCCCCCAGAGACAGTAACGCGATCAGTTTCCATAGATAGGGACTTGCTGGAATTCGGTCCAGCCGAGCTTCCACTGCTGCTCCGCGCTCGACGTTAGTTCGCTCCAGATCGGTCTCGGAAGTAACCACCGAGGCAATCACGGAATCTCCAGGTTCATCAGCGGAACGAACTGCTGGCCGCCGTGCATATCGCCATCACCGAGTTCACCCTGCGTAAGGGGCCGTGGGATGCTGAATTTGAAAGCGAGCGCATTCTCGCATTCGAAAAACCGCACCTTCTCGACCAAGCAGAGGTAGAGTTTGGCAAACGCAGCTGGACTTAGCGCTCCGGAACCCTTGACGCGCCGATAGCTCGCAAGGTCAGCGAACATGATGTCAAACGTGAGTGTGAAAGGACCGGCATTCTTGCTGCGAATCAGATTTGCGATATCGGCTAGGACCATGGTTTCTCCGAACCACACAAGTCAATAAAGTGAGTCCGAAACATCTCGACAGGAGTGGAAGGAACGGCGACGTGGTTCAGGGAGAAGCGATATACCGGACCTCGATCGATGACTGCGGGATTGTGAAGACACGCAAATGCCGTAATCGATCCCGCCCACTCCTTGATTGGGTAGTGCAGCAGCGGCTGGCGGCTGAGTTGTGCAAGCTTGTGCGCCATCTCCTGCGTCGGCGCTGAGGCTTCGAGAACGATACCTACTTCGTGGGGGAGATGCTTTGGGTCTGGCTCAAGAGAGCCCATCACAGCGTCGATACCGTAGGTATGAAAGGTCAGACTGTACGAACTCTTGTCTAGCTCGTCCCCCAGCACATGAGAAACGCTTTCATCGACATAGCTGCGCACCGCGGCGAGCCAGTTGTCCAACTGACGAATGATGTAAGGATCACGAATCCCGCCGACAATAATGCTTTGATATCCCGCGAGCACCGCACCCTCAAGCTTCACCGTGTACGGTTCGGATATGAATTCGCTCCCTCTAATTCTAACGGTCACGTCGTCGATCGCGTCAAAGGTAGACTTCGTCAGGTCAAAGGTCCCGGAACACTCACGATGCAGGTAGGGGTCGGAGTTCTCATACAAGCTGTGCGCAGCCACGCTGTGCGGCGTGCAACGCAGGCCGTCACCATAGGGACGGATGGTGATTTCGTCCTGGCTGATGGTGGTGAAGATGACGCCCTGGCCCAGCGTCTCGCAGACTAGCGTTCCGCACTCCGATACTTTGCCGGCGTGCCACGCCAGACCCGGCGGAAAACCCTGTATCAGAGGAATCGCGGCAAACAGTGCCGAGTCACTACACCGCCCCGCCAGCACGAAATCGGCCCCCTCCGCTATGGCCTGTTGGAGCGGCTCCACACCCATCATGCCGACGATACGGCTGCTGCTATCGATGATGCTGTCACTGATCGGCGGCGCCGGATCGAGGGGAAGGATTCGATTCTGATGCAGCAGCCGCTTGAGATAAGCCTTGTCCTGCTCCGCATAGATTATGGCTGTCCGCAAGCTCAGATTATGTTCGGCTACGATCTCGCGCGCGATCTCTAGAACCCAGTCGACATGAACATCGCCACCCGCCGTGCCAGCAGACCCAATGATTACAGGGATGTTTGCTTTTCGACCAGCTCGCAGCATTAGCGATAGGTCACGCTTCACAGCCTCCCGCGGGAACGCGGGCACCCCCATTCCAAGCGAAAAAGGACCCGCGTCGGTGGTGCCCGCGTCACAGGCGATGAAGTCAGGAGCCTGTGCCAACGCCTCGTCCAATGCGGCGCCGCTTATACCCCCGCCTACACAGCCCACCGGGGATATGAATCGAATTTGCAGTAATTGTCCGTTTGCCATTTTCGCCGCTTTTCACCGCCCTTGGCCAACCGCCAGACCGATCTAGATTTGTCCGAGCCCGCCGTCGACGTTGATTTCCACCCCTGTGATGTAGGAGGCATCTTGCGAGGCCAAGAATGCTACGGCCCCGGCGACTTCTTCAGGTTGTCCAAACCGCTTCATCGGAACCTGCGCAATCAGCAGCTTCGAAAATTCATCGATGGCTTCTTTTGAAAGCCCGGTCCTCTCAATGATCGGCGTGACGATCGGCCCTGGCGCGACCGTGTTGACGCGAATGCCGTGCCCCGCCAGTTCCGCGGCCGTGGTTCGCGCCAAAGAACGCAGCGCTGCTTTGGTTGCCGAATACGCGCTGGTCCCTGCGGTACCTGTTTGGCCCGCAACGCTGGTATTTAGAATGATCGACGCGCCATCATTCAGCAGCGGTAGGGCTTTCTGGATGGTGAAGTACGCTCCCTTGATGTTGATATCGAAACTCTCGTTGTATATGCTTTCCGAGGTCTCGGCAAATGGGGAAAACTTCGCCACTCCCGCGTTCACGAACAAGACATCGATTTTGCCCAGTTTCTGCGAAACTTCCGCGTACAGCTTGTCTATGTCCGTGAGTTTGGCCACGTCCCCCTGCACCGACACGACGCCGTTGCCGATGGTTTTGACCGCTTCATCCAACGTTTTTCTGCTTCGGCCCAGGATGGCTACCCTCGCGCCTTCTTCCTGTAAGCGCTTGGCCGTCGCTAACCCGATGCCGCTGTTCCCGCCGGTTACTATCGCAACTTTTCCTTCGAACCTCTTCATGTTGTCTCTCCTTAAATTCAATTGCGCCACGAACTTCGATGGGCATTGGCCGCTCGATCGTTTGGCATGATTCGAGGCTATTGCACGTCAAGCGACAGCGCTGACAGGATGTGTCGGAGGTCTGTATGGATTTGTAAGGAACAAGCGTTCTGGCTGGTGAGTCGCGGAGTATTGCTGTATACCGTTATTGAGGAAAAAAGATCTGGTGGTTTTCCTCTGTGATGATTCCGTCCTCCAATGAGAAGACCGAACTCGAGAGCGCCCATTGGGCGATTATTTATCAAGGTATTCCTCTGGTTTTGGTTAACCGCTCTGGCGCTGTTCGCCATCTTTCTGGCTAGCCGCATGGTCGGCACTCGTGTAGTTCCACCTACGGATGTTATTGCCTCGTTTGCTCCCAAAGTAGCGGACGAGGCGGCGCACGCCTATGAATCGGGAGGTCCACACGAATTCGAACAATTCGAGCGAGGGCTGGTCGGGAAATCCGGGATTGACCTCTATCTGATCGATGGGTATGGCAAGGATGTTTTGTCTCGACCCATTCCCCAAGATAGTCTCTCTATAGTGCGCAGCGCCCGAAGTGACGGACGCGTTCTTACCCGCTACGGCCTGCGCTCGCACAGCTCATCTTATAAATTCACTTCGCCGACTGGGCATCCCTACGTTCTTCTCGTCCGGACGGGCTTGGAAGTGGGGCGATTCCTGAAAGCCACCGCGGGCGGTGGGCTGCCGGTTTCCGCGCTGGTGTTGCTCATGGTGACATTCTTCTGTTTCTGGCTAACCCACCACATCGTTGCACCCATTCAGGAGATTCAATCCGCTGCGAGAAGGGTCGCGGCGGGAGACCTGAACGTGAGAGCCCCCGTCGAGATATCCGGGCGACACGACGAATTGGCGGCGTTGGCGGCAGATTTTGATGTCATGGTTGAAAGGATGAGTGCCTTCGTACGCTCTCAGAAGGATCTCTTGAGCACGGTTTCACACGAGCTCCGCTCTCCACTTACCCGATTGATTATGTCTTTGGCTCTTTTGCGAAAGCAGTCGCCCGAGTCGGAACAGTTGGTGCAGCGGATGGAGCGCGATGTCGAGCGGGTGGATACGCTCATGGGACAGCTTTTGACCCTCGCGCGTTTGGAAACGGGGGTATCGTCGGAGGCAAGAGACGATGTGGACTTGTCTCAGCTGGTTCAGGAAGTGGTGGCTGACGGCGATTTCGAGGCACGCTCTGGTGGAAAGTCTGTGAGGCTCGAAGCCGAAGGAGACATCGTCATTGAGAAGGCCGATCAGCAGGCCTTGCGCAGCGCCTGTGAGAATATCGTTCGCAACGCGATTAGGTTCACTGCGCCAGCAAGCGAAGTGAAGGTAATTCTGAGAACCGAGAAAAGGGGCTTGTCACAGCAGGCCGTTCTTTCAGTCCGTGATCACGGACCGGGCGTTCCCGGAGAGTTACTGCAACAAATCTTCGAACCATTCTTCCGTGCAAAGGAACCAAGTGGCGATCCGAGGGCGAACAAGGGCACTGGCCTTGGACTGGCAATTGCCCTTGAGGCCATTCGCCAACACCGCGGTACAATCATCGCATCGAACGCTAGTCCGGTCGGCCTCGAAGTTAAGATCACGCTGCCGAGTCGTGTGGGGCAATCGTAAATGGCACGACACTAGCTAGTACAAGGCGTTACAACGGCCAAGCATACAAATAACCAACCCCCCGTACGCTTCGGATCCTTTCCGCGCCATTGGTTTGTGGACCCAACTTTTGACGAAGATTGCTCACGTGAAGATCGATGCTCCGATCAAAAGGCGAAAATTTTCGGCCCAGGACCCGCTCCGCCAAACCTTCCCGAGAAAGCACCTGTCCGGGTGATTCCAGGAACGCTCGAAGCAGATCGAACTCTGCCGACGTTAACTGCAACGGTTTTCCCGCCTTGGATGCAGAATGTCCTGCCAAATCCAGTTCCAAATCAGCCGACTTGATTGAGAGTGGCCGAGGCCGGCTGGCTTGCTCCGACTGCCAGCCCGATCTGCGGAGGATGGCCCCGATGCGCGCAATCAATTCACGCGGGCTGAACGGCTTTGCCAAATAGTCGTCCGCTCCCATTTGGAGGCCCAAAACACGGTCAAACTCGTCCCCTTTGGCTGTTAGCATCAGTACTGGTGTGCGTACTCGCGAGCGCAATTCTCGCAGGACATCGAAACCCTTGATGTCCGGCAACATCACATCAAGCACGATCAAATCATAATTGCCGCTTGACCCTGCGTGACTGCCCTCAGCACCGCTATGTACGACCGATATCACGAACCCTTCAGCTTCCAAGTAACGTTGTACGAGGTCACACAGATCCGGGTCGTCGTCCACGATCAGCAAACGCGCATGCTTTCGCATCGCTTCTTCCGCTCTTGCAACCTGGACCATGTATAAATCCCCGCACAGTGAAAAAAGCGGATCCGTTACGCCGAATTCACAAAAGCGTTCGGGACCTCCTCAAGACGCAATCATAGCTGAACCCGCAGCGTCGTTGAAGGGCGCAGCCGGCTTCTTAGCCAAGGTTGAGGCGCGTAGGAAGAACCGAGAGGTAACCCAACTACAATGCTATGGGTGGTGTTGATGTTCTGGAACCCACCAACCCGGGAGGAGCTTTGGAATGCGTAGCTTTTTGGCCCAAGGTCCCCATTGGGGTTCAAACTCAGTCAGGACATTCCCAATACCGATCTGCAGGAACTCGCTCGCCATGTGTTGTTCCGCGTGTGTGATGTCGTTATAGCCATGTGGAAGGATCCCCATGCCAACGAACCCGCCGGCAGCCGCGGCAGCGAAATTGCTTGCGGCGAAGGTAGTTCGCCCGGAGTCCGTCTTATCGAAGATGGTGAAGACAAGGGCATGCACGGTCCGGGCGAACGGATTGGAGCCTCTCGAACGGAGGTAGCGGGGATCTTCGCGCAGAAGGGCGCCTGTCAAAAATTGGGCGGTGTTTCTGGACGTACGATCTGCCAGTCTGTATCCATAGTTTCTGCCGAATGCGCCAGCGCCATGTTTCCATTCCTTGGGATATTTGCTCGGTGGGTTGATAATCCCCAGTCCCGCCCCTAAAGCCGGCAGAATGAGGGCTGGTGGACCGAAGGATTTGTGGGCGTATATTTGAAACTTATCTTGAAATGTAAGAGGAGCTCTAGTCAGTCGCGGAGACAAGATTGGAAATTGATTCAAGTGTGTTGCAGGCTCCGCCGGCGATGATGGAGTCTGGTCCTTCGCCTGATCCTGTGGCAAGGGGGCATCGGGAAGAGTGGCGATCACTGCATCATCCGCAGAGGGCATGTGCTTTTTGGGTCGGTCAGACACAACCGAATAGTCATCCTGTGAACGCAGGGTAGATGGGGATCGGCTTTCCAAATCTTGTGAGAAGAGGGCGCAAGGGTCAGCAGAAATTATCGCAGTGGCAGCCAACAGGATGCCCGACAAATTTCCAAATCTAAGGCGATGACTCGTCATGGTTCTCCGCACAGGAAAGGTATTCCTGCTTCACAGTACCGAATCATGACGAGCGTGCCGTCAGGATGCGTGAGGTGTTTGTAAGAATTTGTATGGTTTCGGGTTCAGGACCCTTGGGAGGCTTAGTGTGTTGTGTCGGGAGTCCCCGTGGCGACGCTAATTTGTCTAGTTGACCCCTGCAAAGGAGACGAAATCGTTCTCGGATTGTTTTTCCGTGGCAATAACGACGCTGGCTAGGTGGCGGACCGCAGTCGCCTGTGCGTTAATGACATCCCGCCGAAAACAGCCGAGAAGCAACGAGCACTCCTGTGCGGAATACTTCTCCAGGATTGACATGATGAATACAAAACGCTCGAATGAATTGAGTGCTGCGATGCGGGCGAAGTCGGGATACGCCTGCACATCTGCGGGCACGTTTCCGATCAACGGCGAAAGCCTTGCCCCATTCGACTTGGTTTCTTCGCCCGGCCGAGGGCAAAGCAACCGGATTGCGCGAAGGACGATGCTGCGCCGAGCCCACGAATGCGCCCTCTCCTTGAACACGTAATTATTCCTCACGGAGTCCTCAAATCCAGAGAGGAAGCATTGCTCGGCCTTCTGAGGATCTGCGGTCAGTAGGAGAGATAGCAAGAAAAGACCGTTCATCTCCTCGACGTATATGTGGCAGAAATCGCTACGGGTGGCATATAGGTTTGATCGTGTGTTTTTGTACTTTTGTGTCACTTCTCCTCCTTCTTCTGTGCGGCCAGCCATAAAATTCGTTGCGGAACGGCGTGTCTTCATTCGGGGAACTATTAATAAGAAAGTGGCGCTTCTGGCTGACGTTATCCCATCCGCGACTCATCAATGTTTCTGGATATTGTCTGACGTGACTACCGTTGCATCGCTCCCACCGGGCCGATGTGCGTTTTCATCAACTCGCAGCAAAACCGGCGTATTGACGGGCAATTCCACATTCGAACCTCTGGCTAGAAAAGCATCGTATATGTTCACGGCTCCGCCGAAATAACCAAAACCGATCGCCGTAGTCACCGACGCTTGAGCTGCGCCCGCGCCAACCAGTCCGAATCCTTTATTCCCTTCACCTGCTCGGGACCAAGCGGTCTTGTCGACGGTGGTATCAGCAACAGCCCTTGAGGGGCCGATAAGCGAGATCGGAGCGCGCAAGCGGAAAAAAGTCGACGTCGTCGCTTTCACCTCGCCTTCGAGCCCGACCGCGAGGCGTTGGCCACCTGCCGCCTGGATGCCGGCAACGGTCGCGAACAGCTCAGTTGTGGTCCCGTCTGGGGTCTGTGCAGAATGAAACGAGAACAAGAGTCCACCGTTCTTCTTCATCCAGCCAGCTGCCACGGCTTTGGTGACCGTGCCCGCCAGTTTTGTGCCTGGCGGGTAGACCAGAACGTGATCCTTGTAGTACGGACGAGGCACCACGGCTTCGATCGGCGACCCAGCGGCGCTCATCGCCGAGTTCAGAGGCGTCAAGAGACGAACGTGAAGATAGCCATCGTCGGGCGGAGAATGAGTCTCAGCTTGATCGACCGACGGTGTTGTTTCAACAGCATCGAGGAGTGTTGCATCGAAGATTGTTCCTTGGCTGAGGTATTCGGGGTGATAAGGCAGACTCGTGACAGCAGCCTGGCTCAATCTCTGCAATTTGTTGGGTTCGGACAAAGGCTTGGCAGCATCTTTCATCTTCTGCCGGATGCCGGGACCTTGAGACTTGGGAAGATACTGAGCCGTTTTTACATCACTGACTCCAATGGTGGAGTCCGTATGAATCGGCAACGCTCTGCCATCGGGAAGAATAACGCTGTCAAAGGTCACGTTTGCTGTTCGCGGGCGCGTGAAATCGCCACGCAGAAGCTGTCCTTTATGCCTGGGCGCACCGGAAATTGAGGAGACATGTCCTTTAACCGTCGAGCCCTCTGGAATTGCGATAGTCGTGCCAGCGTAGACTGGCTCAACCAGTTTTGCTTTAATTGGCTCGCCCGACTTAGTGATGCGGAGCCCCTTCTCGAGTCTGCAGCGAAGGTCATTACCTGCTCCGAGCACGATCGTATTTTGTGAAGACTGAGCGTCCTGTGCAGCCGCAAGTGATGCAGATGCGGCCAAAACCGAGCACGCTATAACTACGCTGTGGATGTACCACTTCATTGTTCACCTCGGTGACATTGGATAAATCGATTTCGAGCCGGAGCAGAACCCTTGCAACCGATCCCTTGAGCTTGAAGTTATCGGGGGTTGCCATTCGATGCGGTCAGAATGTGTGAGGGAGGCGTAAGGATTTGTATTGGATAGAGTCTGAAGCCCGTGCCTGCATGCGGACCCCGTGGCACTACCGCAGCGTCGGGTCTGCAGGTAATCAAATCTTGTCCAACACAACCCAATTAGGAATCATGGATTTCTGGATTAGTCCCGGATGTTCTCGCTCTACCCACCCCAGGAGAATTCGCGCTTTCGTCAGACGCGACACACGCTGACGTGAGCTGTCCCCACGGCGGCACCATCGAAATTCTGAATCTTAAAGATTGGAAGCTGGAAGAGCCCATTCGGCTCTCGAAAGGCGTGGACGGCATGGCGTGGGTGCCTTCGGCTACAAACTGATCTGGTCCCTAGCGTCGGCAGCAGCGGAGCCGGGAACAGGGCGGGACTCATCTCAAGATTCGCAAATTGGCAAAGTAGGCTTCGGTTCCCATGCCGATCCACAACGCCACGGCACCTTCGCTGTCACCGTGTTTCAGATCGTTCACAACAAGCACGGGCTGTGGGGAGTCGTTCACGCACAATCGCGCCTTCACGCCGTTCACTTCAATCTTGATCTTCGTCCACTCACCCGGTACCAGATCCACATACGATTCGTACTGTCCCGGTGCCTCCCTCCGCAGCCTCGACCATTGTATTCTGGCATGGAGATGTACTGGGTCGAGTGATTTCGCCGCAATTGGTCGTCGGCTCGACCGTTCGTAGGGCGGATATAAACACATTCGAATTTTGATGGTTCAGCGGCCACCGGGAAGGCCACACCAACGAAGCCGCGAGCAGCGGACGCCGCTCCGGCTCGTGGCTTACCGGCAACGTCGACCTCAATCGTGCCGTTGTGGAACGAGGTTCCTGGCAGCGCAGCGCTTCCACCACCCTCGCCGTTTTTCGCTGCTCCCAGCTCTTTATCCGCATCCGCATCCGCATCCGCCGCTGGCATGACCTTGACCGCTTTGCGACCTTGGTAAGTCACCGCATCAACGGTCACTTCATGAGGCTGCAATCCCTTTATGGAATCCAGTTCGAAGGTTTGGGCCGCCGAAGAGCAGGGCATCAGCAGCTCGGCCAGAACACCAGCCATCGCGGCAAAATGAACCTTGCGGATCATGCGGCACATAATTTAGTACTCCTCTTTCGTTCCCGCGATAACCACAAGAGAGCTCGCGTGCTCATCGGACATAACCGCGGCTTATCGGTTTATTCCAGGCGTGGAGGATTGCGAGAGCTGCCTCGGGAGCCAGGTCTAAAACCATCCTGAACCGCCATTTTCTGGCGGCAGATCAGACGGGATCCTCGCGCGGAGCCCGAGAGCGACCCAAGGCATAAGAGAGGCTAGAACCCATCTCATAAATGCCTCAGCAGAATCAGGCAGCAGGCAAGGTGAAGCATTCCGAGAAAGTTTTCAGCGTGACGCTCATACCGCACGACCAGGCGCCGAAAATTCTGCAACCAGGCAAATAATCTTTCGATTTTCCAGCGCCGACGGTATCGCCTCAAACAACGTTCGTCTTGTGTTTTGATTCTTCGGTTGCTGCGGTGCGGGGCAATTACTTCAATGCCGTAATGTCTGAGCTGCGTGTCAAGCTTGTCTGAATCGTACGCGTTGTCGCCAATCAAGTGCCCGGGCGCATCGGGAACCACCATCTGAACTAAGGTGGAAGTGGCCAGCTTCACCTCATGCGGTGTGGCGCTTTCGATGCAAATGGACACTGGAAGACCATGGCGATCTGCCACGGCCATGATCTTGGTTCCTTTGCCGCGTTTGGTTTTACCAACTTTCAAGCCCCCTTTTTCGCCGGCGCAAAGCTCGCGTCGATGAAAGCCTCGCGCACGTCGATAGCACCTCTCAGTTTCAAGTCTAAAGCAAGCTCCTCCAGGATTCCCTTCATCACTCAGGAGCGCGCCCATTGCTGAAAGCGACGGTGGCAGGTCTGAAATGATGGGTACGCCTCGGGAAGATCGGCCCAAGGAGCGCCAGTGCGCAGCACCCACAGAATGCCGTTCAACACCGATCGGCGGCTCTT
>Ga0207684_10001919_pt1 | contig 21575 bp, 22 predicted proteins | sample KBSK5501metaG_FD_184342 | JGI IMG/M metagenome (GOLD analysis project Ga0207684, IMG submission 184342) | Corn, switchgrass and miscanthus rhizosphere microbial communities from Kellogg Biological Station, Michigan, USA - KBS K5-50-1 metaG... | ecosystem: Host-associated > Plants > Roots >...
CTTTGCCGCCGGCGTCTACGTCAATTCACTTCGCGCAGTTTAATCAAGCTCTACAGCAGCACCGACATCACCGGGCCTGACTGGTACGGTGCTACGAGTCGGGTTACAGGTACGATCCCAAGTGTCCGATGCGGACGCCCCGAGCCGCGCTTTGTTAGCACGTCACATGTGGAAAGACTCTACCTCAGCGTGCGAACCCATCTTCGCCGCTTACGCCCGCAGAACGAACGCGCGCACAGAGGCAAACTGGCGAATCACAAGGCGTGCGTTGCGCTCTGGGTTGCGTGGTATAACTTCGTCAGAGTGAACACATCAGTCCGGATCACGCCCTGCATGGCGGCTGAAATCACTAGCGCGATCTGGACCATGCGGGAGTTGCTGGAGGCGTGCGGTGAAAACAAAAACAAAAATACGCTTGCTAGTCATGAGCAAGGTTGAGAGGGAAAAGAGACTTGACGAGCTTAACCGTAAGCTTGGAATCGATTCAGAAGAGATCAAGGAACGGGAGTGGCTTAAAAGGAAGTTGGGCTACAAGCAACACTGAATTAGATCAGTACCCAAAATAACGCATCCCCGAACGGAGGAATTGGCTGGACACCCTTCAACACGCGTTGTCAATCTGAGGATGCCATCACGGATTGATCACGAGCGAGACGGCGTTCGAGCTTTTGCCGCGACACGCGGTCGTGGACATCACTCCGATTCCACCGGAGACAAACGTGGTGCCGCCTTCCGGGGGATTGAACACAAAGACCAGCACTGTTCCGGGCTGTGTGATGTCCGCAGCCGTGATGATTGCGACCAATTGTTGGCTACTGACGAAAGACGTTATTCGAAACGAACCATTCCAGCTCACCGCGGAGTCATGGCGGAATTCATTGCCGTTAACAGTCAGAAGGAACCGGCTGCGTCCAGCGGTTGCGCTACTCGGCGTTATAGAGGTAATGAACGGCGTAGGCGGACAGGTTCCGCAGGACACGGTCATAGCCAGCAAGATCGGTAACACGGATATGAGAACCAATCTTGGTGACCTTGCCATCGGCTTGCACCTCCGGCTGTCTGGCTGACGGCATTGAGAGGCACAGCGGCGAAAGCGGTTGGAAGAGTGTGGATCGGTGGGATTAGGGGAACCTCACAACTCGTCCGCCAGATGGCAACATTATACGCCTGACCTGAAAAGCAGGCCGCACGGGAGACGAGAAGACAAGGGAAATAAATGCGCCACTAGGGCCTTCGCTTCCAATGGTCGTGACGCCGATATCCACTTTATTCAGCGAACCATCCGCTAGAATGGAACCGATGCATGTCGAGGCTGTTCGAAACGATGCGGCGCCTAGCCGAACCGGGCTGGTCCAGGACTACGTGAGGATCGAGTGCCCGCAGTGCTGGGCGGCGTACTACCTGTACCACGACGGGATGGAAGTGAAGCTGCTACGAGGATATTTTTTGCGAGCCGGCTGGCAGATCAGCGGTGAGCATCCCAACCACAATCCGGTCATGGTCTTCGAAAACTCTTCAGCCGTAACTCAAGAGAAGGCGTCATAACCCCCAAAGTGCGCCGTGCTCGTCCCGCAAGGACTGGTCGGTGACAGCCGGGTGCCCGGGTTGAAACAACCCGCTGGCTGCGGAAATCAGAGACCTTGTTTGCTCCACGGCTCCACGGTGCCCACAGTATTTTTCCCGGCGCGAGGATTGCATTTCTGTGCCGTTCCTTGCCTCCCGGGATCCGGTGCGCAATGTGGCGATTATCGACGCGCGTTCACTGTGGGCTTGTGCATACTCGCCATTGCGCCCCTGCTGTCTCGAGAATCTATCCCGGACACCTCGTTTGGGCGCGGTCGGCGATACGACTTGCACTAGCGGCTTTCCTTTATTTGTCAAGGCCGCGGGAGACCCATTGGAAACCCGCCGGGAAATTTTTGAAGGATAACTACGTTGGGGTTTTTACGATTTGCGGGCCGATGTCGTGGATTTTGCTTCGACACAGGACTACAAATCGAAATACAAGTAGAACTCATATGGAACCGGTCGCAGGTTGACTGCGGCTAGCTCGCGTTCCCGCTTGTAGGTGAGCCAGGTCTCAACAACGTCGAGCGTGAAGACATCGCCCTGCAGCAGCCACTCATGATCCTTTTGCAATGCATCGAGCACCTCCGCAAGTGAGCCCGGTGTGCTCCTGACGCTAGCTGCTTCCTCGCGCTCAAGCTCGTACAGGTCCTTGTCAATCGGCTCGCCGGGATTGATCTTGTTCCGGATCCCATCGAGACCGGCCATCAATTGGGCTGCAAAGCACAGGTAGGGGTTGCATGTCGGGTCCGGACAGCGGAATTCAATCCGCTTGGATTTGGATTTGTTGGAGTATACGGGGATGCGCACAGCGGCCGACCGATTGCGCTGGGAATACACCAGGTTCACCGGAGCCTCGAATCCCGGCACCAGGCGCCGGTACGAGTTGGTGGTCGGGGCACAGAGACCTAGAAGCGCCGGTGCGTGGCGCAGCAGACCACCGATGTAGTACTTGGCTGTCTGGCTGATTTGGGCGTAGCCCTTCTCGTCCCAAAAAAGATTGGTGTCACCTTTCCACAGGCTCTGATGGGTGTGCATCCCGGAGCCATTATCGCCGAAGATCGGCTTGGGCATGAAGGTGGCTGTTTTGCCGTGCTTTCTGGCTACGTTGCGGACCAGATATTTGTAGTACATGACGCTATCGGCCATCTTCGTCAGCGTCGTATACTTCATGTCGATCTCACCCTGTCCGGCCGTGCCCACCTCATGGTGATGGACCTCAGCGGGAACACCTACTTCTTTCATCTTCAGGATGATCTCCGAGCGGACGTCCTGGAACGTGTCAGCCGGTGGCGTCGGGAAATACCCTTCCTTGTGTCGCAGCTTATAGCCTAGGTTTGGGTTTTCTTGCCTTCCTGTGTTCCAGACGCCCTCGTTGGAGTCGATGAAGTAGTAGCCGCAATGTGCCGTCTGGTCGTAGCGCACATCGTCAAAGATGTAAAACTCCAGCTCGGGTCCCCAGTAGCTAACCTCCGCAATCCCAGTAGTCCTTAGATACGTCTCTGCCTTCTGAGCGACATAGCGTGGGTCACGACTGTAGTGTTGACGCGTAACGGGATCCTGTACGTTGCAGATCAAATTCAGCGTGGGGACATCAAGGACCGGATCGAGACAAGCAGTCTCAGGGTCAGCGACCAGCAACATGTCACTTTCATGAATCGACTGAAATCCGCGAATACTGGAGCCGTCGAAACCGATGCCTTCCTCAAACAGCTCGTCGTTGAGGTCTTCAATGGGGATCGAGAAGTGCTGCCATACTCCTGGAAGGTCCGTAAACTTCAGATCGACAATCTTCGCCTTGGCCTCTTTCGCCAATTGCCGCATGTCATCCGGAGTCTTGGGCATGACTCGAGCCTCCCTCATCTGCGCGATAGTCCTGCCCGCGCTTCGCCATGCGCAGAATTGTATTCCCAGTCAAGGCAAATTCACAAAAACATGGGCAGAGCTGCCCCGTTAGTCCCATCCTGCAGGAACCATCGATCTTGCACTTGCGGGCGCGGAGCGGAGGACAAACGGAAGGCCACGGGCAGCATTTTGGGTTACCGTGTTTTGCAGGTCGAGGGCTTCTAGCGGAATGTGGCTGCGCGTGCCGTGGGGCTGACGTATTCGAGATAGCCGTCGGCGAGCCAGTAGTCAGTCACGGCGCGGCCAGTGCCATTGTTCAGCGCCAGCAGGAAGACTCCCTTGCCCAGGGCATGCGGTTCGGTCGCTGCGCCGAGCGTGGCTCCGGCAGGCGTCGACGAATTCCCTTCTGCCGTGTCGTCATCCGATGGATTGGCAGTGGGCGGGATCGCGGACATTTCCGACTGCATGGACCCCTGGGAATTGAGGTCGTCGCCCAGATCAAGCCAGTCAAGCCGGAATAAAAAGGATCAAAGCAACCGGCGAAGGAAAGCAGGGGCAAAAATGGTTCGAAGAAGCGGCTCTGCACGACAGTCTGTAAAAGTGCTCGTTCTGCGCGGGTTCCTGGAAACGCACATTTTGGTCTTGTGCAGCCGCCATCGACAACATTCGCACCAAAATGGGCAGAATTCCGAGTTCGCTGTGGAAATGACGCTCGGTGGGACCTATAGCGGAATCTTGGCTGAAGATTGTTGCCCGTCCCACCGAGCTTGGAAACCCGCACCAAACGCGGGTTCCCACATTTCCACAGCGACGACGACGGCGGGCTGCTGACAGCAACAACGCCCAACCCCACTAAAATGGGCTCTTACAGATTCCCGCACAGAACCGAAAAAGCAGACCTGGGTCACGCCGTTCAAGAAGTCGGAGGAAGAAAACCGCCGAAAGCGGTTGAAGAAGAAACCGCGATGACGGCGCACGGTGGAAGAAACGAAAGAAACTTGGCGGTCGGGTCGACGTAACAATAGCGGCGGAGACCAAAGAAGCGTTGACGGAATCCGCGCAGTGGATGGCATGTGGGCCGGCGCGGGGATGTTCCACAGGTGTGACGGCCCATGGGACGAGGTATCCGAAGTAGAGGACGCTCCGAATCCCGCATGCCGGGCAGAGTGCTTTCCGAACCCGAAATGCAGCCAGCCGAAGTGCCCGCCCTCGTGGCTCTTGCCGGAGTGCTTGCCGGAAGAGTGCCCGCCACCAAAGTGGCCGCCTCCGCCTCCGTGTTGCGCATCTGCGGGCGCGAGGAGACAGATTACGGACAGCAAGATCAGAAGGATGCGCGGCGACCGCAGAAGGAAGGCAGTTCGAGTGGCCATGGCCTTGCAAGGCGATCACCCAGGGGGCCCCCACTCTGAATCTCGCAACCCCTCGGCTCAGGCTCTGGTATGTGTCTGGACGAATGTCGTTATAACATATATAATCGACAACAATTATGAAAGAGACAAAGAAGGCGCGAGGCACCCCGGAGGAAGCGGCATTTCGCGCAGTGAATCTTGCATGGCCTCGTCGTCATCAATGATCGGTATTAATCTGGACGTTCGGTCCACCGACATGTGGGCAGCTTAACGTCATTACTTCACTTGGAGCAATCAAACTTTAGGCTGACCGAACCCGACTTTAGAGATTAGATCCTTAGTATCGATATTCCGGCGAGGGAAACATCGATTCGCGCAAAGTCGGTTATGTGATGGACTTCAGCTTGTCCGCCATTCTGACGAGCTCGGGCAAGGATTTAGCCAGCATCTTTTTCATCACTTGGCTCCGATGCATTTTGACGGTGGCTTCACTGGCACCGAGTTCTGCCGCAATTTGCTTATTAAGCATCCCGGAAACGACCAGGCTCATCACCTCGCGCTCGCGGACGCTTAATGTGTTGTATCGCCGTCGCAGTTCAGCAGTGTCTCGCTGTTTTTCGCGGACGATGCGATCCCGAGTGAGCGATCGCTGAACCGCATCGAGCAGATCCTGGTGCCTATATGGCTTTGTGAGAAACTCAACCGCGCCAGACTTCATGGCCTTGTCCAAGCCCACAGCGAACAAAGCAGGAACAGAGCCGGATTTGGAGAGGCGCGGGCCGCCCGCCGGAGCACAGATCTAAGGATCAGCTCTTAAACGCTGAACATCAGGAAACGCAAGGCCCAGATCACTTAGTGAGCGTCATTCTGATGACTTCTGCTCTTCGTGTCAGGGTAATGACTCTCGGCAATGTTGAGTTTCGGTCCTAGCCCGTGCGATGGCGCCTTATTGCCTAACGGGCTCGTTGTTCGCTCAAGGGGTTTCGTTCAGGCTTTGGGTACCAGCAGGCTGCAAGCTCGATTCCTGTCTCGCCATGGCATCAGCGATGCCGCAGGCTCGTTGATTTCGCCGCGCCTTCAGCCCGCACGATACGTCTTCGCCATTGGATTTCCGCTCCCTGTCACGCGGATTTTCGTACCGCCATTGGAAACTCCAGCACCTTGCCGCGTTCGTTTGGCGGCAACCACTTTGAAACCTTGCGAAAACTTTGCGGTATATAGAATTCGATTATTTTTGCCATACATCCTCCGAAGTACTCCTCTGCTTGGTGCAACCGGAGAAAAAGCACGCCGGATGCCAAAGCGGTTTTACGAGAAGCTGCCGATCCCGGGCAGAAGTCACTTGAGGGGCCTGATTGACACCACTTGTTCCGTCCTGTTTGCGCGTAGATGACGGAATGGTCCGGCGATCTGACTTTTGGCAGGTTACGTGCTTTTGCTCTCGGGGAATGAGAAACAGCATGCTGGAAGCAGCCGTACGCACCGAGAATGATCAGCGCTTTGAGGTGGTGGACCACCAAAGCGCAGCTCGGAAATTACAGGACGTTCTGTCACTCCGCTTACCGTCTTTTTATCGTTGTGCCTTGCGTCTTCTGGGGAATAGAGCTGACGCAGAGGATGCGGTGCAGGAGGCGCTGTTGGCCGCCTACAAACATCTCCACCAGTTCAAGGGACAATCGAAGATGTCGACTTGGCTAACGACGATTGTCTGCAATTGTGCTCGGATGCAATTGCGCAAGCGGCCACGCCAGATTCATTTCCCGTTCGACGAGCAGTTCGGAGAGGAACAACCGCGCTCTCTATGGGAAGGACTCGCGGACGAGCGGCCCAGCCCGGAAGAGGAGTTTCGAAATTCCGAACTAACGGCGCGCTTGCGAAAATGCACAGCACTGCTGTCGCCTACCTTGCGAAGAACATTTAAGCTGCGTGTCGTGGATGGTCTCTCAATCTTTGAGACAGCCCGAATCCTGGGAGTGCCACACGGAACGGTCAAGGCGCAGCTGGCACGCGCGCGAGCAAAAATTGCGCGGCACATGCGGCCAGTGCTTGCACCAAGTCGTCGCAGACCTCAGCGGCGGCACAAGTAGTTCGACTCCTTGAGAGGTGACTCGTGGAACAGCACCCGGGATCATCCAACACGCACCAGATGATCTAAGAAGAGACCCCATGGAACGCGGGCTGAAACTTCTGGCTAGAACATGCAATCGGAGAGCCTGATAAGTTGGACTATTACGTGCTACGACTCAGTTGCATGAGCCGCGTGAACATTGCGCAGCTCGAGGTGATGTCGTGGACGAGTTGGTCGATACCTTAGCTTGGCGGTACGCGGTAATCAGCGTTCGGTCCGAGCCTGATCGTGAACGGTTGGTTATCGCATATCCCGACGAAGAGACCCTACGGGACCTCATCGCAGCACCTAGTATTGTGGCGCTCGGCTACACCTCTCGTGCTGACGCTCTCAAGAATATAGATCGTTGTGAGACGACCAAGGCTTCTTTGAAGCGACTGCTGAAGACGGCGTCGCTCCACCCAAACATGACCTTTTTGACCGAATGTCGTGCGTCATTGCGGCGACTCGCAGGCGGCTTTGGACGTTCGGGGAGTTCAAGAGTCATGCGTAATCTCCTGCACAACGGTCTCGCTGCGGCTCTCATCTTCTTCTACTCGAGAAATGTACTGTCCTCGACAGTTCGGGCCTTTATCTCTTTTTAGTATAACCGGCATCTACACCAACAGGTTCAGGGAAACTCGCCAGATCCGTTGCAGTGCAGATCAATGTGGCTCGCAGACGACTATTTATAGATGTACGAGTGTCATTGCTATTGACATGTCATTCTTTTTGGCACGAAACTCGCGTTGGATCGCGGGATTTCTAGGTGAAACCACATTCAAAATCAACATCTTGTAGGTAAGTACCCGTAATGAGTGCTGCGGCCACACTCCTGCATCCTTGGAGCAGGGGACAAGAGCCAATGCGGGGAAGAATTCTTGTTGTTGACGACCACGCACCCAATCGGGAACTCATTCGCGAGGCGCTAACCGACTCCGCCTACGAGATCAGCGAAGCGGTGACCGCATCGGAAGCTCTGGAACGTCTTCGGGGCCACAAAACCGACCTGGTCATAACTGACGTACGAATGCCCGGCCTTTCCGGTGTTGAATTGCTCAAACGCCTGAACAAGGAGTACCAAGAGGCCCGTCATTGGTTCCGGACGCGTACCTTGGAATTTTCAGCAACTACGTGGATTCAGCGAGGAGATGCGTCGGCGCGGACTGGTGACGACTGCGCGCGTCCTCAGCATGGAACTCGCCGAACCTCAGGTCGATGTTGCTCAGGCCCTCAAACTCACAGTTGGGGAGAAAATCCATCGTCTCAGGCGGCTGCGCTTTGTCAACGCAGAACCAGTTGCGATTGTGACCAGCCACCTACCGGCCCGAATTTTTGCCGGCATTGAGAAGCACGATTTGGAGAAGCAGTCGCTGTACTACGTTTTCGAGCAGGTCTACAAACGTAAGTTGCACTGGGCGGAGGAGAGCATTGGCACAACCATAGCGGAAGAGGAGGACGCTCGGGTCCTCGAAACCGAGCCAGGCAATGCGCTGTTGGTCATTAAGGAAACTACTTACGATGTGCAGAACATCCCCATCGAATACAGCGTCTCATTGTTGCGAGGTGACCGCTATACCGCTTCGGTGATTTCCGTACGCAAGAACTGACCACTGGACTCACAGCTTAATACCGCGGTCTCTAGTGCGGTAATTCGCTCCCACTTCTTCCAGGATCGAGATATTCGGACTTTCCAAGCGACGATCGTAGCCATAGAAGTGATCGTTGAAACGGCGCAGAGATGCGAACTTGCAGCGCCAACGTCTCATTGGTCATTTCTTGTGAATTGGAGAACAACTCGAACACCCACCGGCATTGCCTGGATCAAGCAAAGAGCCTTCACGGTAATATGCGAGACGCTCGAAGCAAAGACCTCGATTCGGGTCGATTCGGGAAGATAGCTCGCTCGGGCAAACACGCCGTGTTACGCTGGCCGATCAAGAGCGCCAGGCGACTTACAGACAATGGGTCCTGGTCGTCCACCTGATGTAAGACTGGGTGATCTTTTCCACAAGTTCCTCGGCGGATTTCCCTTGACAGTTTGATTTGGGCGCATCTATATACCATAGGTCTAGACATATATACAACAACGGAGAATCCACTTTGGCGCAGAAATATCGCGTCACTGACTTGTCCGGAGTTAGTGGCCGCTACGTGCAAATCCAGGTGCAGCCTCCGAGCGCTGCGTGGACTTTTATCGACGAGGCGCAGGTGCTGCAATAGCGATTGCGGTAACATGCGTGGCAAGTGCGGCGACGCTTCGCCGTCCTTGCTCGTCCGAGGTGCGAGTGGTTTGTTGGTCAGGCGAACCAACAGCATGGCGCTGTTGAGCTGGCGGGAGGGAGCATGGCTGCACTGAATCGACGGGATTTCCTCTGCGCATTGGGGGCAGGAAGTGCGATGGTTGGAACTCTGCTGGGAATCGAGCCTCCAGCGCAGGGAATCGAGAATTCGCGGTCCGCATCGCCAATGGTCAAACCGATCTCAGGAAGTTGGTTCGAGTTTCAGCATCATGCCACGGTCGAGGGAGTGGACTGGAATCCGGCTCTAGCGAACTTCACCTGCGATCAGTGGGACCTCAAAATCAAAGAAATCGCTGAGACGGGAATGGAATATCTGGTACTGATGGCCACTGCGCTCTACTATCGCTCATTCTATCCCACCACGATATTTCCTAAATGGAAGCTGGCCTGTGACGACCCGATGGAGGCCGTTCTCTCAGCGGCAGACAGGTACGGGATCAAGTTCTTCATTGGCGGAGGCTTTTATGGGGACTGGCAGGATCCGAAAATCGTGGCAGATCCCGTGGCTGCAAAGAAACGACTGCAGGCAATTGAGGAGATCACTCGACTCTACAGCCATCACAAGAGCTTCTACGGATGGTATTGGCCTAATGAGGCATTTATTGATCGCCACTTTTCCAACGAATTCATCAATTATGTCAATACGTGTTCGCGGCTAGCGCGCCAGCTAACCCCGCGGTCGCAGGTAATGATCGCGCCCTATGGGACACGGGTAGCTGTGCCGGATGAAGAGTACGTCCACCAACTCGAGTCCTTGGACGTGGACATCATCGCATATCAGGACGAGGTCGGTGTCCGTAAGTCGAAGGTCGAGGAAACGTCTGCTTTCTACGAGGGTCTGAGAAAAGCTCACGACCGTGCGCGTAGGGGGGCCATCTGGGCAGATCTTGAAATCTTCGAATTTGAAGGCGATGTGTACAAAAGCGCACTACTTCCCGCGCGCTTTGAGCGTATTCTCCGCCAGATAGAAGCAGTATCGCCATGGGTTGATAAAATTCTCGTCTATCAATACCAGGGCATGATGAATAAACCTGGCTCCCATGCCTTTTGCGGATGCGCCGACTCTACGAGGCTTTATTCGGAATACAGCGAATGGCTCAAAAGCCACCGATAGCCAAACCAAAGCCTCGCTTGTTCTACCCATCCGGCTTCGCGGAATCGTTGTCTTGTTTCATCCAACACGGACAACCGTTTCGGCGTGATCTGGTTTGGTGCGCGCTGAATGAAACGCACGCTCGAAAGCGAGGGCGGCAGCGCCGAGTACACCGCCGTGGTATCCGAGTTCCGACGGTATGACCCGCAGCCCGCGATTCTCCCAGGGGCGAACTATCTGCGCCAGTTCGCTGGCGAGAGCAGAAATAAGAAGGGGATTGTTCTCCACTAGTCCCCCGCCCAGGATCAAGGCCTCAGGATCAAGAAGAGCAACTAGGGCAGCACAGCCCCGGGCGAGATGGCAAGCCAGGGTTCGAATCGCCACGATCGCTTGCTGTTCACCGGCGTTGGCGGCTGCTATTACTTGTGCGGCGGAGATCTGCGAGTCGCCGGCATAGCGGACCAAAGCCGCCGCGTTCACATACGGTTCGAGGCAGCCGCGCACACCGCAGGAGCAAAGCACGCCACTAGGGACGAGAGGAATATGGCCGAGCATATTGGCGATGTAGTGGGTGCCGCGGTTCAACCTTCCGTCAACGTAGCAGCCGCCTCCTAAACCAGTTCCCAGGGTCATGCACACGAAATCACGAAGTGACTTCGCGGCTCCAAAATGTTTTTCACCAACCGCCAGAGCATTGGCGTCGTTCTCAACCGCCACCGGTAGACCGCAGGCCAGTGCAAGCTCTTCGCCCACGGGAGTACCGGTCCAGCCGGGCAGGTTGTCGGTTGCGTATGTGACGCGGCCGGTTTCAGTCTCAACCCAGCCAGCGGTGGCGACACCAAGTGCTAGCGGTTCACGTCCAAGTTCGGCTGCTTTGTCGGTTGCGCTTTGAGCCACGCGCTTCAAATGTTCAAGTAGCGCTCGGGCGCCAGACTTTGCGGGTGTTTCTACGGCGGCTTTGTAGAGTAGCTCGCCGCCTGAGCTAACTATGCCGTACTTCGTCTGAGTGCCTCCGAGATCAATTCCAATCGTGTGCCGTACAGCATTGCGTCGCGCGTGTTCATTCTCGATCGCCGTCGCAAAGCGGCGGGCAATCTCCGCAGGCCTGGTGATGGCTGTGCCGACCACTACGGCCAGTGCGCCCGCGGCAATCGCTTGTTGCGCTTGCTCAGGCGAGGATATGCGTCCTTCGGCAATCACCGGGACGCCGCTGGACTGAACCAGTTCCTCAATGAACGTGGGATCAAAGTGCACTGCGTGATTGGTTTCCTCGGTGTAACCGCGAAGTGTGGAGAGTACGAAGTCGGCGCCGGCTTCCGCCGCAGCCACAGCCTGCTCGACGCTGGCGACGTCGGCGAGAACGGGAACCTGCAGTTTGGCGTGAATCTCCCTAATCCGGCCAAGCGCTCCACCTTGCTGGCCACGCTCGGTGCAGTCAAGGGCGACCATGTCCGCTCCGGCCTCTACCAGTGCTCTGGCTGATTCGAAGGAGGGTGTGATGAGCAGCAAGCCGTCGTGATGTATGGTCTTGTCGATGCCAATGATTGGCAGGTCCGTCACTCGCCGGATAGCCCGAATATCGGCTGGGCCATTCGCCCGAATTCCCGCTGCGCCCCCAGCCACTGCTGCCACAGCAAAACGCGCCATGAGTTCTGGATCATGAAAGACGTCTCCTTCCTTAGCTTGACAGGAAACAATCAACTTTCCTCGGATGGTTTGGCTGAGCTCATCAAACGTCATTTACGCAAACCTCGTCGAATATCCACACAAAATAATCGCCACCAGCAAGATTCCAAGTCCAGATATCATCTGCTTCACTGCGTTTGGCGCCACGCTTCGCCACTCCCCGAGCAACACCCCCATCAAGTTCGCGACCAGAAGTCCAACTGCGAGACTCAAGGGCCACCCCACGGACGGTCCGATGGATCCCAGTCGGGGAGCAGCAGCTCCGTAGAGGAAGATGCTGCCGCCCCACAGCAAACCCATCGCGCTGCTTCTTGCCCATGAGGACCAGGAGGCTGGAGCGTGCAGCAGCCTTGCGGTTTGATTCTTCCGCATGAGCAACACGCAGTAAGCGAGGTTCGGTATCGAACCAGCCCCCAGCATTAATAACCAGATGTAATTGGTGGCGGCGAAAGGTGAGTAGCCCATTTGCTTTCCGGTATCGGCGATCGGCAGGGCCAGAGTGTATCCGATATTAAAGACAGCCGACATGACTCCAGCCGCCACAGCAAGGAAATATCCCAGAAGCGGAGCACCTGCGCGGTCTTGACTTTGGCCGTCTCGCATGCGACCGGCTTTACCGCATAGCGCCACTCCCACAATCAGCAAAGCTACGCCGCTAAAGAGAACCAACTGTTGCATACCAACGCGCTCCATCCCTTTCATCAACAACGGCACCAGAGAACCCAAGGCAGCGCTTAGCCCAATCACCAGAGTGTTGGCCATGGAGACGCCGATATTGTCGACGCTCTTGCCAAAACAGATGGCGCCGAATCCCCAAGCAAATCCGAAGGAAATCGCGGAGAAGACAGCGGCGCCCGGCGTTCGACTCAGAATCTGGGGGGAGGCGCTGGAGGAAAAGACCATTACCGCCGGCATCACCAGGCAGGCCACGACGATAAAGGTGAACCAAATGTTCTCCCATTTCCAGCGGGATTCGACCTTCATTGGCATTGTGAACAGGCCGTTGCAGAGGCCTGAGAGTAGCGCCAGGATGATGCCGATCGTGGCCATAGCCGCTCCCAATTTAAGACGACGAAAAAAACTGTTGACAAACTAGCACAGCTAGGAATATATGTCTAGCTCAAATGTCTATACAACTAGCGGAGAGTTCGAGTCAAGCGATTAAAATGGTGGCTATGACCACTCAAAGCATTTCACCATTCTCTTCCATTCGACTCGACAAAGATGCGCCAACGCCCATTTACCTTCAGATCGCAGAAGGTATCAGTGCGTTGCTTACGAACGGCGCCCTCCCTGCGGGGTACGTTCTGCCGCCGGAACGTGCGTTATGTGAACAGTTTGGCATAAGCCGAATGACCCTGCGGCAAGCCATGAGTCTGCTCGACCGTGAAGGTCTGATTGAGGCACGGCGAGGAATGGGCACGGTCGTTACGCACAGCCGGCTACGGAAGCAGCAACAGGAGTTGCGCAGCTTTAGTGAAGAGATTCGCGAACGCGGTGGACGACCCCACTCCCGATTGCTCTCGCTTGAGCGGGATGTACCCACGCCGATAGTTCGAGATTTCTTCGAATTACGAGACCAGCAAAAAGTCTATGCAATTTCGCGTCTGCGGTTGAATGATGGCGAGCCCTTGGCTCTAGAGCTCGTCCATATTCCGGAGCGACTGTGTCCAGGACTGGAGCGATTCGACGTAGCCAAGAATTCGCTCTACCAGATTTTGGAGGAGTCGTACGGACTACGGCTGGAGAACTGCACAGAGGAAATTTCGGCGGAGATTCCCAGTGCCCAGCATCGGAAGCTGCTTGCTCTGCCAAGAAATACCGCAGTGCTGGTGGTCAATCGCAAGACTTTTACCGACGATGGTCGCGCCGTCGAATTCACGCGATCAACATTCCGCGGCGATTGCTACAGCGCGATTGTGCACTCAGTGCGCAAGAAGAAGTCGCTCCTGAAGACCCCTAGCAGTCCTTAGATTTAAGGAGGATAACTTATGAAAACGCGTCGTGGGTTGGCGGTTCTTTTTCTAGCTTTCAGAATATTCGTCGCTACCTCAGTGAATGCCCAGATTGCGAACACGGGTTCGGTTCAGGGCACGGTGAGCGATCCTTCGGGTGCTGTACTGGCAGACGCTCGGGTCACTTTGATCTCGCAAGATACCGGCGCCGGTCAGGTATCCCAGACGGACTCTGCCGGCAGCTTCGCTTTTCACATCGTCCCTGCGGGCCAGTACCGCCTCGAGGTGTCCAAAACAGGATTCAAGTCCTTTGCTCAGCGCGACATCGCTGTTCACGCGGCTGAGCCTGTGAATGTTGCCATTGCCATGACTGTAGGCCAAGCCGCAGAGAGCGTCGAGGTTACTTCAGCCGTCCCAACGATCGATACGATTACCGCCAGTGAAGGCAACACGGTAACGGGCAAGCAGTTGAACGAACTGCCGCTGACCAATCGGTTGTTTACTCAGCTCGTCGCTCTCGAGCCGGGTGTGGCTTCGGGCCTGGATCAGAATCCAGGCTTTGGCTCCAACTCCGAGGTGCTGTTTAGCGTAAACGGAGTGCGCAACGATGAAAACAACCCGATGATAGACGGTGTGCGTAATTTGGACACCTTTGGCGGCAATGCGTTTGTCGCGCCCAACCTTTTCGCCGTTTCCGAGTTTCGCGTTGAGAACAACTCCTATTCGGCCGCTACCGGCCACTCCGCAGGGGCCCAGGTCAACCTCATTTCTCGCAATGGGACCAATCAGTTCCACGGCAACGTGTTCGAGTTTTTCCGCAATGACGCCCTGAACGCACCCTTTGCCGCGCCGGCCGCCGGGAAGCCGGGTCTCCTTCCAGAGAACCGTTATAACGATTTCGGCTACGATGTGGGCGGGGCTCTCATTAAGAACAAACTGTTCTTTTTCTGGTCCCAAGAGTGGCGTCGCATTATTCAGAATAGTGGCCTGCGCACCGGCACCGTGCCAACCGATGCGGAGCGCACCGGGAACTTCAGCGCTTTGTCCCAAACCCTAACCGATCCCAACAGCGGGATGCCGTTTGCTACGAGGAATGTGATTCCAAGTTCGGAGCAGGATTCCAACGCTCAATTACTGCTAGCTCCCAACCTCTTTTGGCCCGAGCCGAACGCTCCAGGCCTTACCAGTAATTTCCTTTCTTCAGTGCCTGATTATACCCGCTGGCGGGAGGAATCACTCCGCTTGGATTACCGACCAACGCAGCGTCTCTCCGCTTTCCTTCGCCTCACCCAGGATTCTGCACTGCTCTACCGGCCGTACGGTTTGTTTGGCGAGAATGCTCTGCCTTACGTTGGCGATGCAACACAGAAGTACCCCATTTACAGCGGCGTGTTTAACGTCACGTACTCAGCGACGCCCAATCTTGTTTCGCAATTTCTTGTTGGCCTCTATCGGGACAATGACTTGTTTTTGCGGAACGGGCCAAAGTCTTGCCGTTGCAGGGTGCCGGGGCTGAACATTCCCGAACTGTTTCCATTGAACGAGGGAGACCGTATCCCGACCTTCGATTTTGCTAGTTATTCAGGCATCGTTGAGCAGTGGTATTTCTACAACGCCTCTTACAGCATGCCCTTCGAGAACGACAATACGTGGAATCACGGTGCCCACACTGTACGATTCGGTTTTGCAATCACGCGCGAAGGAAAGAATGAACTTGCCAATCCTTCGAACAACTCTACAAATGGGGTCTTCGCTTTCGATGGGTCAGCGTCGGGAGATGCGATGGCGGACTTCTTGCTTGGCAAGGCCCACAGCTACTCAGAGACCGCCTTGGACCCGTACGCCAAGTATCGCTGGCTCAACGTGGAGCCGTATGTGGAAGACCAGTGGAAGTTGCGGCGGAATCTCACGCTGACCGCTGGTCTGCGATACACGTATTATCAGCCGGAATACGAGCAAAAGAACTTCTTTGCCAGCTTCGATCCCGCAAAGTGGGTTGCCAGCCAGGCACCGACAGTCAACTCTGACGGTACGCTAGTGCCCGGTTCGGGCAATCTTGCCAACGGCATCATCGTCGCCGGCAAGAACTCCCCTTATGGCAACGCCTTGTTTGCCTCTAAGAAGAATGCCTTTGCTCCCAGAATTGGCCTGGCTTGGGATGTAACGGGACGAGGGAAAACTTCTGTTCGCGCGGGCTATGGAATCTTCTACGACCGCTGGGGTTCTTACAGTCAGTTCGGCGGGTTGTACAATCCCCCATTGAATCAAAAACCGCTCATCTTTAACACCGCTCTGAGCAATCCCGGGGGCGCCCCTGGCACGATCTTCCCGCCACTGATTTGGGGTGTTGCTAACCCCTGGAACTATCCTCAAGTTCAGAAATGGTCGGCGGGGATTCAGCAGGAAGTTGGCTTCGACACATCCGTCTCGGTGGCCTATGTGGGAACCAAGGGAACGCATCTCCTGGGATCGCTTAACCTAAACCAGCCGACGCCGGCTGGGCAGCAGCAAATTGTAGGTGGTGCGAACGCCAACACGGTCGTACCGTTCCAAGGCTATGGAGCGATCTACTTCGTGGATCCGGTTTTTAACTCGAACTACAACGCCTTGCAGGTTTCGGTGCTTCACCGGCTGACTCATAGTGTCGCCTTCCAGGTTTCCTATACTTATTCCCAAACCAAGACCGACAACTCCAGTCCGTGGAACATGCCCCAGGATTCACGCAATGTTGCCGCTGAAAAAGGCCTGGCCAACTTCGACGTTCCGCAAATCCTGACCTTTAACTATGTGTGGGACATCCCCGCGTTCCACACCAGCTCCGGCCTAAAGAAAGCAGTTCTGGGAGGCTGGCAGGTCTCTGGAATCACGGAAATACAAAAAGGCTTCCCAGCTACCGTGACCTTGGCGACCGACAACGAAGGTGTGCCTTGCTGTGGCCCTGAGCGTGCCGACCAAACTGGCAGCGCCAGCGGTCCCAAGAGCAGGACTCAATGGTTCAATACTAGCGCATTCACCTATCCGACGCCCGCAACCTTCGGAAACGAAAAAGTGGGGGCGATTCGAGGACCGGGTTTTATCAACTTCGACTTCGCACTGGGCAAGCGATTCGTGTTAAGGGAGTCGACAGACCTGCAGTTCAAGGCGGAGGCATTCAACATTTTCAACCATGTTTCCTATCAATCCGTTGATACGACCTTGTTTAATCCGGTATCTGCGAATCCCGATTTCGGGCACTTGCATAACCCCTTGAACCCTCGCATCATGCAACTATCACTAGTTCTTAGCTTCTGAGTGGAGGGATTCTTGCGCAGAGGTTGGGTTGCGGCTCTCATCGTTTCCGCCATTGCAGTGATGGCGGTGGTGATGCGAGCTCAAACCCAGCCTCCGTGGCTCTCTTCTTATAAAATCGCTCTCGATCATATCCGGGCTGGCAAATCAGAAGTTGGCATTCGAGAATTGGAGACTCTTGGCGCCTCGTTCCCCGGAGACGTAGTGCTTGCAACCAGCATCGGAGCGGCCCTAGATTCAGCCTCACGTCACGAGCAAGCCGGGCGCTGGTATGAGAAGGCGCTGGCGACTGATCCTCAATACGAGCCGGCGCTGAACAATCTGGCGCTGAGTTTAGCCAGCCGGGGCCGACTCGCGGACGCAGTCCCAATACTTGATAGGGTTCTGAAGATCGATCCGCAGAACGGGCGCGCAGCCTACAATCTGGCTCTAATAACTCTCCGCTTGAAGCGCTACGAGGAAGCCGCCGACGCGTTCCAAGCTGCACGCAAGGTACCAGAGCCTGCTGCCCCTCCTCAGGCATTGGCGCTGGGCGAAGGAACCGCACTATTCAAGCTGGCAAGGTATGGGGAAGCAAAAAAAGTCCTCATGAACTCCGGATGCTCCGAATTGTCTTCATGCTTATTGCTCGGATCTTCAGAAGCACTCTCGACTGACTTGCCTGCTGCGGTGAGTACGTTTCAAGCCGCGGTGCGGTTAGCACCACAAAACCCGGATCCTTATTTTCGCCTCGCGCTGGCCTTCCTGCAGGGCAAGCGGGACGAGGAGGCAAAAGAAACTCTGGCTGTCGGCCTCGATGCAATCCCGCACTCAGCGTTGCTGCTTTATGGCCAGGCAATACTCCACGAACACTTCGGTAATTATGAAGAGGCGATCATTTCGGCCACGAAATCCGTCGAGCAAAATCCGTCGAGCGCAGTCGTCTGGTCGTTTCTGGGGCGCGTCCATGCTCACCAGGGGCAAGGTGAGGAGGCTGACAATGCGTTTCGGAGAGCACTTCAGGTGGGCGGCGGAGTAGACACCGCGGTGGATTACGCGGAATTCATGACCAATGGCGGGCGCTACATGGAAGCCGAGAAGATGCTGAGCGACCTGCATCAATCCCATGGAAACAATCCTGCGGTAAATCTCAGCCTGGGAAAACTTTACAGAGCGCAGGGGAAACACGAGCAGGCGCTCGTGTTTCTGCAACGCGCAGTGGACCAGGATCCGCAGAACCCCGCCGCGCATTACGCTTTGGCAATAACTCTCGAAAGACTACATCGCGATGCTGAAGCCAAAAAAGAACTGGATTTGTTTACGGCCGCGAAAGAAGAGAGACGGTTCGTGCGCGTCTTAGAGTTAGCTTCTGATCCAGTGGCAGCTGGTGACAAATAATCTTTGGCTTCTGGTACTCGCAAGCTTGATATGGAGGACGTGCGTAATTTTGTGCGAAACCAGGTCAATCAAAGTGGCGCCTGCTTCGTTTTGGCATTCCTTGTTTTCGTCGCTCGATGGGCGCTTCCTGTCGCTAATGGTTCGGGTGAGCTGGATCCTGGACCGCGATTCATCGATGTGACCGCTGCAGCCAAGATCGAGTTCTCTCACTTGAAAGGAAATTTAGGGGTGGCAACTATCTTGGAGGAAGCGGGGCCAGGCGTGTGCGTAGCTGACTATGACGGCGACGGCTGGCCGGACATCTACTTCGTCAACGGCCGGGATCTCCACGGGCGCGGTATTTCCGCTCGAAATGCGCTTTACCGCAACAACGGAAATGGAACCTTTACCGATGTTACCGACTCCGCCGGGGTTCCTGGAACCGGCTTCGGTCTTGGCTGTGTTTGGGGTGACTACGACAATGACCGCCATCCTGACCTTTATGTGACTCAGTACGGCAAGAGCGTTCTCTATCACAACAATGGAGATGGCACGTTTACAGATGTTACGGCGAAGGCACACGTTGACGGCACTGATTTCGGAACGCAGGTTCACACGGGAGCAGTTTTCTTTGATTACGACCGCGACGGCTGGCTGGATCTTTATGTCGGCGGTTACGTTAGCTTTGGCCCAGACTCCAAGCAAACCTGCATCACCTCGGGTGCGGAGTCCAGTTGCTCGCCGACGGTCTACCCCGGGAGTCCCGCTGTTCTGTATCACAACAACAGGGACGGCACTTTTACTAATGTGACGAAGGCTGCCCGTATTTTCCAGCCAGACGGAAAAAATCTTTCGGTTGCGGCGATCGATTACGATAACGACGGCTGGCCGGATCTCTTTGTCGCCAATGACTCCATGCGAGCTTACCTCTATCACAACGAACACGATGGCACGTTTAAAGAAGTGGGTTTAGCGAGTGGTATGGCTGTCACGGAGGAAGGCGCCGAGATGGCGGCAATGTGCCTGTCATTCGGAGACTATAAGAACGACGGAATGCTCAGCCTCTATGTTTCTGACTTCCAGGAAGCCGGCGATCACTTGTGGCACAACGAAGGAAACGGGCTCTTCAACGAGGTCAGTCATCCCAGTGGAATTACCGACATCACGCGAAAGTTTTTGAGCTTCGGTGGAGGCTTTTTCGACTACGACAACGATGGCTGGTTGGACTTGTTCATCGCCAATGGGCATGTCTACCCCAGCATTGAAAAGACGAGTCCTGGATCGCACTATAAGCAAATTAACCTGTTGCTCCATAACCAGCGCAATGGACGATTTTCCAACGTCACCGCAGCCGCGGCAACGTTGGGCAACGCATTCTCCGTTCCGCATCTGGGGCGCGGCGCCGCCTTTGCAGATTTCTTTAACGATGGGCACGTCGATGTTGTGATCGGGAACAACGATGATCCGCCATCGCTTTTGAGGAACACGAGTGACGCTCGAAATCATTGGGCAAGCTTCAAACTCGTTGGTACGAAGAGCAACCGCGATGCAATCGGTGCAAGGCTCGCCATCACGGCGGGGGGAACCACGCAGATTCGCGAAATCGCAGGTGCAGGTAGTTATTTGTCTCAGAGCGATCTACGGGCTCACTTCGGATTGGGCGCCGCCGCTCGTGTTAGTTCTGTCGAGGTCAGCTGGCCCAGCGGCTTGAAGCAAAGATTTGGAGACCTTCAGGCTGATCGGTTCTACGTACTCGTTGAAGGGGAAAACTCACTCCAGAGCGAAGAGTTTAGCCATCGATGAGACAATTTCGAACAGACTTGGAGTTCCCAAGAAAAACAGGCCGCCGAGAATAAAACATGCTTGTAATGCTGCAGCAAAGCTACGACGAACTTAGTCGAGAGGCCGCGCCTACCGTAGCAAGCGCGGTACGCAAGAAACCCTTCCTGACACTCGGGCTGGCAACAGGACCCGCACGGTGTCGGCCAGTTCCATTTCGTGCAACTCCGGTTTCACCCGGAAAGTGAAGGCATCGAACTCCAACTGCAACACCTGGCTTAGCCTTTGTATCCGCTCAGATAGAGATCTAGGGATGAAGGCCAAGCGACGAATTCAACAACGGATGGTCGAATTCGTCCGCCGGCAAGCGTCCCAGGAAGCCTCCGAACGGCAACCCGCATCGCAGCAAAACCCACCCGTCGCTATTCAGTGACTTTACGTGACCCTTATTTGACCCAGATTCTTTTTCAGGATTATTCCGAAGTCCACGAACAGAAATGGCTCCTCAGGTAGGACTCGAACCTACAACCCTCCGGTTAACAGCCGGATGCTCTGCCCCGGAGCGTACGTCTTTTCAGTGATTTAGATGGAGAAAGAAGCCATATTTGGAGCACCTTCGGCACACAACGCGTCCCAAAACGTGTCCCAAATTCTAGTTCAAAGAAAACAGTTGTTCACTAGCCGGTTCCTCGTTGGTCGCGGAGAGCCGATTCGCTATGACAACGGAGCGCGCAACGAATCAAACTTCAAACGTACTGATTAAGAGTCAGCTCACGCAAGTGGCTGCAAAACGCAGGAACATGCAGCTCCAACAATAACTTAGCAAAAATATCGCCCGCACGAATGGCTGTTCCGGAACGTTGAAAAAGCTTAAGAAATCGAATACCGTCGAACGGGGTAGGACACAAATTGGACACAGAGGGATGGGACCCGAAGCAACCGGACTGTCGCAAGGTAAGCGATTGGTACGCGACCCCGCCAAGAACTCCTTCATGGCACTATTCAGCTTCAGATTCGGGATTCCAGAGTCGTGCAGGCTGCCACGTTGCCAAGAGACACGGCGCGCTCGAGGCCCAACCCGCACGCGAGTGACGCGGGACCGCAAAGCCGACTTACGCCTCACGCGAAGTCTTGGCTCCTCGAGCCACAAGTTCACGAACCATTCCAGGGGTCAACGACATCAAGACCACAGTCCTCGAAGTCTACAACATTGCGCGTGGCGAGCTTGGCCCCTCGCACTTGCGCAAT
>Ga0207684_10001920_pt1 | contig 21561 bp, 15 predicted proteins | sample KBSK5501metaG_FD_184342 | JGI IMG/M metagenome (GOLD analysis project Ga0207684, IMG submission 184342) | Corn, switchgrass and miscanthus rhizosphere microbial communities from Kellogg Biological Station, Michigan, USA - KBS K5-50-1 metaG... | ecosystem: Host-associated > Plants > Roots >...
CACCTGCAGCGGTTTCTGGGGCGTGATGCCCGCCTCGGCCAGGAGCTTCCTCGCCTTGGCCTTCATGTCCTCCGGCTTGCCGTAGCCGGGGAGCGCCGCCAGGGTATTGCCCATGAGCCCCCAGACACCGTAGGGCTTGGGCGCCATCGCCGCGCCGGGCACGGCGCCGCCCTGATGCACGGCCTGGATCAGGGCGCGCCGGTCGATGGCATAGCTCACCGCGAGCCGCACCTTGGGATTGTCGAAGGGCGGCTTCTTGGTGTTCAGGATGATGTTGTCGTTGACCATCTGGCCAACCGGCGTGACCACGAGCTGCGGCACGGCCTTCTTGAGCTGCTCCGCCGCGGTCTTGGTGGTCTCGCCGGGAAAGGACACGTCGAGCTGGCCGGACTGCAGCGCCGCGATGCGCGTGCCGCGCTCCTTGATCACGATGTAGCGGAGGGCGTCGAGATATGGCCGGCCCTTGACGAAATAGTCGTGGTTCTTGACGTAGTCCGCGAACTCGCCCTTCCGCCATTCCTTGAGCTTGAAGGGGCCCGTGCCGATGCAGCCGGTTCGGTAGACGGCCGGATTGACGTGAGCGGCGTACACGGGGGAATAGCCCGAGGCTAGCATCAGGAGCAGTGACGGCTGGGGCCGCTTGAGCCGGAACACCACCGTGTACGGCTCGGCGGCCTCGACGGCCTCGATATTGGAGTACCAGTCCTTCCGCGGGTTGATCCGGAGCTTGCCCGGCGCGTCGGGCGCCTCGCGGAGCATGTCGAAGGTGAACTTGACGTCCTTCGACGTGAACGGCTTGCCGTCGTGCCACTTCACGTCTTTCCTCAGGAAGAAGACGAGGTTCCGGTAATGATCCTGCCAGGACCACTTCTCGGCGAGCTCGCCGACGATGGTCTCCGCGCTCTCGGTTGGCTTGGCCGGATCGAAGATCACGAGGTTGCTGAGACACGGCATCGCCGGCCACACCGTCGAGATGGTGGAGGTCTCGTGGATCGCGAAGCCCTGGGACAGGTCCTCGCGCAGCATGATGTTGAGCGACCCGCCGGACTTGGGCGTCTGGGCTGCGGCGGGCCCGGGGCAAAGGAGGAGACCGGCCCCCGCGAGGGCCATCATGGCTGAGACGAATCGGATGCGCTTCATGCCATCTCCTTCCGTCAGGCGCCGGCGCCTGAGCGGCGGGCCGGAATCAACGCTGGAGGGGAAACCCGTGACTGGGCCGAAAAGATTCCTCAACCGCGCCAACTATAGGCGAACGCCGCCCGGGTGACAACCCATCCCGAGCCGGGCTTACGCGTTGCGTTAGCCCGCTCGTTTTCGAACTCGGCTGCGCAGCAGAACCCGGGAGCGCTTGACATCCCATACGCCGAGCGCCGAGAGCCGGGCCGACGGGAGGAAGTCGGCGGCCATGAAGAGCAGGGTGTAGATCGGATCGTGGAAAGCGTAGCCGCGAGCCCGCAGCAGCGCGTGGAATTCGCGCTCGCGCTCCGCCAGCTCGGTGAGCGGCCGCGACGACATGATGCCGCCGATGGGCAGCGGCAGCTCGAACGTCACCCGATCGCCGTCCACGAGCACGATCCCGCCCTTGAGCCGGAGCAGCCGGTTGACCGCTCGCGCGAGCGACTCGGGCCGCCGGCCGAGCGCCAAGATCTGGTAATCCGTGCTCGTGGTGGCCGCCAGCCCGTCGAGCGCGGCGGCGAAGCCCGCCACGGCTCCGGGAGCGATCCACCGGCCGCGGCGGTCAAGCAGCGCCGCGTGGAGGTCCCCTTCCTGGAGCGGGCGCTCCTCAAGCGAGGTGATCACCGTGCTCACCAGCCTGATCACGGGCACGCGGCCCGAAGGCAGCGCGAACTCTTCGGGCGACACGGACCAGCGACGGTCGAACCGGCTGGCCGTCGCGGTAAAGATCTCGCGCCAGCGGGGCTCGGGAACCCGCGCGAGGAGCCGGCCGTCGCGGGCGACCAGCCGTCCGCGCGCGATCACGGCCGCCGGTCGCGGGTCGGCGAGGTCACGGAGCAGCAGCAGATCGGCGTACCGCCCGGGAGCGATGCCGCCCAGATCGGCATCCTTGCCGTAGTACGTCGCGGGGTTGAGCGTCACCATGCGATAGGCCTCGACGGGCGGAACGCCCTGCTCCAGCGCGAGGCGGACCAGCGCGTCTACGAAGCCGTGCTCGGATACGAAGGCGGTGGTGCTCCCATCGGTCGTGAGCATGAGGCGGCCGAACGAGCCGGACTTCACGAAGGGATCGAGCAGGCCGCGGAGGTCTGGACGGAGCGAGGACTGGCGGAGCATGAGGGCGATGCCGAGCCGCGCGCGATCGAGCGCCTCCTGGGCGGTGATGGGCTCGTGGTCGGAGCTGAGACCGGCGGCGGCCAGCGCCGTGAGTTTCTCGGCGCTCGCGCCGGCCGTATGGCCTTCGATCCGCTTGCCCGCGGCGGTCGCCAGCGCCAGCCGCCCGAGAAGCGCGGGCCTCCCGGCCCACACCTCGGGCCATCGCGTGACCTCGCCCACGGCGACGGTCCGCGGATCGGCGAGCATGCGGCGCAGCGTCGCCACAGGAAAGCGAGCGGACTCGCCGCGCGAGCGCGATTGGCCGTGCGGCCGCACCATCCAGTAGAACTTGAGCGGGCCGCGCGCCAGCGCGGCTATCGCGGCCTCGAAGCCGCGCCGGCCGGCCAGCTGATAGACGGCCAGGTTGTCGCCCACGATCGTCGTGGTGCCGAGCGGCAGGACATGCCGGGCGAGCGCCGCGGGCGTGGTCAGAGTCCAGGGGTGGGCGTGGGGCTCGATGTAGCCGGGCACGAGCGTCCGGCCTATGGCCTCGACGATGTCGGTGCGAGGTCCGACCATGTCCTCGCGGAGTCCGACGTAGGCGATCCGCTCGCCCGCGATGGCGACGTTGGCCGGGTAGATCTCGCCGCTGTAGACGTTGAGCAGGAGCCCGCCGCGGATGTAGCGGTCGGCTGTCGCGTCAGCCCGCGCCACCGCCGACAGTCGAGCCCGCTCTCGCGCCCACATGGACGCGATTATGGCCTCGCGCGACCAGAGCGCGCAACGCCGCTAGGCTTCTTCGGCGGATGCCACGCGGCTGCGGCGATGGACTTCCCGCCGGGTCAGCAGCTCCTCCAGGGCGATCTCCCGCGCGCCGCCGCGCCGCCGGAGCTCGGGCTCCAGCAGGATCGGCCGCTGGCGGATCTGCGCCGCCAGGCCGGCGCTGACCGCGCGCTCGGCGTACAGCCTTTGCAGCGCGCGGCACATGAGCGGGCGGCCCCGGTTGTACCCGAACCGGCGCTTGTACTCGGCCGGCGTGGACCGGTGGGAACGCAGGTGGGTATTGGTGAGCTGGCGGAAGCTGCGCCCGCAGATCAGGCAGCGGATCCAATCTTCCTGTACCGCCTGCCGGGGATCGACCCGGAGCGCGGCCAGTTCCGCCCGCGGGCTTACCGGCTGCGTACTGTACCGCTCAACGGACGCAGTCTGTACTGGTGCCGCCACTGCCGCATCGTCGCTTGCAGCGGTCATGGGGTCATTCTCCTTGCGTGCGCGCGACCAGCGCGCGCAGCGGACAGAACCTCTCTTGGCTGGCGCAGGGGGCTTCTTCGCTCGTCCCGGCGCGCACGACCCGAACCCGGCGGCGGACCTGGAGCAGGGTCCCGTCGCCGCACTCGACCACGGCGCTGATGTCGGTCGAGCGCTCGAGGCACGCCGTCACGCTGACGTAAGGCGGGACCACGTCGGGCAGCAGCGCCACCCGGGCGAGCATGGGATCGCGGTGCCCGTCGGCGATGACGTAGAGGTGGGCGATCGCCTTGGCGACCACCAGGGACCAATTAACGCGGATGGAGACCGACAGCGGGCGGCCGTGCGGGGCCGCCTCAGGGGCCTCGAGCGTGATGAGGCCTTCGCCGTCATTGATCACCCGGCCGGGGAAGAATCGGCGGAGCGCGCCCGGGTCGGACTTGACGCCCTCGACTCTCCGTCCGGCCGCCTCGCTGAGGCTGCGCATCGCCATGGTCATCGCCGTCCTCCCCGGCGGGTTCCCGCGCGTCTCATCGGGTCCACGCCGGCTCCGCAAGGCGCGTGATAAGCTCCTCGCTTCCGCTGACCGCGGTGGGCGCTCGCCCCTCCAGCCGCTCGCGGATGGCGCGCATCCGCTCGGCGATCTCGGCTTGCTGCGTCCCCGCCGCCATGGCACTGGCCATGACGAGCGCCTGCCGGGCCGCGTCGGAGTCGCCCAATGTGGCGAAGGCTTCGGCCATGTGGAGCACACCGTCGAGGGAGCGCTGACGGCGGGCACGGAACAGGGCCTCCAGATAGGCATGTCGCGCCTCGGGGATCATCGCGGCCTGCGCCTCCGGAAGCTGGGAGAGCCGCACGGAGGCATCGCCCACGGCGGCCATCCCTTCCCAGCCCCGGCTTCCGAGCGCCGCCGAGTAGGCGTCGTGTTGTGCCCGGACGGCGGTGCCGACATCGCCGCGGGCGAGCGCCTCATCCATCCTCTGCACGTGCGCGACCCACGGCGTCTCCATGGATCTGTCCGGAGCGGTCCCGCAGGCGGGCGTCACCACCGCCGCCAGTAGCGCCGCACCCGCCGTCACCCGCTGGAACAATGTCTTCGGCATCGTGATCGGATTCATGGCTGACTCCCGTTCATGGAGTGCTGGCGCCCGCGGCGTCCACGGCCGAGCTGTGCGGGCCAGCCGCCGATCTTTCCTTGGTGAAACGCGTCGGTCAGAAGCCGCACCGCGACGAAGGCGAGCAGCGCGGCGAATCCCATCTGCCAGAGCCGCGTCGGGAAGTAGGACGCCGCGACGACGCCGAGCACGGCGCCGGCCATCCCCGCGGGCGCCAGCGCCTTGGCCAGCCCCTGATCCACGTGGCCCAAGCGCGCGTGCTGGCGGGCGCCGATGGCGGCGGCGATGACAACGGCCGCCAGCGACGTGCCGCGGATCGCATTCAACGGTAGATCGCCCCAGATGAGTGCCAGCGCGGGAATAGTCGCGATCCCGCCGCCCACGCCGACCAGCACCGAGGTCGCCCCGGCGATGATTCCCACCGCCAGAATCAGCAGGTGCTCATCGACCGCGGGCGCGGCGATCAACGCTCCGGCCGCTCTCCTGAGGCCGAGCGAGGGGATGGACATTCGAATCGAGGCGGCGAGGAGCACGCCGGCCAGCACGAGCCGCAAAGGGTTGTCGGCGATGCGGGCGACCAGGCGCACGCCCAGCGCCGATCCCAGCAGCGAACCCAGCGTCAGCACCAGGGCCCAGGTCCACTGGATGTGCATGCCGCCGATCTCCCAGTCCGCAATCACTCCTGCGAGGGAGACGAAGAGCGCGACTTCGAGCGATGTGCCGACGGCCTGCTTGATCGACCGACACAGCAGCAGGGTGAGGGCGGGCACGAGCACGAGTCCGCCGCCTATCCCGAGAAAGGCCGAGCTGAGACCTGCGGCCAGCCCGATCAAACCGATCAGCCAGTCCTGCTCTTTGCGTGTGTCCCGCAGCGCCGGTTCTTGTGACATGCCCCTATTGGTCGCAAGTGGGGTGCCAGCAAGAGAATCAAGTAGGATCAGCTAGATATGCTGCGCAATGGGGGTGGTCAGAGTGGTCAGTGGTAAATAGCTGAGCAGTGACTTGACCAGCCGAGTACTCTAGGGCGCGCGATGCAGGGGGTCGAGGATCTGCTCGGTGAGAGCGCGGCCATCCAGGGTGTCCGCGAGAACATCCGGCGGCTGCTGGCGCGTCCCCAGACAGGCCGGCGGCTGCCGTCCATCCTGATCCAGGGGGAGACCGGGACCGGCAAGGGCCTGGTTGCCCGCCTCATCCATCGCCACGGCCCGCGCGCCGAGGGCCCCTTCGTCGACGTCAACTGCGCGGCCATCCCCGAGACCCTGCTCGAGGCCGAGCTCTTCGGCTTCGAGCGCGGCGCCTTCACCGATGCCCGCCGCGCCAAGCCCGGGCTCTTTCAGACCGCCCATCGAGGCACGATCTTCCTCGACGAGATCGGCCTGCTGCCCGAGGCGCTCCAGGCCAAGCTCTTGAAGGTCCTCGAAGAGCAGGCCGTCCGCCGGCTCGGCAGCACCAGCAGCGAGCCCGTGGATGTCTGGATCATCAGCGCCACCAATACGGATCTGCAATCCGCCATCGCCCAGCGGCGCTTCCGCGAGGACCTCTACCACCGGCTGGCCGTGCTCACGCTGCAGCTGCCCCCGCTCCGGCAGCGCGAGCGCGATGTGGTCCTCCTGGCCGAGCGCTTTCTCGCCCGCGCCTGCGCCGACTACGGGCTCCCGCGGAAAACCCTTTCACCCGAGGCCCAGGCGCGACTGCTTGCCTACCCCTGGCCGGGCAATGTCCGCGAGCTCGGCAATATGATCGAGCGCGTGGCGCTTCTCGCCGAGGACGTCGTGGTCAGCGCGGAGGTCCTTGAGCTGCCGTCGGGTGCCCCGCCGCATCCCGCCGCGCCCAGCGCGGCGCCGCCGCCGGCTTCGCTCGAAGACGCCATGCGAGATCATCTGCTCGCCGCCCTCACCCAAACCGGCTGGAACATCTCCCGCACCGCAGCCCTGCTCGGAATCTCGCGCAATACCCTGCGCGCCAGGATTGAGAAGTTCGGCCTTCGAACCGGCGCCTCCCCCGCGGCGCCAGCCCGCCGGCCGCCCCGCCTGCGGGCGCCCGCCGCCGACGTCACGGAGCCCGCGCCGCCCGCACACGCTTCGACGGCGCCCGCTCCGGCCATGGCCGCGCCCTCGGCCATCCGCTGGGAGAGCCGGCGCGTGACGCTGCTTCGGGCCATCCTGATCACCCCGGATGCGGACGAGGAATTGCCGGACACGAGCCGCGCGCTCGACGTGCTCCTCGACAAACTGCGCGCCTTCGGCGGGCGCATCGAGGAGCTGAGCCCGCGGGGCGTCGGGGCTGTTTTCGGCCTCGAGCCCGTGGAGGACGCCCCCCGCCGCGCCGCCCATGCCGCGATGGCCATTCAGAAGGCCGCTGAGCGCGGCCGCCGGGGCGACGGCGAGCCCTTCAGCGTCAAGCTCGGCATCCACGTGGGCCAGGTCCTCGTCGGGCAATCGAGCGCGGGCATCGAGATCGACGCCAGCGCCAAACGGGCCCAGTGGACCGTGCTCGACACCCTCCTCGCCTCGGCCTCGCCAGACAGCACCCTCTTGAGCGCGGTCGCCGCGCCTTTCCTCGAGCGGCGGTTCGATCTGGCCGCTGAGAGCGGCGCCGCGGAGCATGCCTACCGCCTCCAAGGCCGTGAGCGGAAGGGGCTCGCCCTCGAGGGCGAGACGGCCTGGTTTGTCGGGCGGCGGCAGGAACTGGACCTGCTCAAGAGCCGCCTGGCCTCCGCGAGCGCGGGGCGCGGCCAGATCGTCGGTATCGTCGGCGAAGCTGGAATCGGCAAGTCGCGCCTGCTCTACGAGTTCCGCCAGGCCCTGCGCGGCGAGGCGATCACGTATGTCGAAGGCCACTGCGCGTCCTACGGCGCCGCCATCCCCTACCTGCCGACGCTCGAGATCCTGCGCCATGCCTGCCGGATCACGGACGCCGATAGCACGGAGACCCTGACCCTCAAGCTCCGCGTGAACCTTCGGCACGTGGGCATCGAACCGGACGACGCGCTCCCCTATCTGCTCCAGTTCCTGGGGGTCAAGGACGGGACCGAGCCGCTCAGCCAGTCGACACCGGACGCCATTCAGGCCCGGACATTCCAGATCCTGCGGCAGATGTGCATCAACGCGAGCCGCCAACGGCCGCTCATCATCGCCATCGAGGACATGCACTGGATCGACGCCCCGTCTGAGAACCTGGGCTCGATGGTGGAGAGCCTCGAAGGGGTGCCGTTACTGCTCATCCTGACGTACCGGCCCGGCTATCAGCCGCCCTGGCTCGGGAAGTCGCACATGACGCAGATCGGGCTCCAGCCGCTCTCTCCTCAGGACAGCCTGAGCGTTCTGGAGGGGATCTTGCCACCCGCCCGCCTGTCCGACCCCGCGGCCCAGCTCATCCTGAGCAAGGCCGAGGGCAACCCGTTCTTCCTGGAGGAGCTGGCGCGCACCGTGCGTGAGCAAGGCGGCCTCTCCCCGGCGGTCACGGTGCCCGACACGGTGCAGGAGGTGCTTCTCGCCCGGATCAACCGGCTGCCTGAGCGCGCGCGCCAGCTGCTTCAGTCGGCCGCCGTGATCGGCAAGAGCGTCTCATTGGACGTTCTGCGGGTGGTAGCGGAAATGCCCGAGGACGAGCTGAGCCAGACGCTGGCGCAGCTCCGGGGGGCCGACTTCCTCTACGAGGCGAGCGTCGGTTCCGACGTCCAGTACAGCTTCAAGCACACGCTCACCCATGAGGTGGCGTACGAGAGCCTCCGAGCGAGCCGACGCCGGGAGCTTCACGCCCGAATCGTGGACGCCATCGAGACAATCCAATCGGATCGCTTGATCGAGCACGTCGAGATCCTGGCCAATCATTCTGTCCGGGGCAAGCTGTGGGACAGGGCGGTGCTCTACTTGCGTCGAGCGGGGGCCAAAGCCGCGGCCCGTTCGGCCCACGAGCAGGCCGTGGCGTACTTCGAGCAGGCGCTGGAGATCCTCCCATCCCTTCCAAAGAGTGTCGAGAGGACCGAGCAAGCCATTGATCTGCGGCTCGATCTTCGCAACTCGCTGCATCCGCTCGGGGACTTCGGGCGGATTCTCGAGCACCTGTCCGAGGCTGAAGCGCTCGCTCAGACACTCCCGGAACAGCAGCGCCTCGCCTGGGTCTTCTCATTCATGAGCCAGTACTTCCGCTTGCTGGGCAACCCCGGCCGGGCCGTCGAATCGGGGCAGCGCGCGTGTGCCATCGCCGAGCACGACGCGAACTCTTCCCTCTGGACCGTGGCGAGCATGTGCCTGGGATCAGCCTACTGGGCCCTGGGGGAGTATCGGAGGGCGGTTGAGATCCTCACGCGGAGCGTGGAGTCCGCGGGGGGAAGCTCAACGCGGGCAAACGTGAGCATGACCGGCCTCCCCGTCGTCTTCTCCCGTATCTATCTTGTCTGCTGTCTCGCCGAGCTGGGAGAGTTCAGGGCGGGAGTCGCCCACGGAGAAGAAGGTATTCGGGTTGCCGAGACGGCTGATCATCTCTACAGCCTCATCTTCGCCTGCTTTGGCGTCGGGACTCTCTTCCTCCTCAAAGGGGAGATCGGCAAGGCGACCCCGGTCCTCGAACGCGGCCTCGAGCTCTACCGGGGGGTGAACCTCCCGATTGCGTTTCCGCTCCTCGCCGTGTCGCTCGGCCCCGCCTATGCCCTATCGGGGCGCACCACCGACGCGATCCACCTGCTCGAGCAGGCCGTGAATCAGGGTGTCACGATGAAGAGAATGGGCGGGCATTCGATGCTCGTCGCGCGGCTTGGCGAGGCTTACCTGCTGGCCGGCCGGAAGGTCGACGCGACCGAGTCGGCCCAGCGGGCGCTTTGGCTCTCCCGGGAGCACAAGGAGCGTGGACACGAAGCCTACGCACTCCGACTGCTCGGCGAGATCGCGCTACAGAGCGATCCCCTGGACCTGGAGAAGGCCGAACCCTTCTACCGTCAGGGGATCGCGCTGACCGAAGATCTGGGGATGCGCCCGCTCCTCGGCCAGTGCCACCTCGGGCTCGGCCGGCTGTATGGCCGAGTCGGACAGCGCGCGGACGCCGAGCAGCATCTCTCCGCCGCGATCGCCACGTTCCGCGCGCTCGACATGCCGTTCTGGCTGGAGCGGGCGCACGCCGAGCTACGCGCGCTTGCCTGAGGTCTCGATCCGGATCTCCTTGATGTCCAGGCCGCAAGCGTTGGCCAGCCGCCTGACCTCGAGCTGGAGCGCCTCTAACGCATGACTGCCGAGGTCTCCGTCGATCCGGATGGACTCAACGACCTCGCCGGGCACGCTTCTTCGCGGCTTTCGCCGCCGCTTTCCACCTTTTCTCAAAGGCCCTCACCTCTCTTTTGAACCGCCCCAGGAGCGCCCGCGTCTTCGCGCTCTTTGGTGTCGCCGCGATCCGGATAAAGGTTCTCCCCCGACTCTGTTTGTGATGCACCATGATAAACATCTCTTTTGCTCCTTTCGCCCCGATCCGTTTTGGACCCTACCTCGCCCCGCCCATGTTCCGGGCGTCTTCGACCGCGTCGAAGAATTCGTCCGCGTGAAACATCCGCGGAGTGCTGTCGATGTCGCGCAACATGTAGTGGTTCTCCGTCACGTCGTACTCTTCGGAGACTTCCACCGGCTCGCCTCGGGCGATCCGAACAGAAAGAGCCGCCATATTGTGCTTCCCCGTGAGATCGAAGATGTTCGTCGCCGAAGAGAACCGCCCGATATTGATCTCGGTGATGCACGGGGCGCCCCGGACGTCTTCCTTCAGATCGATCCCGAAGATCCCCGAGGCTCTCCGGTCGATTGCCCGGACGGCCCTCACGCAGGTCTCGACCACTCTCGGCTCGCAGACCGTCTTGGAGAGCGCGGCGACCGACGAGGTTGTAGCGGGGTTGCTGCCCCGCGCGAGGTATGAGAGCCGCTCGGAAGTCTTGATGAGAATCAGCTGCCCATCCTTCCAGAGGCTTTGACAGCCGAAGTCCCGGCCCGGAAGATACTCGGACAGCGTAAATGAATCGACCGGAACGCCTCGCATGTCCCGCCAATACGTGATCCAGCTTCGAGCCTGCTCCGGAGTCGCGACCGGCAGTGCCCCCACTGAACCGGCGCCTGCACGTGTGCGGCACCACGCGCGAACGGGGCGGCCGAGCCGACGAAAGATGCCGTCGATGCGTCGCAGGTCCGTCACCGGGTAGGTGGCTGGCGCGGCGACGCCCTTCGCTCGAAGATACGCAATCAGTCGGTACTTGTCCTGACACAGCGTGATCACCGACGATCGCGGGAGAAAGACGCGACCGCCGAGCTTCTTGCGGGCGCGGGAGACGGCCGAGACGTCGGCATCGGTGATCGGGATGAGGAGGTCGATGCGCTCGGTCATCAGAATGTGACGGAGCACCCGGGCCCAGGTGGAATGCCCCGATGGCGGAACGAGGTAATTGCGGTCCGCGTGGGAGTTCTTCAGGAGAAACTGATCATCGTGGCAGCCGACGACGAAGAGCGAGGCATCCCCCGCCCTCACGCTTCGCATCACGTTGTTGCTCGCTCCGCTTCCGGCGTTGGTAACGAGCACTCGTGTCATTCAGCAGCCCCCAGATGCTCTGGCTCGAGATCGGAAGACGAATGACAGCAGGACAGGAGCGTAAACGAAGACGGGTAACCTTTGCAAGACCCCCGCGGAGATGGCGGAGTGACCCGGCGAGGAGCAATACGAGGCGAGACCGAGGCCGGGAAGGGCTTGGTGGCGCGGCTCCAGACAGAAGGCGGATACATTCTCTCTCGGCCCGCGCTTCGACGCGTGAAACGTCGCGAGGGCCAGACCTCCCGCTCTGGCCCCTCGCATTCGGGCTTCTGCCGCTCGGCTACTTCGTGATCACCCCGCAGGCGATGCGGTCGCCGCTATTGCCGGCGGGATCGGTTTTCTCGTCGTCGGGGCCCGCGTGGACGACGAGGCTCGTGCCGCCGATTCCGAAGAGCGAGGTCGGGCCCGAACCCAGCGTCACGGCCCGGGTCGTGATTTCGACACCACCCTCACCCGTGGACTTCACTTCCATGTTCGGCAGATCGCCCGCGTGCGGCCCGGCCGGGTTCAGCCGGCCGTGCTGCTTGCCCGTCGGATTGAAGTGACCGCCCGCCGTCATGAATTCCGGCGGCTCGCACTTGCCGCCCTCGTGAATGTGCAGCGCGTGTATCCCCGGCGGGAGCCGGTAGCCGGTGACCGCGATCCGGAGGCCGTCCGAAGTCTGGATCAGGACCGCGTAGCCCACCTGCTTGCCGTCCTTGTCTTTGAGCGTCGCCTCTGCGGACAGCCCCGCCTCCGATCCCATGCTCGCGCAGCCGCTCAGCGCGATTCCCACGCCAACCCAGAGCAATCGTCTCACCGTCGAGGGTCCTCCCTGTGTGATCGATCCTGCTGGTCAGTTCAAGGTCGCGAGCAGCTGCGCCGCCTTCTCGCGGACCCGCCGCACATTGTCGAGCTTGATGCGCTCGTAGCCGCGGACCTCGTCTGGCAGCTCCGCGATGGCCGCCACCGTGTCGTGGTTCTGCGCTCCCAGCCGTCCGAGCGCCGCCTCGATCAGCCGGCGGTACTCGCCGACGAGCTCCCGCTCCACCCGGCGGACGTCGGCATAGCCGAAGACGTCGAACGGAGTGCCGCGGAGCCCCTTGAGCGCGGCGAGCGCGGCCAGCACGGGCTTGAACCACGCGCCGAACCGGATCTTCCGCTTCCAACCGAGCGCGCGGAGGATGGGCGGATGGAGGTGCCAGGAGACACGGATCGCCGGACCGAACCTGGCCGCGAGCTCCGCCCGCACCGCCGCATCCAGATGCAGGCGCGCCACCTCGTACTCGTCCTTGTACGCCATCAGCTTGTGGAGGTGTCGGGCCACCGCTTCCGCGACGCCCGTGCGCCCGGGCGCGCGGCGCCGCTCTTCGTCGGCGACCTTTCTGACAAAGTCGACGTATTGCTTGGCATAGGCCGCGCTCTGATAGGCGATCAGCTCGGGCACGCGCACTTCGAGCAGCCGTCTCAGCTCGCCCGCGGCATCCACCGAGTCCACCAGGGCCCGGGCCTCGACATCCAATACCCGCGGTTGTTCGAGCGTGCCGGAGGCCTGCTTGACCGCGGCCTCGACGTGCTTGCGGTCCACCACCGCCATGCGCCCCCAGCGGAAGGCCAGCAGGTTCATCTCGATGGCGACCCCGTTGAGCCGCATGGCGCGCTCGATGGAGGCGGCCGAAATGGGCAGCGCGCCGGCCTGGTAGGCCGCGCCCAACAGGATGGGATTGGTGGCCATGTGGTCGTCGAAGAGCGCCTCGGCCATGGCCTGGGCGTCCAGGTAGACGTTGGGGTCTTTGCGCGTGACGCGGTCGATGCTCATCAGCATGCTGCTCAGCTCGGGGAAGTGCACTCCCGTGTCCACCACCATCTGGCCGGTGGGGATCTGGCTGGTCGAGACGATGGCGACGGTGCGCCCGGACTCCGCCTTGTCCAGGTTGACCGGGTCGGTAGCGACCAGCAGGTCGAAGCCGAGATACAGATCGGTGCCGCCCGCCGAGATCTTGTTGGAGGTCTCGAGCGGCCGCGCGGAGATCTTCAGATCCGAGACAACCGGCCCGCCCTTCTGGCTGAGCCCCGTCTGGTCCAGCCCGCGCACGTGCTTGCCGTCCAGCAGCGCGGCGGTGCCGAGAATCTGATTCATCGTGACCACACCGGTGCCGCCGATGCCCATCATGTGCAGGGCGAAGCCGTCCGACGGCACCTTGAGCGCGGGCTCGGGCAGCTCGACGTCGAGCGGCGTGAGCCGCTTCTCCCGCTTGGGCGCGGGACCAACGGGCTCGACGGTCAGGAACGACGGGCAGTCGCCCAACAGACAGGAGTAGTCCTTGTTGCACGAGGATTGGTGGATCTGGGTCTTCCGGCCGAACTCCGTCTCGATGGGCTGGACGCTCAGGCAATTGGACTTCCGGCCGCAGTCGCCGCATCCTTCGCAGACGCGCTCGTTGATGTAGACGCGCGTGACCGGATCGGCGAGCCGGCCCCGCTTGCGGAGCCGCCGCTTCTCGGCGGCGCACTGCTGGTCGTGGATCAGGGCGGTGACGCCGGGAGTCGCGGCCAGCACGAACTGGGCCTCGAGCAGGCGGTCGCGGTGCCAGACCTCGACGTTGCCCGCCAGTGACGCGCCCGCGTACTTGCCCGGATCGTCGGTGGTGATGATGATGCGCTTGACGCCGTCGGCTTCGAGCCGCCGGCTGAGCGCGGGAACCGACAGCGCGCCGGCGGCGGCCTGGCCGCCGGTCATGGCCACGGCCGAGTTGTAGAGGATCTTGTAGGTGATATTGACGTCGGAGGCGATAGCGTAGTTGATGGCCAGGCTGCCCGAGTGAAAGAGCGTGCCGTCGCCCAGATTCTGGAAGAGGTGCGGCGTCTCGGTGAACGGCGCGATGCCCACCCATTGGGCGCCCTCGCCCCCCATGTGGGTGACGCCGATGATGCCGCGGTCCATGCCCATGGCCATGCCGTGACAGCCGATGCCCGCGGCCGCGACGCTCCCGTCCGGCACGACCGTGGAGCGGTTGTGAGGGCAGCCGGAGCAGAAGTAGGCGGTGCGCATCAGGCTGATCGGCTTGGGCCGACGCTTGAGCTCGTCCAGGTGCTGGATCCGGGCCTCGACCGACTCGATCCCCATCTTGCGCGCGAGACGCTTGGCGATGGCGCGGGCGACGCTGTCCGAGTCGAGATCCCCGACGATATTGAGCAGCGGCCGCTCCTCCTCGTCGAACTTGCCCACCACCCGCGGCCGGTCGGCCAGGCCGTAGAGAATGTCCTTGCAGAACATCTCGAGGAAGGGCCGCTTCTCCTCGACCACCAGGATCTCCTCGAGCCCGCGGCTGAACTCGCGAACGATTTGCGGCTCCATGGGGAAGAGCAGACCCATCTTGAGAATGCGGATGCCGCAGCGCTCGAGCGCAGCGTCGTCGAGCCCGAGCTCGCCCAGCGCCTGGCGCACGTCGTAGTACGTCTTGCCGGCGGTGAGGATGCCGAGCCAGGCCTGGGGATTGGACACCAGGATCCGGTTGAGCTTGTTCTCCCAGGCGTAGCGGCGCGCCAGCTCGAGCCGCGCGTAGTGGAGCGTCCGCTCCATGTCCAGCCCGAAGGGCGGGATCAGGTTGACGTTGATGTGGTGCTCGAAGCGCCGGCCGTCGAGCTCGACGCTGGGGATCACCGGCTGGACGCGCTCCGGATCCACTTCGGCCGTCCCGGCTTCGTCGGCGATATTGGTAACGATCTTCACGCCCACCCAGAGCCCGGAGGTGCGTGAGAGCATGAAGCCGTGCTGGCCCAGGTCCATGATCTCCTGGACATTACCCGGGAAGATGGTGGGCATCAGCGCGTCGTAGAGCGCGACTTCCGAGTGGCTGGGAAGCGTGGACGACTTGCTGAGCGGGTCATCCCCAGCCAGAGCGAGCACGCCGCCGTTCCGCCCGACGCCGGCGTAGTTCGCGTGCTTGAAGACGTCACCCGTCCGGTCCACGCCCGGCGCCTTGCCGTACCACATCCCGAGCACGCCGTCGTACTTGGGACGGGGGAAGAGGCCCACCATCTGGCTGCCGAAGACGGCGGTGGCGCCCAGGTCCTCGTTGAGCCCCGAGGAGAACACGACGTGGTGCTCGGCCATCAGCCGCGCGTGGCGCTCGAGCGTCTGGTCGAGGCCGCCCAGCGGCGAGCCGCGGTAGCCCGAGATGAACGTCGCCGTGCTGAGGCCGCGGCGCCGGTCGGCGCGGTGCTGGTCGAGCGGCAGGCGGACCAGCGCCTGGATGCCGGAGAGGTAGATCCGGCCGCGCTCCTGCGTGTACTTCGCCTCGAGCGAAAACTCGTCAGGTGTGGCGGCCATGGCCCCCTCAGGGGATCGGTGTCGGGTTGGAAAGCGGGTGTATGGTAGGCCGGAACCCGCCGTGAATCAACTCCGGCCGGTCTTGGGCGCGAGCAGGGGCCGGAGGTGGGGCCAGAGGCGGTCCACCACCACGGCGTATCCTGCCGCCGTCGGATGGATGCCGTCGGCCTGGTTGAGCCGGGGCACTCCGGCTACACCCTCGAGGAAGAAGGGCATCAGCGCGGCGCCGCGCCGCCGGGCCACCTCTTCGAAGATCCGCTGGAACTCGCCGCCGTAGCGCGGGCCGTAGTTGGGCGGCAGCCGCATGCCCGCCACGAGCACCTGGGCTCCGGCCGCCTGAAAGCGCGCGACGAGCTGGTCGACATTGGCGCGCACGGCCGCAAGGCCCTGGCCGCGGAGCGCGTCGTTGGCGCCGAGCTCGAGGATGATGATCTCGGGCTTGAGCCTGAGCGCCCAGTCCACGCGCCGCAGCCCTCCGGCCGTCGTGTCGCCCGAGACGCCGGCATTGACCACGCGGTAGCGATAGCCTTCGGCCGTGAGGCGCTCGGCCAGCCGCGAGGGATAGGACTGCTCGGCGGGCACGCCGAGACCGGCGGTGAGGCTGTCGCCGAAGGCGACGATGACCCGCTCCTGGGCGGCGGCCGAGGGCGCCGTCGCGAGCGCGATCAGCGCGAGGGCGGCGAGCAGTCGGCGCATGCGCCTAGTGTAGTATGGCGGCCATGATTCAGGTCCGCGGCCTGCGCATGCGCCTCACGAGCGGCGGCAGGCCCGTGGACGTGCTCGCCGACGTCTCGCTCGATGTTCCGGCGGGGCGGTTTCTGGCGATCGCGGGCCCGTCGGGCAGCGGCAAGTCGACGCTGCTCGGCCTCATCGCCGGCCTCGATCGGCCCACGTCCGGCTCGATCACGGTGGCCGGAGTCGAGATCACGGGGCTCGGCGAAGACGCTTTGGCGCGCTTCCGCCGCGACACCATCGGCTACGTCTTCCAGTCGTATCACCTCATCCCGACGCTCACGGCGCTCGAGAACGCCGCGGTGCCGCTCGAGCTGGCGGGCGACGCCGACGCGCTCGCGCGCGCGCGGGCCCTGCTCGAGGAGGTCGGCCTCGGCGACCGTGCCCATCGCTATCCCGCCCAGCTCTCAGGCGGCGAGCAGCAGCGGGTGGCGGTCGCGCGCGCCATCGCGCGCCGCCCGAAGCTGCTGCTGGCCGACGAGCCCACGGGCAACCTCGACTCGGCCACCGGCAAGCAGATCATCGAGCTGCTGGTGGCGCTCAACCGGAACCGGGCCAGCACGCTTGTGCTCGTGACCCACGATCCGGCGCTCGCCGCCTACGCCGATCGCATCGTCACCCTGCGGGACGGTCGAGTGGTGGCCGACGAGCCGGCAAACGGCCACACTGCGTGAGCGCCGGCCGGCTCAGTTTCAATGTCCTCATCCTCGTCGCGGCGCTCTGGACCCTCGGCTGGCTCGGCATCCCGTGGCGCTTTGGCGTGGTCGTAGTGCTCCTGGCGCCATTCTGGCTCGGCCCCATCGCCGTCCGGCTGGCCACCCGCCATCCGGCCCACCCGAGCTTCGAGCCGTACAACCCATCCCGCCACCGGGTGCCCGACTGGGCCGTGGCGTTCACGGACGAGACGTCGGCCGCGCTCGGCCGGGCGGGATTCACCGCCAATGCTCGCTTCGTCGAGGCGACCTGGGCGCGACACGTCACGAGCTTCGTCGCGGTGCTGACGAACGGCGCCTCGCGCGACGTGGCCATGCTCGCCGCACTGTACACGGGCGCGAGCGGCACAGCCCGGCGGGTGAGCTATACGGAATTCATCGCGAAATTTGTCGACGGCCGGCAGCTGCTCACCAATAACAGCGCCACCCCTTCCGTCTTTCCGTCCGTGCCGACCAAGATGCTCACGCGGCTGCCCCAGGTGAAGGATCCCGTGCGGCTGCACCGGGTCCACGAGCTGCTGGCGGGCCGCGCGAACGCCGCCAAGGAGCCGCTGCCCGCCGACGCGAATTTGGCCGGCAGGCTGAGCGAGGCCATGACGCGCTCGATGGAGGAGCAGCTCAAGACGGGCTACATGTACTTCGACACGGCCGAGAGCGTGTATCGGCCGACGTGGAAGGGCGCGATGCTGATGTCCTGGAAGCTTCTGCCGCCCTGGCGTCAGATCCGCCAGACGCGCATGGGTCTCGAAGCGACCCGGCTGCTCGGGGAGCTCGGTGTCTAGCTTCGTTCTGCGCATGGCGTGGCGGGAGACGCGCGGGGCCTGGCGCCACTTCGCCTACTTCCTCGCCTGCATCACGCTGGGCGTGGGCGCCCTGGTCGGCGTCGGCAGTTTCGCCGACAGCCTCGAGCGAACGGTGGGACGTTCCGCGAAGTCCCTCATGGCGGGCGATGTCGAGATCCGCGGCACCCAGCCCCTCTCGAGCGAGGCGGCGGCCGTGGTGAGCGGGCTCCGGTCCGAAGGTGTCGCGGTGACGCGCGTCAGGGAGCTGGTGGCCATGGCCCAGCCTGCCGAGGGCCGGACCGGGCCAACCCCGCCGCCTACCCAGCTCGTGGAGCTCAAAGCCGTCGAGCCGGGCTATCCGTTCTACGGCCGGCTCGGCGCCGAGCCCGACGCCCCGCTCGCCTCACTGATCGGCGGCGGCCGGGCACTGGTCCACGAGTCGCTCCTGGCGAAGCTCGGGCTGCGCGTCGGCGATCGTGTGCGGATCGGCGAGAGTGACTTCACGATCAGCGGCGTCGTCCGCGCCGAGCCCGATCGCTCGGCCGGCGTCTTCTCCTTGGGCCCGCGCGTCCTCATCGCCGGCGAGGATCTGGACGGCACGGGGCTGATCCTGCCCGGCAGCCGCGTCCGCTACCGCACCTTGCTCCGGCTGCCCGAGGGGCGATCGGCGGAAGCCTTTCGCGACGAGCTGTCTTCACGGCTCACAGACGCCGCGCTCCGCGTGACCGCCTACACTCAGGCCCAGCCGGGGCTCCGTCGCTTCTGGGAGCATCTCACCATGTATCTGGGCCTCACCGGTCTCGTCGCGCTCATGGTGGGCGGCATCGGCGTGGCGGTGAGCGTCAGCGCCTTCGTGAGAAACAAGCTGCCCACCGTCGCGATTCTCAAATGTCTTGGAGCCGGCTGGCGTGAGATCCTGGCGGTGTACACGCTCGAGACCGCCCTCCTCGGCCTGGCCGGCAGCCTCTTGGGCGCCGCGCTGGGCAGCGCGCTCCAGCCGCTGCTCCAGCCTTTCCTCGCCCACCTGCTGCCGCTCGAGGTGGAGCTGCGCGTCTCGGCCACGGCCATCCTGCGCGGCCTCGCCATGGGACTGGGCGTGACGCTGCTCTACGCGCTCTGGCCGCTGCTCGAGATCCGCCGCGTGCCGCCTGCCCTGATCCTCCGCCGCGAGGTGGAGCCCGCGCTGACGGGACGCCGGCCGTGGCCCGCGGCGGCGGTGATCGCGCCCGGCCTCGCGGGGCTGGCGCTGTGGCAGGCGGGCTCCTGGAAGATCGGCGGAATCTTCGTCGGAGGCCTTCTGGCGGCGCTCCTGCTTCTCGCGCTGGGCGCGCGGCTGATCGTCGCGCTCGCGAAGCGGATCCGCTGGCGCGGGCTCGTCTGGAGACAGGGCGCGGCCAATCTCTACCGGCCGGGCAGCCACGCGGGGGCGGTCATGGTGTCGCTCGGGCTGGCGATCATGCTGATGGTCTCCGTCGCGCTGCTCGAAGGGATGCTGCGGGAGCAGCTCACCCGGCGCAGCCCCGAGCGGGCGCCGGCCTTCTTCTTCATCGACATCCAGCCCGATCAGGCTGGCCTCTTCGGCGATCTGGTCGGGCGGATCGGTGGGAGCCGGCCCGAGCTCATCCCGGTAGTCCGCTCTCGGCTGGCGGCGATCAATGGCAGGCCCATCGCGGGCGATGTGAGGGTGCGCAAAGAGGACGTCTGGTATCTCACGCGCGAGTACGTCCTCACGTGGGCGGCCGATGCCCCCGGCCACAACACCGTCGTCGCCGGACGCTGGTGGACGGCGGCCGACGTGGCCCGCGAGCCGCTCATCTCTGTCGAGGAGGAGATCGCCGGCCAGCTCGGCGTCCCCCTCGGTGGGACGCTGAGCTTCGACATCCAGGGCGTGACCGTGACGGCGCGAGTCGTCAACCTGCGTCGCGTGGACTGGCAGAGCCTCAATTCCAACTTCTTCGTGATCTTCTCGCCCGGCGCGCTGGAGGGCGCGCCCACGACCTATCTGGCCACCGCGCGGGCCCGCCCCGCCGACGAGGGACGGCTGCAGGCCGCCGTGGTGGCCGCCTTCCCCAATGTCACGGCCATCCCGGTCCGCGAGGTGCTCGAGCGCGTGGCCGCGGTCCTCGATCAGATCGCCCTCGCGATGCGGCTCGTCGCGGCCTTCAGCCTCGTAAGCGGCCTCGTGGTCATGGCGGGGGCATTGAGCGTCACGCGACGCCAGCGGCTCTACCACTCGGTGATCCTCAAGGCCCTGGGCGCCACGCGCGGCTTCATCGCGCGCGTCTTCGCCGTCGAGTACGCGCTGCTGGGCGCGGCCGCAGGCCTGTGCGGCACGGCACTGGCCGCGGCCCTGGCCTGGGCCGTCTTGCGATTCGCATTCGACATCGCGTGGAGCTGGGAGCCGGCCGTGCTCGCCACGGGCGTCGCCGCCTCGGCCATCCTCGCCGTCGCCGTGGGGCTCCTCAGCACGCGCCGGCTCCTCGGCCAGCGTCCCCTCGGCGTGCTCCGAAACGAGTGACCCTTCTCGAACGGCTCGGTCAGCTCTTCCCACAAGCCTCGCGGCGCAGTCTCAAGCAATGGCTCGAGACGGGGCGCGTCACCGTCAATGGCGCAATCGAGCGGGACGGGCGATCCGCGGTCGGCGCATCGGACACGATTGTCCTAGGCGGCCAGCCGCGTCCCGCGTTTCCCACGCGCCTCCGCCTCCTCCACGAAGACGACGCGCTGCTCGTGATCGAGAAGCCCCCGGGCCTGCTCACGATCGCGAGCGGAAAGAACGAGCGCGAGCGGACGGCCTATCGGCTCCTCTGGGAGTACCTCGCCGCGCAGAAGCCGGCCCGCCAGCCCTTCATCGTCCACCGGCTGGACCGGGAGACCTCGGGCCTGCTCGTCTTCGCCAAGTCGCCGGGGGCCAAGCGGGGCCTGCAGGCCCAGTTCGCGGCGCGCGCGGTGGAGCGCGTCTATGTCGCCGTCGTCGAGGGACGCGTCGAGGCCGACTCGGGCACGCTCAAGACCGAGCTCAGCCAGGACCGCGCGCTCCGCGTGCGGCAGGTCCGCGCGGGCAAGGAGGCCATCACCCACTACCGCGTGCTCGCCCGCCGGGCCCGCGCCACCGCGCTTGAGCTCAGGCTCGGCACCGGCCGGCGGCATCAGATTCGCGTCCAGCTCGCGGGGATCGGTCATCCGGTCTTGGGTGATCCGCTTCACTCCCGGGATCGTGGCGGCAGGATGCGACTGCACGCCACGCGCCTGGCATTCGCCCATCCCGGCACCGGCGCCCGCCTGAGCTTCGAAAGCGCGCCGCCGCCGGGCTGGGTATAATCCGCGAGTCGCCTTCGCACACTCCCCTCACCCCGGCCCTCTCCCCAAAGGGGAGAGGGAGTGACTCAGGAGGACACGGGCCCATGGCAGCGTCGCCGTTCTCACTGGAGAAGAAGATCGCCGTCGTCACGGGCGGCGGCGTCGGGATCGGCCGCTCCATCGCGCTGGAATTCGCCAAGGCCGGCGCGGACGTCGTCATCTGCAGCCGCAAGATCGAGAACCTCGAGCCGGTCACGGCGGAGATCAAGAAGCTCGGGCGCCGCTCCTTCTGCATGGCGGTGGACGTGCGCGAGGAAGAGGCGGTCAAGGGGCTCGTTGAGCGCACGGTGAAGGAGCTGGGGCGGCTGGACATCATGGTCAACAATGCCGGAGCCTCGTTCCGCGCCAAACCCGAGGACATCAGCCCCAATGGCTGGAACGCCGTGGTCGGGATCAACCTCAACGGCGTCTTTTTCGGCTGCAAGTGGGCGGGCAGGCAGATGATGGCCCAGGGCGGCGGCGTCATCATC
>Ga0207684_10001923_pt1 | contig 21546 bp, 23 predicted proteins | sample KBSK5501metaG_FD_184342 | JGI IMG/M metagenome (GOLD analysis project Ga0207684, IMG submission 184342) | Corn, switchgrass and miscanthus rhizosphere microbial communities from Kellogg Biological Station, Michigan, USA - KBS K5-50-1 metaG... | ecosystem: Host-associated > Plants > Roots >...
CGGTCGGGCAGTGTCGCTGCTGCTTGATGGGCAGCTGGCAGTGGGGGCAGAGCTGGCGGAATGAAACGGCGCTATGCGCCTCGGTGGCGAGGTACATCCGGACCGGGATCGCCACCATCCCGAAGCTAATTGCGCCCCGCCACATAGACCGGGCCATTTGAACGGATTATAGCCGCCGCTTGGACCGGAGGACGAAAAGATGTTCGGACCCGGTGCGCGAGCTGTTGCGCATAGAGGGGCCCCAGCTTCTCGTGCTTGAAGTAAACGAAGACGTCGCGGCCGCCCCCAAGGTAGCCGGCAATCCGCCGCGCCCAGGCGGTGAGCCGTTGCGGCGAGTAGCGGTCGCGGCGCAGCCGGAAATAGAGAAAGGCGCCCCGTCCCAGCGGCCCCGGCTCGGGCTCTCCGTCGCCGTGCACGAGGGCGGCGCCCATGCCCTCGAGCAAGTCGGCGACCCGCGCCGTGTGCCAGGACCGGTGACGGAACTGGAAGGCGACCCGCCAGTGGCTCGGCAGCAACGCCGTGATTCGCTCGATCCGGCCCTCGTCGAAGGGGGCGGTTGGAGGCAGCTGGAAGAGGACGGGACCCAAGCGCTCGCCGAAGCCGTTGGCCTCGGCCGCCAGCACTCGAATCGCTTCCTCGAGATTGGGCATGCGCCGGTTGTGGCTGATGCGCCGATGCGCCTTGACCGCGAATCGGAATTCGGCAGGGACGGCTCGGACCCATCCGGCGACGACCTCCTCCGGCTGCGTCCGATAGAACGTTGTGTTCACCTCGACCGTCATCAGCCGTTGCGCGTAAAAGCCCAGCATCTCCGGGGGCTTGAGGCGCCGGGGATAGAAACTGCCACGCCAGGAGGAATAGGCGAACCCTGACGTTCCAACCATGAGCTGGGCGCTCACGGATCCAGCCTGCTCGTTACGGGTTGGGGACGCCCTTGATCAGGCCCATGAACTCAGCCCGCGTCTTGGGATCGGTTTGGAAGATGCCCAGCACGCAGCTAGTGAAGACGCGGCTGTTCTGCTTTTCGACGCCGCGCATCTTCATGCAGAGGTGATCGGCCTCGATGACGACGCCGACCCCGACCGGTTCCAGGTATTTCTGCAGGCATTCCGCGATCTGCCGGGTCATCCGCTCCTGCAGCTGGAGACGGCGGCTATATAGCTCGACCAGGCGCGGCAGCTTGCTGAGGCCGACCAGCCGGCCGTTTGGGATGTAGCCGATATGGACCCGACCGAAGAAGGGCAGCAGGTGATGCTCGCACAGCGAATACATCTCGATGTCCTTGACCACGACCATGTCCTTGTAGGCCTCGGCGAAGGTCGCATCGCCGAAGACGTCCTCGACCGTCATCCGGTAGCCACGCGTCAGGAACTCGAGGCTCTCCTTGACGCGTTCGGGTGTGTCGCGGAGCCCCTCGCGGGCGGGGTCCTCGCCCAGCAGGATCAGCTGGTGGCGGACCAGCGCCTCCATCGAGAGGGCGTCGCCGAGGCGGTCGTGGGGCTGAGCCATGGCCTCATTATGCGGACGCCCGGGTTCGCCCTAGCTGATGACGTTCATCGGGTCGGCCGGAAACTCTCTGATGTAGGCCTGCATCGCGACCCAGAGCGCCGCGACCGAGATCGTCTGGAAGTCGGGCCCGCGGTAGCCGGCGAGCGGCGATGGCGTTTCGGCATAGGTCACGGTGTCGAGCGCCGGGTCATTGTGGCTGAAGTCGAAGGCAAAGATCGTGATCATGTGGGTCGCGTTCCAGTGGTTCCAGCCCGGCATGGTCCTGGTCATGGTCTGAACCATCGCCGGGACGCCGTGGCCAAAGGTCATGATCGCCTGCTGGTCGACGATGTCCTGCGCAATCCGGGTCTTGACCTCATCGAGCGAGGTGATGTGCTCGGCTTTGTAGCGCGGCTGCCCGAACGCAGGGATGACGACCGGGTTGAGATACTGGTTGATCGCCCTGGTCGCATCGGCGCCGAACTCGCCACGATTGGGGTTCAGGTTTGACGCCCTGGCGACCGCCTCGATGTCTGGAACCTCTGACATCCAGGCCGATAGGAGGACCTGGGTCGCGCCGGCGCCGCAGTAGTTGCGATGAGCCCAGTCGCCCGGCTCGTGGAAGCCGCGCACCTCGACCGCGCCCTGGCTGGCCGCTACCTGGCCGACCGTCAGCGACGGCTGCGGCTCCGGGGTGCCGCTCGGCGACGGCCGGGGGAAGTTGTAGGCCAGCACCACCGCCCCTCCGGGGCGGGCGGTAGTCACCTGGGCGCCGAAACACGACGGCAAAAGCGCGGCAAATGCCATCGCCAGCGCAATTTTGATTACTCCTTGTGACATTTCGGTTTCATCCTATCAGTGACGTTGTCGGCTGACCAGACCCTGCAGCTCGTTGTTACAACGCGCCGCCGGCCGCCAGGTTATGGCCGAACTCAGTATGCTCGGTACCGTAACTATGCACGTGCTTAGTGATAATGGCAATATCATCTTCCATGGCTAGTCGCGCGACCCTTGACACCAGCAGGCGCAAGGGGTTGATCGGCTTCCTGCAGCGGCTCGGCCCGGGGCTGATCACCGGCGCCAGCGACGACGACCCCAGCGGGATTGGGACTTATTCCCAGGTCGGGAGCCAGTTTGGCTACGGCCTCCTCTGGCTGGCATTGTTCACCTTTCCGCTGATGAGTGCCGTCCAGGAGCTGTGTGCACGGATCGCGCTGCAAACCGGGGTCGGCCTGGGCGCGAGTCTGCGGCGCAAATTCCCGCGTTGGCTGGTCGGCATCGCGATCCTCGGGCTGTTCGCCGCCAACACCTTCAATGTGGGCGCAGACCTCGGTGCCGTTGCGGCGGCCGGGTCGCTGCTCTCGCGCGGCGCCCTGCATGCGCTCTGGCTGGTCGTCCCGGTCGCGCTGATCATCATCGGCATGCAGCTGTTCGCCAGCTACGGCGCGATCTTCAAGATTTTCAAATGGTTGACGCTCGCATTGTTCGCCTACGTAATCACGGCGTTCTTCGCGCATCCCGCGCTGCTCGAGGTGGTGAAGGCGACCTTCATTCCGCACGTCGAGCTCTCCAGGGATTTCGTCATGGCCCTAGTGGCGGTCCTCGGCACCACCATCTCCCCCTACCTTTTCTTCTGGCAGGCATCCTCCGAGGTCGACGAGTTGAGCGCGGCCAGCGCGACCCAACCGAAGTCCCGGCGTCACGGTCTGCGGCTCTCCGAGCTTCGCGCCGCCAGAGCGGATGTCGTGATCGGCATGGCCTTTTCCAACCTGGTGATGTACTTCATCATCCTCACCTCCGCCGCCGTGCTGCACGCGCACGGCCAGACGAGTGTCCAGACGGCAGACCAGGCCGCCGCCGCGTTGGCCCCCCTGGCCGGTCCGTTTGCCTTCATCGTCTTCTCGGTCGGGCTGATCGGCGCCGGGCTACTCGCCATTCCAATCTTGACCGGCTCGGCCGCCTACGCGGTCAAGGAGTTCTTCGGGCTCGGTGGGACCCTGGCCAGCAAACCGCAACAGCACCCAACCTTCTATCTGATCCTGACGCTAGCCACCCTGGCAGGGGTAGCGATGAACTTCGCCCACCTCGATCCGATCCGCGCGCTCTTCATCGCCGCGGTCATCAACGGCGTCGTGGCGCCGCCCTTGCTCGTTCTGATCGTCTTGCTCGGATCGGACCACGCCATGATGAAGCGCTACGTAAGCGGCAAGGTCAGCCTGGCGCTGACCGCCATCGCGACCGGCTTCATGGGGGTCGCCGCGATCACCATGTTCGTGATCCTGCTCACCGGCCGCTGACCGCATCGAACTTCCCACCAATTTCTTAGATTATTCTCATGGGACCGTGCTTAGATGGTGGCGAGCATGTCCGACCAGCCGCACGTCCTCGTTGTCGATGACGATGCCAAGATCGCGGCCGCTTTGCGTCGCGCCTTGATCTACGAGGGGTACCAGGTCGAGGTCGCCCCCGATGGTCAGATCGCCCTGACGCGCGCCCGCGAGCGCATGCCCGACCTCGCCATCCTCGACATCATGATGCCGGGCATCGACGGCCTCGAGGTCACGCGGCGGCTGCGCGCCGAGGGCGACGTCCCGATTCTGCTGCTGACCGCCAAGGACGGTACCGCCGACCGCGTCAAGGGCCTCGACAGCGGCGCCGACGACTACCTGGTCAAGCCCTTCGCCTACGAGGAGCTGCTCGCCCGGGTGCGAGCGCTGCTGCGCCGCCGCGCGCCGCGGGCCCGCCGGACGCTCCGCTACGCCGACGTCGTGATGGACCTGGCCACGCGCGAGGTCCGGCGCGCCGACGAGCTGATCCCAACAACGGCGAAGGAGTTCGACCTGCTCCAGCACTTCATGCGCAATCCCGGGCAGGTGCTCCGTCGCGAGCAGCTGCTCGATGCCGTCTGGGGCTTTGATTTCGGGGCGAGCAGCAACGTGGTCGACGTTTATGTCGGCTACGTCCGGCAGAAGCTCGAGCAAGGCGGCCGGCCCCGCTTGCTGCAAACCGTGCGCGGGGTTGGGTACATCTTGAAGGAGGAATGAGCTTCCCCCTCGACCATCCGGCACCGGCTGCGACCCCTCGGGCCCCGCTACGCCGCCTCCTGGATCGGATCGCTCGCTGGACTGACGATCACACCCAGTTCCGCCATCGACTCCCAATCCGGGCGCGCATCGCGCTCTTCGGGGCAGTCGTCGTTGCGCTGACGGTGGTGATCTTCAGCGTTCTGGTTTACGTCATTGTTGAACGCAGCCTCGTCTCACAGCAGGACGGCACCTTGAAGCTCGGGGGCGACCGCGCGTGGTCGGTCCTGGCGTCCGGTGGAAGGGTAGTTCCCGGTCGAAATTTTTTTCCGCCCGACCTCAACAACAGCTCTGAACCCTTCGTCGAGATCTTCGATTCGCAGGGCAATCCCACTATCTCCGGTGCCGTCATTAACGGGGTTAACCCGCAGTTACCACCCAACGCGCTGCAATCGATTCCTACCAATCATGGGGTCTTCAAGGATGTTCAGCCTGCCGGCGGGCCGCTTGTCCGCGCCTACATTCGGGCCTGGAACCGTCCGGACCTCGGCGCGAATGGTTATGTGCTGTACGGCCAGCCCCTGTTCGGGATCCAGGCGCAGCTCGACACGCTTCGTCTGTTCTTGATTGCCGGAGCATTCTTGAGCTTGCTGGGAGCGGCGGCAGCCAGCTGGTTGGTCGCCGGTCGAGCGCTGCGGCCACTCGACGAGATGGCGACGACCGCGGAGGATATCGGACGGACCCAGGACCTCAGCCGCCGTCTGCCCGAGAGCGAACCAGATGATGAAGTCGGCCGGCTCCAGCGCAGCTTCAATCAGATGTTGCGTCAGCTCGAGGACGCGTACCACCGATTGCAATCGGCGCTAGTCGCCCAGCGTCGCTTCGTGGCGGACGCCTCTCACGAGCTGCGCACGCCGCTGACGACGATTCGGGGAAATGTCGGCCTCTTGTTGAAACGGGATGACATCACGTCGGACGACCGCGTCGCGGCATTGAATGACATTGCCGGCGAAAGCGAGCGCATGAGCCGGATGGTGCAGGACTTGCTGACGCTAGCTCGAGCCGATGCCGGCTACCACCTCGAAAAGGCACCGATCGACCTGCTTCCCATCATCCAGGAGGTCTCGCGGCAGGCACAGACCCTGCAGCCCTCGCGACGTATCGACCTGCTCGACGGCGTGCCGGCACCGGTGTACGGGAACGCCGACGCCATCAAGCAACTGCTCTGGATTCTGATCGATAACGCCTTCAAGCACACCCATGACGGCGGGCGGATCCAACTGCGACTCGAGAACGGTCAGCGCGCGGCACGGCTCGTAGTCGCCGACGATGGGCCGGGGATCCCCCACGAAGAGCTGGAGCGCGTGTTCGAACGCTTCTATCAGTCGGATGCCGCCCGCTCCGGCGAAGGGACCGGCCTCGGTCTGGCGATTGCGCGCTGGATCGCCAAAGAACACGGCGGCCAGGTCACGGCCGCCAACAACCCACAGGGCGGCGCGGCTTTTACGGTCGAACTCCCAGTCGAAGCCAAAGTCTTAGCGAAGTCTTAGCCAGCTTTCATAGGCGGCTCATCGCTCCCGCGCACCATTAGCCCTGACTATGCGGGATCCGTTCACGCCGGACTTCGTCGAAACGCCTATCGCTCCTGACCCCGTAGCGCCCGTTGCGCCGGTTGCGCCCGTTCCCCCCTTTCCCCACCGTCCGGCGCGCAGCATGGCAGTGGCCATGCTCGCCGCCGGGCTGGTTGCCGGCAGCATCGGTGGAGGTGCAGTCGGTGCGCTGATCGCAAGCCGCCACCCCACCGCCAGCCCGAGTTCCAGCAACGCCACGGTCGCGGCGGGTGTCGCCGCACCGGCACCCTCCCCGGGGTCATTCGCGGCCATCTACCAGCAAACCAAGGACGGCGTCGTCACCATCACGACCTCGGTCTCTGGCGGTGGCGCGCGCTCGTTCTCGCAAGCGGAGGGTTCCGGCATCGTGGTCGACAAGCAAGGCGACATCCTGACCAACGCCCACGTGGTGGATGGCGCGTCGCAGGTTCAGGTGACCTTCAGCGACGGGCATGCGGCGACAGCCCAGGTCAAGGGCGTCGACCAGAGTGCCGACCTGGCCGTCGTCCAGGTCCCGGCCTCGGACCAGCTGCATCCGCTGACCGCCGGCAACTCCGATGCCTTGCAGGTGGGTGATGCCGCGCTCGCCATCGGGTCGCCGTTCGGTCTGCAGGGAAGCTTCACCGCGGGCATCATCTCTGGTCTGAACCGCTCCAGCACCGCACCAACCGGCCGTGCGCTGACGGGAATGATTCAGACGGATGCGCCGATCAACCCCGGGAACTCGGGTGGTGCCCTGCTGGACGCTCATGGCCAACTGATCGGCATCAATGACTCGATTCAGAGCCCGGTCGAAGGCAACGTCGGCGTCGGCTTCGCGATTCCGATCAACCGCGCCGAGACCCTGCTCCCCTCGCTCGAGAAGGGCGTCGCGATCCAGCATCCCGCGCTCGGCATCACGGCGCAAACGCTGACAGCATCGACCGCGAGCCAGCTCGGCATCACCGGGGTGACCTCCGGCGTGCTCGTGATCGACGCCGCCGCCGGCGGACCCGCAGCCGCAGCGGGGCTCCAGGGCTCTGGCCAGGCGGATGCGAGTGACGACATCATCACCGCCATCGACGGCCATGCGATCGCCACCGTCGATCAGCTCACCCAATACCTCGACACCAAGAAGGTCGGCGACCGGGTCGCCCTCTCCGTGATCCGAAATGGTCAGCACATCTCCGTAGGAGTGACCCTGGGCAACTTCCAGCCCCGGCCGTCGGCGACGCCGTAGCGGCATGACCATTCGAACAACGACGGGAGGCCACCATGCGCCAAGCACCCACCCTTAAGCCGTTACCACAGCTGCGCCGCAACCCGTGGCTCACCGGGACGAGAGCCTGGGTCATCGGGCTGGCTCTGGTGGGCGTGGTGCTCGTCGGCCTGATCGCGCGCGACACCGTCTTTGCTACCCCAGCCGCCGTCGCTATCCGGACGTCGACCGCCGACCGCGGTACCGTGACTTCCGCTGTCAGCGGCACCGGCTCCCTATTGCCGGCCGGCCGGATGAACGTCGGCTTCAAACAAACCGGTGTCCTGACCGAAGTCGACGTGAAGGTCGGCGACAACGTGACCACCGGCCAGGTGCTGGCGCGGATCGACTCGACGGCGCAGCAGGCCGCGCTCGCTTCCGCTCAGGCGTCGCTCGCTTCCGCCCAGGCCAATCTCCAGGCGACGCTGTCGCCGCTAACCGCGGCGCAGGTCGCGCAACTGCAGCATCAAGTCAACAACTCACAGCAGAGCTACAACGACACCGTGGCGTCGGTAAATGCCACCAACCAGGCCGACGCCGCGACGGTCGCCAGCGACCAGGCCAAGGTGAACGCCGACTGCCCAAGCGGCGCGCAGTGCAGCCAGGAGCAGGCCCAGCTGGCCAGCGACAGGACCAAGCAGAACATGGATGCGATCAGCGGCCAGTCCCGGATCAACTCGGCCGCGCAGCAGATCACGTCCTCACGTGACAACCTGGCGGTGCAGACCCAGGTCAAACCAAACGCGCTGGCTTCCGGACAGGCGCAAGTCGCTTCCGCGCAGGCCCAGGTGCAGGCGGCCCAGCTCGCGCTGAACCAGACTACCCTCACCGCTCCAACCTCCGGCGTGGTGATCAGCATCAACGGAGTTCCCGGAGAGACCGCGGGAAGCGGGACCGCGCAGTCACCGGGGTCCCTCGCCCCGCAGCCATCCTCGGGTGGGACGGGCGGCGCCTCGTCGGGGTTCATGGTGATCGACGACACCAGCAGTTTCGTCGCCGTCATGCCCTTCGCTGAGACGGATGCCGCGCGACTGGCGGCCAATCAAACCGCCGTATTCACCTTCGACGCCATCCCGAACCTCACCATCTCGGGACACGTGCTGACGATCAGTCCGAGTGCAACCGTGGTCTCGAACGTCGTCGACTACTACGTCAGCTTCGTTCTCAACCGGACCGATCCACGACTGCGCGAGGGGATGACCGCAAACGCGTCGGTCACAGTCGCCCAGGCGGACAACGCCGTCCGCGTCCCCAATGCCGCGGTGCGAACCACCGGCGGAACGACGATGGTCACCGTGCTTTCGAAAGGCCAGCAGGTGCCGACCGAGGTGATCACCGGCGTCGTCGGCGACAGCTATACCGAGATCAAGGCCGGTCTGAACGAAGGCGACACGGTGGTGCTACCGGCGCTCCGCACAACCACCGGGACGAGTAATGGTGGCAATCTCGTCCGGGGCGGCGGCGGCTTTGGCGGGGGAGGCGTCATTCGGGGCGGCGGCGGGTGATCACCCTCGAGGGGATAACGAAGGTCTACCGCACCGGCGAGGTGGAGGTAGCCGCCTTGAGGGGTATTTCGCTTCATATCCCGGAAGGCGAGTTCGTCGCCATCATGGGGCCCTCGGGTTCGGGCAAGAGCACGCTGATGAACTTGATCGGCTGCCTCGACCAGCCATCGTCGGGCCGCTATATCCTCGACGGCTACGACGTCTCGGCGTTAACCGACGACCAGCTGGCCTGGATCCGGAATAGAAAGATCGGCTTCGTCTTCCAGTCCTACAACTTGATTCCACGCGCCAGCGCGGTGCACAACGTCGAGATGCCGCTGATCTATGCCGGCGACAACCAGCAGCGGCGGGAGCGCGCGATGGCCGCGCTCGAATCGGTCGGTCTGCTGGAACGCGCCAGCCACCTGCCCAGCGAGTTATCGGGCGGCCAGCAGCAGCGCGTCGCCGTCGCCCGCGCCCTCGTGACCGACCCGGCCATCCTCCTGGCGGATGAACCGACCGGGAATCTCGATAGCGAATCGAGTCTGGAGATCATGAAGTTGCTCCGGGACCTCAACCAGCAAGGCCGCACCATCGTCCTCATCACGCACGAGGCCGACATCGCCGCTTTTGCCCAGCGCGTGGTACGCGTGCGCGACGGCGTGGTCGTGAGCGATGAACGCCCGGCGGTCGCAACGGAGATGGCTCGGTGAGCATCCTCGAGGGGCTGCGCCTGGCGATCAATGGGCTGCTGTCGAACCGGTTGCGGTCGGCGCTGACCATGCTCGGCATCCTCATCGGCGTGTCGGCCGTGATCCTGCTGGTCGGCGTGGGCAACGGCGCGTCGCTTGCCGTCCAACAGCAGATCCAATCGCTGGGCTCCAACCTGCTGACGGTGTTTCCGTCAAACGCGAGGAGTGCCGGCGGCGTCCAGCAGGGCTTCGGCACGGGATCGAGCTTTACCCTCGACGATGTCAAGGCGATCGCGGACCGGCAGACATCACCGGACGTCGTGACCGCCATTCCCAGCGCCGGTGGGCGAGCGCAGCTGACCTACGGCAATCAGAACTGGAACAGCAGCCTGACCGGGACGACGCAGGACTTCCCGTCAGTGCGCAATTACCAGCTGGCGAGCGGCCAGTTCTTCACCTCGGGAGAGGTCGACGCCGCGAGCAAGGTGGCGGTCATCGGACCGACGGTCGCCACCAACCTCTTCGGCGGCACCGATCCGATCGGTCAGGTGATGAAGATCAACCGGCAGAACTTCCGCGTGATTGGCGTGTTTGCTCCCAAGGGGTCGTCCGGTGGCTTTAACAACCAGGACGACGTGGTTGTCGTGCCGATCACGTCGGCGTGGAGCTACCTCCTGGGCGGGCGCGGAAAGAATATTCAGCAGATCTACGTCGAGGCGACCAGTGCGCAGGCGACCAGCGCGGCGACCGCCGAGGTCACCCAGGTGTTGTTGGACCGGCATCACATTTCGGATCCGACCCAGGCCGACTTCCAGATCCTGAGCCAGCAGGACGTGCTCGCCAGCGCCTCGCAGACGACCGGTGTGCTCACCCTGATGCTGGGGGCGATCGCCGGCATCTCGCTCGTCGTCGGCGGTATCGGAATCATGAATATCATGCTCGTCACCGTCACCGAGCGCACCCGCGAGATCGGCATCCGCAAGGCGATCGGCGCGCGACGTCAGGACATCCTGCTGCAGTTCCTGATCGAGTCGATGTTCCTGTCGGGCCTCGGCGGGGCGCTGGGGATCCTCGTTGGCTTCGGCCTGGCGCGAGTGCTTCCGATCGCGGTCTCCGCGCTGCCGACGCCTGTCATCTCCACGCCGTCGGTCTTCCTCGCATTCGGCATCTCCGTCGGCATCGGTCTTTTCTTCGGCCTGTATCCCGCGAACCGGGCGGCGCGGCTCCGCCCGATCGAAGCACTGCGCTACGAGTGAACCCCAAGGAGGTCATGCAATGATCAAGCTTCCCATCGCTGCGCTCGTCGTCATCGTCGGTTACTCGGCGGTTTTTACGGTGGCTACAAGGTCGGCGGTGGCGGGACGACCGCCAGCGCCGCCGCGTCAACGACCGGCACCCGGACGACGGGGAACGGTTTCGGCGGAGGCCGCGGGTTGGCGGCCGCCTGTCCCAGTCCCGGCGCGACTCCAGCCGCCAGCGCATCGGGAGCGGCCGCTCGCCGCGGTGCCACCGGCACCATCGCCAACCTGACGACCAATAGCTTCACGATCCATGACGCCCGCTGCAACACGGACGTCAAGGTAACCTTCGACCAGAGCGTGATCGTGCGCAAGACCGTCGTCGGCCAGACATCCGACCTGCAGGAGACCGAGACGATCACCGTGACCGGAACGCGGCAGGCCGACGGCAGCATCAAAGCCAACAGCATCAACATCGTCCCGGCCGGGTCCGGCGGATTTGGTGGATTCGGCGGCGCCGCCGCTAACGGCGGCTGAGATCGCTCTGGGCTAAGTAGCCGAGGGGATGGACCGGCTGAGCTGGCTGCTGCTCGCGTTGGTGTTGCTGCTCGCTGGCCTCTATCTCCATATGCGGTTGGCCGGCGAATGGCTGGCCTACCTGTTGGCGGGCATCGGGGCCGGGGTCGGCCTGGCGCTGCTCGGCAGCGTCATTCATGATGCCTTTGGCGGTCAGCGCCACCAGCACTGACCGGCAACTCCGCGCAGCGACGACTACGCCCCGAACGTCAGACGCGAGAAGCGTGACGACCAGTCCTTGCCCTGGCTCGGACGCAGCCAGCCCATGACCGCGACGGCGGCGAGGATTAGTACGAACAGTAGGAGCACGCCGAACAGCGTCACGATGGCGCCCGCGGTGCCGAAGAACGAGACCAGCTGCCAACGAGGCCCGTGCCGCTTGCGGTCGTCGGCTTTCCGGTTGCGGACGGCGCGCGATTGCGGTCAGACGCCCAGTTGAACCGCATGCTCTCGTCTGTAGTCGATCCCGCGGTTCCCGAACCGGTCGAGTCTGCCAGTGAGGTCTGGCCACCAGTCGTGCCGCTGCCGGTGGTTGTGCCCCCGCCGCTCCTGGCCCCCGTCGAACCGGATCCAGATCCGGTTGATCCGCCGCCACCAGCCCCCGAGCCATTCGAGTTCGTCGACGTGCAGAAGAGTGTGTTCGTGGTCTGACCCGCCGGGTCGGTCGGATGCGGGTTCGCCGATTGCGGGAAGCAGGTTGGCGAAACGCCCGGCGTATCGGCAAACACCGGAGCGGTCGCCTGCAGCGCCGCCAGGCCGATCACCGGGACGCTCGCCAGCGCCGTCAACGCCAGTGCCATGAGTTTGTCCATCGAAACACCTCCACGAGGGGATGCCTCGACCCTAACGAGCCCAGCAGTGGCGATCGCGCCCCCCACGCACCGTTATCAGCTGCTGCAAATGCACTGCGCCCCAGTCGGAATAGGCGGATCTACCTAAGCAAGGACGGAAAATCCGGGGCGTTATTTTCTACAAGGGCGCGCAAGAAATCAGGCAAAAATACCCATGCTAAGGCACTCGTCACTCCGGCGGCGTATCGTTCTGCCCTTCATCGTGCTGGTCCTCTTCGTGGGCGTGGTTGGCATTGCCGTCCTCAGCGCCCAGGTGAGTGGCTCCGTCGAGGGAGCGGCCGACAACAGCCTGGTCCAGAACTCGCTGCGCACCAACGATCGATTGGCGGTGCTGGAGAACGACCGGCTGCAGCAGCTCCGGGCCGCGGCCGACACGGCGGGGATCGCCACTGCCGCGACGCGCGGCGAAAGCGCGACCGCCGGAAGACTGCTCGGTCCGATCGTTGGCAACGCGCAGCCCGAACACCTGGTCCTCCGCGTCCTCAACAGCGGCGGCCGCGAGCTGGTCGCGCTCCGCCGCGTCGGCGCCACCATCGAGGCTTTTGCGGACGGCGCGAGCTATACGGGGCAGGCGGCGGTCCAGCATGCGCTGGCCGGAGACCGCGACGCGCTGGGCGACAAATACCTTTTCCTTTCGAATGAGACGCCGTCAATGCTCTTCTGGGTGGCACCGATCTGGACTGAAACCGAGACGCCCAGCGTGGTCGGCGCGGTGCTGCTGGGCGAGTCCCTCCCCGAGATCGTGCAGACCATTCCCGGCTCGAGCTCGACCGCGGTGGCGTTCTTCGACCCGTCGGGCACAGTCCTTGCCAGCTCATTGAGGGTCATCCCACCGCTCTACCCCGACGTCAGGCTGAAGGTGACGCCAGAGACGCCGGTGCGGTTTGCCACGGAATGGCAGAGTCATCCCTACCGCCTGCTCGTCAGCGACTGGACGATGCGCGGAAACAAGCTCGGGTATTTCGGTGTCGCCGTGACCGCGGCCGATCTGAGCAGCTCGCTCACGGCCATCCGGCTCGTCCTGGTGGCGCTGTTTGGGGCGATCGCGCTCGGCACCATCCTGATCGGGCTCGCCCTGGCGGACCGGATCACGCGGCCGATCGATCGCCTGGTGACCTCGATGGCCACGGTCTCGGCCGGGGACTACAGCCGCCGCGTCGAGGTCGAGTCGGCGGACGAGATCGGGTACCTGGCGCAAAGCTTCAACCAGATGACGGCAGCGCTGGAAACGCAGATCAAGGCACGCGAGGAGGCGTACTTCCGCAACCTGGAGGCCCTGGCGCGGGTCATCGATGCCCGCGATCCGTATACCTTCGAGCACTCGGCTCGGGTCGCCGCCGTGAGCCATGAGTTGGCCGCGGGTATGGGACTGTCGGCAGTCGACCTCGTCGTGCTGCGGCGGGCCGGGCTGCTGCACGACATTGGCAAGATCGGGGTCGCCGACACCATTTTGGGCAAGAAGGGACCGCTCAACGAAGAGGAATGGGCCGCCATCCGGCGGCATCCGGTCATCGGTTTTGAGATGTTGAAGGACGTCCCCTTTCTTCAACCGAGCCTCGACCCCATCCGGCATCACCACGAACGATGGGACGGGGACGGATACCCGGACAAGTTGGAGGGGACCGCGATCTCGCAACTGGCGCGAATCGTGACGGTCGCCGACGCGTTCGATGCGATGACGTCCGACCGCCCGTATCGAAAGAGTTTTTCGTTCGAGTTCGCCGCGCGTGCTATCGAGAGCGAATCCGGTCGCCAGTTCGATCCTGCTGTGGTGGCGGCGTTCATGTCGAGAAAGGCCGCGATCTTCGCGCGGCTGGAAGAAATGGGCAAGCAGCCGGCACCGCATGCATCGGACATTCGGCTGGACGATGCCGCATGAGCCGCACGCTTCGCTGGGCGCAGTGGGCGGTCGTCGCGATAGCGGTGCTGCTGCTTTTCTGGGTGGCGGCCAGCGTGGGCGGCTGGTCGCCTGACCTTCGCCGCTTGACGACGAACGTCCATGGCCCGCTGGTCGCCGATTATCGCGCCGAGAGCCCGCAGGCGCTCGCGCCGCTGTCACCCGACATCACCGGTGACGCATCCGGCGATCAGGCCAGCTCGCCTCGGCCCGGCCCGAGCCCGTCCCCGAGCCCGAGCGGTTCCAGCCCCTCGCCGACACCCACCAGGTCGGGGACGCCGCTCCCCACCTTGCCGCTGCCGACACCGAGCCTTCCGCTGGTGACGCCTACGCTGCCGATCGCAACGCCCACACCCCTGCCGACGCCGAGCCTGCCCACGCTACCGCCCCTCCCTTAGGGCGGCGCCGCAGCCGCTGCGGATAGGCGACCCACTCGTCCGATACCTCCTGCAGGATGGTGCCGGCCAGTCGCAGCAAGGCTTGCTGGTGCGGGAAGATCCCGACCAGTTGGCACGATTGCCGCAGCTCCCGCTGCAACGAGGCGAGTCCATTGAGGGACGCGATAAGGCGTCGATCTGTCCGAGGGAGCTGGTAATAGGTGAACAGCGCGCCCGCCGGGGCCTCGAGCGCCGCCACCAGCTCAGGGAAAGCGAACTCGAACCGTGCTCGCACGCCGGCGAGCGCCGCCACCGCACCCTGGGCGTCCGGTTCCGCGAACGCGGCGCGAAGACTGGCTTCCACCGCATGTCGACCGGACGGTAGCACCGTGGCGACCGCTTGCGTGATGAAGCCTTCCCGACAACGCTGCCAGTGCGTGCCCGGATAGATGGTCTGAAGCGCAGGGAGCAGGCCGGGCAGCTGGTCCGACGTGACCACCTCCAGGCTGTCGAGCCCACGGTCTTTCAGGTCACGCAGGAATGTTTCCCAAAACATGGTGACGGTGTCGGGCGGACGGATGGTGAGCGACACCACCTCGCGATTCCCGGATTCGGCGACGGCCACAGCAACGACGATGGTGGCAGGCTGGGCTTCACCGGCCTCGCGGACCAGCGCCGCGCGCTCGAACAGGAGTAGGTACGGATAGACGTCACGGAGCCGACGATGCCGAAAGGCCTCGACCCGCCGGTCCCAGTCACTCGCCTGGGCATCGACCACCGCCGGATTGGTGCCGGGGACGCCGACCGTCTCGGCCAGCGCATCAACGGTGCGCGTGCTGGCACCGGCCAGGTACGTCTGCTGAATCACGGATAGCAGGGCACGCTCCACCGGACGTCGGGGTGCCAGCAGGCGGCGCACGTAACTGCCACGGTAGGCGACCGGCAGCAGCGGAATCCGTGGGGCTCGGCGCCTGGACCCCTGCGGTCGTCGTAACGGCGGCGGGACAAGCCTGAGCGACATAGTTTCCTCCTGGGCGGAATTTGTCAGCGGCGCACGATTCGCCCGTGGGAGGCGATGGGGCGCGCACCACGGCGCGGGTCGCTGGCGACGACGAGTCGGCGTCCGGCCAGGGTGTGGCGGCCTTGCGCCGGCGGAACGGTGGCGGATGTGACCATGAGCCACAGGGTACGCAGCCCTGGTGGGGATTTCGTGAGGCAGCGGTATGGGAGTCCTGGCCTACAGCTGCAGGGGCGCTGCTAAAAACGCGCCGGCGGTCGTGAGGGCGGGCGGGCGAGGTTGGGGAGGGGGACTTTCTATCCTCGGCTTATGGCCACGACCATCGACGACCGCCGGCATCCGGTGTCCCGGGCTGCTGCATCTCCTGCTTGGATTCGACACTGCCCGCGGGCGAGTCCGCGCAATGATCGGCGGAGAGAGTCAACCCGGATGTTCTACGTGGAGGAGGATATCGGCAGGCGAGCACGATGTCGGCCTCCACCCGGAGGGGCGACGGCCACGGCATCTGCAGGGTGCGTGACAGGGCTTAAGCGGCGTCGAGCAAGCCGTAGCGGGCAGCACACGCAAGCGCTTCCAGCTTGGAATGGGCGTCCAGTTTCTCGAGGATGTTCTGCACGTGACCGCGAACGGTGGTGAAGCCGATCCCGAGCTCCGCCGCAGTGGCGCGATTGTCGAGGCCCTCCGCCATCAACGAGAGGACTTCCATCTCGCGGCGGGTGAGGCTCTCGAGCAGACGGCGGCGGTCAGCCTCGTCCCTCGACATCTCGTGGGCGCGTGCGAGCAGGCGGGCCAGCTGCGCCGCCGGGATCAGCATCTCCCCGTCCGCCGCGCGGCGGACGGCTTCGACCACGTCCGCGGTCGCGCGCGACTTCGGAAGGTAGGCGCACGCTCCGGCGCGAACCGCTGCGATCATGGCCGCCTCGCTTTCGTCGGCGCTGAGAAAGATGATCGGAACGGCCGGCTGGCCCTCGCGGATACGGCCAGCGATCTTGGCACCGCTGCCATCTGGCAGGTGGGAGTCCATCAGCACGACGTCCGGCTGCTGGAGCGCTGCCTGACGCACCGCCTCCGCCGCGGTCGCTGCCGTCGCGACCACCTTGAGATCGCCGGTGGCATTGATGATGACGGCCAGCCCCTCCGACACAAGGAGGTGATCTTCGACGAGCAAGACGGTGATCGGCGCGTGCTCAGGCGGCATTGGTAACGCCCTCCCTGGCGTCCGGGATCCAGTACTCGACGACGCAGCCCTTGCCGGCAGACGACGTGATCCGAAACCATCCGCCCGCCATCTCGGCTCGCTCGCGCATGGCGATCAGGCCCAGGTGACCAGGGACCGACCCGTTGCGGCTGCTATCGAAACCGACGCCGTCGTCGGCGATGTGGGTCAAGATGCCGCCATCCGCCGCGGACACTGCACATTCGACGCGGCGAGCCCCGGCATGCCTGCGCACGTTCGCCAACGCCTCCTGGGCGATCCGATAGGCGATGACTTGCGTCTCTGACGCCGGGCTGCGCTCCAGCGCCGTATCCAGCTCGAAGTCGATGCCGCTTTCCTGTTTCATCACATCGAGGTACTGCCGCAGCGCCGCCGGAAGTCCACCTTCATCCAATGCGGCTGGCCGCAGCTCGAAGAGCAGGTGACGCAAGCGGTCGGTGGACTGCTGCACATTTTGCTGTAGGCGGTCGACCTGCTCGATCTGCTCAGCGTCTCGCATCGACTCGCGGAGCGAGAACAGTCGCAGGCCGACGGCGAACATCGATTGGATCGAATCGTCGTGGATGTCGCTGGCGATCGCGCGCCGCTCTTCCTCCTGCGCATGAACCAGCCGGCGGAGCAGCGCGCGGCGGTTCTGGTCGACCTGCTTCAGCGTCTCGACGGACTGCCGTAGGGCCGCTTCGGTGCGGCGGCCCTCGGTTACGTCGATGGCCACCACGATGGCGCCCGCCGTATTGCCGGCCGCGTCGCGGAACGGTGCCAGGTTAAAGGAAAAGGTTCGCTCGCCCTGGCTCAGCTCGGCCCGTCCGTCAATCCCCGAGAGCGCCTGGCGAATGCCCTCGACGACGTTGGGGTGCTCGACGAAGAGGTCGGCGGCCGACCAGCCCACGGCCTCGCCCGGTTTCTTGCCGAGCGGGTCCGGGCCGACCCCGGCGGAGAAGGTGATCGCGCCGTTACGGTCAATTGCAAACAGGACGATCGGGGCGCTGTCGATGATCGTCCGCAAACGGGCCTCGCTCTCGCGGAGCTGGCCTTGGACCTGGAGGCGCTGCTCGAGCTCATCGCGAAACATGGCCTGCTTGCGACCGCGCTCAGCGTTCGCGGCCGCGGCGGCACGGGCGCGCGCGCGGCTGCTATCCGACGGCCAGGTGAACAGCCGGCGGATCACGGTATCGACCGCGGAGTGTCCGGCCTCCATCCCGGGTATAACGCGCGGCCGGGGTGGGTCAGGTTACGGCCGGGTGACGGTAGAACGACGCCCTCGTCCGTCGTCGAGGGCCGGATCCTTTAGGAAGCCTTCGCGGCGCCGGCCGGGCGTTCGCCGTCGCCGGCGGGGTCGCGAATGGGGTCAAGGCGATAGCCGGCTCCGCGGACGGTGACGATCTCGAAGCCAAGCTTGCCGAAGCGGCCGAGCTTCTCCCGCAACCAGCGGATATGGACGTCCACCGTCTTGCGGTCGCCCAGGTAGTTGTAGCCCCAGACCTGCTCCAGCAGGATCTCGCGGGTGAAGACGCGACCCGGACGGCGGACCAGGTAGGCGAGCAGTTCCCATTCCTTGGGAGTCAGCTTCAGCTCGACGTCGTCAACCATGGCACGGTGCCCGGCCCGATCGATCTTCAGGCGGCCGAGCCGGTCCTCCTCCACCTCGGGGCGTACGTCCCGCTGCTCGCTTCGACGCAGCACGGCGGTCATGCGGGCGAAGAGCTCCCGCAGGGAGAAGGGCTTGGTGATGTAGTCGTCGGCGCCCAGTTGCAGCCCCACCACCTTATCCACCTCACTTTCCTTGGCGGTCAGCATGATGATCGGGACGTTGCCCTCCTGTCGGAGGATGCGGCAAACCTCGAGCCCGTTCAACTCGGGCAGCATCAGGTCGAGCAAGATCAGGTCGGGGCGCGAGCTCCGGGCGCGCGCGACGGCGTCGGCGCCATCCTTGGCGACGGTGACGACATATCCTTCTTTCTTCAGATTGAAGGTCAGGGTGTCGCGGATGCTCGTGTCATCCTCGACCACGAGGATGCGCTTGGGCACCTAACTGAGCTCCACGATCCGCCCGGTGTGCAAGAAGACGACGTCTTCGGCGATGTTGGTGACCCGATCCGCGATTCGCTCCAGGTCCTTGGCGAGGAAGAGCAGGATGGCGGCCCGCTGAATATTGCTGGGGTCGTCGACCATGTAGCGGATCAGCTCCTCCCAGATCTTGTGGTACAGCGTGTCGACCTCGTCATCGCGCTCCGCGATGGCGCGCGCCCTGTCCTCGTCTGCCTCGATGACGGCGCCCAGGATCTCGTGCACCTGGGACTCGGTCAGCTCGGCCATCTTCGGAAGGTCGACGTACGGCTTCAGTTGAGGCAGGTCGTTGAGCCTAAGTGCCGCCCGGGCAATGCCGACGGCGTGGTCACCCATCCGCTCCAGTTCGAGGACCATGTGCTGGAAGCTGACGATCAGGCGCAGGTCGCGGGCTACTGGCTGCTGGGTCGCCATGATCATGAAGGCACGCTCGCGCAGCTGTCGGTGTAGCTCGTTGACGTCCTGGTCGCGGGCGATAACCGTCTTCGCCAGCGTGTTGTCACGATCGACCAGCGCCCGCATCGAGTCGGCGATGGCCTGCTCGACCATGCTGCCCATGCGGACGACGCCCGACTTCAGCTCGGCAAGCTCCTGATCGAAAAGGGTCCGGGTGGTGGCCACGCTGTTGGTTCTACCCGAAGCGGCCGGTAATGTAATCCTCGGTCCGGCTGTCCCTGGGACGATTGAAGAGGTCATCGGTCGGGCCGAATTCGATCACCTCGCCCGACCGCTTCTGGTTCATCAGCATGAAGGCGGTGAAGTCCGAGGCACGGGCCGCCTGCTGCATGTTGTGCGTCACGATCACGATCGTATACCGCTCTTTGAGTTCTTGCATGAGTTCTTCGATGCGAAGAGTCGCGATCGGATCGAGCGCCGAGGCCGGCTCGTCCATCAGGACCACTTCGGGCTTGACGGCCAGCGCGCGTGCCAGGCACAACCGTTGCTGCTGTCCACCGGACAGGTTGAGCGCGGAGCGCCGCAACCGGTCCTTCACCTCATTCCACAGCCCGGTGTCCTTGAGGCTCTCCTCCACTACCTCGTCGATCCGCTGTTTCGACCAGCCCAGCATGTGGGGACCGTAGGCGACGTTGTCGAAGATCGATTTGGGAAAGGGGTTCGCCCGCTGGAACAGCATCCCGACCTGGCGACGCAGGTTGATGACGTCGGTATCCGGCGACAGCACGTTGTGGCCGTCAAGTAAAACCTCGCCGCTCGCGCGCGCGCCCGGGACCAGGTCGTACATGCGGTTGAACACGCGCAGGAAAGTCGTCTTGCCACAACCGGAAGGCCCGATCAAGGCGGTGATCTTGCGCGCCTGGACGGACAGCGAGGCGTCGTGCAGAGCCTGGAAGTCGCCGTAGAAGAAGTTCACCTGGCGGGCGTCGAGCTTGATCTCGATATCGGGGTCGTGCACCGGCGGTGGGGCAACCTCAGTCTGCATCGTTTCCCACGCCATCATTCTCCCACTGGCCACTAGCGCTGGATCCGCCGGACGTACACCCGGGCCAGGATGTTGGTGGCCGCGACCAGGATCACGAGCAGCAGCGCAGCGGCCCAGGCCTGGTCCTGCAGGTTGGGGTAGGGGACGAGCGCATTCCGAAAGACGGTCAGCGCCAGCGCGCCCATCGGCTGCAGGGGATTCGTCTGCAGGATGTCATTGCCGGCTGTGGTGAAGAGGAGCGGTGCCGTCTCGCCGGCGGCGCGGGCCATCGCGAGCAATGCGCCGGTAACGATGCCCCCCAGCGCGGCCGGCACGACGATTTCGAGCGTCACCCGCCAGCGAGGTGCCCCTAGCGCTAGCCCGGCTTCGCGAAGCGCGTTGGGCACCAGCAGCAGCGCGGTCTCCGTGGCTCGAAGGATCACGGGCAGCATCAGGATTGCCAGCGCGATCGACGCGGCGAGCGCCGAGAAATGATGCGTCGTCAGCACCACCACGGTGTACCCGAAGATGCCGAAGGCGATCGACGGCAGGCCGGTCAGGACGTCGCTGATGAAGCGGACGGTGTCGCCAAGCTGGTTGCGTCCGTACTCGGAGAGAAAGATGCCAATCAGAGCGCCCACGGGTACCGCCAGCAAGGAGCCGATGCCGACGATCTCGAGAGTGCCGATGATGGCGTTGAGCACCCCGCCGCCCGGCACGCCCTGTGGGTGCGGTGATTGGGTGAAGAAGCCCGGGGTCAGGATTCCAGGCATGCCCTTGATGATGACGAAGAGGAAGAGCACGAGCACCGGGATGGCCGCCACCATCACGCAGAGCACGACGAGCGCGCCGACCAGCCGGTCGACGAGGACGCGGACCAGGAGCAGGCTCATGCCGCGGCCCGCGCCGATCCCGAAAACCGCCAGATCAGCAGGCGCGCCAGGACGTTCACGACGATCGTGATGAGCACCAGGACAACGCCAAGGTAGAAGAGCGAACCGAGGTAGACGTTGCCGTTGGCCTCCGTGAATTCGTTGGCGATCACGCTCGGCAACGTGTATCCAGTGGCGAACAGCGATGCACTGATTTGCATGTTGTTGCCGATCACCATGGTGACCGCGATCGTCTCGCCGAGCGCGCGACCGAGCGAGAGCAGGACGGCGCCGGTGATCCCTACCCGGGCGTACGGGAGGATGACCGACCAGGTCGTCTCGGCGTTGGTCGCACCGAGTGCCAGGCTCGCCTCCCGCAGCTCGCGAGGCACGGCGCGGATGACGTCGCGCGAGAGCGCGATCATGATCGGTAGCACCATGATCGCCAGCACCAGGCCGGCGGTGAGGAAGCCGTAGCCG
>Ga0207684_10001925_pt1 | contig 21520 bp, 11 predicted proteins | sample KBSK5501metaG_FD_184342 | JGI IMG/M metagenome (GOLD analysis project Ga0207684, IMG submission 184342) | Corn, switchgrass and miscanthus rhizosphere microbial communities from Kellogg Biological Station, Michigan, USA - KBS K5-50-1 metaG... | ecosystem: Host-associated > Plants > Roots >...
CGGGAGGCGATCCTCCGCGACGCGCGGTTCCGGTCGGGCCTCGTCGAGACGCCGAAGAAGAACACGTATTTCGTGCTCTTCGGCAGCGCTGGCGCCGCCGCGTCGAATGCGACGTTGCGCCGCGCTCTCTCCGACGCGGCGCGGGCACGGGACTTCGTCTGGGGGACTCTCGGGCGGTTCGCTCTCCCGGCCACCGGGATCATCCCGCCCGGGATCCTGGGACACGACGCGGGACGCCGGCTGCCGCACGCGTCGCGCGAGAAGGCCGCCGAGATGATCCGCTCCGCGGGTCTGGACCTTCCCGTGCGCCTCCGCGCGGCGGTCCATCCGATTCTGAAGGACCAGTACGGCGCACTCACGACTTCGCTCCTGGCCAGCTGGGCGGAGCTCGGCGTCGAGGTGACGGTCGCCACGAAGAACATGTCGGAGTACCTGGACTCGTGGAACGACACGACCGGGTTCGATCTTTTCGTCGGACGGTGGATTGCCGACTACGAGGACCCGGACAACTTCACCTTCACTCTCTTCCATTCGGAAAACGGCCGCTTGCGGCGCTATTTTTCTTCCCCCGAGACCGACGAAATCCTGGAAGAGGCGCGGCGCGAGAGCCGGGCCGGTGTCCGCGAGGGTCTCTACCGGAAGTTCGAGAACCTGCTGCTCGACTCCGGGGTCCTCGTGCCTCTCTTCCACGACGTGGACTACCGGATCGCCGCTCCGTCGGTGCGGGGTATCGTGCTTCGCAGCACTGCGCCCTTCGTCAACTACACCGAGGTCGGAAAGGCGTCGGCAGGGACGCCGACCGCCGTCCCCGCGCGTTCGTCCGTCGAAGGTGTCCTGCACGTTCCGATCGCGGGAGTCGTACGGAGCCTCGATCCGTCTCTGACGGAAACGGTCGAGCAGGCGGAGGTACTGCCGAATCTCTACGAAACGCTGACCCGGCAGGGCGAGAGCGCCGGCGTGGTCCCCTGGCTCGCCTCCGAAGTCCACGTCGAGAACGACGGTATGCGCTTCCGATTCCGGTTGCGGCCCGGAGTCCGCTTTCACGACGGGCGTCGCGTCACGGCGCGGGACGTGCGCTTTTCCTACGAACGGCTGCTCCAGAACCGCGAGAGTGACAGCCGCTGGCAGCTCTCGCCGATCCGCGGCGCGCGGCGGCTGCTTGACGGCGTCGGCACGGACCTCGAGGGGTTCCACATCGTCTCACCGTCGGAGTTCTTCATCGATCTCGAGGAGCCGGTCTCCTTCTTTCCCGCGGTCATCTCGTATCAGCCGACCGCGATCGTGCCGGAAGGCACGACACATGTGGGCGGGAGCTGGCGGGAGGGCGCCGTCGGCACCGGCCCGTTTCGGGCGGTCGCTTTCGAGCCGGGCCGGCGGCTCGAGCTCGAGCGCAACCCGAGCTACTGGCGCGAGGGCTACCCGAAGAGCGAGGCGATCGTGTTTCGCTTCGCGGTTTCGCCGGAGGAGATCCGCACCGATTTCCTCGCGGGAAGGCTCTCGGTCGCCTCCGATCTCCTCCCCGCGGACGCGGAAGCCCTGCGGCGCGATCCGCGCTTCGCGGCGGGCTATCGGGAATCGCCGCGTTTGACGACGTACTTCGTCGCGTTCAACATCCACCGGGCGCCATTGAGCGATCCGGCCGTGCGACGCAGCCTCGTCGCTGCAGTCGACGTTCCGGGCATGGTCCGCCGGACCCTGGGGTCGGTCGCCATTCCGGCGGCGGGACTCATACCCCCCGGTTTGCTCGGGCACTCGGCCGCGGGTCACGCCGTGCCTTCCCGCGCGGCAGGGAAAACCTCCAAATCCGAATCCGGCGAGCACACGATCTCCCGGGAGACGGTCGAGCTGAACGCGGCGGTGCACCCGGTCTTTTCCGGGGAGTACGCGGCCTTCTACGCTGAGCTCGCCGGATCGTTCCGGGAGATCGGGTTCCAGATCCGCCCGATCAACACGACCATGGCGGAGTACCTCGAGGCGCAGGACGGCCGTGCGGACATGATGATCGGCCGCTGGAACGCCGATTACCCGGACGCCGACACGTTCACGTACGGTGTCCTCCGCACGGTGGAAGGCATCATCGGAAAGATGTGCGGGATTCCCGAGATCGACCGGCTCGCCCAGAGCGGGCGGACCGAGATCGATGCGCGGGCGCGCCACTCGATCTACCGCCAGATCGAAGAGCACGTCGCGCGGGAGGCGCTCCTCCTCCCGCTCTTCCACGAACAGGTCTACCGGTTCGTCCAGCCGGGCGTGGAAGGGCTGCAGCTCGGCCTCTCCTTCCCAACGGTCGCGTACGAGAACATGTCGGTTCGACGGTGACCCGCTGATGGATCCGGTGTTGAGCGCAAGACTCGCCAACCGCTACGAGGTCGCCTCCGAGCTCGGCCGCGGCGGAATGGGCGTCGTCTACCGGGCGCGTGACCCGCTGTTGAACCGCGACGTCGCCGTCAAGCTCATCGGCTCCTCCGAGCTCTCCCCGGAGATCGAAGAACGCTTCCAGCGCGAAGCCCAGATCGTAGCCCAGATGGACCACCCGGGCATCGTCCCGATCCACGATCTCGGCCGGCACGAGGGCTCTCTTTTCTTCGTCATGCCCTTCGTCGAGGGGACCAACCTTCGCCGGCTCCTCTGGGACGGATCGCTGCGTCTCGGAGAAGTTCTCGACATCGCGATCCAGGTCGCCGACGCGCTCGAGTACAGCCACTCCCGCGGCGTCGTCCACCGCGATATCAAGCCCGAGAACATCATGGTCCTGCGGGACGGCGCGGGAAACCTGCGGGTCCGGGTCATGGACTTCGGCCTCGCGCATGCCTCGACCGAGAACCGCCTGACCAAGACCGGCACCTTGATCGGGACCGTAACCTATCTCTCCCCGGAGCAGGTCACCTCCCACGCCTTCGACGGCCGCTCCGACATCTATTCGCTGGGCGTGGTGCTCTACGAGTGCCTGACGGGCGAGCCTCCCTTTTCGGGCGAAGCGCAGTCCATCCTCTACCGGATCGTTCACGAGGTGCCGCAACCGCCCCGTTCGCTTGGGGCGGAAATCCGCGAGGAGCTCCAGGCGATCGTGCTCGGATGTCTCGAGAAGGACCCGGCCCGCCGTCCCCAGAAGGCCGGAGAGCTTGCGGAGGCCCTCCGACGCCACCGCTCGACGCTCGCGAGCGACGAGTTCGGGATGTCGGTCGTCGTGACCGCGAGCCGGACGTACCAGCGGCCGTCCGCCTCCGCGTTCATCGGGCGCGAGAAGGAGTTTGCCGAGCTGCAGCACCGGTTGAACGCGGCCATCGCGGGCGCGTGCCAGTTCGCCGTCGTGGCGGGCGAGCCGGGAATCGGGAAGACGAGGCTTCTCGAGGAACTGAAGAAGCTCGCCACGATCCGCAAAATCCGCGTCCTGTACGGCCGGTTCGTCGAGCAGGACCGGGCCTTTTCCTACCAGGGTTTCTGCGAGCTCATCCAGGACTACTTCCAGTCGAAGGACCCCGGAAGCTCCAGCGCCGAGCGGCCGGACTTCTCGGATCTCGCGCCGGAGCTGCTTTCGCTCTTCCCGCTCTTGACCGAGATCGGCGAGCTGCGGTCGGCGGTGAGCGGCGATTCCCGGGTCGCCTCGGCCGGGGAACGGAAAGCCGAGGACCGCGTCCAGATCTTCGAGCTGCTCGCGCGAACCCTCGCGCGCATCGCCGCCGGAAGGCCGCTCGTCCTCATCCTGGAGAACCTCCATGCCGCGGAAGTCTCGATCGAGGCGCTGCAGTACATCGTGCGCCGGCTCGGCCCGACGCCTACGTTTTTCGTCGGGAGCTACCGCCACACCGAGACCGACAAGCGGCACCCGCTCGTCCGCATGCTCGACTCCTTTGCGGACGATCCGCGCTTCGTGTCGATCACGCTCCCTCCCTTCTCCCCCTCCGAGCACCGGGCGCTCGTCGAATCGGTCGTCGGAGCGTCGAAACTTTCCGACGAGGTCTGCCAGAGACTCCACGACGCGACGGAAGGCAATCCGTTCTTCACGAAGGAGCTGATTCACTCCCTGATCGATTCGGGGGGGATCGCGAAGGACGATACCGGGGCCTGGACCTTCTCGAAGAGGACGGGGATTTCCTCCGACTCGCTCCCGGCCACGATTCAGCAGGCGGTCGAGAAGCGAATCGAACGTCTCCCGGCGGAGCTTCGCGACCTTCTCTCGACGGCTTCGGTCCTCGGGAGGAGCTTCGAGTTCCGCGATCTGGAGACCTTCTCCGAAGGCGCCCGGAACCTGGACGAGTCGGTGGACCGGCTGCTCGCCGAGGGGATTCTCGAGGAAGAGCGCGAATCGCGAGGCGACCGGCTCGCCTTCTCGAGCGGAATCGTGCGCGACGTGCTCTATGGTGCTCTCGCACGCCGCAAACGGCGGTCGCTCCACCGGAAGTACGCGGAGATCCTCGAAAAACGGTACGCGGGCCGGCTCGACCGGATCTACCCGGAGCTCGTCCACCACTTCTCTCAGGGCGACGTTCCGGAGAAGACGGTCGAATACGGACTGAAGCTCGCCCGGAAGTCTCTCGAGACGTTCAGCCCGGACGACACGATCCGCGCGGCCAAGACCGCCCTCGAATTTCTCGAAGACGAGGAGTGGACCGGCGACCGGGCGCACGAGGGGGAAGCGCGGCTCCTGCTGGCCGAGGCGAATCGAATGGCCGGGAACCCGGACGCAGCGCTTCGCGAGGCGGAGGCGGCCGTCACGGTGCTCGAGCGGGAAGGTCAGTCGGAGAAGACTTTGGCCGCCATCGTCTTCGCCGCGGACACCGCCTGGCAGGGACGCCGAACCGACGAAACGCGACAGTGGGCGGAGCGTGGGATCGAAGTCGCGCGCGCGATTGCGAAGACCGAACCGTTGAAGAAGCTCCTCTCGCTCGCGGCCGCCGTCGCCAATATGCGCGGGGAATACGCGAAGGCCGGCGCGTACGTTGCCGAGATCGACCGGCTGAAGCTGGGAGAGAGAGGGGTTGAAGAGGAGATCCCTCGGGGCGGAACGCTCGTCGTCGCGATGGCAAATCCGATCGACGACCTCGAGCCGAGTACCTATCAGACGACCGAAGAGAGCGAGGTCGTTGCGAATGTCTTCGAGACGCTCGTGACGACCGATTCGCAGGGGAGCCCGGTGCCTTCGCTCTGCGAGCAGTGGTCGCTAAAGGATGGAGGCAAGGCCGTGCGGCTGCGTCTTCGTCCGGGGGTCGTGTTCTCGAATGGCGCCCCCCTGACCGCCAACGCCGTCAAGGCTTCGCTCGAACGGTCCATCCGGCTCTCCCGGGATTCGGGGCCTGCCGCATTCGCCCCGATCGTCGGCGTGGCGGGCTACCTCGACGGCAAGGCGCCGGAGGTCTCCGGCATCACGACTCCGTCCGAAGAGGAAATCGAGATTCGCCTCGTCGAAGCTCTCCCCATCTACCCGGCCCTCCTGACGGACGGACGGACCTCGATCGCGTTCGAAGCGGCGGCGGAAGATGGAAAACCGGCCAACGTGCTGGGAACGGGGCCGTTTCGGATGGCACTCAAGACGCCCGATCGCGCCATCCTCGAACGCAACGACCGCTATCGAAAGAGTCCTTCGACGTTGGATCGACTCGAGTTTCGCGCCTCGCTTTCCGGATCCGGAATCGCGGAAGGCCTCCGGTCGGGACAGATCGATCTCGCGCGAGATCTGCTCCCTCAGGATCGGGAAGCGATTCTCCGGGACCCGCGATTCCGCGCCGGGCTCGTCGAACAGCCGAAGAAGAACACCTACTTCGTGCTCTTCAACTCCGCCAGCCCGGCTGGATCGAGCATCGAGCTGCGGCAGGCGCTCGCCAACTCAGTCCGGTCCCGGGATTTCGTGTGGGGAGCTCTCGGTCGCTTCGCGCTCCCGGCGACCGGTCTTCTCCCGCCGGGCATCCTCGGCCACGACCCGGGACGGCGGCAGCCGCTTTTCGCTCACGACCGGGCGATGGAGATGATTCGATCCACCGGGCTCGAGCCTCCGATTCGCCTCCGCGCCTCGGTCCACCCGCTCTTCGGCGATCAGTACGGCGCGCTCACGTCCGCGCTCTTCGGCAGCTGGGCCGAACTCGGCGTCGAGGTTTCCGTCGCGACGAGGACAATGCCCGACTACCTCGCATCATGGAACGAGAACTCCGGGATTGACCTGCTGGTGGGACGCTGGATCGCCGACTACGACGACCCGGACAATTTCTCCTTCACCCTGTTTCACTCGGGCAACGGCCTCCTGCGCGGGTACTTCTCCTCGCCCGAGACCGATCGGATCCTGGAGGAAGCGCGCCACGAGAGCGATCCGGACGCGCGGGAGAGCCTCTACCGGAGATTCGAGGACCGGGTGCTCGGATCCGGAGTCCTCGTGCCGCTCTTCCACGACGTGGACTATCGGATCGCGAGTCCGTCCGTCCGCGGACTCCGGCTTCGCGACACGGCTCCCTGGGTCAATTACGCTGATGTCGGCAAGACTCAGGCGGCGGCCGGTCCGGCCGCGGCCCGCCGCCTCGGCGGAGGAGTCATCCAGGTTCCCATCGCGGGCTCGGTTCGATCTCTCGATCCCTCCATCGACAGCACGGTCGAAAAGGCTGAGACCCTCACAAACGTCTTCGATACGCTGACGCGGCAGACCGAAGGCGCCGTCGTGATTCCCTGGCTCGTCTCGGAAGTCACCGCGGAGAACGAAGGCCTGCGCTACCGGTTCCGCCTCCGGTCGGGAATCCGATTCCACGACGGGCGGCCGCTGACCGCTCGCGACGTGCGCCACTCCTTCGAGCGGCTCCTCCAGGACGAGGAGAGTGACGCCCGCTGGCCGCTCTCGCCCATCCGCGGCGCCAAACGGCTCCTGGATCGCGAGGCGACCGACCTCGAGGGTTTTCACATCGTCTCGCCCACAGAGTTCTTCATCGATCTCGTGAAACCGGTTCCCTTCTTTCCCGCCCTGATGTCGGAACCGGCGGCGGCGATCGTTCCGGAGGGAACGACGAGAGTCCGAGGAACGTGGCGCGACGGATGCGTCGGAACCGGTCCTTTTCGCGTCGTCGATTTCGATCCCGACCGGCGACTCCAGCTCGAACGAAACCCCCTCTACTGGCGCGAGGGATACCCGAAGAGCGAAGGACTCGTCTTCCGGTTCGGAATGTCTCCCGAGGAGACACGAAGCGAGTTTCTCGCCGGACGGCTCTCGATCGCGTCGGATTTGCTCCCGGCCGACGTCGAGACGCTGCGACGCGACCCGCGCCACGGTCCGGGATATCGGGAATCTCCCCGGCTCTCCACGCACATGGTCGGCTTCAACGTCCACCGACCGATCCTCGCCGACGTGAGGCTCCGCCGAAGCCTCGCTCAGGCCGTTGACGTCGCCGGGACGGTCCGCCGGACCCTGGGACGGCTCGCGATCCCGGCGAATGGCTTGATTCCTCCGGGACTGCTCGGGCATTCACCGGGCCATGGCCGGGAAAAACGGAGCCCGGGGCCGACCGTTGCCGCGGAGTCGGTGAACTACACGGTTTCGAAGGAAAGCCGGGAGCTGACTGCAGCGGTTCACCCGTCCTACTTCGGCGAGTATGCAGCTCTCCTGAACGAGCTCTCGGAGGCCTTCCGCGAGATGGGATTCGCCATCCATCCCGTCAACACGACGATGAAGGGATTCTTGGATCTTCTCAAGAGGGGGGACGTCGACCTCGGCGTCGGACGGTGGGTTGCGGACTATCCCGACGCAGATACGTTCGCCAACGGCGTCCTGCACTCGCAGGAAGGTTTCTGGGGCCGGATGGTCGGAAGCCAAGAGATCGACGAGCTCGTCGAAAGAGGCCGGTCGGAAGTCAATCCCGACGTCCGCCACTCGATTTACCGAGAGCTGGAGGACCTGATCGCCCGCGACGCGCTTCTGATTCCGCTCTTCCACGAGCAGGTCTACCACTTCGTCCGGCCCGAGGTCGAAGGCCACTCCCTGGGCTTCGCGCTGCCGACCGTCGCCTACGAGAACCTCTCGGTCCGGAAGTAGTCGCAGCCCGAAGTCGGGCGTCGCTCGGCCTCTCTTCACGCCTTCAGGAGATCGCTCACTTTGCCGACCTCGAGTTTCCCGCGAGCGAGCTCCCGCTCCTTCAACGCGGTCCAGATCACCGGCGTGACGATCAGGACGTGGAAGAGCGAGCTCACCATTCCGCCGAGAACCGGCGCCGCGATCGGCTTCATCACCTCGGAGCCGGTGGCCGTGGACCACATGATCGGAAGCAGTCCGAACACTACAGTCGAGACCGTCATGAGCTTCGGCCGCAGTCGGAGGACGGCGCCCTCCATCGCCGCCTCGCGGATCCGCTCGGGTGACATCGGGCCGGAAGCGGCCTTTCGACGGAGAGCTTCTTCCAGGTAGACGACCATGACGACGGCCGTCTGGACCGCAGTTCCGAAGAGGGCGATGTACCCCACCCACACTCCCACGCTCATGTGGAACTCGGTCTTCCAGCCGTTCGCGACGGCGAGCGTGTGGAGAATCCAGAGAAGGAGATTTCCTCCCGTCAGGGCGAATGGGATTGCCAGGATGACGTGGGCGGCTTCCTTCGCGGAATGGTAGGTGAGGTAGAGCAGCACGAAGATGATCGCGAAGCAGAGCGGCACCACGACCGCAAGGCGGTTCCTCGCGCGCAACTGGTGCTCGTACTGCCCCGCCCACTCGACGAAGTACCCGGGCGCGAGCGCGACCTTCGATTCGACGACGCCTTTCGCCTCGTCTACGAAGGAGCCGATGTCTCTGCCGCGGACGTTCAGGAAGACGCGCTCACGCAACAGCCCGTTTTCCGAAGAGATCATCGAGGGCCCGGGGCGGAACCGGATGTCGGCGACCTGGGCGAGCGGGATCTGCGCCATGCGGGCAACCGGACGCGGCTGCAAGCTCGAGGGAAGGTTTGTCCCCGTCATCCCTGCCGCAGTCGGCATGCCCGCCGTTGGCTCGGCCCGGGCCATCCCGCCCTCGGATGTCGCTGGAACGAGAATCCTCCGGATGGACTCGAGGTCGCCGCGCAGCTCACGGCTGTACCGCACGCGCACGGGAAACCGGTTCCGCCCCTCGATCGTCGTCGTCAGGTTCTCGCCGCCGAGCGCCGTCTCGATGACGGAGAGGACGTCGCCGACGTTGACGCCGTAGCGGGCGGCCCCCTCGCGATTGACCTCGATCTCCAGGTAAGGCGAGCCGAGGATCTGCTCCGCGTAGACGTCCGCGGCGCCCGGCACTTTCCGGACGGCTTCCGCGATCTCGTTTGCCTTTTTCTCGAGGGTCGCGAGATCGGGGCCGAACACCTTCACGCCGACCTGCGTCGGGATGCCGGTCGCGAGCATGTCGATACGGTTTCGGATCGGCTGCTGCCAGATGATCGTGACGCCCGGCATCTGCGCTTTCTCGGTCATCTGCGCCATCAGGTTCTCTTTGGTCATGCCGGCGCGCCATTGCTTCCGAGGCTTGAGCTCCACGAGCGTTTCGTACATGTTGATCGGCGCCGGATCGAGCGGGCTCTCCGCGCGTCCGACCTTTCCGACGACCGAGGCGACCTCGGGAAACGATCGGAGCGCCTCGTCCTGTTTCTTCATGATCTCGACCGCCTGGGTGAGCGACACGGCGTTGGACGTCACTGGCATGAACATCAACGTCCCTTCGTCGAGCGGAGGCATGAACTCCTTGCCGATCCCGGGAACGACGTGGGTGTTGAGCCAGGCCTGTGCTCCGGTGACGCGGTCGGCGCCCCGGCGCGCGCGGACGAGCGTCAACAGTCCCTTCGCCGGCGACAGGAGCACGCCGAAACCGGAGACGAGCACGAGGCTGACCAGGAAGAGGCTGCCTGCGATTCCGAGAGTCAGCATCTTGTGGAGGAGAGCTCCCGTGAGAACCGGCTCGTAGAGCCTCCTCGCGACTCGCATCACCGGGTTCTGCTCCTCGCGATGGACGCGCCCGCGGATCAGAAAAGTTGCCAGCACAGGGACGAGAGTTACCGAGAGGACCGTCGCGCCGATCATCGCGAAGGTCTTCGTGAACGCGAGCGGATGGAAGAGCTTTCCCTCCTCGCCGGAAAGCGAGAAGACCGGGAGGAAGGCGAGGATGATGATCAGCATCGAAAAGAAGATCGGCCGGCCGATCTGCTTGGCCGCGTTGCGGACGATCTCGAGGAGCGGGAGCTTCTCCCCGTCGGTCTCGACGTGCCGGAAGACGTTCTCGGTGATGACGATGCCGGCGTCCACCAGCACCCCGATCGCGATCGCGATCCCGCCGAGCGACATGATGTTCGAGGTGATCCCGAAGACCCGCATGAGGATGAAAGACGTCAGGATCGCGAGCGGAAGAGGGAGCGTGACGATCAGGATCGAGCGGAAGTGCATCAGGAAGACGACGTGGGCGAGGGTCACGAGCAGGATTTCCTCCAGCAGCGCTCGCTTCAACGTCCCTACGGCCCGCGCGATCAGCGCGGAGCGGTCGTAGAACGGCACGATCTCGACCCCGGGCGGAAGGCCCCTCGACAGTTCGGCGATTTTCTCCTTGACCCGCCGGATGATTTCCGGCGCGCTTTCCCCGTAGCGCATCGTGACGACGCCGCCGACGACCTCCGAGCCGTTCTTCTCGAGCGCGCCGCGCCGGAACTCCGGTCCGATCTGGACGGTCCCGAGGTTCGACACGTAGACGGGGACACCGCCGCGTGCCGCGACGACGATCTTCTCGACGTCTGAGACGTCGTGGATCAGGCCCATCCCGCGCACCACGTATTCGATGCCGCCCTGCTCGACGACCTTGCCGCCGACGTTGTTGTTGGACATCCCGACGGCGGAGATGACGTCCCGGATCGAGAGCCCGTAGGCCGCGAGACGGTTCGGATCGATGTCGATCTGGTACTGACGGACGAAGCCGCCGATCGACGCGACCTCCGCGACGCCCGGCACGGCGTTCAGCTGGTAGCGCACGTACCAGTCCTGGATCGCGCGCAGAGTTCCGAGGTCTTTTCCCTTCCCCTCGATCGTGTACCAGAAGACCTGGCCGACCGCCGAGGCGTCGGGGCCGAGGACGGGCGTGACCCCCTTCGGCAGGAGCGAGCCGACGAGGTTCAGACGCTCGAGGATCCTCGTCCGCGCAAAATAGAGGTCCGTGCCGTCCTCGAAAATGACGTTGATCATCGAGAAGCCGAACGCCGAGGAGGAGCGGACCGCCCTGACTCCCGCCAGGCCCTGGAGGTTGACGACCATCGGATAAGACACCTGGTCCTCGACCTCCTGGGGCGAGCGTCCCGGCCAGTCGGCGAAGACGATGATCTGGGTCTCCGAGAGGTCCGGAATTGCGTCCACCGGGTTCGTGCGCACCGTGTAGATGCCGGCTGCGACGAGGAGAAGCGCGAAGGCGAGGATCAGGAAACGGTTCTTGAGCGAGAAATCGATCACCCGCGCGATCATGGGCGGACTCCGGGAGTGGGCTCGGTCTTGACTTCGCGCGCGCCGCTCCACTGGATCGAGGTCCCGCCCGCGAGCTGCGCCTGAGAGTCCACGAAGAAATTGGCCGCAGCGACGACCTTCTCGCCCTTGCGCAGGCCCTCGAGGACTTCGCGGCGGTCTCCGGCCGCCGCGCCGAGCTTCACGTCGCGAGGAGTGAACGTTCCGGGCGCGGTCTCGACGTAGACGACCTGGCGCGCTCCAGTGTCGATGACGGCGCTTCGTGGAACCGAGAGCCCTTCTTTGAGCCGGAGAACGAGCCGTGCGTCGGCGAACATCCCGGGCTTCAACTCCCCGCGAGGGTTCGGCAGCACGACGCGGACGCGCGCCGTGCGCGTTTCGCGCTCGAGTAACGGCTCGATGAAGACGATCCGACCCGCCAGCTCGCGTCCCGGAAAAGCGGAGACGGTCGCGGTCACGGACTGCCCGACCTGGAGCCTTCCGAGCTCGAACTCGTAGACCTGCGCGACCAGCCAGACGCTCGAGAGGTCCGCGAGGAGAAAGAGGTCGGTCCCCTCAGAGACGTACTGGCCTTCGACGACGTTCTTCTGGACGACGGTCCCGGAGACCGGCGACCGGTACGTCAGGGCGAGGTCGGGACGGCTTGTTCGCTCGAGCGTCCGGATCTGGTCGGCCGAGATTCCCCAGAGACGCAGCCGGTCGCGCGCCGCCTCGACGAGAGACTGGGCGGACCGGACCGCCTCCGGCGAGGAGCCGGCAAGCCGCTGCCGATTCTCGAGAGTGAGCAGGTACTCGCGCTGGGTCGCGACGAGATCCGGGCTGTAAAGGTCGAAGAGGGGCGCCCCTCGCCTGACGGACTGCCCTGTGAAGTTCGCGTACAGCCTCTCGATCCGTCCGGGGACGCGCGCCGCGACACGCTCGAGCTTCGTCTCGTCGGCCTCGATCGTCCCGACGGCCCGGATTTCGTCGGTCAGGTTCTGACGGGTGACCGGGACCGTCGCCACCCCCGCGGCGCGGATCGCGTCGGCGGAAAGGGAAACAGAAGGCGCCGCGGCGCCGGCCAGGACCGGCTCCTCGTCGGCGTACTTCGGGACGAGCTGCATGTCCATGAACGGCGACTTGCCGGGTTTGTCGAAGTGGGAACCCGGAGCCATCGGGTCGTACCAGTAGAGGACCTTTCGGCCCGCGATCTTTCCAGGAGGCGCTGTTCGCGGAGCGGCGGAACCGGCAGGCGTCGCGACAGGACGAGGAGCGAGCGGCATGCCGCAGATCGGGCACTTGCCGGGCTTGTCCGAAACGACCTGCGGATGCATCGGGCAATACCACTGTTGGTGAGCCGCAGCGGTCTTCGCCTTCTCACCGCTCGTCGGGCGATTGATGTAAACGGCGAATCCCGCTCCGGCGGCCATGACGAGCGCGCCCACCACGAGCCACCGAGGGAATCTCCGCCGCCGCGGCGGGGTGGAACCTGGCTGGAGGTCGCTCATCGCGGATCCTCCTCGGGGGCGCTGTATTTGAAGAATGGAAAACCCGTCGCCGCCTGGAGTCTCGCGCGTGCCCTCGGCAGCGCGGCTTCTCTCATGACAGTCTCTGCCTCGTCTTCGTCGACCGCGAGTACGGCGCGTACGTACGTCTGGAAATCGATCTTGCCGACGGCGTACGCCTGCTCGGCCGCCTCCGCCGCGGTGCGGTCCTGAGTCAGGATCGTGTCGCGATAGAGCGCGGCGCGGTCGGCTTCGCGCGCCAGGACGATCAGCGCTTCCTCGACTTCTCGTGAGACGCCGAGGCGGACGCTCTCGAGCTTCTTCTTCGCCGCGCCGAGCTCCGCCTGCTTCTCCGCGACTCGGGCGGAGACGCGCTTCGCCTGAAAGAACGGCAAATCGATGCCGACGGTCGCGCCGACCATGTCGTCGCGCCGCTGCCGCTCGCCGTAGGACGTCATGAAAGTCAGGTCGGGCCTTCGGTCGAGGCGCGCCCGGTCGAGGTCACGGTCGGCCCGTCGGACTTCGGCCTGCGCCTGAAGAATCGCCGGGCTCTTTTCGATGGCCGCTCGGACGGCTGCGCCGTCAGGAATTCTGCGATCCATCGAAGGAAGGGGAATCACCTGCACCGCTTCGTTCGCCGGCAGGTTCTGAAGCGTGTTGAAGCGAGCCGCGGCCGCGGCCCGGTCGGCCTCGAGGGCGCGGATCCGGTCCCGGAACTTCGTCTCTTCCACCGCCGCAAGCAGAGGATCGGGCAGAGCTCCCTGCCCGACGCGGTAGCGGCTTCGGGCCGACTCGGACACCCGTGTCGCCCGATCGAGGCTTCGGCGGGCGATCGCGAGACGCGCGTCGACCCCGGCGATCTCGAAAAAGGAATCCACGACTTCCGACACCAGCCGGTTGATGTGCTCCGCGTGCATCGCGTGGGCGATCTCGACGTCGGCGTCCGCGATGGCGGCGGCAGCCCGGCGCTTGCCCGGGGCCGGAACCCGCTGCTCGAGAGTCGCCATTTTCATGGTCATGTCGTCGCGGGCGAACGAGAAACTCGGCAGCGGGACGTTGACGGCGCCGCTGGTCAACGTCGGATCGGGCAGCGCGCGAGCCTGTGGGATGCGGTTTCGAGCGGCCTCGATTCGCAACTCCATCTCCCCGATCTCTGGGTTTTGGCCCAGCGCCCGCTCGATCGCTGTGCGCAATCGGGGGTCGGTCGTCTCCGCCGCGATTGCCGCGGAAGGCAACGCTATCGAAAGGACGATCGCGGCGAGCGCGAACGCCCCGAAAATTCGGGAGCGATCTCTTCTCATCGAACGCACTCCATCGCTTCCCGGCCGCGGAAGGGCGGCCGGGCGAATCAGCGGGAGTGCGCTCTAGAGTCTGAGGACGGAGCTCGAGACGGGAGGCGACTCGGTCGGAGCGGCCGGAGTCGTCGCAGCAAGAAAGCCGATGACGACGGGCAGCTCGGTCGCCTGGGCCTGGAGGACCGCGGCCGACAGGGGCCGGTCGAGTCTCGTTCGAGGCGAGGTCATCGCCGGGTCGCGCGTGCGGGCCGCTGTGAGCGACGGCCCGCAGCTCCCGTCGCAGCAGGGCATCGGGGCGCTCAAGGCGTTCTCGCCGAGATGGGACACGCAGCAGGAGGAACACAAGGCGGAGAGCGGCGCAGCGAGAAAGGCCGCGCCAATCAGAGCGAGCACCGCGAATCGAAAACGGGTCATCCGTTACAGCAACCGGTATCGAGGCCCTTTCGATTCCTGGACATATCTGGATTTTGCCCTGCCATCGCTCTCGGGCAATGTTACACGCAGCCCGCAAGTCCTCGAGGCTCAGGACTTCGGAGTTGCCCGCTCGAAGAAAAAGGGGCGGCTGGCGCCGCCCCGACTTCGTCAGATCGAGAGAGTTCCGGTTCGAATCAGGTAAGCCAGCCTCGCCCGCTGCGCGGAGTCAAGCAGCTCGTGGAGCCGGCCGAGCGCCGTCACGACCGCCGCGCGGAGGCGATCCGCGCTTTCGAGCCGCAGCTTGGCGCCGGCTTCCGCCTTCGCACGATCGAAGACCTCTCCCGAGATCGCGTCCGCAAACGTCGACAGCGCGCGGCGATGGTCCACCGCGGCCTGCGCGCGTTCCGTCTTGATCTCGTCGAGAATCCGCGCGAGCTCGCCGATCTGCGCTTCCTCGAGCTGCAGCTTGTAGGCGAGAAAGCGCAGCGGCCGCCGAACGCCGAAGGCCCCGCCTCCAAAACCGAAGGCGCCCGACTCCTCTTCGCCGGCCATGCTGTACTCCCGGGCGCGCCGCCACTCGCGGCCTCCGGCGTGTCCGAGTCCCGCGCGCGCTTCGCCACAGCGCTCGCTCTTCCAACGGGAAATGAATCCGGGATACATGAGACCTCCTCTCGCCGGGGCGTTCGCTCCCGACGGGTACTTCGAGCGTGGGCAAAATGCCTCACGACGTGGCAGCAGCCTAGATCCACCGACCGGACGCCGTCAAGGGCCGTTTCCGATCGGCTTTACCGAACCGGCTAGGATGCGGACAAGACCGAATGAAAAAGAGAATCTCGATCGCGCTCGCCGTCGCTCTGGCGCTTTTCGCACGCGTGTCTGGCGCGTCGGCGCAGGTCACCCCGGCGCAGGGCTACACGCCGCCGGACGACACGCCGTCGGTGAAAGTGGGCGGCACGATCTTTCTCGATTACACGTTGCAGGACGAGCCGGAGACGCGGGACGCCGGCGGCAATCGGATCCACCCCAACGCGTTCAACGTCGATCGTGCGTACATCAATGTGACGGGGCAGCTCCATCACCTGCTCGCGTTCCGCGTCACGCCGGACATCACGCGCGAGACGGGCTCGGGAAGCTCCTTGAACGGCAGCTACACCTTCCGTCTCAAGTACGCCTACGCCCAGGTGAACCTCGACGACTGGCTCCCGAAGGCGACCTGGGTGCGGTTCGGCCTTCAGCCCACGCCATACATGGACCTCCTGGAGGGGATTTACCGCTACCGCTTCCAGGGCAACGTCTTCGTCGAGCGGGAAGGTTTTCTTTCGACCTCCGACGCGGGCGCGACCGCGCACGTCGCTTTCCCCGCCGATTTCGGCGACCTCCACCTGGGCGTCTACAACGGCGAGGGCTACCAGAAGTCCGATCCGAACGACCAGAAGGCGTTCCAGATCCGCGCGACCGTCCGCCCGGTTCCGCGTGTTCCAATCCTGAAAGGACTGAGGCTGACCGGGTTCTGGGACGCGGACCACTACGTCCGGGGCGCCAACCGGGAGCGAGCGATCGGCGCCGTGACCTTCGAGCATCCCTGGATCAATGCCGGCTTCGAATACATCGACGCGAAGGACCGGCCCACGCTCGCGGATCACGAAGCCCACGCGAAAGGATGGTCGGTCTTCGTAACGCCGAGGACTTCGATCGGGCTCGAGGTTCTCTTCCGCCACGACCATCTCGAGCCCGACTCGGACGCGAACGACTCCCAGAAGACGCGGACGATCGCGGGCGTCGCGTGGTGGTTCGCGTTCAAGCCCGGGATCACGGCCGCGGTGCTGGCCGATCACGAGCAGGTCCGTTACGACGATTTCTCTCCGGCGCGCCCCACGGAGAAACGGTGGGCGCTGCACCTTCTCCTCGCGTACTAACGGCGCCACCAGTCATCCCGAGCGAAGAGAGGGATCCCTCCGACTCTCTTCCGGGGACGATAAGCAGGAACGCATCGCTGTGCTGTACTCGCTCAAGTCGGTAAGAGGAACAGGTGATTCCTTACGCCTTCCTGGCTTGGTGTAGAGAGGCGTTGGAAGCGCCGGCGAAAGAGGCGAAGGCCGCACGGCGGTGATCGAGGGTTTCGGAGCATCCGGGTGGGGTGCGCCTCCCTGAGGTCCAGAAAACGGCAGAAGCCCTGGAAAGACGACGGAGAGGACGAGCAGGGATCCCAGAACGCCGAGGTAGATGCCGAAGGGTCGAAGGCTGTGAGCCTTCACGAATCGCAACATCGCCCGGATCGCAAAGTACCCGACCAGAGCGGAAGCGACAAATCCAATCCCCACGAGCCCGGCGCTTTCTTTCGGGGCCCCCGATCTTCGAAGGTCGAGCAGGGCTTTGAGACCGGCACCCAGAATGATGGGCAGCGCCAGAAGGAAAGAGAATCGCGCGGCATCTTGTCGGTCGAGTCGCCGCAATTTTCCCGTCGCAATCGTGAATCCGGACCTCGAGAAACCGGCCATCAGACCCGCGGCCGCCTGCGCCAGGCCAATCCAGAAGCCGTCGGGTAAGTCAAGGTCATCGAGGGTCCGTTCAGTCCCTCGGCGACGCTCGGCAACGCTTTCGGCCAGGAAGAAATATCCGCACGCGATGAGCATGGATGCCCCGATGACGCCCACGCTCCGCATCTCTTCGAACTTCTTCAACAGGAAGAGTCCAGCAAAGACACCGGGCAGGGTTCCGATGAGCAGGGGCAGGATGACGGCGCGGCCGGCCGGGTCGCGGGCGGGCTGTCCCCTCGACCATCGCGCGGCCTCGGTGAGGACCGCCAAGAGCTCCCGTCTCGTCGCGACAACCAGAGCGAGAGCCGTGCCGAGATGGAGAGCGATGTCGAACGACAGCGCAAACTGATCGTTTCGGATGCCGAGCAGCGCCTGAGCGAGATAGAGGTGGGCTGTGGAGGAGACCGGCACGAATTCGGTGAGACCCTGGATGACGCCGAGAATCAAGGCAATCAGAACTGACACGGTCTCAGTCTACGAAATCGACGTGAAGTAGCTCGGCCTTCCTCTTCGTTTGGAGAGGAACAAACTCGTTTCGTCTGCGGCAAGACGACCCCACGAGGTGTCAACACCTTTACGCGATAGGTGTCCAATTCGGCCTCGCTTCACGCCGATTTAACCCTCCCTTCAACGCCGGTGTCCCGGCGGAAGAGAGGCTCACCTCCGCAAGGAGGATTCGAATGCATTCGAGAGTTCTCGCCTTTCTGACGACCGGCCTCTTCGCGAGCGCGGTCGCTCTTGCCCAGATCACGCCCGCGGAGGGTTACACGCCGCCGAACGACGACCCGTCGGTCAAAGTCGGCGGCACGATCTTTCTGGACTACACCTTTCAACAAGAGCCGCAGACCCGGGACGCCGGCGGCAATGTCATCGAACCGCAAGCGTTCAACGTCGGACGCGCCTACATCAACATCACGGGCCAGCTCCACCACCTGGTCGCGTTCCGGATCACGCCGGACGTCACCCGCGAGACCGGCACGGGCAGCTCCTTGAACGGCAGCTACACGTACCGGCTCAAGTACGCCTACGCGCAGTTCAACATGGACGACTGGCTTCCGCACGGAACCTGGCTCCGCTTCGGAATGCAGCAGACGCCATACATCGACTTCAACGAGGGCATCTACCGCTACCGTTTTCAGGGGCAGATTTTCGTCGAGCGCGAGGGGTTCCTGGCCTCCTCCGACCTGGGGCTCTCGGGCCGCCTCGCGTTTCCGTCGAACTACGGCGACTTCCATCTCGGCGTGTACAACGGCGAGGGATACAACAAGTCGGAGGCAAACGACCAGAAGGCGTTTCAGGCGCGCCTGACGATCCGGCCCGCGCCGGCGGTCCCCGTGCTGCGCGGTCTGCGCCTGTCCGGCTTCTGGGACGGCGACCATTACGTCCGCGACGCGAAGAAGGAGCGCTTCATCGGAGCGCTGACGTTCGAGCACCCGTTCGTCAACCTCGGAGTCGACTACATCAAGGCCAAGGACCAGACGCTCCTGACCGCGGCCGAGATCGAAGCCAAAGGCTGGTCGGCGTGGGTGACGCCGAGGACGCCGATCGGAATCGAAGGACTCTTCCGCTACGACGAGCTCAAGCCCAACGACCGGAACGACTCGAAGAAGAAGCGGACGATCGCCGGGATCGCGTACTGGTTTACGGTCTTCAAGCCGGGAGTTGCGACCGCCCTGCTCGCCGACTACGAGAACGTGAAATACGAGCGCTTCACCCCGGCCCGACCGAAGGAAAAGCGGTACGCGCTTCACATGCTCGTGAACTTCTAATTCACCCTCGCTTAACGTCGAATTTACACGCTGACTTAACACTCTCGACGAGGTGAAGAAGATGCGATTCTCCAGACTGATCGCCGCGACGGCGCTGGCCGCCGCGATTGTCCGGCCGGGTGCCGCGCAGACGGTCCAGATCAACGGCGCCGGCGCGACGTTCCCCTACCCGATCTACTCGAAGTGGTTCTCGGAACACAACAAGCTCCATCCAGAGGTCCAGATCAACTACCAGTCGATCGGCTCGGGCGGCGGCATCCGGCAGCTGACCAACCGGACCGTCTTCTTCGGCGCCACGGACGGCCCGATGACGAAAGATCAGCTCCTGGCCGCGCCGGGAACGATCCTCCACTTCCCGACGGTGCTGGGAGCGGTCGTGCCCGTTTACAACGTTCCAGGAGTCGATGCCGAGCTCAAGTTCACGGGACCTCTCCTCGCCGACATCTTCATGGGGAAGGTCTCGAAGTGGAACGACGCGGCGATCGCGAAGCTGAACCCGGGAGTGAGCCTCCCCGGCAGCGACATTACCGTTGTTCATCGTTCCGACGGCTCCGGAACCACCTACATCTTCGCCGACTACCTCGGCAAAGTTTCACCGGATTGGAAAAAGACCGTCGGGGTCGCGACCTCGGTCAACTGGCCGACGGGTGTCGGCGGCAAGGGCAACGAAGGCGTGGCCGGCCTCGTCAAGCAGACGCCGGGCTCGATCGGTTACGTCGAGCTGATCTACGCCCTGCAGAACAAGATCGATTTCGGAACGGTCCAGAACATGGCGGGCGAATTCGTGCGCGCTTCGCTCGATTCGGTCACGAAAGCCGCCGCGGCGACGAAAGGCAAGATGCCGCCGGATTTCCGGGTCTCCATCACCAACGCGCCGGGCGCGGGGGTTTATCCCATCTCATCCTTCACCTGGTTGCTCTTCTACGAGAGCCCGAAAGACAAACGGGCCGCCCGGGTCATGACCGACTTCATGCGGTGGGCGCTCCACGACGGGCAGAAATACTGCGCCGATCTGGGATACGCACCGCTTCCGGAGGAGGTCGTGGCAATGGAGATGGAGGCTTTGAAGAAAATTCGGATCTAGTTGTGGTTCCGTCGTGACGAAGCCGACCCTCCCCCTCTTGCGTCGTCGGAGGCCGCGGACCCGCTCCGACGACGCATTTTTTCGCGTCGCAACCGGCGCCGTGGCGGCCGTTGTCATCCTTCTCGCCGCGGCGATCGCCCTCGAGCTCCTTCGACACTCGCGGCTCTCGATCGAGAAGTTCGGGTTCCGCTTCTGGACCGGAAAGGTCTGGGACCCGGTCGCCGGAGAGTTCGGCGCGTTCCCGTTCCTCTGGGGGACGCTCTACTCCTCTTTCCTGGCGCTTCTCGTCGCCGGACCGGTCGCGATCGGAATCGCCGTCTACATCTCCGAGCTTTCGCCGGGCAGGCTGCGCCGGCCGCTCTCCTTCCTGACGGAGCTCCTCGCCGCGATTCCCTCGATCGTCTACGGCCTGTGGGGCGTCTTCGTCCTGGTCCCAGTGATCCGCCGGCTCGAGACGGGCATGCCGGAGTCGCTCCGGAAGCTGCCGCTCTTCTCCGGCCCACCGGTCGGCGTCGGAATGCTCGCGGCGGCGGTGATCCTCGCGATCATGGTGATCCCGTTTTCTTCCGCGGTCGCGCGCGAGGTGCTCCGGGCGGTGCCCGCCTCGCAGCGGGAGGCCGCCTACGCTCTTGGCGCAACCCGGTTCGAGGCGATCCGCGCCGTGCTGTTCCACGGGCGCACCGGAGTCGTCGGGGCGCTCCTGCTCGGCCTGGGACGCGCTCTGGGCGAAACGATGGCCGTGACCATGGTCATTGGAAACAACCCGCGGGCGTCGTTGTCGCTGTTCGCGCCGCAGCACACAATGGCGGCTGTCATCGCAAACGAGTTCACCGAGGCGGCCGACCAGCTTTATCTCGATGCGTTGGTCGAGATCGGGCTGGTTCTTTTCATCGTCACGCTCGCGGTCAATGCTCTCTCGCGGCTCCTCATCAGGAGCCTCGAGAGACGGTCGCGCGCGATTCCCACGGCTGCGGAGCCTTCCTCCGCTTCCGCCGTGGAGGCGGCATGAGCCGGAGCCGGCGGCGCCGCGTCCTTTCCGCAGTCTTCTCGGGGGCGTGCGCGGCGTCCGTCCTGCTCGCCCTGGTCCCGCTCGCGTTCATCCTCCTGTATCTCCTGAAGAGAGGGGTCGGCGCGCTCGAGTGGGGATTCCTCTTCCACAACCCGAAGCCGGTCGGAGAGCCGGGCGGCGGGTTCGCGAACGCCATCGTCGGGACGCTCGTTCTGATCGGCCTCGCGTCGATCCTCGCCGTTCCGGTCGGCGTGATCTCCGGGCTCTACGTCGCGGAATACCGCGGCTCGCGGTTCGCCTCCGCGGTCCGCTTCGCGGCCGACGCGTTGAACGGCGTCCCGTCGATCGTCATCGGAATCTTCGCGTACAGCGTCGCCGTCCTGCCGGTCCGCCGCTTCTCTGCGCTCGCGGGCGGCTTCGCCCTCGGCGTCATGATGATCCCGATCATCGCGCGGACGACCGAAGAGCTCCTGCGTCTCGTGCCGGAGTCATTCCGGGACGGAG